>Ga0193716_1001781_pt1 | contig 12361 bp, 14 predicted proteins | sample U2c1metaG_FD_145901 | JGI IMG/M metagenome (GOLD analysis project Ga0193716, IMG submission 145901) | Soil microbial communities from a riparian zone of the East river system, Colorado, United States - U2c1 | ecosystem: Environmental > Terrestrial > Soil > Riparian zone | place: USA: East River...
CATTTGGACACTATAGGGTGTGTTGTGAGTAGTGTTGCCGCGTTTTTAAGCCGATTTTTATATCGTGGGAAATAAAATACCTAAAACCACCGGAATATTTGATGACGTAGATCACCCCAAAAACCGAGGGGTTACTTATTGGGCCGAAAGGAATGGGCCACTAGTTGATCACATAAGCCAGGTAAGCCGTTGCGTGGTTTTTGGAGCCGGTCAAAAAAACTGCATGTTATTCTTTGAATATTTCAAGATTGGCTGCATGTATTTGGATAATTTTTTTTTAATCTGAAAGGTATGAAGTGGGGCTATGTTAGTTACCATTTTTCGCACCATTACATCAATTACTGCATTCTCTGTAACAAAAAGGCCGAAACAAAGCCGAAAAAAAGCCGAGCCGAGTCGTGGCAACACTATATGGAGTGGCTATGACTTCAGCTACAATTTTGTAACCAATGTCATAGCTGCTCCATAGCATGGGAAATACTGGTCCAATTCTTTCCAGTCAATATATATGACCCCCTGGCTTTTGGTGTGTTCTATCTCGGAAAATATTCTCATGAATTTAATTAATTTTCTTGAGCATCATAATTCAATTTTATTGAAAAATGTCAGCTTTAGCCATGGCAACACTACTTACACCCTTCTCCCTCTGCTCCTATGCCCCTCCCAGGAGCCCATGGGCAGGCTGAGTACTGCCTTATGGGGAGTGCTCATGATGTTGAAGATGATACAAAGACACATCAGTGGAGTTCACAGTAGACTCAAACAGCTGTTTGAAAAAAAGTTTGAGAAAACTTGATGTATGCATTTTTTGTTGAAAGAGTCAGAACAGGTGCCAAAAGTGAGTTCAAACAGTTTCAGCTTTGATCACACTACACAAAAATTTGAGAAATATCGTTTTCAGCTGTAGTACCATTTGCGGACTTTGAAAATGTTCTAGCTGTGTCACTGTCAGAATAGTGTTCCTCATCGTTGGCAACAATGATAATGCCTTGTTTGTCATTGTCAGCTCACCCAACATGATGTCCATGGCCAAATATGAGATATTTTAATTATTTATATCCAGAGGATGGTCCCTCATTATCAGATATTGTAAGCCACACCCACACAAGCTGTTAACAACATGTTATGGGGGACTGATCGTCGTCATACATAGCAATGAGGAGTCCATGTGTTGTAGGGTTAAGATGTCATTTTAAAGTCTGACAAGGTTTTACCAACCTGCCAAAGTTCACTGCCAACACTAGTATTAAATAACTGATGTACTGGAGCTCTTACACCAAGTTTTTTCAAACAGCCTTTCAAACAGCTACTGTGAACTCCACTATTGCCTTGTTAGATTTGGAAAAGTTTGAAAATATGATCAATACTGATTTTGATTTCAATTCTTGATGCAGCTCCTTCCACAGGCCCCTAAAATCATGTAAATATTTCTATATGCTATATACATACCAGAAAACATAATTGCAACATTATTTTGAGTAAAATAAGTCTTGCTATACCCATGTTTTATTTCAGAGTGACTGAAATTACCTTTTATATTGCAAATCTGCATCAGTTTTCAAACTCAGTTAATGCAGACTTTATAATGTGTTTGTACAATAAGTAAAATCTATTCCCATAGTATATAATGCAAATCTTAGGGATCATGCAAACTCTTAGAAACTCAGGTTATAAGAACAAGTCTTAAATTAGCATTTAAGGACTCATAATCGACCCAGCACATAGAAACCACAGAAACACTAGGAATCATTGATCCCACCTACCTCACCCACCGGTCCCACCCAGTGCTCCTGCCTCCACCACTACCCATTATTCCTGTTCACCTTTCTTTCCTTTCTTCCTCCATGGCTGCACTCCACCAGGATGTGTTTTTCTCCCTTTACCCTCCTGTTTTTTTGGGGCTTGTTGCTCTACTTGCAATGTAATCTTCTTCACACTTTGCACTTATTTTCAGGATTGTATTGGGGAGCATGTACAACACAGATTGAGATAATCTTGTCCCCTGAGCTGCCTCCATGGTAGGGTTGCCAAAGTTTGGTCCAGAACATCAGTTCAACCTAAGGTTCAGGTTCAGTCAGGTTCAGTTCTCTCTTCTGGGGGGTAGGTTTTGTTCATGGTTCTGGCCTTGGGACATAGGTTCAAACCTGTTCAAACCAAATTCAGTGATTTGTTGTTCAAAAATTCTGAGGATCAATAATTTGCTTCAGAAATGGGAAAGGTGTGGGGAAATTTTTCACCATGAAAGTTCCCACAACCTTAACCCACTCAGAGATGCTTACATTATCAATGTCAGGATGGATATAGCCACCATAAACACATCACCCACTATTTGCAGACACCTCTTGCACACCTTCCTGTGTAATATATCCCCTTACATACCCTCCTGTGCCATTTTTTGCCATTTTACAACACTGACACAAATTGAAGGTCCAGCTTGGTCCAAACCAAGTTCAAACCTGAACCTGGTGGTTCAGCAGGTTCAGTTCTTGGCTCTGCCTGTTGTCCCCCTGCCATTCAGTTCTGGTTCATGGTTTGGGAAAATACCTTGCAGAACCAGACCAAACCAAACTTTGGCAACCCTACTCCATGGAGGGACAGGGAGGGTGAATTTATGTGACTTCCATAGTTCTTGGACCAGATTTGATTAGTGCACTGGGCCCCCAAACTCTTCTCCAATTCCCTGTACAATGTTATGTGTAACTTAGGGAGTATCGTTGTAGCACAAAAAATCTGATTCAAAAAAACAAAAACAAAACAAAAAAGGAACTTATGTGTTGAGTCACAATGTCACAGATGTGAATGAAGATGCAAGATGCTTTGAGGGTCTCATTAGACAAAATCAAAACTCATTATGTAGTCTCTTGAATTTGTACAGGGCAGACCAGATCTGTGTGGATTCAATCAAATCCATCATGTTTCAGGACAGATACCTCAACTGTGCACCAATTTCAATTTTTTCCAAGTTTCTTGATTGATCTGCTAAGATCAAGCCAGATCCAACTTACTGCAATGGTCCTGATCCAGCCCAATCTGCATGGGGCTTGCAATTTTAAGCTTTCTATCACTTGCAAATCTGAGTTGGTAGACAGATAAGTACTGATCTGTCAACATATGTGTAGTGAATTCTGGCACCATGGTGGTGAGTTTGGTACCAAACTGTACAGATCTGGATGGATCCATGCCACCCTGTCCAATTCCAGTCAGATCAGGGAAGATTTGTGTGGATCTGTGTAAATGCATAGCGGCACAGGCAGGTGCTTTAATTTTGTCCAATGAAACCCTTCATAAGATGCATCAACTTTGAACTGACCTAATGGCTTACTGTAACCATTGGTCTCAGGGTTTTTCACATACACTAATACACTCATGGTAACAAAAGCTCCAGATATCTTTGTCATGGCTATAACAATTTGCACACAGAAGAACATACTTGCATACTAAACAACCTTGATTATTTCTCCATCACAATCCTTCACAACCAGACAACAGAATAGATGACAGCTCATTACCCATGATACCATATCTGAAATACCCATGCATACTGAACAAGATCGAGTTCAGCATCTGCAACATTAACAGTGAGACCATGTTGGGCATCCATGCTCCAATCCAAAGGCTGGCCAGAGCCCCCTAGGAGTTGTATTGTGTCTCCTGTAACTAAGGGTAAGGGCTGAGTAACATGGATTTGACTTGCTGAAGGACGTTCAAGTGAAATGATGCAAAATGAATAGGAAGTTTGGGTGAACCGCAAAGGTGATGTCCGTGCAGGTTCTTGAGCTCCCAAGAATGAATATGTCTGATCACAAATAACTGAGATTGGTGATATCCCAAATTTCACAACAGTTTTGGTACATACCGTATTGTATATGCAATCACCTGCAGAGGCCAACCACTTGCCTAGTTTGGTTAATCGTTCCACAACTAGAGGTGGCACAAGACCATCTCCATCAGGCCCAATAGTTAGAAGGAAGTTTCCATTCTTAGATACAGTATCCACCATCATGTGGATCAATTCCTCAACAGTGCGATATGAGCTAGGAGGATTGAATTCTGAAAGATCAGTAGCAAATGATGAGTACCACATGACTGAAGATTAAATTTCCACCAACTATTGTAGCCGTATGAAAGGGAATCTATGCCCGCGATCTATCGGAGAGTCAACAGGGTTTATTGCTGATCTACACAAATACTATACTTACAGCTTCCCATTTGCGACTGCGGATGCTTGTGAACAATTCATATTCCTAACACTTAAAGTTAGCAGTTAGACTGTGATAATAGTTACTGCTAATAAATCTCACAGCAGTATCGTAGTCTGGTACACCATCACATCTGTTATTTAGAGCAACTTCGCGCCCTTCCTGTCTGGCTGTTTCCCACCATTCGTGAACCCAGGTTTTGATGGTACTCGGTGCACCCAAGTCACACCACATGAGATCAGAACCATAATCATAGGCCAGTATTTTCATCTGGATGCAATATCAGCATGATGTATAGCTTCGTAGACTGAAGCAACATGCACCTGTGCAGCCTGTATATCACTCAGAAATTCTTTGACTGGTATGTAACCAGTATATGGCTCAACGATAGAATCGTTATACGCGCTCGAGACAGGCCTTCCAATAAACTCGTTGTGAGCATAAGGTTTATAGGCTGGATTATACCTTGATTCCAGCCAGTCAGACACCACACAACATGTTAAATAACAAACATACCATTCCTATATCGCATCCCAGCAATCAGCCATAAGTTTGAACCGTGGAAAATGACATACTAACAGGTAGGGAGAAATATGTCCCCCGCTTGAGATTGGGTTGTAGACTCTTGGCGGTATCCATGAGTTCCCTGATGAAATCACGGTGAGCACCCAGAGCCACCGTGCTCCGACGACTTGTCTCTTTTGTGTCGAATAGAGCGACACCATCGTGATGTTTCGTAGTTGGAACAAAATACTTGGCACCCGCTGGAGGTCACGCAACGTTATGGGTTATGAAGATAATCTTGGGAGTGGCCACCGGAGAAAAATTCTACTGACCGGCTGAAACGAGGGAGATCCATTCGCTTGGAGACGCTGTCAATGACACGAGCCACAGGGGAGATATGTTCAACAATTACCTTGCGTTGAAATAAGGTCCCTGTAATTTACCGATGAACTCGTCATAAAAGAAATTCTGCGTCGAAGTTAGTAAACTTCACAAATATCAAATGATAGGATGCCACCACTCCATAGGTTTTCTTGTGGTAGTCGTACGTGGGGTTTGTAGGGTCGTGCTGGGATTGCCTGATGAACTAGTTGATGAGGGGAAGATCGTAATTAATTTGATTGCGATCACGCACCAATACCATTCCGCATAAGATACCGGTGGCGCCTTGATAAGGGTAATAAGGCATCAGGTAGTGTTTGTCAACCACGTAACAACCACTTACATAGGCTGGTATCGATGACGGCCCCCACTGGTAGCTGACAAATGATTTCTAAATATGCCTAAGCTGAAATATTTGCGTTACAGCTTACGCGATCCCGAACTTCACTCTGTCGTACTAGATAATTGTAGAGCCCACGTTAGAATGTATATATGTTGAGAAATTATTGTCAACCACAAACCCATTGAGGCAGATTGTGTCCAGCGTTCCTACTTTCGACCGGAACATCAATAAACACAGTCTGTTTACCCTCTTCATCGATTTGGAATCGCAGAGTGCTTAGTACACGATCTTCAATTGACTCTACCTCGATGCGCAGAAGAGCCTCATCCCCGCTTCGAATACGATTTACCCATGTTTCCCTATAGGACGACCATCCTGGGGTATTGACTGATACACGCACATTTCGGTGAATAGCATTACCAGGGGGATGGAGTGAGGCAAGCACAACGAACAGCGGCCTCGGTTTCTGTCCAACACTCGAAGCAGGGAGGGGTGCACCTAATGCTGCTGAGCGAATATACAGTTTTTTAGCGGTTGAAATTGGAAGGATCGAGATGGCGAATACATGCAATCGCGACGGTGTGCCGCTATCCGCAGAGGGAAGTTCGATCTTGGTCAATTTACGCGATGGATTCCGCAATGAGTAAGGGACTACTGTCGAAAACTCGTATATCTGAGTGGCGGCTGTCCGAATGCTAGATGCAGAAACGAAGTGCGACTCTCTGAAATGGAAGCGGTTAGCCGTGATTTGTTCTGTTTCGAGGGAACTCGCACGTTCGCACTACACCGACGTAGGACCATGTAGGGGACCACCAGGGCCACGATATCACTTTTATTGGATCCAGAATAACATATCAGTAATCGGTATAGCTAACGGTAATTAGATTTACCTTCGATATCCGATGACGATCCGTCATCGAACCAAAGGGTAACATTTCGTGCCACGACATCTTGCCATTCTGAAACAGAAAATATCAATTGGCCTAAGATACATGATATAGTCCGCAACGAACCATCTACATAATCATCTGCCAGTAATATGTGGATGCCTGATCACTGAAATGTCAGTTACCACACTCCACCGATAATGAGGTTGGCGTCAACGCACTGTGTGATCGAATCGGATTTTCAACCACGATCGTTTGACCATTTGCGATGATATTGTCCGCCGCTAATCCCCATCTGGGTGGCAACAAGTACTGATTACATCCTGCGTTAGTCACATATTGTCTCGGGATGACGGAAGGGAAATGGCTTCACGGTCACGCCGCTACTCCTAGCATATGTTATCGGCATTTCTTCTGCGCGATACGAGGAACCCTTGCCATCAAACCCTCCACCGCCATCGCCCATCCAGGTTACGCCTTGGTTGTTGAACCAAGATCGCAGGTTGATCGGTACGGTGGCCGGAGGCACTTCCTGATCTGCGGAGGCATTGCGAAACAGGACCCACACGAACCAGATGATGAAGATTGCCAATAGAGTAGCAGGAACCATGGTAAGAAGATGTTTTCGCTTTTTGCAGCCCCGTGCAAAGTGTAACAAGTCTTTGGTAGCAGTAGTAAGACGGGAGAGTTTGGATTGGTCGTCATTGGTGTCGAGCAAGGCCTCAAGTTCTTCGTCTGCTGCATGCATGACCAAGTTGATGCAAGTTACTGAGTTGTAGTAACTATCACAAGCCAGAAATTCGCTGCTGGTCACAATTTGATTGGAGGCAATTCCGGATAGTCAAGCGCGCGTTGTATGTATTACCTAGCAACGGGCCAGTCTAGAGCTGAAGATAAATGGGGACTCAGGAAACCATGTCAGCATGCTGGCCCATCTTCTGATGGACCGTACGATAGAAAGATGGAAACTAACAGTGACACGACCAGGAACCTTACCGTATTTAGTTGGGTGTAATAAGATTTCTCAGGACCCTATATGACCCCTGACAGGACCAACTTTTGGTAGCGTTCTAGCTTGTGAATCGCGGAGCTAGCTGGCCATCGCGGGGGCATCGCGGAATTCCAAATAGTAATGACAGACCAGAAAAAGGTCCTCGACACAGCCTCTACTTACAGCATCCTCAATTTGTCCATCATGCATAGCCATCTCGCTATCATTCGTGATAACTTAAGGTAATACCTTTCAGTAGAGCCGGTGAAGTGGTATGAGCGGTATATTAGAGTTTCCATCGGTGCTGCCGCCACTAGCCAGTTGGTATGGTAAATCTTCCGAAAACTAACTTGAAGGCATTGTGATAGTACGGGAAACGTTCCTCTCCCTTGTCCGAGTTACAATGCAATTACACTTGAAAGCTAAGGTAACAGCGATAGCGGTGTATGGCGCACCAGGCGATCGAAAGGAGTATGCTGAAGCTGCGAAATGTATGCATTTGAACCTACCGTTGTAAGTTAGCTAATAGCTAATACATACTGCTTAAAGCGCTGGGAGACGCCATTGCACGGGCGAACCACTCCATGATTTACGGTGGGGGAAGTGTTGGGCTTGGGGGTGCCGTCTCACGCGCCGTCTTATCCAACCAAGGCAACATCACTGCGGTCATCCCGAAGGTGTGGGAGAACGATGACGACGTTGTCAAAGACGGACCTGGAGTGACAAGAGAGATAGTAGATGGGATGGATCAACGGAAGGCTCGCATTTTAGAGCTCGCGAATGGCTTTGTTGCTTTGCCGGGTGGAATTGGCACTCTTGAGGAGGTTTGGTTCCTAAACGCCCGCGTGACGCCGCCGCCTTCGCTGACGGATATGTTGTACTTCTAGATTATGCTGACTATATCGGAGAACAAGGGAAAACGTACTTGATTACCCTGAGCTATATCTCCTTGATACTGATGCTCTCGCCAGCAATTGTTCTCCTCAACGTTCTAGATTATTACGAATCACTGCGTGCGATGACGGAGCATGCCGTTGATGCAGGATTCATTGACAGATGCAGTCGCGGTTATACTGCGGTCAAATTTGTTGACCAGCCTACCAACCACGATAATATGTTTGACTGGGGCGAGGCAGCTCTCAGCACTTTGGAAAATTGGAAGGAGCACAAAGAGTGATTTTGAATCATAAAGACGTTATTTCTTTAATATTGTTGTTGATCTGGGAATACGTACGTGGCCTGAAATGTTGCATTCGGGATATCCTATATATGATGTACAATTGTATCTTCCATTCTGTAAAATGAATCTTTAAATTCAGGTTAGACTGACCCTTGCCATCACCTCAGCAAGTGCTTTGTCGCACATCACCTTCTCCGCAGTATTCCCAACTTCCTCGAAAATTTGTGACGCCTTGATAAGTCCCGCAATGGTTGCATCGGTCCGTCCGCCAAGTTCGTCGCAACGAGCGATATCGCGCACACAATAAGCCTCCTCTAATGCATTGCCGCATGCCATGCAGATATTTAGACCCTGAATTATCTTGGATTTGGCGTCGGCATAATCGCCGCGATCAAGTGAGATCTTGGCTAAGCAACGCCAATAATGACCCTGCTCGAAGAGAGAGCCATTTTGGATGAAGACCTCATTAGCTTCCTTCAACCGCTGCTCGGCTAGATCATTATCTCCTAGGAGGTTGTGTGCCTCCCCTCTCCCCAACACACAGCCAGCGCGCCCGACCATATTGTTGTCACCAGTGAACAACGGCTCCGCTTCTTCGTAATATGCAAGCGCAGCGAGTGGGTTGTTCTGCAGGAGAGCAATATCGCCAAGGCTCCGCAGGCATTTACCCTGACCCGTCAGCTCATTGATGGAGGCATATATAACCAGCGCCTTCTTGAACGCAATGGCGGAGGCATCAATCTCTCCAAGACAGAAAATGACATTTCCAGTCCGTTTGATGCAATGCGCCTCCCCGGCCTTATCTCCTGCAGAAACATATAGCGGGAGAGCTTGAGAATATTTCTCCTTTGATATGAGAAGCTTCGAGAGGTGGATATTTACATCTCCAAGCCCCCGCAAACATTCTGCTTGACAAAGGGTGTCTCCAGAGACCTGCGCGAGAATGAGTCCTTCCTTTAATGATGACTCGGCGGAGAGGAACTGATGGGAACGAATTTCGGATTCTCCACGACATTGGAGAGAATAAGCACGGGCTGATTGAGACTCAGGGGCTGGAGTCGAATGGTGGGTATTGCGATACAAGGGCTCTACATCATTAAGACTGAATTCCGACAATGAAGCACGCACGACATTTGTCGTGTTCAATTGTGTGGCACGGCCAACATGGCCCCTGTGAGGACTAAGAAATTATAAGACGAGTGAGTTGATATCATATATGACACGCATAAACATACATCGCACGGTCGATTTCTGGCGTAACGCTTGTCAGAACTTGAGATCTCGACATATTTGAAATGTAGCGAGCGTTTGAGACATATTTTTTCGGCTAGGTTATTATATTTAACGGCAATCATGGCGCCTGATTTCTTACAGGAGCTGGACGGGATGTATGATAAGCATCCAAGATCAGACGACTTTTAAACCCAAGCTGGATTCGACACCGCAGATCACTGTACACGAGGGAGCTGTGAACATCCTTCAACCATGCATGTCAGTTACGGAGGACCCCTGGTAGCTGTAGACGAGATTCATGTCCGGGAGGTCCGGATACTAGAGTCTGCTAGCAGGAATGGTACTTAGCGCCCATCAGGCGCCCAGAATCGTGTTTGGCGCTAGTTTCGGATATACTGATATTGATACTGATTCAAACTCCGCTCTGGAATCCCCCTTTTGGAAGTTGCCGCTCACTGCATGCAATTCCCAGTCTGTGCATGGCTACAGCTTCAATTCTGTTCTGATAGTCTGATAAAATACTGAATGATATTGTCACCAGACTTGGGTGACTTTTTTTTAGTGTTGCCACAGTCATGACCGATGTTTTTCGAAATTTTCAACCAAACTTGTGACTGCTCCATAGCATGGGAAATAGTGGTCCAATCCTTTCAGGCCAAAATGTGACCCACCGGTTTTTAATGTGTTCTATCTCCATAAATATTCTTACGGTTTTAACTATTTTAATGATATTGTAATTCAATTCTTTCAAAAAACAACAGTCATGACCATGGCAACACTAGCTTTTTTTTGATTACATGAGCTTGATTCTCTGCAGATATTGATTGGAATAAATTTCTCATGGTTTTCCTTGTACTTGAATTGACTTCCAGAAAAGGTTCTAACAGTAATGGAGCCTCTCATGCATCAGAGACAGTCTTTGGGTTACCTCCTAGTACCACTAGATATGTCTTATGCATTCCTTTATTTTGGCATTTTCTGATATTTTGTTCAAAAAAATAATCAGAGATGAGCATATGATAGAGCTCAAACTGGGATCCTGGAACAAGTAAAAGATCCATTCTGAGTTTTGTGAGGTACATTTTTCACCTTTGTGGTAGTCCCAATTCACCTTTTATGTTCTAAAAGTATTCAGGGATGATCCTATGAGGGAGTTTGGGCCAGGATCTGATATACTAACTCTATATTCAGTCCTGCATGCAATTTCAATAATATCAGAAAAATATACTGTTTAGGGTTCAGCATGGGTAACCTGCAGGTCACTCCTCCAACCTCATTGCAACCTCGTGGAAGCAGCCCTGTTATGAATCATAAATAATTATCTATGTAGTCCTGTAGTAGATAAGTATTTATATATCTGAGGAATAATATTGGTGTATTCCTTTGAATATATTTTCAAGTGTCACTGAGTCAAGTGGCACTTAAATGGAAGAATATTGCTGCACTGGAATATTCTTAAATACAATCCGTTAAACTGTAGCACTAACTAGCTCTCTATGTTTGAAAGAACTTAGTCCAACTGAGTGTGAAGCAATCAGCTTGGATTATAGGAACTATGAGTATTACAGAGTGAGTCAATATGTAATATTCTAATAGTGTGTAGGTAGAATGTTTAAGTCCTTAAGAGGGGTTTCTCAGGTAGAGAAGGTGACTAGTGTCAAGTAGGTAGATGAGATGATTTATTTGGGAGGCAGGGCCTCATATTTATACAGGAATGAATATTGTAAACTAGTCATACTGTAGAACATTTAAGAAACTGAAGGACTCTTTGGGTAGTCATTTAAACATCGGCAGATGTTCCCAAACCTTGGTTACCCTTCAGGGTCCTCAGTGATCCTATTTTTGAGACTTTCTGTGAGGTTCTGTGGCCTCAGTGAGTCCACCAAGCCACCAGCCACCAGCCAGTACCGCCTTTGGGTGATGAGTTACCAAATCCAGAAATGGTGTTTCAGACTCAGCACCTGGCATCATTCTGGCTTGTGTTCTAGTAATAACTAAGTACAAATTACAGATAAACCGGTGGAATGTCTGTAAGGATCATAGCAACTATATTTCAATTTATTGGAATATAGCAGTTCATTCTGGATAAGCCAAAATTGATATAATGGTTAAGTACTGTCTTTAGACACCTGAAATGCTTTAAGCGTGCTTGCCATTTTAGGAAGGTGTTCAAGTAAAGGTTCAAGCGCTCAACTCTACAAGTTCAAGAGTGTTGATCCATTACTCTAAATTAGCTAAAAGGTAGTAAATAGAGAAAGGAGTTTTTGGGTTTTAATAGTGGAACACAGTATTTAAAGGATATGTTAAGAAAGTAAGTAGAGTGATGGAGACTTTCTATATCAAAGGTTCTTGTAGAAATGAATGGATAAGTAATATATGGGACTTATACCCTATATCCATAACAAGCCCACACATGTCAATTGATGTGGCTGCACATTTCACAAGGTATCAGATGGACTGGAGGAAGAGGAGGAGGGGGGATGACCCATCTATGAGGCTGCTACTGACCCACCCTCGTTTATGCTGTCAGCCCTCATTTGTGCAGCACCAGCCCTCATTCATGAGCACCTGCCCTCATTCATGAGCACCTGCCCTCATTCATGCAGTGCCCACTCTTGTTTGTGAGTCCCCATTGTCATTCAT
>Ga0193716_1001783_pt1 | contig 12358 bp, 12 predicted proteins | sample U2c1metaG_FD_145901 | JGI IMG/M metagenome (GOLD analysis project Ga0193716, IMG submission 145901) | Soil microbial communities from a riparian zone of the East river system, Colorado, United States - U2c1 | ecosystem: Environmental > Terrestrial > Soil > Riparian zone | place: USA: East River...
GATCATGTCCCGCACCACGTCGTCGTCAACCTCCGCCGCGTCCACCACCATGAGCTCTCGGCCCTGCGCGGCCAGATTCATACTCCTGTTCCTACAGCACACCACTGACAACTAACGACCACTCAGACCGCAACAGCTGCCAACCCCCGGACGCCCTGTGGTCTCGGTCACACTCCGTCGATCCGATGTCACGGTCGACGCCGCAGCGGTGTCTTAAGGTGTGGACGCAATCGGGTGTGGGGTTAATGGGCGACCACGAGGTCTTCGGCACGCTGCGGCCACTGCTGTTCACGATCGCCTACGAGGTCCTCGGTACCGCCGCTGACGCGGAGGACGTATTGCAGGACAGCTATCTGCGTTGGCGAAGCGCCGATCAGGAACGCACGAAGGACGCACGCGCGTATCTCATGCAGATCGTCACTCGGCAGGCGCTCAACCACTTGCGCACTGCGCAACGTCGACGCGAGAACTACATCGGAAACTGGCTGCCCGAACCGATCTGCACCGAACCCGACGAAAGGACCGCGAATGGAAACCGTAGTCGTTGAACGCACGATCTCAGCACCGCGTGCCGAGGTCTTCGACTGGATCAGCAACGCGCACAACTACACTCGGGTTCCCATTGTGTTTCACGAACACCTCGCCGAGCGCGGCACCGACGCTCCGTACGGTCTTGGCGCCGTGCGCGTTCTCTTCGCCGCCTTCGGATGGTTCCGTGAGCGCATCACCGCCTACGACCCTCCGCACTCCTTCGACTACCACGTCTACCTCAGCATCCCGCCAGCACGGCACGAAAACGGCAGGGTGACCCACGAAGACGTCGGCAGCGGCACGCACGTCACGTGGACGTCTTCCATGGAGATGCGGATTCCGCTCGTCGGCGCCACACTCACCCGCTGGATCGCGCGGCCGATCTTCGTCTATCTGTTCAACCGCATTCTCGATCTCGCCACTGTCGATCTCGCCCGTCGGTGACGTTCAGCGTCCCGGTCCGTCACCCGTTCGTTCGAGTCGCACGTCCAGCGTCAGATCGCCTGGGCACCCGCCCGTCCGCACGGTGCGCTGGGTGCCGGTCAGCACCGCGATCGGATCCGGAACTGGTTGCGGCAGTGCGAATTCCCCCGTCAGCACCGAGGTACCCGGAGCGCCGTTGTCGCATGGCGCGTCGTCCGGTGCGCTGGTGGACGTCCACTTGCCGTCGGCAAAGGTCAGCACCAGCAAGGCCGCCGTCCTCGGCTCGACCAGATAGCTCAGGCAGTGCTCACCGCTGCGCACGCAACGGGTGTTTCCGCTGTAGGTGGTCGGCGGGTACACCTCGCCGGTCTGCGGGTTGGTCTGGGTCAGGACGTAGTCTCCCCAGAGCGCCGAACCGGGGGATGAAGCGCGCGGCTCCTCGGCCGTCGGATCGCCGACCTCGACACCCGGGTCGGCATCGCCGCTGCGCGTGACCGTGACCGACTGCGTCGAGTTGTGGCACGCGCCGCCGACCGACGATCTGTTGGTGTACGTGCCCGCCAGGGTGCCGTCGGGCTTGGGTTCCAGCGTGTATGTCTGCCAGCCCGTGACGTCGATCGGGTCGCCCTTGGGGGTCATACACTGCGACGGCACCTCACGAACCGACACCCAGCGGCCGTCGACCATGTCGAAGACCATCTTCGGCGGGCGCGGATCCTCGGCGTCCGGGGGTGCGACTTCCGTTGCGGTGGCGATGCATCCGGCGTCCGCACAGCTGGAACGGGTCACCCATTTGACGGTGGCGGCGGTGTCGGGAACTTCGACGCCCTGCACGGTCGTCCGCAGACCGAACTGAGCGCTGAACGTGCCATCGAACGACGACCCCGTAGACGGCGGAGCCTGAATCGGCTGCGGGGACGCGCAGGACGCCAGCACCAGGCACGCCGCGACGGCGCCCGCCCAGGCTCGCGTCCTGATCATCACGACGACGCGACCCCGAGCACGAACTCGATGATGGTGTCCGACACCACCTGGTGCGTGACGTCGTTGAGGATGTCGTGGCCGCCGCCGTCGATCTCAATGAGCGACAGCGGTTCGACCTGCTCGGCGTAGGCCTTCAGCGCGCCGATCGGAGCTATCGGATCGTTGGCGCCGTGGACCGCGAGCGTTGGCACAGCCAGCGTAGGCAGCCTCGCTCCGAAGGTGTCCCAGCCCCTGTCCAGCTCGCGCGCGAGTGGTCCGCCTTCCGCGTCGACGAAGGCCAGCGGGTCGTTTTCCATCAAATCGAGGTAGAACGGGTCGGCCGACAGCTGGCTCGGCGCGATCTCGAACGTGCTGTCGGCGTCGACCAGTCCGGGGACCGGGACCAATGGTGCACCCGAGATCACCCCGGCGCGGTACTTGCCGGGGTTGTCGATGAGATTCCACAGGGTGGCGACGGCTCCGAACGAATGGCCCTGCGCGACAAGCGGAATGCCCGGAGCTGCGGCTTGGGCCAGCGCGGCCAGCCCGTCGGACAACCCGATGCTGGCTTCGATCGAGCCGAAGTCGCCGCGCTCGCCAGGAGTGAGCCCGTGCCCGAACTGGTCGACGGCCCATAGGTCGATGTCTGCGGCGTTGAGCGCGAAGCCGTATCGGTGGTAGACGCCGGTGTGCTCGCCGAAACCGTGCAGGAAGATCACCGCGGCGCGGGGCCGGGGGGCCGCCCAGTGCCGGTAGTAGGCCCTGCCGTTGTCGGTGTCCAGAAATGGCATGCCCCGACTGCACCAGGTGAACCCGTGTCCGCGCAAGGGATCCGCTCAGGGTGTGCCCATCAGAAGGTCACGCTGCTGCTCCATCCGAGTGCGAATCGCCGCGACGACGGCGGACACCTCGGGCCTGCGCAACGTATCCGGCCGCGTGACGAGCCAGTAGGTCAGCTGAATCGCGACCGCGTCGGGCAGCACTCGGATCAGGTCGTCGTGCCGGTCGGCCATGAAGCACGGCAACAGGCCAAGCCCCGCCGAGGCCCTGGTGGCCTCCACATGCACGAAGACGTTCGTGGAGGTGACGGACTCCCGCATGGTCGGCGCGAAGCTGCGGGCCAGGTCGAGATCGTCGACCTGCAGCATCGAGTCGATGAAGTAGACCAGCGGGTGGCCTGCCAGATCGTTGCGCGTCGCTGGTGCGCCGTGCTCGACGAGGTAGTCGGCCGAACCGTACAAACCCAGCCGGTAGTCGCCGAGCCGGATGGCCTCAGCGCGGTGCACCTGGGGTTCGCCCACCACTACTTCGATGTCGAGGCCGGAGCGCTGCTGCGTCGCACGCCGGGTCGCGGTGACGATCTCGACGGCCACCTTCGGGTGGCGTTTCTGCACGGCGGCCGCGGCCGGCGCGGCGACATACGCGCTGAAGCCGTCCGTCGCCGACATCCGGACGACACCCTCCAATGTTCTGACCCCGTCGGCGGTCGCAAGGGAGCGCACCGCAGACTCGACCGCTTCGGCTGCCGACAGCGCCTCGCGGCCGAGATCGGTCAGCTCCCAGCCACCCGCCACCCTGGCGAGCAGCCGGCCGCCGATCGACTGTTCCAGTGCGGCGATGCGCCGCGAGATGGTGGTGTGGTTGATGCCGAGTTCCTCGGCGGCGGTCACGTAGCGGCCGGATCGGCCGACTGCGAGCAGGACCAGCAGGTCGTCGGCGCTGAGCCGGTTGGCCTGGGTCATATGTGCAGTTTTGCAGATCGGTGCTGCATGTTTGGCCATTGCCGCCGGAGGGAACCTGCGTTGATACTCAGAGCTTAATGTGTGCCGCGTCACAAAGGAGTCCGTCTGATGAGAGCGCCGATACCGACTGGGCTTCGACGGGTGGTCGCGGCATCGATGGCGGGCACCGTCGTCGAGTGGTACGAGTTCTTCCTCTACGGCACCGCGGCCACGCTGGTGTTCAACAAGGTGTTCTTTTCGGAGACCACCAGCGAGCTCAATGCGATCTTCCTGGCGTTCGCCACCTACGCCGTCGGCTTCGTTGCGCGTCCGGTTGGCGGCGTGGTGTTCGGACACTTCGGCGACAAGTACGGCCGCAAGAAGCTGCTCCAGTTCTCGCTGCTGCTCGTCGGCGCGGCCACGTTCCTGATGGGCTGCCTGCCGACGTTCGGGCAGGTCGGCTACTGGGCCCCTGGGCTGTTGGTCACCTTGCGCTTCATCCAGGGGTTCGCCGTCGGCGGCGAGTGGGGCGGTGCGGTGCTCCTGGTGGCCGAGCACAGCCCCGACAAACAGCGCGGCTTCTGGGCCAGCTGGCCACAGGCCGGCGTCCCGATGGGCAACCTGCTCGCGACCGTGGTCCTGCTCGTCCTCACGGGCACGCTGTCCGAATCGGACTTCCTGTCATGGGGCTGGCGTGTCGCATTCTGGCTGTCGGCGGTGGTGGTGCTGATCGGCTACTACATCCGCACCAAGGTCACCGACGCGCCGATCTTCGTTGCTGCGCAACAGGAAGCCGAACGGATCAAGGCCAGCTCGCTGTCCGTCGTCGAGGTGCTGAAGCGTTACCCGCGTGGCGTTTTCACCGCGATGGGACTGCGGTTCGGCGAGAACATCATGTACTACCTGGTGGTCACCTTCTCCATCACGTACCTGAAGGTGCAGGTGGGTGCAGACACCAGCTCGATCCTGCGCTACCTGCTGGTCGCACACGTGGTGCACTTCGCCGTCGTCCCCGTGGTCGGGCACTTGTCCGATCGCTTCGGACGGCGTCCCGTGTACCTGATCGGGGCGATCCTCGGCGCGACCTGGGGCTTCTTCGCCTTCCCGATGATGAACAGCGGCAACTACGTCGTCATCACCGCCGCGGTCACGCTCGGCCTGGTGATCCACGCGTTCATGTATGCGCCGCAGCCGGCGATCATGGCGGAGATGTTCCCCACTCGGATGCGTTATTCCGGTGTGTCCCTTGGCTATCAGGTCACCTCGATCGTGGCCGGTTCGCTTGCCCCGCTCATCGCCGTGAAGCTGCTGGAGATCTACGACTCCTCGGTGCCGATCGCCATCTACCTGGCCGCGGCCTGTGCCGTCACTCTCGTTGCGGTGTTGTTCACCCGTGAGACCAACGGGCTCGACCTGAAGACTCTCGACGACGCGGACGCCGAGGAGTTGGCCGGCGAACGCCGGGCAACGGTCGGATGACCGACTTGGCAGGCCGCACCGCCCTCGTCACCGGCGGCGCGAGCGGTATCGGCGCGGCCTGTGCGCGGGAACTGGCTGGCAGGGGTGCCACGGTCACCGTCGCCGACGTGGACGACGTGGCGGCCAAGGCGCTCGCGGAGGAGATCGGTGGAAGTGCCTGGGCCATAGACCTTCTCGATGTGGGTGCGCTCGAGGAGCTGGTGCTGGAGACCGACGTCCTCGTCAACAATGCGGGCGTGCAGAGCGTTGCGCCGATCACCGAGTTCAGCCCGCAACGCTTCCGGTCGATGCTCGCGTTGATGGTCGAGGCGCCGTTCCTGTTGATCCGCGCGGCATTGCCGCACATGTTCGCGCAAGGGTTCGGCCGGATCGTCAACGTCTCATCGGTGCACGGCATTCGGGCCTCCGAGTACAAGGTGGCCTACGTGACCGCCAAGCACGGTCTTGAGGGACTGTCCAAGGTGACTGCGCTGGAAGGCGGGCCGCACGGCGTCACCAGCAACTGCGTCAACCCTGGCTACGTCCGAACTCCTTTGGTGGCCAAGCAGATCGCTGATCAGGCCCGCACCCACGGTGTCCCCGAGCAGGAGGTCGTCGAGACGATTCTGCTGTCCGAGAGTGCGATCAAGCGCCTGGTGGAACCCGAGGAGGTCGCGGCTCTGGTGGGCTTTCTGGCCTCACCGGATGCGGGCATGGTGACTGGCGCGTCGTACACGATGGATGGTGGCTGGAGCGCGCGGTAGATCCCTCCGCCGCCCAGTTCTGCGTCAGGGCTGCGGCCGCGCGTCGTGGGCGACCATGTAGCAGAACTCGCGGTGGCGAACTACTCCGCGGGCGGCAGTTGACGCGGGCCATCAGGTCCGCGCAATTCACCGGGGGCGTCGTGTTCGAGCAGCTCGACCTGCGGTTCGCGACCGGTCAGCCTGGGCGACGGGTCATCTTCGGGCATGCGGCCCAACGACGCCCGCCCCGGTTGAGCATCCGCTTGAGCAAGGGGCTTCGCCTCGGTGACGGTGGATCCGAGCTGCCGCGGCTGCTCTGTGGTCTCCTCGGAGTTGACGGTCACCTTGTGGGTGCGCTTGAGCAGGAACGTGATCTCCTCGACTTCTTCGAACACCTGCCGCGCGGCCCGCAGCGGTTGGGTCGTGGTGTCGACCGCGCGGGCGACGAACGGTGGCACCAGCGGACGAATCCAGCGAGCGGCGGCCTTGGTGACGTCCGGAATCGACGGGATCAGCGACCCGCTACGCGGTTCAACGCCCGATTCGACCAGTGCAGGCAGGTTCTCCAGTGTGTCCGCGGCGGCGGGCAATTCGGCCTGAGCCACTTCGGCATCCACGGACTCCCGTTGCGACGTCGCATGGACCGGACCATCGAGTGCGTCGATGACCCGACGGCGATGGTGCTCGCGGTCGATCTCGGTCTGTGCCTCGACGGCCAATCGAGCATTGGCGAGCTGCTGGTCGGCCCACATGATTTCGGTGGCCGCGCGCACCTCGGCACGTTTGACGGCAATCGCCGTGTCCGCCAGGAGCTCCGCGCGATCGCGCTCGGAGCGGGCGGCCGCTCCGCGATCGTTCGTCGTCTCGCCACGCCACGACTTGAAGATCAGCGGCAGCAGGCTCAGCAACGCGAAGAACACGAGCGTGAACAGGCGTAGCAGGAGCGCGCCGACGTTGGAGAACGTATACGAGTTCATCGCGACCCAGCGCGCCCCCAGGCCATGATTCGCTCCCGCGACCGCGGTGGTGCGAGCCTGCGCAAGCCACTGCTCGGCGTTGGCGATCTTCGAGTCCAGCTCGGGTGCGCCGCGGTCACGCGCGGCCTCGGCGTTGCCCAGGTCCCGCTGGGCATCCGCGAGAAGGTCTTTCGCCGTTCGCGTTTCGGGCCCTGCGCCGGGCACTCCGGTGATGCGGGTCTGGGGGCAGGCCGGCGACGGGTTGAACTCGCAGCGTGCGACCACCAGCGCCTCGTCACGATCCGCTCGCGCCCGTTCGACCGCGGCGTCGAGAGCAGTACGGGCGCCGCGCGTCTGATCGAGGTCGGCCGACGCCTGTGCGACGGCGGGCACGGTGAGGGCGTCACGTGCGGTCTGCTCGTCGAGACGGCTGTCGATCGCACTGCCGAAGAGGACGAGCGCAGCGAGTTCGCCGATGACGGCACCGACCGCAATCGCGACCGCGCCGCGGCCCAAGAGGCTGAGCCAGCGCGTCGGGCCGGTCGCGATCGCGCGGATGACGACGCCGACCAACACGCCGAAGAGGAGGGTCAAGGGCAGGATGGCGAGCACCGGCCAACTCGTCGATGCCGTGACGGCGAGCGTCGCGACGAGCCACGCCAGCGCGGCATCGAGCACGACCACGACGGTGATCGCGTTGATGGACCGCTCGTGGCGCTCTTGGAATTCGTCAGCGGACATGGGGGACTCCAATCATCTCCGGGGCTCTCCGAGGGTGACAGGGTGTCGACCAACACACCGAATCGACCAGTTGACGTTCGGTGGGTTCAGAGGCTAATCCGAATGAAACCGGCGCAAGGTCGAGCCATCGCGCCGATGCGATGCATGGATCCTCTCACAGCCGCGCGAGCACGACGACCGGTGAGTGGTCGCTAACCCACCGTGGCCAACCAGGGACCCATCCGGTGCAGTGCCTCCGCGATGTCGCTCGTCGGGCCGGCGAACGACAATCGCACGTAGGCACCGCCATGGACGGTGTCGAAGTCGATGCCGGGCGCGATCGCAACACCGGTGTCGCCCAACAGCTTTGCGCAGAACTGCAGTGAATCGGTGGAGAAGTCCGAGATGTCGGCGTAGACGTAGAACGCGCCGTCCGCGGGGGCCAGCCGCCCGAGACCCATGTCCGGCAGCCCGCGCAGCAACAACTCACGGTTGACCGCGTACTGCTTGACCAGCGCGTCGGCCTCCACGATCGATTCCGGCGCGAACGCGGCAACGGCGGCCTTCTGCGGCAGCGTGGGCGGGCAGATGGAGAAGTTCCCGGTCAGGCGGTCGACGGCGCGCAGCAGCGGTCGCGGCACCAGCAGCCAGCCGAGTCGCCAGCCGGTCATCGCGAAGTACTTCGAGAAGCTGTTCACCACGATGGCGTCGCGCGATGTCTCCCATGCGCAACTCGTCTGCGGCGCACCGGGATACACCAGACCGTGGTAGATCTCGTCGCTGATCAACTGCACGCCCGAGTCGGTGCACCACGTCGCGATGGCGGCCAGATCGGCCGGTGGGATCACCGTTCCGGTCGGGTTGGCTGGGCTGGCGATCACCACGCCCTTGATGGGTGGGCTGATCGCTGCGAGCATCTTGACCGTCGGCTGGAAGCGGGTGTCGGGCCCGCATGGGACCTCGACCACCTCGCAGCCCAGCGCCGACAGGATGTTGCGGTAACAGGGATAGCCGGGGCTGGTCACGGCGACGCGATCACCTACGTCGAAGCTCGCAAGGAACGCCAGCAGGAAGCCGCCGGTCGATCCGGTGGTGACCACGACGTCGTCGGGCTCGACGGTGATGCCGTGCCGGTCGGCGTAAGACGCGGCGATCGCCTCGCGCAATTCGTGAATCCCCAGCGCCACGGTGTAGCCGAGGTTGTCGTTGGCCAGCGCGTCGGCCGCGGCCGCACGAATCGGCGCGGGTGCCTTGGCGCCCGGCTGTCCGGCCGACAGATTGACGAGGTCGCCGTGCGAGCGCTCGCGCTCCGCCGCGGCCAGCCACACGTCCATCACGTAGAACGGCGGAATCCCCGCGCGACGAGCCACGCGATGCTCGGGAGTGCTCACCGGCGTCAGGTTAGAGCACCTCGGGTTCGAGGCGGCGCAGATGCTCACGAGGCGGCCCGAGCAGTTGTGCGCTGCCGTGTGCGCGCTTGAAGTACAGCTGGATGTCGTGCTCCCAGGTGATCGCGATGCCGCCGTGCATCTGGACGGCCTCGGCCGCGACGGCACTGAACGCCTCGCTGGCCGCGATCCTGGCCAGCGCGGCCGACGTGGGCGTCGGGTCCGCGACGGCGTCGTTGACCACCGCACGCGCCGCCTGCACCTTGACGTACAGGTCGGCCATCCGGTGCTTGAGTGCCTGGAAGCTGCCGATCGGCCTGCCGAACTGAACCCGGTCCTTGGTGTACGCCACCGTCAGGTCGAGGCAGCGACTTGCGGCGCCGATCTGCTCGGCGGCCATCAGGATCGCCGCGGCGTCGGCCAGTCCGGGGTCGGCTCCCATGGCAGTGGTGTCGCCCGGTTCGACCCGCGCCAGCCGGCGGGTGGGATCCATGGTGGTGGCCGGATGAGCGACGACGTTCGTCCAGCGGGTCAGCGTGCCATCCTGCACGCCGATCACCACGTCGGCGACGTCGCCGTTGATCACGTAATTGGGATCGAACACGACGGCGCCGATCGACGTGCCCTCGACGAGCTTCTCAAGGGCATCGGCGTCGGGGTCATCGGCGGCCACCAAAGCCAGCTCGGCCAGCGTGGTGCCGAGCAGCGGCGTAGGCACCAGTCCCTTGCCGAGCTCCTCGAGTACCACGGCGGCGTCGCCGAGTTCGCCGCCAGCGCCGCCCAGTTCCTCGGGCACGACGAGAGCTGCCGCACCAACCTGCTCGCACAACAACTTCCACAGTGACTCGTCGTATCCGCGTTCCGAGGCCATGGCCTCGCGTACCGCGGCAGGGGAGGCGTGCTTCTCGACAAGCGCGGCGACGGTGTCGCGCAACAGATCCCGTTCGTCACTCATCCGCGGTTGCCTCCAAGTCCATCGAGAACCCTGCGGCGGTGCCAGCCCGGGTCGCCCCACGCCGAGTGCAGCGCCTGCACCCGCAGCAGCAGCAGGGACAGGTCGTGCTCCTGCGTGAAGCCGATGGCGCCGTGCGTCTGCAGTGACGAGCGCGCCGAAAGCAACGCCGCGTCCGACGCGGCGGCCTTCGCGGCGCTGACGTCGCGCGCGGTGTTCGGCGACCCGTCGGCGAGCGACAGCGCCCCGGCGTAGACGAGCGGACGGGCCAACTCGAGCGCGATGTAGACGTCGGCCAGCTTGTGCTTGATCGCCTGGTAGGAGCCGATCACGCGGCCGAACTGGCTGCGCTGCTTGGCGTATTCCACCGACGCGTCCAGCATGGCTTGGCCTGCGCCGATCAACTGGGCCGCGGTGACAAGCGCACCGAACTCGAAAGCCCGTGCGGTATCAGCCTTCTGCGCCTCACCGACCGTGGTGACGTCGAACAACCGGCGCGCCGGGTCGACGGACTGGTGCAGCTCACCTGCAGCACCGTCGCGGACCTCGCCGTCACCCGCCACCAGGATCAGGCCGGCAGTGTCGGCATCGACCGCCCTCGGCGCGTGCGGCCGCAGCGCGACTGTCGCGATCAGTTCACCCGATGCCAGCCCGGCGCTGCGCTCGCCGTGGCCGGCCAGCAGAACCGGTGCCACGGCGATGGATTCGGCGACGGGGCCGGGTACACTCCAGTAGCCCAGCCGCTCGGCGGCCACCACCAGGTCGACGGGGTGGGCACCGATGCCGTCGAATTCCTCGGCCACCGCCAGCGCGGTCACGCCGAGATCGCTCAGCGTGGCCCACAGCTCGCGGCCGGGACCGGTGTCGCCTGCCGACCATGCCCGTACCGCGGCAGGCACGTCGGCGGATCCGAGCGCAGCGTCGATGCTTGCGGCGAAGTCGCGCTGCTGTTCGTCGATCTCGAAGTTCACTTCGCCTGCCCCTGACTCTCGCGGGGCAGCCCGAGTAGCCGCTCGGCGATGATGTTGCGCTGAATCTCGTTGGTGCCGGCATAGATCGGGCCGCCCAACGCGAACAGCAGGCCGTCGGTCCACGAATCTGCGAGCTCGGCGTCCGCGCCTCGCAGATCGAGCGCGGTCTGGTGCAATGCCACGTCGAGCTCCGACCAGAACACCTTGGTGACCGACGACTCCGCGCCAAGCTCACCACCGCCGGCCAGCCGCGTCACGGTGCCGAACGTGTGCAGTCGGTAGGCCTGCGCCTTGATCCAGGTATCGGCGACGCGGTCGGCGTACGCAGGGTCCGGATCGGCCTGCCACAGCTTGACCAGTCGCTCGGCGGGTGCGACGAAGCGGGCCGGGCTGCGCAGTGACATGCCGCGCTCGTTGCTCGACGTGCTCATGGCGGCGCGCCAGCCTTCGTTCGCCTCGCCGATCACGTCCTCGTCGGGCACGAAGACGTCGTCCAGGAAGATCTCGCCGAACCCGGTATCGCCGCCGAGCTGCGCGATCGGGCGCACCGTGATGCCGTCGGCCTTCAAGTCGAACATGAAGTAGGTAAGGCCCTTGTGGCGTTGTGCGTCGGGGTCCGACCGGAACAGCCCGAATGCCCTCTCGCCGAACGGTGCCCGTGAGCTCCAGATCTTCTGGCCGTTGAGCTTCCAGCCGCCGTCGGTCCTGGTGGCAGTCGAACGCAGCGAGGCGAGGTCGCTGCCCGACTCGGGTTCCGACCAGGCCTGCGCCCAGATCTCCTCGCCGCTGGCCATCTTGGGCAGGACCCGATCCAGCTGCTCCTTCGTGCCGTGCGCGAACAGCGTCGGCGCCAGCATGGAGGTCCCGTTGGCGCTGGCCCGGCCCGGTGCGCCTGCGCGGAAGTACTCCTCCTCGTACACGATCCACTGCAACAGGGTGGCGTCGCGCCCGCCGTACTCCTTGGGCCATGCGATCACCGAAAGGCCGGCGTCGAACAGCACCTTGTCCCAGTGCCGGTGCTGTTCGAAGCCCGCGGCGGTGTCGTATGACTTCGTCGGGAATGCAGACGTGTTGGCGGACAGGAAGTCACGGACCTCGGCCCGGAACTCCTCGGTCGCGTCGTCGAAGGTCAGGTCCATCAGGCTCTTTCTCGTAACAGTGGCTTGACCACCTTGCCGCCTGGATTGCGGGGCAGCACGTCGAGGAACTCCACCGATTGTGGGGTCTTGAACTTGGCCAAATGCTCACGCGTGTAGGCGATCACGGTCGTCTCGTCGAGCTTCGCGCCCGGCTTGGCCACGACGAACGCCTTGCCGACCTCGCCGAGCCGCTCGTCGGGTACACCGATGACCGCAGACTCGGCGACGCCATCCAGCCGGGCGAGCACCTGCTCGACCTCGGCCGGGTAGACGTTGAAACCGCCGCTGATGTACATGTCCTTGAGCCGATCGGTGATGCGCAGGTTGCCCTTGTCGTCGAGGGTTCCGATGTCGCCGGTGTGCAGCCAGCCGTCTGCGTCGATCGCCGCCGCG
>Ga0193716_1001785_pt1 | contig 12353 bp, 13 predicted proteins | sample U2c1metaG_FD_145901 | JGI IMG/M metagenome (GOLD analysis project Ga0193716, IMG submission 145901) | Soil microbial communities from a riparian zone of the East river system, Colorado, United States - U2c1 | ecosystem: Environmental > Terrestrial > Soil > Riparian zone | place: USA: East River...
TGTGTTAATCCCCAACCGGCTGCTTGCACCCGTCATGATTTGAGCGAGTTTCACGATATTCTCACAATATTTCAGTCACATAATCAGCAGGCAAGATTTTGTGACATCATTTATAGCAGAGCTATGAGGGGGAGGACAGTTTGAACTTAGCAGCGCCTCGAAGTCCCACGGTGAACAAAACCTTCAAATTCACTAATAAAAACTACTGCTTAAAAACCATCATGGCTACATCCGAGTCTATACCTCGTTGCAAAAATCTGGTCCTGGACTCAGGGCCTTTGTTGTCACTATCGCCTCTCAGAGGTCTTGCTGCGACGTATCTCACTGTCCCTCAAGTTTTGGATGAACTGAAGGATAAGCGCGCACGAGAACATTTCGAGCAATTAGGTTTGTCTGCTGGTGTAAAGATCGAAGTCCGATCCCCTAACGCTGCATCTCTGTCTTATGGTATGTTGTATTACTGAATATCAGCGGATGGCTCGAATTAAATTAAATTAAATGTGGTAGTTATACAATTTGCAAAAAAGACGGGAGATTATTCTGTCTTGTCCCATGCTGATTTGTCCATCTTGGCTTTGACATATGATTTACATGTACAAGCCAAATCAGAAGCCGAGAAGATAGCCCCAGAACAGGTACGATCATGTTTTTTTCGGTAATTGGAGCCTGTCTGATTTCAATTGTAACAGCCAAATAATCAGATAGACGAATCCACGATCGTGGAGCCCTCACTAAACACCGCCGATTCCTGTGAATCCAGTGGGGATATTCAACAAATTATCGATGACCTGAAAGATGCATCGCTTGAAGGCAAACTGCGAGAATCGGAAGACCTGGTAGATGAGATCCATTTTGAAGACGACCCATTGGAAGACCAAGAGGATCAAGAGCAGCAACCTCTTGATGATATTGAACTCCATCAAGATCCCGCTACGCCCAATCCAGAATCAGAAAATCCAACGTCACCTTCCGATGCCTCCGAGGCACCGTTATATGATGATCCATCCGATGAGGACGACGGCGACGGCGAGTGGATTACACCATCAAATGTAGCTCTTCACAAGTCCCGTGCTCTCGACCTACTCCCATCTGCAGATTCCTCCCGAAAGAGGAGAGGGAAGGCAGACGAAGCAGTCGCTGCCGGTTGTATGACTGCCGATTTTGCAATGCAGAACGTATTGTTGCAAATGGGTCTAAGCTTGGTCGGCGTGGAGGGAAAGAGAATCCAGAAGGTTAAAACATGGGTTCTTAGATGTCATGCTTGCTTCAAGTACGTCTTGAGAATTGTTCTCCACACCTCCCAGCGCCTCACTGATTGATCTGCGGTGGATTATAATCAGGATCTGCAAGGACAATACCAAAAAATTCTGCCCGTCGTGCGGAAACCCGACGCTGCTTCGAGCATCAGTCACAATTGCCATGCCAGGTGCAGATGCCAATGCCCCAGTAATGCAAGTACACCTCAAACCCAACTTTCAGTTCAAAACACGAGGCACAAAATATTCAATACCTGCACCTAAACCCGGCTCAGCAAAGCACGGTCCGGGGGAAGGTCTCATTTTACGAGAAGACCAGCTTGAGTACATGCGGGCCAAGAAACTTGCTGATGGGAAGAAGGAGAGAGAAGAACAGAAGATGGTGAAGGGGCTTATGGCGAAGGGCGGAGAAGGTGGGGTTACTTTAGGCAGCTGGAGTGATCCGGATTGGATGCCAGGTATTATGAGTGCAAGTGCGGGAGGGAAAGGACGAACCGTTAGGGTTGGAGGGAGAGATGGGGATATGCCCGTCATCGGGTATGGGCGGAAGAATCCGAATGAGAGAAAGAGGCGGAAGTGATGGGTAACAGCTGCGATTGTTATGATCGTTACATTGAATTTAGAAGTGGAATACAGGGTTATCTGAGTGCTTATTTGATCGAGGATGACATCCCACTACTAGCCCAAGCTCCTGTTCATGAAACGTCTCTTCTGGAATGACATCCACCATTTGCTAGGTTTGCCCGTCCCATCCGAGTAAAGCTTCTCCACCAGCCGAGCAGCTAGCTCCTGCCGAACCTGGGTAAGATACTGCCGCAAGTACTCTGGAAGGCAAAGTGGTTCAATTGGTTGTGATGCACAATACGTTGTCCGCAGAACCCACCTGAATCCGCTCTACTCGCAGCCGCAGCATAATGGGCGTTCAATGGGAAGTTGGCGTCGCCCGGGATGGGAAAATTATCGACAGAAAGCGTGTTAAGAGATTTAGATGCCTCTATCTGTGTAGGTACGGTCTTTGCATTGCCAAGCTTGGCTAGACAGTCGGAGATGAAGAGGATGAGAACGATGAGAAGGCGGTCGGCAGGGCCTTTAATCTCAAAGTTACGGAATAAAGAGTTGGCGCGAAAGAGATCGAGCGTTTCGTCAACAATGTCTGCTTGTTCAGGATCAGCTGAGGTTGTTCGAAGTGTGATATGAGTATTTGCTTGAAAGATAGAGTTTTAAGATGCTTCGCACCGACAGGAGCCGGACCACGGATTCTGGTCTTGATTGGCAGAATGGCCATGTTCCCGACTTGTCGAACATCGGGCTCTTCGTTCAGAGAGGAATGGTAAGCCTGAAAATCCGTTAGGGTACATCGATGAACTATAATATTGTCTGCAGCTCACAGGCATGGTGCAATGATGAGGAACTATCGTTGATCCAGAAACGGCAAAGTCCTCCTATTTCAACCGATTGACTTTTGAACTTACAGCTACTTACAGCTAGTACAACAACATCCGATTCCGGAATCGTTCGAGTCCGCCCATTGACTTACCACCGTGACAATGCAGAATGATAACGAGGACCAAGCATCATTGCTCTCGATCCAGTCGGTGAAGCCGTCTCCGGACACAATGACAAGTAATCCATGCAAAGCCCCCTTGTGAACATGACTAACCCAAGTTCGCGACGTTCAGAGTTAGTTCGACGGCTACGTGCCCTGACACTCGAATTACTTCCCGTCGAAGTCGATCCACAAAGCATTAATGAACCGACTAGTAGGATTATTACACCACAAGTTATTGTGGCTTATAGGGCTGCTGCTGGAGACTTGGTTGAAGCTGTGAGTCTTTATACTGTTCCAACAGTACATATCGTTTTATTAATCATATCATACGTGGCCACCAATAGCTTCCATACTGTTTGTTGAGGGCACGAGCCGAGTTTATGTGGGATGCAAATCATAATCCTGCGGACTACGAGGAGAATTTCGGACGAGGTTAGTTCGCCGTTCAAATAATTTGTGTGATGATGTACCATTGTATCTGTTATTCAGCTATCGCTTGCGAGGTTCTTGCTCGTAGGATTGTACATCTCGCTCCTCCGGATAGACTACATTCCCTTATGTCAACACGGTTCAAGCATCGGCAATTGGATGGAGACATAAGCGAGATGTCAAGTGCACTTGAAATGGCCATTGATTCGCATTGGTAAAGTGTAATCCTGCGTGCAATGCAAGGTTGCTGAAACTTAATTTCAGTGCAATCTTTCTGTCATCCAGTGAAGCTCAAGATGGTCAGTAATATACCACCCGCTAGAATGTTTGAATACTTAGACAGTTCTCAGTTGTCAGTTGTCTGTGGAATGGCGAGTTGATTCAGAAGAATAATGATAATAATGAAATCGATTGTGAGTCTTCCTAATCTAGCAGCTGTCAATACTGACATTTTGCTTATAGATGTATCATACAACGAAACTCGGGAATATGGATTTTTCGCTCACATCGACCCTTCACGAATAAATGTACCACGGTCAGTTCTTTCGAATGTTCTACATATGTTTAATATCCTCATGTTGTGGACAGTTATCAGAATTTTTTCAGAATCATCGTATGGTTATTCTTCCTAGTCGTTTATTCACAAGCTGGTACAAAATCTCCCAATCTCCCATATATGTAGTAATCTGATCAGATGTCTGCATTAAGTCCGCGAGCCTTTAGAACGACTAGAGCCGGGTCACAGTTCTTTGGATGAATGGGAAATATTGCTGTACGTTTTGTCGCTCTCTTTCACGATTGAAGGTAAGCTTTAGAAGCTTTTATTCCCTTATGACCTGCATTAAATAGTGACTTGTAGATCTGCTGAAGGTAACAGAACTCCCTTTCCCCACTTTTGAATTTTTCTCAACCGTGTTCTAAGTTCTACAAGCTCCTGAAGTTTGTCACCTGGCGCGCATTCAGTTTCTGGAATATCGTCTCGGGGATCACTGATGTCCTCCTCATCACTGCATTCGCTTTTCGCATGGGCGACCTCGCACAACAAAATGACGATATGAATAACCTACGACTTAAAAGCTTCCAGGTTCTTAGCTTTGTATCTCCTCTAATATGGATGAGTTGCGGTTTCTCCTTACCTGGTGTTGCATTGAATGCTAACCCGAATTTATAGAACTTATTACGATATTCGATGGGTACAAGTTAGTCTGCCAGTAGGCTGCCCTGTACTTTAATTCTGACCCACCGATGCCAGATACGTCGGCACGATGACAATTTGTGTGGCACGCATGCTCCAGGAGTCTGGGATATTCTTTGCGGTTTGACTTCTACTTCTACTAATGGTTTCTCGCTCATTGTTGATACCGACAACAGCTGCTCTCGGTCCTTGGCTTAGGTTTTGCACAGGGCTTGTACGCCCTTGATGCCGCGGATGGAGAAACTGAACATGGTTCTGCGGTATGCCATCGCGTGCCTTCCGTTCCGTATGCGACGTGTTGACCTCCCGTTAAGGTCGTCAATGTCCTCGTACAGGCACTGTTGCAGTGAGTCCAGAAGTTCTTGCCATATTCTCGAAGGCCATTGAAGTCATCCTGACAGATCGCCGAATTACGAGAAGTTTGCGACAAGGTAAATACTGTGTGTTTCGTCGTAACAACTCCAGTCTCGTTGATCCATGACTACAGCCCAGCGGGTCTCACGCTGTACTACTTGTCAGTCCATCCTTTCAAGCATTCTAGTGTTTATGCACACTAAACCGATCAACTTAGGTGGAACGTCGTGACGGCTGTCATTCTCTTGAATGTCCTCATTTCTCTCTTCTCATCCGCGTACTCCGAGGTCAGTCGTCTGCCCGTCTCGTCTTTTAAACCTTATCAGAACCAATCGTTTCTTTCGTATTGATGGTGTTATAGGTCGTGGATGATGCAGAAGCTGAATATCTGGCGTTCTTCGCTGGGAAGACGGTCGGAATGATCAGGGCTCCGGATTCGTATGTTTACCCTGCACCTTTCAATCTTGTCGAGCTGCTCTTCGTCGCTCCGTTTGAGTGAGTTTCCCACTGTAGGCATTTGACTAGCTGGATGTTGAGGTGGATGTATTACTGTCACAGGCTGGTACCGAAGGTCTCGTTGTCACCAGAAGCTTATAATATGGTATACCTGGGCCGTTGGATATGTGCCTATCTTTCATCCGAACTAACACACCATCCTCGCAGCTCAATCGCTATGTAATGTCCGTCATCTTTTTCATCCCTCTGTGCTGCATAGCCCTTTACGAAGTCACCCTCCAATCACCCAAAAACAATTGGTTGAAAAATTGGCTCCTCAGCCGCGACCAAGCGGACTCGTCCGCTGATTCTGAAGGTGCCGCCTGGCAAAACCCTGAAGTGAACGGCGAAGACGGAATGGAAATTAGTAGAGTCAAATTTGCGGAGCTTGTCAAAGTATTCCCAAATACGCATCAGAGTAGCGAGGCTACTGTTTTGAAGGAAATTGGAGAGTTGAGGAGCCTGGTGGAGATGCTTGTGAAGAGGATTGAGGATTTAGGTGCGGAGGTGACAGGAAAAGTGAAGGCGTAGGTATGGGGTTGAGGTTGGACTTGGATTTGGACTTGAATGGCTGGACCGGTCCACCTATCTCCTGCAATCGCTGATTTAATGTTCCAGACCTCACGTCATTCGTGTCGAACCGCGCACACCGTGTTCCGCTCTATGCCCCTATTTAAATGAGATATATCAGTTCATTTATTATACTACCCCGAAAGTCTTTCACCGCTGAAGTGGTGGTACGGTTCCGGAAGCACTGACTTGCTATTGAGGCTACTGCTGGCTACTGAGTGACCATAGAAGGACACCAGTAGCTCGGCGTAAAACGAGCACAGTAGACAAACATTCAAATCCCAGGTTACTTCATCTGGGTACGTGGGAGTTCAATATAACTAGGCTCCACTGATGGGAACAAGACGGGAATCGGCAAAGTAGGAAAATGCATGCCGTGCGCCTCCTTCGAGAATTCATTCTCTGCTCACGACATTAAATAATCAAGTACTTTTGGCGTACACACCAGATATTGTAATCCTCCTAAAAAATGCCATAAAAGACCAACCGAGGTTCAGGTTGGTTCATGATCATACTTAGACATATAACAGGGAGGGTTCAACCTTTCTGCGGCTTGACACAATTTGGCAGCGGTCTGTCCCACGGTTGAAAACATCCGAACAGCATTTGATGAAGTGAAATGAACAAACGACGTGTTAAGAGTCAAGTGCAGAAAGGCGCGTCTCTGTAAAAGCTATGGCTATTGGACATTGGACCCATAGGACAGTAACACGGTTTCGAAGATGGGATGAGCTGTTCCAACATATAGCGAGTCTATCTCTCTCCATCGACTTGAACTGCCTTATGGATAGTCCCTAATTCCATTTTATCGCCGAATCACTTCACCCGACAACAAGCAATTTAGCATTATCTTAAAATGTGAGCTGCCGCAATGCCAAACCTTGCGGAAGAAGCACCAAAGAAGCATTGCCAATTTGATCGTTCTTAATCAGTTGCTATCTTAGGCGAAACGAGATTCAAATTGGGAAACATAATCCTGGCCTAAAATTATGGAAGTAAATGAGAGAAGTCATTCTCCACCTGTGATCACTCGGCACGACTGTTTTTAAGCGGTACGTCGTTGCCGGCGCGTTTCAAGGTTGTTCGGCAATTACGCCGCGCTCGGTGCAAAGGTCCGTGCGCAGTAGGAAACATATATAAGAGTCGGCAGTCCAACACTTCTCTTCATTCCATCACTTCCACCTCCAAACCACTAAAAACAAACTCCCAACCCTTCCACTCGCTCAATCAAAAATGCTCTCCAAGCTCGCTCTCATTGCCGTCACTGCCTTCGCTGCCCTCGCGGCTGCCAGCCCCTTCCCGTGAGTTGCTTGTGCCACCGTCCCAGTGGTAGCCTTGTGCTGACCTGCTACTTCAGGAGCATCAACGCCCGCTCCGGCCAATGCTCGACCGGCTCGCAGTACTGCTGTAACAGCACTCAGAGCGCTTCCAGCCCCGCCGGCCAGAACGCCCTGTCCTCCCTCGGCATTTTGGCCGACATTGACGCCATGATCGGTCTTGACTGCTCTCCCCTTAGCGTCGTTGGTATTGGCTCCAACAGCTGGTGAGCTTTGTATTGTATTTCCTCTCCCGGCCACTTCTCATTTTGTATGAATTACAGCACTCAGCAGCCTACTTGCTGCAATGGTGACAGCTTCAACGGCGCTGTCGTTATCGGCTGCAGCCCTATTAGCGCTTGAGTGGCCAGCGCATAGCTGATGTGGATGGATGGATAGATGGATTTTCTTGGTTACTCAGCCTCTTGGCATCGTCACTCGTTTTAAATACCCCAATCAGATATCTTTTTGGCTATTTCTGTGCATGAGAGCTCGATGTTCACTATTGCGCCTCGACAAGCCTTACTAAGAACTTAGGGTAATATGGTAGACCTACCTCTAGCCGTCTATGCTTTTGTCGGCAGACCCTTGTTCCTCATTCTTTATATTCTCTGACCTTTTTCCCTCCCAATCATCCATTTCAGTTCTTTAGGGCGAGCACAAGTTAGTGTACTCCGATGGGCACTCGTTACGATGGATGTTTGTGCGGGGTACAAATCAGATGTTATCGGCAAGACCACTGGATGGTTCTCGGACTAATTGGGTCAAAATTCCCATCGAGCGGACAAAGAATGGCCGGATTTCGTTAATTTCCATAGAAGAGAGGTTCGGTAGCTGGGAACAATGCATTCAAGGGTCATAATGGGGAGGAATGAATAAGACGTACGGAGAGTTCACTGTGATCGATCTTGTCGAGACCGTCTCTGCTTTTCGCTTGACGCGCTTCTCGGAGATCTTTGAGTAAAAAACGGAGCTTGTCAGGATTTTGGAGGTCGTCCGATGCTCTACGATAAATTAAATCGACATGCTGTAAGGAGCTCTTGGTAGAGACTTACACGTCTAACAGGACTTTTGCGACCTCCGCGAATCGAAAAGGCAGCTGACTGAATTCAGGTTGTGATGTCTCTCGAGCAAGACGTTCTTGGAGAAATTCTGCGATGAACGCGATCAGACACGCGCTTGATCGATTGGAGAAGCACCAACCACGCACCGATGTTCAACCAATCGGGAGGCACGATATGGCATTTCTTCTTCAGTTTCAGATTCGTTGCCATCCATAGTGGTATTTTACATTTGTTGGGTGGTCGCAGGGGGCCGTATGCACCCTGGTCACTGCTTCAGCATCGATCAACAGAGTGGAGTATGATAGTTACTGAGATGAAAGCTGTTCGTTCCATGGAGACCAATGGGATGATTTCAACTAGCTGTTCTGATGCTACTAACTCGAGTTCTGGTGGCGTCACCGATGTGCGTAGGGATTGCGGTAGAGACATTATCGTAGGGTAGAAATGGAAAACAATTTGTGGCTGTGAGGATCACGTGGTCCGACGCGTGCATGTTCCGATCAAGTTTGAACCATCCTCCGAGTCTAACATCCACCCGACGCTCCTCAAGGCCCACCATTATTCAGATAGCACTTTCTAACCAAGTGACTGCTCTCCTGCTCGTCACTCTCCTGGTAATGCTCGGCACGCGCACAAAGCAAGTCTTCTCATACGGACGTCGCGGTCACCGTATCATCAACGTCTCTGAAGATCACGAAAACGACATTGCCAATAATAACAAAGACAAAGCCACAGATCCATGGCGTACACCAGTTGCCGTAAAGACGAAAATGCGCCAGCATTTCCCATCCGAATCACCCTCCCCGCAGTTTGTCCGCATGCAAAATCGGGCCTCGAAGAAGAAGAAACGACACTCTCCTTCTCTCTCACCCGCTTCCTTGAAAAAGAACAATACGCGGGCTCGTCAACTCGTCAGAGGTGATGTGGCATTCAAATCCAAGACGGATGATACTCCTACCCGTCGACCACTCAGTTGGTACCACCCCAATGTACCTGGATCCCCCGCTGTGCGCGCGAAAAAGAAAGCAAGGGTGGTGAGTGCAAAAAGGACCCCGCTTGGCACGAAGCTAAGCAAACCTTTCTCGCCGTTTATGGATGTGGATATCATTGTGCTGGATAATGATGGGAGACGGATCAGTCAAGAGAGAAGGGTGAACAGGATGGATGTGGTAGTTGATCCACCTATGAGAGAGGGCGCCGGTGGACAGGCTAGGAAAATCACAGTGAAAAATCAGCAGCAACAGGTCATAGTGCTGAGTGACAGTGACGAGGAGCAGGTTGCACCCAAACCGCCAAAGCGGGCCGGAGGGCGAGCGAAAGCAATCATTATTTCTTCTGATGAGTCTGAGACAGACGAGCTGATACCGGATCCCTCAAAAACCGGAACGAAGACGCGGTCTACTGTTCAACCGGTTCTTAAGGCCAAACCATCACAGCGCCTCCAAGTGGAAGTTGTCATATCTCCGATCAAGCGCGTCGCCAAACCCAAATATAATTCACTTCCCCCAGTGCTTCCACTGAGCCCACCTGTACCAGCAGCACTCAAATACGTCCCCATTCCCATCCCACAACCACGTGCACGCCAACTCACCCCGATCCGCAGAGGCGGCTCCAAAGCCCTCTTCCGCGCCCCCTCCCCTACACCAACAACCTCCACAGATCTAGACACATCCCTGGATTTCGATTTCTCCAATCTCACACTCAGCACTTCACACGCTATACAATCAATTCCTCCTCCCGAATATCTCGTCCCTCTCCTTGACGAATGTGGTCAAACGACTCCACACGAGTTCAGCGCGTTCATAGAGACGTTCCCGTTTGACCCCATCGTTCAACCTGTGGATGAAGATATCAATTCTCCAAATGACGTGCAATTCCGTAAAATCGGAGAGGCGTCTTATTCTGAAGTCTTCGGCATCGGAAATGTCGTGCTTAAAGTCATTCCTCTGCGGGACGACACCTCTGCATCTGCTCCTACCCCCATTTCAGATATAGAGATACCATTCCCTAGCGAAGCGAAAGATGTCTTGAAAGAGATGATCGTGACGCGTGCTATGGGCGCGGTGTGCGACGGGTTTGTCAAGTTATTGAAGACTTATATCGTTAGAGGGAAGTATCCAGAGGTGCTGCTGGCCCTTTGGGATGAGTATGATAATAGGAAGGGAAGTGAGGGTGTTAGGCCTGGTATGTGCAACCTCTCATTATTTGGCGCGGACGTGAAAAGAGTGACATATTGACTGGTATCTTTGATGCCCAGATGGATTCAATGTCTCCCAAGTATACGCTATTATTGTCCTTCCGAATGGCGGCCCTGATTTGGAAGCGTATACCTTTGCGCACCCCAGCAAGAATGGATGGAGGCAGGCGTGCAGCTTGTTCTGGCAAGTTGCACGTACGCTGGCACGCGCCGAAGAATTGGTCGAGTTCGAGGTTCGTCCGTCTGGTTGACAACCTGCGCTCACTTACGGAATTTGTCGGATTTGCAGCATCGGGATCTTCATTGGGGTCAGATCCTCGTCAAGAACACCCCCAGTATGAGCACTACCAAGTTATCTCCACGGCGCAAAGTCAACACCAAGGTGCCGATGGATGATCCCTCGCACGGCGTAGAAACCACTATAATTGATCTCGGGCTTGCACGCATGGATGGAGGTAGTGGTGTACACTGGACCCCATTCGACGAGGAAATTTTCGAAGGAGAAGGGGATTTTCAGTTTGATGTATACAGAATGATGAGGGAGAGCATCGGGGAGCAATATAGGCCTGTTACGAACGTTATGGTAAGTGATCTACTTATTTTTTCGGTGAGGAGTTTGTATTGATGGTTTGCTTGGCGCAATAGTGGCTACATTATCTGGCGTTTAAGCTGCTACATGCGAAACGGCTGAAGCCACCTGGTGTTTCGAAGAAGACTGCTGTGTCGACAGTGTATACCGAACGGGAATGTCACGAGTCGCTGGTGGAGGTTGAAGCTGTTCTGGGGAAGTGTATCAAGGATTTAAAGAAGAGGAAAGCGAAAAAGGCGGTAGTGGACGGAACGGGAGGGACGTCTTTGAAGAGAGCTGGCGATATTGTTGAGTTTGGTGTTGGAAAGGGGTGGGTGCGATGAGGTGCAGAGTGACCTTGTGGGTATGTTTCTTGAGTGGACGTTTAATTCACCATTTGTAGAACCTCTTGCGGGTGGATTGTTTCTGTTGGTGTTTTATTATACCTGTTTGATGGCTTCTTCCATGTGGTCAGGCTTTACCATCCTTGGCTGTCCAGTTTGTAATTTGCATATTTGTTGGCACTTTGATAGACATTCCTTTGAGGATCTGTAGGGTCTCGTGTTCTTTTGGTATCACGAGTGACTACTATGACACGAACTACGAAACAATCGTGTGGCCCGGCCAAAAATGTTCGAGTTCAATCTCTGCGGTCGCGTTCCTGGAACTGATTCGATTCATGTAAGATGCCCGATGAATCCAAAAGACACTCGATAGAAAGGACATTCTCAATACCTACAGTGCAAAAGGTTGAATGGCCACGAGGGCTTACAATGCGGTCGGTACGCGGTCAACGCGAGGTGTATGTATGTTCAATGTCCGATACTTACCAATATTAATTTGACAACTTTTAAATTATTTATTGCGGTTTTTCTAGGATCCCCCGTAATTTCTATAACCTGGGCAGAGCAAGGAGTGTCAAAAGAAAGATAGGAAATTGCACAAGGTATTACTACCTGCATAGCTTCGTTCTGTTTATCACATGATGATTTCGATGTGAATACCTTGAGAGAGAAATAACAGCAGCCAAACGGCGCCTAAGGCGCGGCAGGGTAGACCGCGGGACGGGGGGACACGAGAACAAGTGTGTGTATAACAAAATGAACTACTAGCGAGCTACATACTACAGTGTCCGCAACACGTTTTCGACACCTCAATATGCCAATTTGAAAAATGGGTAATAACTTCTGGTGTTTTGCCCATTTTCCACACAGGATAGGGCAAACTGGTGCCTTTTAAATGTAGAACAAGACTTACTGATCAGAATTTTAATATTCTCAATATCCGGAATTTTCGACTCCAAAATTTGAAACAATAGAGTCCGAAGCAGGTCACCCACATGCCCTGGGAAACTAACCTA
>Ga0193716_1001786_pt1 | contig 12347 bp, 13 predicted proteins | sample U2c1metaG_FD_145901 | JGI IMG/M metagenome (GOLD analysis project Ga0193716, IMG submission 145901) | Soil microbial communities from a riparian zone of the East river system, Colorado, United States - U2c1 | ecosystem: Environmental > Terrestrial > Soil > Riparian zone | place: USA: East River...
CATCCATTGAACGCAAACCAATGATTGTGAATTACCTGCCATGGACAACCCTACCAAAAATGTAAAAAAGGCTGCAAAGGATGGATTTAGGCATACTTGCTGGCAAGAGACTTGAATTACTGACCGACTGTAGATTCGATATATTCAACATTCAGCCATGAATTCCCAGTTCGTGTATAGCGTATACGTACCAACTACCCAGCCCCACACCTGGAACGCAAGTAAAATGTCAGTGGTCGCAGCTTTGTTGATGAACTTAGCCTTGCCATGACTGCAGGGCCCCCGGTCGTCTGTGTTTATATCTGAGCATTGGCACATGAACAAATAATCAACACTCACTAAGCCATAATGAAAGAGACTTGGTATCCCAGTGATGATACTGATAATTGAGAATGAGACTCCGAAGTTCTGATCGAAGATCTAAGTTCCATGCGGATCTGTGCTGTGTCTAGACTGACCTGCAGAAGGTTCAAGTCCCGCCTGGAAAAATCAATCTTAATAATTCCAAACAGCAGCGAGGTTTCTCACTTCAGTTCTTGCTTGTATCCTGTGCAACACTGGGTCAGTTGGACTTCGATATTGTAATAGTCAGGCAGGGTGCGCACCCATTCTCGCCAGTTCAGCCACATCCTCATCCATACCGACGGTAGGTGAATTTTCGCCTTTTTCTAACGAACTCGACATGATGATTCGAAGGGCAGAACAGAAAGCTTACACCTATCATTTTGGGAACGGATGCGGAGAGGAACCAATCTTTTACCGTAATGATTAACCATTTCTGGAAGTTGATCAGTCATCACGCGTGGTCAACCTGGCGTTCGGCAATCATCCATGCTCTCTGACGGGCAGATAAGCCAGATAAGCCGGTTACAATATTAATCCAGAACAACGGGCGTACTTGCCAGGCTTCTTTTGATTTTTATTATTTTCCGATTTTATGTAAGCAGTTTATTTTGAGAAATCATGTGGGCAGCACTTAGTAAATTGAATCAGATGGATCATGGTGATTTCATCCAAGTGACAATCAGGTTCATTACCGATTCACCGGCGTTTCCCTGACATCCTGAAATACGTGACTCCAAGCATTGTCCAACTGAAAGTAGTTCTTGTCCGTCTGTGCCAACCAACCAACCTTACCTCCAGTGGGTGAGCGTCAAAGCAAGCTGCATAAACAAAGGCAGAAGCTGAAAGCAGCTTGTATGCAACGTGAACCCCCAGAAAATAACTGAAGCTTAAATCAAAAATTGCTCCGCTACGATCAAAGCGAAAAAGACGCCCCAAAGATGATAAATTAAGGCTACAGCTTCGCTTTGAGCGGAGCTGCAGCCATTTTAAGAGCAGGATGCGCCATAAACCATAATAGCGTTTTAGGATCCGCATTGACCTCTTCGAGGCGAGCACCGTTCAAAATCTTCTTCACAGCAATTTCCTGCCTTTTGCCATTGCTCGTCATGGGAATCTCGGGACATTGTAGGAATAGAGCTGGGACATGACGTCGAGAGAGTCCACGGGCTATTGCTTCTGTTATATTTCCGATCGTGCCCTGGCTGAGTGGTGCATTTCTATCTGTTTCGAGGAAGAGGATCCTGTTACACGCATGATGTGAGTAGTAAAGAGAGACGTGTTAGAGCTCACACTCTCTCGTCTCCCTTCGCCGTCTTTTGTCCAACTGCAAGCGAGTTGGTGATCTCTTTGAAAGAGTCTACAATTGCGTATAACCTGAAATGTTTTCACAAGACAAGTGGCAAGGTCAGGCTCGCCCACATGACAAATGTCAGCGAAAACTAACTCAGCAGAGCCAAAACGAACACCTGACGGATTCTGCGCAAATATGGATAAGGTCGAACCATGACCTGGATCTCGGCATGTATGCATCCAACGTACCAGGACCCCATCACTTCTGCCGAGCATGAGGAACCCTTGTGTCTGTGGACCAACGACGACCCTATATAAATCCGACTCAGTATGCAAGCACGGGATACGAAATTTATACAATATTCTACACACCAGTCACCTTGATTCCACGCTTCTTTACCAGGAAACGCTTCGTAGTATGTGCTAAAATAGCGCTTGTCGCCCAGATCATTCCAGAAATAGAGCGGCTGGTTGGGAATTGGTGCCGCTAATACTAAGTTGCCTTCTACTCCAGCCGAAAGCAATCTTCCTGAGGCAAGTTGCTCAAATCAAAACAGGCAAATTATGTTTAGGAAATGCTCACCATTGTCGTCCCAACATTCAATCTTGGAACCCAACATCGGCATCTGTATTTCTCCATAGTGATGCGGTAGAGTCACGCAGCCGCCTGATGTAGATCGAAGATAAGATGAATGGACCCAGAGATTGAAGAAATTTTCTTACAGATGTGGTGATTACAGACGTCTCAGAAAATAACCATGAACAAATTTGGAGAAAAACCCGAACTGCCACATCTCACCTGTGCCTCCACTTCCATTAAAGAGGAAGACGTGCTTTCCGACGCGCTCCTTGACAAAGTCATGATGTTCGATTGAGAGTGGCGCGCCAGTTGTCAAGACAAGACGGAGAGAACCTAGATGGTGATTTTCACAAGGGATGTAGGCGGCCTGCAAAAGCGTTTGGATGTATCGGGGAGATATGCCTAGCATTGTCAACCTGCACCATGATCACTTTCAATCGACTAGTGCAGCTCTACATAAGCTCCTGTACTCACTTTAGTTGGTCCACCAGGCCCCATAGAGCGCCTATTGGCTTGAGCGGAGAACCATCAAAAGCCACGACAGTCGCACCGCTTTGGAGGGATGCAACGTAAAACTGCACCGTATGTTAAGCCGTCAAACTGGAGCAGTCGGTTCATCGATGCTTACAACGGACATCATCCAGCCTGAGCAGATGTCATGTTACACTTGTATGGCAACATAGTGAAGCAGTTAGCTCACCAAATGTTGTAAACATCAGGAAAGAGTCGTTTGGGCCTATTAACCAAAATTATATGTAGTATTATACACCATGTGGTTTAACTTGATTCGTACCCAAATCTGAGTGTAAACACTGCCCGACTGCATGAGATAGTAAAAGACCTCCCGCTACCTTTGATGTCAGTTTGCACTCTAGATCGAGAGATATATTTGGGCTTACCGTGATGTACGATGCACTTTGGCTTTCCAGTGGTCTTCCATGGTAAAGTGAGTCAAGGTCAATCAACCAAGGAGAGTAAAAATTACGAACACCTGCCTAGAGCCATCAGCACAACAAATAGGTCCTTTGTGGTAGTGCATGCGACTCACCGGAAGAGTAGAGGATATAAACAGGCGCCATGGCTGGGCCTCTCCAGAAGTCAATATCTCTCATGGAGGAATCGTCGAGCTCCAGAAACGATGGCCAGTCGAATGTCTTCACACAATCAAAACGAGGCAGACGTTCTGGTCGCCGATCTTTGTCGAGCTGGCCGACAATGATGACACCTTCGAGCCCTTTGGAAGCCAGCGCTTGCACGATCTCGCCCACATTGGACGAGACATCGATAATCTTACCATTGTATACATATCTATCGGAAACGAGGAGCAATTTCGGATTGATCTGAGAAACGAGACTCGATTATCGACAGTACAGAAAGGTATGCCATTGTATCATACTTGTTCCAGACGATCGAGAGTTGCGACAACGCCAAATTCGCATGGTGTAGCTGACCAAACCACTCCAATGGCGCTGGCTGCCAATATCAAGATGACGGCCTCGGCGTTGTTGGCGGTGTAAGCCGCCACTCGGTCACCAGGACAGAGACCAAGCTTGCGCATGGCGCGTGAGGCTGAACTATCATAAAGGTGAGACCATGTAAGGCTGCGTATGACAGTGCCTTCAATGACGGAATGGATGGCGATTTTGTGAGTCGACCTCGCGTTACAATGTGCGAGTAGCAAGTTCTCGGCATAGTTGAGGCGTGCATGTGGGAGACGATTTCGAGTGGCTTTTATTGACCTATCAGATTGGAAGAACTGGTGCCGTGCACGCCAGACAGCGTCATCTCTCATGCAAGCCACAGGAATTTGCAAAAGAAAACTACGTACGGGCTCCGCACCTCTTTCGCCTATAAACCCAAAGAAGTCCCAAATTGACTTCCAAAACTCGTTGCTCTGATCCACAGACCAAGAGTGTAACGCCCATGCATCCTTGAGATCGAGATCATAGCGAGTGTTGATAAACTGGCGGAATCGTTCCATCTGACTTCGCTTCAAAACATCCGAATCGACGGGTCTGAATAGATCCCCGACGGTGGGCATTTGTTGAATTAGATAGGGCGAAACGATACAAGGCGAAACGATACAAGATGATAGCAAGGAACAATGGCTTGTGATGCCGACTGTTGAAGAACACCTTTTTATGTAAAGAGAGGCGTGATAAACGGGAAAAGAACCGCGGCGAATATAACCATAGACTCGAGCCCAGTCCAATAGAGTCCAATACGTTTCTAAATTGAAGATAGTCGTACGTATAAGGACTGGAACATAATAAGGTCAAACAAGCGACGAGATTTTATTCCCACGATTCAAGGGGACTTCGTGAAATTCTAGAGATTTGGAAATCATATCTCCCCGTTTCTCTTCGTTCGACAATTTATAATCCAGAAAATATTCAGCGAACTGTTCTATCTGATTAGAATTTTAGGAGAATGTTGCCATATGCTCAGAACGCGACTTTGGCTTCGAATTTGGTATGCTTCATGCTTCGAAAGCCAATCTCTTGACTCCTGGGAGGGTGTTTACATAATGCCGTTTACACCTCTACTTATCTTGCCTCAAAATAGGGTCGATGAGACAGCTCGCAGACTTTGCAACACCTTCGGGTACCCATCTGTACACCCCTTCCAAACCGAAGCCGGTCATGTGTCACTCTAGGGTAAAATTCTAATCAGATAGAACAGTTCACTGAATATTTTATGGATTATATGTTGTTGAACGAAGTCCCCTTGAATCGTGGGAATAAAATCTTGTTGCTTGTTTGACCTTATTATGTTCCAGTCTCTATATTGACGTACACTTGTGACACAGATATTCAGATACTGGTTACGAGTCTAATATAACCAATTGTTTGAAGAATTACATAATTATTGTCTGAATGTTTCCTTGTTGCGGTCGCCTATGATTCAACTGCCTCCAGTTCAAGCCAACGAAGCATATAAATCATTCATGTCCAAACATCCAATATTCTATTGATGTCTCACAATGATTACCTCTTTTCCAGTTGCTCAACCATGATACATTGGACACCTATGTACCTTCACCGATGGATGGAAGCTAATATAGATCAGGAGGCGGATCACCATCAGACGCCAAAAGTTCACTTGCACTACAGATGTTAAATGAGGCATAAACAAACTTCCATTCATTGTTCTCATTGTTTGTTGATGAAAGCAGTGGCGATGCCCATACCAGACCCACAGCCTGGCAGTGAGAAACATGTGGGCACAGCAGCCAAAGGAGAAGCCAACACAAGATAGAAAATGTACACATTCTATGCAACGGTAGGCTAAAATGGCACAAAGAAATACTAATGAGATGATATTTGTATTTGTATTTGTGCACTTGGCATGAGCGAGAGCAGTGACAACCTGGTGAGCATCAGTCACTCCCAAAGGCTGAAATCAGGGATGTTTGCAAGATCATTTCAGTGTTTGGAGAATCTGGTTAAATGGGGGACACACCTGACCAAGAGCAATGGCACCACCATTCAGGTTCACCTTGGCATAGTTGAGTCCAATGTGGTCAATGCTCATGACAGCTTGCAAAGCAAATGCCTCGTTAATATCTGAGATGTCTTCAAGACAGTATATGGATTTGTTCTATACAGATGGAGGTGACAAGGGGTCACCTCATAGAAGTTGATGTCATTCTTGGAGATGCCAAGCTTTTTGAGAAGCTTGGGTACAGCGTAGGCAGGTCCAACTCCCATGATCCACCCTGACAATCTTCAGAATATCACACGAGCATATTAAACATTGTGACGCACGTGAGGTGGGACACTAGTTGTGACAAGTGTGACATACTTGCCGAGGATAGGGAGCTGTTTTAACCATCAGTTGCAGTTAATAAAAGAGCTCTAGCAATGATATACGCCGAGTTTCTTGGCTACACTTCGCCTTGCTAATGACACTGCTGCCGCACCATCAGTCAGCTGGGACACATTGCCAGCTGTTGTGCAGCCATCTGGCCTGAAGGCAGGCTTCAGTTTCACTAGTATCTGAAGCATGAAAAATTTCATCAACAACAACACTTACATGTAAACTTTAGCATTACCTTGTGGTCAATTCCAGAGTGGATGCCATCATCTATTTTCACCTGTTTGCTGTCAACAGTGATAGGCACAATTTCAGATTTGAAATGGCCAGCCTTCTGAACAGACATAGCTGCAAACTTATTGAGTGTTGTGCAGTCTTGATTGTAGCTGACAGTACATCCCGGTGAGTGGTCTGAATAGATACATAACACAGAAAAAAAACCTACTCCAAAGAAATGTTCTCTGAAGTATCGCCCATACTCATTAGACAATCCAGAGCAGCCGAATTAGACATGACCTCTTCAAACACCTATAAGGCTAGTGTGAGGTGTTTGGACACACACACAGATCAGAGAGTCCACCTTCTGTCCTGATGGAAGCGTGGGTGTAATATAGTGATTTGACATACTCTCTGCGCCAGCTCCGATGCTGATGTCTATTTCTCCTGAGGATATAGCATTGGCAATTATGGAAATAGCCTGAAGACCACTGCTGCATTGCCTGTTCACGGTGGCCAAAGTGCATTCTTGGGGAATACCGGCATGTAATTGAGCCATTCTATGTATTGTAGCACCACCTTTTGGAGGAAGCATGTTGCCCACATAGATATCCTCAACCAATTTGGGATGATTCCACTCACATCAAGCACGCCTCTGAAGGCAGCTGAAACTAAGATCTTCTTGATGAACTTTGGCTAGGCCACCCTGGTAAGCGGAGCATGTTTGGCCGCGACTAACAGAGGATGAAGGTAGCACAACGTCTAGAACTTATCGACTCACCAATCACAATGTTGTCATGTCCTGGACAAAAAGGTGGGAGAGCTGGCGTTGAAGTGAGCTGTGATAGAGTTAAGACATTGTACATGTTGGGCCATGGGAAAGTCCGAGCAGTGGAGTGCAAAATGGGGGGAAAACAAGTTGAAAGCTTTATATAAGTACTACTAGGCCTATATATAGTATTTACATAAGTTGGCAACTAAAGGAAAGGACCGCGGCGATTTACATAATGTCGGATATCGGATCATGATCATGCCAATGTCGGATTTCATCCTCTCAAGAAAAGGCACATCTATCCCGTCTACAGGAAGCTATGGCAGACAACAATATGCATTGGATAGCGCCTTCGGATCTTGCCAATCGTCCAGGTAAGGAAACTTCAGTTTCCCGTGTAGTCACCACCGTTGAATTCTGGTAGTGGCAATCATCGGCGGAGGAACACTTGGTCGACGGATTGCTCTCATGTGGGGATCCATGGGCCGTCCAGTAGTTCTTGCAGATACGGTTGCCAAAGTCCGAACAGACGCTCTAGCATTTTATCAAGAAAACATCGATGCGCACGCCCAGCATATGGGCAGTTCTTCGACGGGGCATCTTGAAATTGTCGGGCACCCCGAACTGGCGGTCAAAGACGCCTGGCTCGTTATTGAAGCAATTCCCGAACGTCTCGAGCTCAAGCGCAATCTATTTCGTCAACTCGAAGAAGCAGCACCCCCCGATGCGATTTTGGCTACGAACTCGTCATCTTTCAAATCTCGTGATCTCGTCACGCTCATGAAGGATGCTTCTCGAGGTCAGCATGAAGGTGCTGACGTGATTTACTGTGTTGGTCGCTGATGAAGCATGAAACGATAGTGTGTAATATGCACTACTTTATGCCACCTGAGAAGTGAGCCCTTACTCTTTGTCGACAATTCGTCGCGCTCAAGTATTTCAGTCCTTGCGTCGAAGTTATGACGTGTGGAAGTACGGACAGAGCCGTACTAGATTTTGTTATAGAACGTGCTAGAGAGCATGGGCATAAGCCCTTCGAAGTGCTTAAGGAGTCCAGCGGTTTCATCGAGTTCGTTGACTCTTGTTAGATGTCTTGGGTCTTGAGCTTAACTATCTGCACACTCGTGTAGGAACAGAGTTTGGGCTGCAATAAAACGAGAAGCTTTACTAACTCTTGCTGAAGGGTGCTCTACGGTCGAAGCAGCCGACGAGCTTTTTATGCATCATCTCAAAGCCCAGATAGGTCCATTTCGGTATATGGATGAGATTGGTCTTGACACTGTGTACGATATTGGTGCGTCCACTTTCTAACATCTTGAAAGACCTCCTAGAGATGTGGCTAACATTTGTTACCCAAGAGGAGCACTACGCGCAGGAGCGAGAGAGCATTCCGGAAGCACCGCGTGTGCTCTTGAAGTCATACATAGACAAAGGATGGCTGGGTCGGAAGACAGGTCGAGGATTTTATCAGTATGATTAGCTCAGCAAATCGCTTTTGCGTATGTTAAAACCGAAATATGCTAGCGAACACCGAAATGGCTCATAACTTCCATGATTTTGTGACAGTACTGACCACGATATTCTAGTCAACTTCTGGTGAGGGCAACTCACGAATGCTATCATAAATTAGGCGAAAACAGTCCATTAGGTGCGGTCTTTGTTCTCTCTGTGTTTGATTGATGAAAATAAGTTAGCCAGCCAAGATAACATATATTCTGTGCTATGTGGACTGATTGAATGCAGTCGAATGTTTCGTGACTAGACCGCAGTGATATTTAGGTTGTTGTGGTGTGGTTTCGCACCACTCACACATCTCTCGACAGTTATTCTTATTTGGACTACGCCGTAATAGTCCTACCTATCTCTATGGCGGGGTGGCCTGAATTGGCACTCGATCGATTCTCCTATCGTGGATTTGACACATCTTCACCCAAACCCGTCGTTGTCCAGTGCTGGGAAATCGAAATGGGTTCAAAGATCGAACAATCCATAGCTTTGGAGGAAGATTCTTTCATTGTTAGACACGAAATCGATGTCGGGCTTGGCCGCGTGGCACGGCTGATTTTCTGATATTCGATCTGGCCAACACAACACCCATGGCACGCTCCACGGTGGTCTGCTACGTTCTTAGGCGCGGTAGATAATGATGCCTATAAGGAAGACGATTGTGGTTTGTTATTCGAAGACGGCGAAGCTTTGATTGTTGAACCAGGCAAACGTCTCAATTTAAAGTGTTTCAGAGAAAGCTCTTCGATCATTTCGCCATTCAATGCTGAGGGTCGTTCAGTAGAATTATGTAAAAACATGTAGAAGAAATCATTTGCATCACGGGGACCTATCGTAGTCAAGTCATACCTTTTCCTTTTGCTCGGTCTCTGATTTGCTATTATCGTCTGTGTCGGATTTCCCAGTTTCGACATTTTCACTACCCGGGTATTTTCTGCCAAGTTTACCATCATCGACAACCTCGTCTCCAAAGCTGTCAGAAACGAAGAAAATCGATTTAATGAAAGAAAATAGTACGAGAGTGGAAGCAGCACATACACAGTTCCAATCTGTTCTAATGAGAGACGGGATGTTTCAGGCATGAAAAAATAAACCAGGATGAGATAGACGAGCCCCAAGGATATGAAACTGGGGGCACAAATGAGACCAGAAAATGATCGACGAGGGGACGGCCACTTACAGAAAGAAAAAACGCCAACTCACTTGGGCCAGAGCCGTAGGTGTTACTGCAAGGTACACGGTGCTGTTGAAGAATAAATGGGTTGAGCTAGTTGTCCCAGTGCAACAGCAAGAAACTATATACTTTGACAGCCATTGTCCGAGCAACGAGAAGCCCATGCCAAAAGATCGCCATTGCATGGGGAAAATCTCGGATGCATAAACATACTGGATGCTGTCACATCTGGGAAGAATGCAAAGGCATTATATCAATTCCTACTCAACGCGTCTAGAATAAGAAATGCTTACCCTCTAGAAGCAGCGAATGACAAATCATAAGGTTAGCTTCCACGTGAAATCGGGAGGAGATTTGACTTGCCCACTGTAAAATACGATGTATCCAAATAGAGCGAACACTTTGCAATGCGTCAGTCTAGATATATGTAAGTTGGAAGTATATGTATCTATTACCTCCAGCACTAAGACCGGATTGGTTTGAAGTGCCCACAAATCTGGCTACCATTGCAAGCTCGAGGACGAGAAAGATAATACATCCAGTGATACCAACCATGAGGAATTTTCGACGTCCAAAACGATCAACAAAGAGAGCCGTGGTGGCGTTTCCAAGGATTGCGACCGCTAGTTCGTGTCATTTAGCGATACGATTTATTTGATGTCGTTGATTCTGCCTACCGTTCCAGCTGCGAAAGCTGTCAGCATTTAAGTTAATTTCAAGGAACGTCGCACAACGTACCAAGCCGTCAAAAGGATAGGTATCGAGCCATTGATTCCTAGAGAGTTGTACAGTATTATCTCTGAGAAGAAAGGAAGTAAGCAGCCGCATTGAGAACTTCGCATGGAGGAAAACTGACGGTAGTCTTTTTTGGAAGAGAAAAGTACAATATAATCAGTTTCTTGAGCCTGAACCCGTAAAAAGCGATACCGCTTACTGTTCTTTTGTTCGAAACGAAGTGAGAAACCAAATGGTCAGTTATTTGGGATTGGATAGATACGATGTGATGTTCGCTCACAATGACAATATTTCCAACCTGTTTAAAAGGTTTTAATATCCAAATCACTGGTAGTTGGAGTAGTAGAGTCCTACCGATTGGTTGCCCATTTGCAGCAAGAACCCGAGACCCAACCGTTTGCGATAGGAAGCGCGACTGAAGGCCATGCGAGCTTTGCCCCATGGGGAGAAAGATCCGGTTTTGCGCTCAAGCTCTATCTGAGCCTTCATCTCCGCAAATTCCGTTATCGCAAAGTCCGGATCACTGGGGTCATCATGGAGGCGTTTGACAACTTCCCAAGCCTCATTATCACGACCGACACTGAGAAGCCAACGTGGCGAAAACGGCAAGAAAAATGAACCAATGAAAAGAACAGTGACAGGAATAAGCTGGACGGCCAGAGCTACGAGCCAACCCATCAGCAGATAAAGAATTTGCGGGTGAGCATAAACGTACGAAATCGCCATTGGAAATTGCCAAATGGTGCGAAAAAGCACCCGAACGAAACCAAGCCGGCCAAAGTATAGCTGCTTGCAATGAGAATCCCCTGCATGAGAAATGATCAGACCAAGCAGCGATATTTTCGGCCAACGTGTTCGCACATGATATCCGACCATAAGACCTCTGTGAGAAGGAGGGCTACATTCGGACTGGTAGAGTGGGACGAGGGTGACAAGCATACCGACTGACGACCTAAAAGTATTAGCCACCCAATGTTACCCGAGGATTGACCTACTAGACCACCCCATGATAAATCGACTGACAAGGAACATGGCAATATCCTGGGCAGCGCACATTAGAACTGCGATGGGAAGGGAGTCAATCCAGAACGACAGAATGGGCGGAGAGACGAAAACGCACTTGCGCCAACTATTCCAATGAGACAGCCAATCTGCATGGAGCGTTTGCGGCCATGAACCTCGCCAACCCAGCTCACGAAGATGCATCCAAAACAGCCTCCTGCAGGCTAAAAAGGCCGCAATCAAATATGGATCGAGGCAGAAGAAAAAAAGATCAGAGCATACATAAAGACCATTTGCTGCCCCAAGTATGGCGTTCGCGTGAGCGGACCCATTCACAAGGCCCATATACTCGAAGAAAGATTCGAAGCCAATGGTATAAGCTATAAAGCAATGCATTAAATTTTTTCTCATGAAGGTGCACGGTCGTACCAATGATGGATGAAGAATATCTACAACGATGTTCGGATTTCATAAGTATTGTCAGAACGTTAAGGACGAAATTTACCCATAGCCAATCGAACCAACCGCTGCAAATGCGGTCACAAACTGATTATAAGCTGTTTTGCCCATTTTCGATTGTGGAAGCCTCCTCCAGTGGTAAGGCAAGATAGAGCAGCAGTGTAGGGGTCAAAATTTAAGCAGGGACAACAAATGACCGCGGCTGTTACGTACATAAAAAGAAACCCCGCGGTAAATAGTCTGGGGCCCCATGGAGTTTTCGTTGTTCCTGAGTTCTTGGGTCACATCCTTAGAAGGAGTGACGCAACACCATGACCTGCATACATTCGTGTTAGTTGTGCCAGTATTAATATCGAGTTGACGAAGGCTCGGCAGATTTTCGGCGCCAGGGATCGATGGGCCCGATTTGGTGGTCAGAATTGGCGAATTGGGCCGACTGAACGGACTAACCG
>Ga0193716_1001787_pt1 | contig 12346 bp, 9 predicted proteins | sample U2c1metaG_FD_145901 | JGI IMG/M metagenome (GOLD analysis project Ga0193716, IMG submission 145901) | Soil microbial communities from a riparian zone of the East river system, Colorado, United States - U2c1 | ecosystem: Environmental > Terrestrial > Soil > Riparian zone | place: USA: East River...
GACGAGCGCCGCGACCACCACTATCGCGGCACCGACCAGCAACAGCCGCTTGCGGGATCGCGTGGCCGGCGGCGGGCTCGACGACAACGGGATCACCGGAATGGTGTCACCGGTAACATCTTCGAGTAGTTGTTTGGCCGCCAACGCGGTCGGCCGGTCGGCCGGCTTCGTCCGCAGCAACTCGGTCAGGACCGGTGCCAGCGGACCAGCCCGCACCACCGGCTCCAACTCACCGACAATCGCCCGCCGCAACTGCGCGTGCGGGCCGGTCTCCCCACTTCCCCATGGCGATCCGCCTTCCACGGCGGCGAACAGGGTGGCACCGAGGGAGAACACGTCCGCCGCCGCGCCGGCTTTCCGCCCGTCAGCCACCTCCGGCGCGAGATAACCTGGCGTGCCACCAACGTGCCCGCTGTCGGTGACGGTGACCTCCGCCCACCGGGCGATCCCGAAGTCGGCGAGCTTCGCCGTACCGTCGTCGGTCACCAGGATGTTGCCGGGCTTGACGTCCCGGTGCGCGATACCCTGCTCGTGCATGGCGGCCAACGCGTCGGCGATCTGCGCGCCGATCCGCGCCACCGCGGCCGGGGCAAGAGGCCCGTCGGTGGCGAGGATCGTGGACAGACTGCGCGACGGCAGGTACTCCATAACGAGCCAGCGCCCGTCCTCGTCGACCACCACGTCGAACACGGTGACAACCCGAGGGTGGTGCAACCCGGCCCCGATCCGCGCCTCCCGCCGGATCTGCCCGTCGTCCCCCCGCTGCGACTGCTTGAGCGCGACCACCCGACCCAGTTCGAGGTCGGTGGCCCGCCACACGACCCCCATCCCCCCGAGGCCGATCTGCTCATCCAGACGATAACGCTCAGCAATCATTTGCTCACGATGCACTCGCCGGAGATTACACCACCGAGTTAGGACAGTCGCATAGAGACACCATAAAGGTCTGACCCCAGAAAACAACATAAGCCAATTGGCTGATTCGACGAATTCCGGCTCACCGCGAAGCGGACTAACCAAGAACACAGATTAAATAATCTCGCGAGACGCGCGATCAGCGGTCATGCCCTGAAAGGCGCGTTGGGGGCACTCAATGCCCTGAACGCGCCTTTCAGGGCAGTTCGGGAGCCTAGTTCCGCGAGCAACGCTTGGATCGCTGGACTGGCGTCGGCGCTGCGCCGCCACGCCGCGTGTACCTCGCGCTTCGGTTGCCGCCGCAGTGGCCGGGAGACGAGCCCTTCTCCAAGCGGTGGGCGGGCAAGGCGAGGGATCAGGGCGACGACGTCGCCCGAGGCGACCAGCGACAGTTGGGTGGCGAAGTCGTCGACTAGATGGCGCACGTCGGGGTCTTCCGGCACGTCAGCGAACAGTCGCCGGAACCACTGGTGACACACCGAGCCGGGTGGGCTGGTCACCCACGCGTGGCCGACGAGGTCGGCGCCGGCGAGTGGCCGGTCGAGCCGGGCGAGCGGATGAGTCCGGCTCATGACGACGTCGCCGATGTCGGTGTGCACATGGCGTTGGGTTAGGGAAATCGGCAGCGGGGCGGGTAGCCCGTCGGCGTCGTGGACCAGGGCCAGGTCGGCGGTGCCGGCGTCGACGCTGTGGAGGGCTTGGTCGGGGTCCTGCTCGGTGATGTGCACGCGTAGGTCCGGGCAGCGCGTCGACAGTCGCGGAATGGTGGGCGCGAGCAGTCCGCGGACGGCGGTCGAGAAGGCAACCACGCGGAGTGTGCCGCGCGGCGCGCCTTCCGAGACTTGCCTGGCGGCTTCCGCGCAGCGCTCCAGCGCCTGGAACACCTCAGGCGCCGAGTCGACGATGGCCTGCCCGGCCGGCGTGAGCACGACCCCGCGTCCCGCCTGCGCGAGCACGGGCACACCGACCTGGCGTTCCAGCCTCTTGATCTGCTGCGACACCGCCGAGGCCGTGAACCCCAGCTCATCGGCCGCCCGCGCCAGCGTTCCGAGTGCGGCCACCGACCGCAACGCCCGCAAGGCCCCCACATCAATCATGAAGGCAGGCTACGCAATACCCGCAAGAAAGCATCGCTGGACCACACCTGTCAGACCGAGGCAGGCTCGAACCATGACCGACCTCTTCGGCGCCAACCTCGTCGCCATGGTGACCCCGATGCACGCCGACGGCACGATCAGCGAACCTGGGCTCGCCAACCTCGTCGACCACCTGCTGGCCACCGGGTGCGACGGCATGGTCGTCGGTGGGACCACCGGTGAGTCCCCCACCCTGACCGAAGCCGAGGCGGCCCGGCTCGTCCGTGCCGTGGCGGCCCGGTCGACGAACCAGGCCCGGGTGGTCGCCGGCATCGGCACCTACGACACGGCCGCCAGCATTCGGCGGGCCCGCGAAGCCGAAGCCGCCGGGGCGGATGCACTGCTGCTCGTCTGCCCCTACTACTCAAGGCCCACCCAGGCCGGGGTCGTCGCCCACTGCGTGGCGGTGGCCGACGCCACCGAGCTACCCGTGATGCTCTACGACGTCCCCGCACGTGCGGGCATCGCGATGGCGGCGCCGACGCTGATCGAGCTCGCCGGCCACCCCCGGATACGGGCGGTCAAGGACGCCAAGGGCGACCTGTTCGAAGCCATGTCCGTCATGGCCAGCACGTCGCTGGCCTACTACTGCGGCATCGACGAGCTCAACCTGCCCTACCTCGCGTGCGGCGCCACCGGCGTGCTCAGCGTCGTGGGTAATGTCGCCGCCGATCGCAACGCCGAACTCATACGAGCGGTCCGCACCGGCGACCTCGACTCGGCGAGAGCGATCCAACAATCGCTACTTCCCTTGATGGACGCCATCATGCGCACCTCCCAAGGGGCCACGATGGCCAAGGCCGCACTGGCCGAGCTCGGGATCATCCCGCACGCGACGGTGCGCCTCCCGCTGCTCGAGTCGCCGCCGCCGGACCTCAAGCGACTGACGGACGCTCTGACAACCATCGCCGTGCCTGTCTGACCGACCTCCGCCAAGCGAAGGATCGGGATGCGCAACGACATTCGTGTTGGAGTCAGTTGCGGGAGGCCCAGTATCGGAAGACTCGCTGGACGTCGGTGTGCCAGGGTTCCCCGTTGCCGTGCCACCCGGAGCCGGGTGCCCCGGTCCGGGTGTTGACCACCAAAGCGGTCAGCGGCGGCTCCTCGACGCTGACGCAGTCGTTGGCCAGCCGTTCCAGAACCCGGGGCATCTCATTGCGCAGTTCAATATCTCTTAGTCCGATCGCGTGACCGAGCTCTTTGTAGGTGACGATCGACCGACGCAACGCCGCCATGATCAACGCGGCGCGCGCCTGCCGGGCCAGGACGTCTCTGTTCTCACTTCCCATGGCCTCACCGTCGTGATTCCGGTCGTCCGCGTTTCCTGCCGAACTCGCCGCCCTCCAGCCACACCCCGTCCGCGTGTTCTCCTATCGGAGGACCAGCGCGTCAACGTCCCAGAGGAACTTGATCTCGTCTCCGACGCGGGTGGCACCGCCGATGGCCAGTACCGCGTCGACTACGCAGGCAAGTGACCCCCGGACCGTCGGCCGCAGGACATCGAGCAGTTGCCACCGGCCGCTCTCGACGTCGAAGATCTCAGTGGTGCATCGATGGCCCGAAGGGCCACCGTCCGTGGGGACCACCGCGTCAGCTACGACAACCAGGACTCGCCGACTTCTGATCCTGGTGGCAACAACGCCAGCCGCCGCACAGCCTTCGTGCAGGACTGAGCGTTCGCCAACTGTCTGAGCGAGGGTCGTAGCGTTCCACCGTGGTCGGAGACGGACTGGGAGCGCCCGCCGATGGCATACAGGTAGCCACCGGAAGTGGTTACATCGTGCCATCGCCCGCCACCCGACCGCCGCCGGCTCTCGACGAAATCGAAGGGACCGTGGTCAGGTCGGACATCTCGTCGCTCCGCATCTCCGACCTGGCCCCATTATGCCCTTGCTAGGCACGCCTCGACAGAGTCGGAAACTCCGGACTAACGCGCCTGCGGCAGCGACCAGTTACAGGTTCAATAGCCGATGCGCGCGTGGTCGCTCAATGTCCGATGAATGGGTTCTGGCATAAGTTCAAGAGTCGTTACTCGGCGAACAGTGTCAACTGGCCTCATATATCTCGGCATTGAGTATCGTTCGTTTCGGCACTGTGCGGCCGCGGTGCATCTTGACCAGGAGGTCGACGACGCTTACCGCGAGGCGGTGGGCGTCTTGGACGACCGTGGCACGCAGCGGGCTGTCCGCGGTGTCGATCAGCGCTTTGGCTTCCAGCACTCCGTCGACGCCGACAACGAGAGTGGCTTGAGTAGCCGGCGAGGACGCCGGTAAGGCGTCCACAGCACCCAAGGCCATCTCGTCGTTGGTGCAGAAGATCGCGTTGAGGCACTGGCGAGAGTCAAGTTGTCGGACATAGGAGCGCACCGCGTCGTATGCCCGGGATCGCACGAAGCCGCACCGATCGTCAGTTGTGATCACTACATCTGTCAATTCGCGGCGCAGGACTTGCGCACAGCGCTCTTGCCGACTGCTGTGCTCGCGACTGGCAATGATGAGGACCCGTGGACGTTTCTTTCCCCGCAGGCGCTTCGCCAGCCATTTCCCCGCCAGTTCACCAAGTTCACCCGTGTCATATCCGATGTACGCACTGTTGTTTGGATAGTCGGACTCTTTGTCGAAAGGCTCAAGGTCGGTGAACACAACCGGCAGACGTGATTTCTGGCAGAACATCGTCAGATCGTCACGGAGCCGGTGCACCTCGCTGGCCACGATGACTCCGCCTATGTAGTCATGTCTTCTGTCCAGAAGCCTGTCGAGGTGATGAGATTGCGCGCTCGCGTCATAGTCGCGATCCGGTACCTTGAGCACCAGGTCGATGCCATCTCGATCGAACACACTGTGCAGGCGTTGCACGAATGCCGCCACATAGTATTTCTGACTGAAGGCCGAGGTCATCAGAAAAGCTCTTCTGGAACGTTTCCTGACGCGACGGATCGCTGAGATCGCTACCCAAGAGACCACTGCGGCACCACCGGACGTCAGGGCGAATCCCATGAACATAGCACTTTCGGAGATGCCCGCCTGAAGGGTTCTCAAGATTACGGCCGAGATGAGTCCGCTCATGACCGAGGTCACCACCGTGAACAGCACTGGCATTCGATCCCGATCAAGCCACGCCATCGGACGCTCCATCCTCGCTAGACCTTCGGTGCGGTCTCCTTCAGAACGTGCTGGTCGAATGGGTTTGGTTCGAGGCGATTGAGCCTGGCGCTCATCGTCGTGGTGCGGAATTGCCGCTGCTACAGCGCGGAGATGGACGCCGGGGCTCGTTCCGCACGGCTGAGGGCGCGGAGCACGTTGATGGCGCCGTGTCGGCGTAGCGCGATCCGCGACAGCAGATCGACCACTGTCTCGACGGCCCGCTCGGGGAAGTCGGGGGTGGCGACTCCGACGCTGTGGGCGAGATCGTCGGAGTGCAGGATGATCTCCAGCAGCCGGCTGGTCACGAAGTCGTCGAAGGTGATCGACCACGGGCCCCAGTTGGGACGCCGCACCGGCCTCGCCGGGGCGGCCGGCAGAGTCTGGCGCAGGTCCCGCACGCACGCGTCGACCTCGGCGGCGAGCGCGGCGGCGCCCGCGGCGGCGTCCTTCTCGCCGCTGACGCGGATGAGCTCGTTGAACGGGTCGTCGATGTCGGAGCCGATCCAGCTCACCCGCGCGTAGTACTCATGGATCGAGATGAGCGGCTCCGCGGGCACCGGCGTGGCCAACATCTTGGGAATGAAGAAGATCTGGCCGGCGAGGTGACCGGCCAAGCCCTTCACGCTGAGCTTCGCCAACGCCGACGGCTCGTCCCACGCGCCCGCCACCTCCGGCGCGGCCAGCAGCTTCGCCGCACTCTCGGCAACGGTCAGGTAAAGCTCCCTGATCTGCGACACCCGCCCACCCTGCCACACCACGGGCTTGCGTCGACTCCGACTTGTGACCATGGCCGGACAACGGATGCCGGCCGTTCCTCCGTCTTCCCGGCACCAGACGACCTTGGGAGGACGTATGAACCGAAGAATCATCGGCGCCGCGCTCATGCTTGGCCTTGCGACCGGCCTCGTCACGGCATGCTCTGGCAGTTCCAGTGGCTCGGCGGACAGCGGGGCGGCGGCGATGCCGTACCAGGCCGAGGACGCGAGCGGCGCCGGCGAGTCGAAGTCGACCGGGCAGGGAGAAAAGCCCGGCAAGCAGGAGATCACCCAGCCAGGGGTCGACCGGACACTGGTGCGCACCGCGACCATCGACCTGGCGGCCACCGACGTCGGCGCGGCTGTCAACCACGCGCGTGACATCACGGCCGCCAAAGGTGGCTATGCCGGCCGGGAAGAAGTGCGGGAGGAGTCCGCGACGCTCACCCTGCACATCCCCTCGGACCGGTTCGACCAGGCGCTCGACGAGTTGTCCGAGCTCGGCGAGGTGATCTCCAGGAACCAGTCCGCGGAGGACGTCACCGAGCAGGTGGTCGACCTGGACAGCCGGCTCGCCACCCAGCGGCTCAGCGTGGACCGGGTACGCGCGCTGCTGGCCAAGGCGACCACGGTGGACGAGATCGTGCGGATCGAGCAGGAGGTGACCGTCCACGGTGACCATCAGCGTCAGCAAGTCCGACGCGGTGTCCACCCGGCAGCGGGACGAGTCGGGCGGCTTCCTCGCCGGCCTGTCCGACGGCTGGGACGCGTTCCTGACCGCCGGAGCCGTGACACTGCGGGTGCTCGGTGCCGTGCTGCCGTTCCTGCTCGTACTCGCGATCCCCGCCGTACTGGTGATCCGCTGGCGCCGGCGCCGGACAACGGCGCCGGCGGTTCAGCAGCCGTGAGGGGTCACACCAGGACGGCGGCCCGGCCGTAGTCGTGGTCCCAGAAGGCGGCGAGCACCGCCTGGCTGGCCCGGTACACGATCGGCTCGGACGCCGGGTCGAGCACCAGGTAGACACCGTCGTCGTAGGCGGCGACGGTGAGGAAGTGCGCGACGTTCGAGCCCGACCACGGCAGGTCGATCATGTTCCCCGCCATCACAACGGGACGGCCGGCGCGCACGTGAGCCAAGGCGGTGCTGAAGTTCCAGGTGGTGCTGGCCGACACGCCGTTGGCGGCGAGTGCGGTCACCACGTCGCTTTCGTTGGTACCGAACTTGTTCGGGTCCTGCCACGTCGGGTCCAGTCCCATGTCCCGGCGGGCCTGGTTGATGGCCGCGAGGGGGCTGGACGGCCAGCCCCTCGGGGTGACGCCCGCCGCCAGCAGGGCCGAGACCACACTCGCCGGGCCGCAGTCCTCGCTCTGGTTGGGTTGCCCGTGGAACTGCGACACCGGCACGAGGTCCGGTGCGCCGGCGCCGTCGCACTCGGGGACCCCCGGGATCCAGTAGTCGTAGCCGGTCGCCATGTACGCGTCGGCCAGGTAGCCACCGAGTCCCGGCACGTAGTCCCAGAGATCGCTCTCGAAGCCGTTCGTGTTGGTGACCGACTGACCGACGATCTGGCAGGAGATGTTCACCGCCTGCCCGTCCCAGGCGACGCCGACCGACGAACTGGAAGTCGTTGGCGCAGAACGGATGTTCAACCCGTCGCCGTCGGTGTTTCCCACGGTCGCCGCGGCCGCGGCGGCGGTTCCCGGCAGACCGACGAGCACGGCCGTCGCGACGAGCGCGATCACCCCGGTTCGGTATCTGTTCACAGAAAGAAGCCCTTCGTTGGTGACTCACGGACCCCGTCAGTGTCCGGCTGTGACCGCGAGCACACAACGAACGAACGCAAACACTTCTCACGTGCGACGCGAGGGCCTGCCCAAGTGGTCGGAATTGGAAGTTCTTCGGGGGTTGGTTTGGCTGAGTAGAGGCCCGCTGTGAAAGGCGCTTTCACGGCATCGTCGATGTCCTGAAAGGCGCGTTCAGGGCGTCCAGTGCCCCCAACGCGTCTTTCACAGCACCGCCACTGCCCCGAACGCGCCTTTCACAGCACACCAACCCCGCCAGGCACGGCCACCACCACCGAACCCGAACGTCCCAAGCCCGCCCCCGGCGGGCGCCCTTCACGACACCGCCGCGTGATCAACCCCCGAAAGACCTCCGAAACCGACCACCAAGGGATCTTGATGGGAAGTCCGCCCCCGAACATCAGTTACCTAAGGGGAACGTGACGGCACTCAGCCACCAACCACCTCGGAACCCGCACTTTCGCCGGGACGCAACCCACACTTTTAATCCCGGGGAGGCGGACTAGTGTCCCGCGCCGGAAATCAAGCACATAATTCGCCGGCCCAGCTTCCTGCTGGCGGCGTTGCCGATCCACCCAAGTACAACCCGGTACGAGGGAGGATCGGCGCCTTGCCAGCAGAAACCTGGATCCACCGACTTACGCACCGAATTTCCGGCGCGGGACACTAGCCGAAGCAGACGAAGCCGAGAGCCGTCGCTCGGGTGACGTCGTCGTGGTCGGCGACGTCGCGTTGCGCCTTGTTCAGCGCGGCGGCCAGTCCCATGCCGGCGTCGAGGTGGTGGTGCAGGCGCAGCATCAACGGCTTGCTCGTGCGGTCCGCGACGGGCACCACGGTGGCGACCAGGCCGCGGGTGCCGAGCGACAGGAGCGCGGCGGCGAGCCCGATCAGCTCGTCGCCGGGGTGCACGGCCGGCAGTCCGGAGTCGCACGCGGACAGCACCAGCGTGCGCGGCGGCCGGTCGAGGCGTTCGAGGTCGTACACGGTCAGCGGGCCGTCGGCCAGGTGCAGTGCGGAGAACAGTGGGTTGTCGGCGCGGAAGGTGCCGTGTGCCGCGATGTGCGCGAGTTCGGCGCCGTCGAGCGCGGCCGTGACGTCGTCCACGCCGGCCCGCCGGCCGGTGAACCGGATCGCGGCGCGGCGGCCGGTCAGGGCGGCGACCTCCGCCGCCGCGTGCGGCAGGCCGGGGCCGGCGACGAAGACCCGGCGACCGTCCGTGCCGTCGCCGGCCACCGACGCGCGGTGCCACAGCGCGGCCGACGGCGCCACGGTCACCGGGCGGTCCGCGCAGCCGGGCAGTGCGGCCCACGGCAGCGCGTGCAGCGGCCCGGTCGGCACGACCACCAGCTCGCGGTCGAGAAGCTCCTGCGCGAGTGGACGGAGCAACACGTCGTTCAGCCGCGTGGCCATCCGGTCCACCAACCCGACCGCGGCCGCCGCCATCCTGGCCGAGCCAAGCTGGTAGCCGATGCCGCGCAGCGCGAACCGCAACGCGTCGACGTCCGAGGACACCGCCGCCACCTGGCCGAGTGAACGCAGCCTCGTCCGCGTGGCCGTGACGGTGACCGCGTACAGCTCGCCTGCGTGGTCGACGTACTCGACCAACACCCGCTCGCCAAGAGCGGCCCGCAGGTCACGCACGGCCAGCGCACGGACCGGCCGGTGCGTGCCGGACGCGTGCCGGCTACGCCTGCGTACCCGTTCCTCCACAGTGGACTGCCGGCGCAGCAGCGGGGCGGTGTCGCCGGCGCCGGTGGCCGCGGCGCTGGTGACGGCGACGGTGAGCTGCCGCAGCTCCGCCAGATCCGCCGCCAACGCCGCGTCGTCGGGCGGTCGGGCGGGCCGTTGCAGCAGCGCGCCGGCCCGCCAGCGCTCGGCCCACAACAGCACCTGCTCGGCCCGCCCCGACTCGATCGCGAGCCGCAGACCCAACGCGGCCATCTCGCCGGCGTGCGCCGACGCGTGGGCACGCAGCTCGGTCGCGCCGAGACTGGCCCGGAACCGGTCCAGCACCCGCATCGCCGCCAACAGCGCCGCGCCCGCCGCACGGGTGTCGCCGTTCGCCAGACGCAGCAACGCGAGCGCGTGCCAGGCCCTGGCCCGCAGCTCCGCGGGGCCGGTCAACCGTGCGGGCGCCACGGCGGCCAGCTCGCGCCGGGCGGTGGCCGTGCGCCCGAGCGCGAGCGCCACCTGCGCGACGAGAACCCGCGCGTCCAAGGCGGCGACCGTCCAGCCAGCCGCGGTCAGCGCGGCCACGGTGCGTCGTCCGAACCGGAGGGTGGGCACATCCCGGGCACCGGCCGCCCAGCGGGCACGCAGCGCGACGTGACCGGCGAGCGCGACCCAGCCGGGCCGGCCCTGGCGGGCGGCTGAGCGGCGGGCGCGGTCCGCCTCGGCACGCGCGGTGGCCGGGTCGCCGTCCAGCAGGGCGGCCTGCGCGAGGAGGAGTCGGGCCTGGACGAGATCGACCGCGTTGTGCTGGCGGGCGTAGTCCGCGACCGCGAGCTCGGCGGTCCGCCTCGCCTCCGCGACCAGCCGGACCGAGAGCAACGCCTCCGCCCGCTCGACCGGCAGCAGACCGAGGTCGCGGCCCGCGGCCACATACCGGGCCGCGGCCTCGTCGTACGCGGCGAGCGCGGTGGGCAGGTCACCGCGCACCACGGCCGCCAGCCCCCGGTTGTGCCACACCATGGCCGTCCGTCCATTGTGGCCGGACGCGGTGTAGGTCGCCTCCGCGTACCGCAGGTCCTCCTCTGCCGCCCGCCAGTCGCGCCGGTGGACCAGCAGCATGCTCCGGTTCGTGCGGATGTCGGCCTCGAGCACGTCGTCCCCGCCGGCCCGGCCGAGGGTGGCGAGCGCGTCGTCGAAACCGGCGGCCGCCTCGTCGAACCTGGCGATCTCGGTGAGGATCAACGCGCGCAACATCGCCAGCCGGGCCGCGGGCAGCCCGTCCAGCACGGGCGCCGCCGCGGCGATCTCGGCGAGCGCGTCCTCGGTCCTGCCGGCGAGGGTGAGCACGTAGGCGAGCGAGCCGCGCGCCTCCGCCGCCCGGACCGGCAGTGCCGCGTCCGACGCGATGGCGATCGCGTGCCGCAGGTGCCGTTCCGCGGACACGAGCCGGCCGAGCGCGGTGTCGGCCATCCCGAGTGCCCGGCCGGCGACCGCGGCCGCCTCGACGTCGCCGTTCGCCTCGCGCACCACCGCCCTGGCCATACGGGCGGCCGTGGCCGGTTCGGTGACCGCCAGGTCGACCGCCGCGACGGACCGCGCGAGCGCGGTCATCTCGATCGACCCGGATGATGTATCAACCGAGTAGCCGTCGGCATCGTCGATGAGTACCCCAACGGAAGGAAACACCCCCATGCCAATCTTCGCGGGTGGCCGTGTCGGCGGCGCCGCCGACAACGCCGTCGCCGTCCACCGGTCCTTCCCACCGAACCACGCCCCGGCCGGCGACCTGGTCATCGGCGTGGTGGACACGGGTTTCCCGGAAGGAGACCCGCATCCCTGGTTCGGAAACCATATCGAGGGATCTGACAAGGCCGTCGAGCCATTGCCCGCCGACCCGCGGTCGATGTTGCGGCTGGACGACGGCCACGGCACGTTCGTCACCGGGCGGATCCTCCTGGAGGCACCCGCGGCCACGGTGCGGATGGCGCGACCGACAAGCTGGCACGACGGCGAGGTCAGTGCGGCCATCGGCGCGGTCAGTGGCTGCGGGCTGATCAACCTGTCGTTCCTCGGCGACGGCCTCGAACAGGAACCACCCGCGGGCATCGCGGCGGCGCTGGCGGACCTGCCTCCGGAGACGGTGGTCGTGATCGCCGCCGGCAACGACCGCGGGTCGAAGGTCGTGTACCCGGCCGGGATCGACCTTCCGGAGACGCGAGCCAGGATCATCACGGTCGGCGCCGTCGACCAGACGCGCATCACCCAGTTCGGCGCGCCGCCGCCCGTCGCGGACTTCAGTAACTTCGGTTCCTGGGTGGACTGCTACGCCGAGGGTGTGCAGGTGCTGGGACCCCATGTCTGGTACGACGAGGTCGCTGATCCGGACGGGGCAAGTGCGGCTCAGACGTTTCGCGGCTGGGCGGTGTGGAGTGGCACGTCGTTCGCGGCGGCCACCGTCACCGGCCGGATCGCGCGGGTCGCGATGGACCTCGGGACAACGCCGAAGGAAGCCGCGACGCTCGTGCTCGAGCGCGCGCCGAAGATCCCCGTGCCGAACGAGAACCCTTTGTACGAGCCGGACTGGCGGCCGTTCGTCCGCGGCGTAACCAGTACGTGGGGCGAGATCATGGTGCCGACGGTGCCTGCAGGTGCACCCAGCTCGTGACGACCGGGCCGCGGGCGGTCGTCACCCGGACCCGGGTGGCGCCCGCCGGCAGGTCGGTGGCGGTGAACCAGCCTTCCTCGATCGGCGCCACGTGGCGCTCCCCCGCCACCTCGATCACCGCCTCGCCACTCGCGCCGGTGACAAGGCCACGGATCACCGCCCTGGCGCCGGCGAACTCGACCTGCAGCTCGAGTGACACGTCCGCGGTCTCGAACGCCAGCAACCGCACGTCGGCGCCGGTCAGGTCCGGGCGACCGG
>Ga0193716_1001790_pt1 | contig 12342 bp, 9 predicted proteins | sample U2c1metaG_FD_145901 | JGI IMG/M metagenome (GOLD analysis project Ga0193716, IMG submission 145901) | Soil microbial communities from a riparian zone of the East river system, Colorado, United States - U2c1 | ecosystem: Environmental > Terrestrial > Soil > Riparian zone | place: USA: East River...
TCCGCTTTAACGGCTATGAGCGTCGGTGATGGTGAACGTATCGCAACGCGTGCCATCTCCGGTACTGAAATAGCCTTTGAACTACATCCACCTGTACTAGGGCAACGCCGCACTTCTGGCCGAGAGCTTGGAAGTCATCCAGCGCACGTCAGCCTTGATTCTTTCCGCCATCGAGACGCCCGCCGCCAAAGCGGAGCAGACCGAGGCTGAGGCCGAAGCCGACCCTGAACACGCATTGGCGCAAGCCAGCTAACAAATTCCTCCCCTCGTGAGGGCAGACGGCTCAGGCCGTCCCTCTCCACCCCCCCACATCCCAACCCGCCCAAGGAGGGCAGTCATGCAAAACAGCAGCGCATTTCAGTACCTCGCCATCGACACAATCCATGAGTCCACCACCAACCCCGCCGCACTTTTGACGAAGGCAAGCTGCAGGAGCTCGCCGAGAGCATCAAGCACCACGGCGTCATTCAGCCCGTCACTGTACGCCCTAACTCGGAAGGCTTCGAGTTGATCGCAGGAGCGCGGCGATGCCGTGCAGCGAAATTTGCCGAACTCTTTTCTATCCCCGCCCGCATCGTCGAAATCGACGATACACAGGCTCTCGAATGGCAATTAGTTGAAAACGCCCAACGCGCCGATATCCATCCTTACGAGGAAACGCAGGGGTTCCAACGCTTGCTCGACCTTCCCGGCTACGACGTAGCCACACTGGTAGAGAAGTCAGGCAAGAGCGCAAGCCACATCTACGCCCGTCTGTCTCTCCTGCAACTCATTCCCGAAGTGGCCGAAGCGTTCACGCAGGAGCGCATCACCGCCAGCCACGCCAACCTCATCGCCCGTTTGCCGCAGGAGTCACAGGCCGAGGCCTTCGAGCAGTGCTGGCGCAAGGACTGGCAGGATTCGGAACCGCACCTGCTACTCGCCAAGCATGTATCGGCATGGATTCAGAACAACCTCTATCTCTCACTTGCGGATGCTCCATTCGACCGCGAAGACCCGACCTCAACCCGGCAGCCGGAGCTTGCGCCGCTTGCCCCCGTCGCAGTGGATACAACACTTCCCTCTTTTCGGACGTAACTGACGTCGACCAGTGCCTCTCAGGACCCTGCTATCAATCAAGCTCACCGTACACATCGACCGCGAGATTGCCGCCCGTCCCGAGCTTATTCAGATCGAGGACGGATGGAGGAACGCACGAGAGCAGAGGCCCGGAGCCGTCCAGCGCGGGCACTTCCGCGAGATCGAGACGATAGTCGAGAACCGGACGCCGAGCCAGCCCCGCCGTGTGCAGCCGCTAAGCTCGCAATCATCGTCTACGGCAAGCGCGTAGGAACCACTCTCACCGTATGCACAGACGATGATTGCCCTGTACACGACCCACGAGCAGCAGCAGAACAAGCCGCCAATCCCGCACCCACAATGGCACACGCCGCCGGCCCCGAAACAGAGGAAGAGGCCGAGGAACGCCAGCGCAACTATGAACAGCAACAAAAGGAGTACGAGCAGGAACAGGAGCGGAAAGCCGAAGAGCGTAGACAGCAGTTCGAGCGGGAACAGAAGGAGAATGAAGCCGAACGCGCCCGGAGAGAGAAGTTGTACAAAGCGCGTGTATCCAAGTTCGACCGGATTCTCGACAAGGCTCCTGCCATGTTCAGCGCCGCCCAACTGAGGGTGTTTCTCCGCGCCCTCGCCACCATCGACCCTTACACGTTTGATGACGTGGCGGAACAGCTTGCCGTCAACGACGAAAACAACGAGCAGACCTCAGAAGAGATTCTGCTATCCACCATCGACGGACTACCAGATGACAAGATCACTGGATTTGCTCTTCGTCTCGTCCTCACTGCACCCACACCCATTCCACGCGAAGGCGAGCTTGACCTTCTAACCGAGGCCGAAGCCGCGTTCGTTCCTCCACAACCCAAGAAAACGGCCAGCAAGAAAGCGAAGATACCCTCAACCTGCCCTCCCTTCCTGCCCCGACCCTGAGTCCCGCACCGGGAGCTTATTCCTTGGCGCAGAGCGTCACCATCACGGAGACGGTTCCGGGTGCGACGATCTACACAGTGAACGGCCAACTGCCAAACACAAGTTCCAGTGTGTACAGCGGCCCCATCCCGGTTACGGCGTCGGAGACGGTATATGTCTTCGCGACTGCTCCGGGATACTCCAGCAACTTGCTGTTGTCCGGGCGGTACGTAATCACCCGCGAGGCTGCGATCACCTGGCCTGCGCCGAGCGCGATCAACTACGGTACTGCGCTGGGCAGCGCACAGCTCGATGCGACGACTTCAATTCCCGGGACGTTCACGTACAGCCCTGCGGCAGGAACGGTTCTGACTGCCGGGAGCCACACGCTGACGGCGACCTTTACTCCGACCGACAGCACGTACTATTCGAGTACTACAGCCAGCGTTCGGCTCACGGTTAGCCAGGGTGCGCCAAAGATTACCTGGGTTACTCCCGCGACTATCGTGTATGGCACGCTGCTTGGAGCCGCGCAGCTTAACGCGAGTGCCTCGATTGCGGGGACATTCGCCTACTCCCCGGCATCGGGCAGTGTCTTGCCGGTTGGCAATCAAACGCTGTCAGCGATGTTTACCCCGACCGACGCCTCTGACTACAGCCCCGCAACCACATCAGTGGTGCTGCCTATCGTCAATCCGGTCCCGGTCCTCAGCGCGCTCACGCCTGCTCATGCGACCGCCGGTGGATCCGCCTTTTCGCTCAGCGTGAATGGGGCGGGCTTCGTACCCAGTTCTTTCGTGATCTGGGGAAGCACGGCGCTTGCTACGCAGTACGTAAGTGCCACCCAGCTTACCGCTTCTGTACCAGCCTCAGCCATTGCGACGGCCGGTACAGCCGCGGTGACGGTCGAGACGGGTACACCGGGCGGCGGCTCTTCCGGGGCTTTGCAGTTCGAGTTGGACTCCGCATCCTCCCAGGGTGCAGGCTCGCCCAACTTCACCACGGTGACGGCGACGGTCAGTTCCGGATCGTCGGCAAGCTACTCCGTGACGCTTCCATCGTCCGTGGTCAGCGCCTCCGTGAGCTGCCTGGACCTTCCGGCGGGGGCGAGTTGCAGTTATGCGAATGGCGCGGTCACGGTCGCCACCGCTGCAAACACTCCAGCTGGTACATACGTTATCACCGTGGTGTTCACGGAGACGCTGACCGGTGTGGCCGCTGGATTCTTCTGCCTACCGTTTTTGGTTCTGCCGCTGGCGATCCGCCGCAGGAGATCGCGCGGGACCAGGCGATTGGTCCTCGCATTGGCGGCGTTGACCCTGATGGCCGGAGGACTTCTCTTTACGGGATGCGCGGGTGGAGGCGCGGGGTCCGGAGGAGGCTCAATCGCTCCGACCACCCACCAGACAACGAGTTCCGCAGCCGTGACGCTCATCGTCCAATAAGGATGCCGAGATCCTCGACGATTTCCTGAGATTTCTCGAAGACCGATCGGTGTGCCTTTGATGAACCGCTTACGGCTACGCTGGCGGTGATGGGCGCACGCGGTTCATCTTGCAGATCACTCCTAAACTCTTGCCTCGCAACCGTAATTATATCCAATTATTTATATGATTTAATGCCAGCTAGCTCCATCGGCAGGAGGCCCTGAAAGGCCGACGGTGGCGGTCGATCCCGTTTCTGGCTATCACCTTAACGCTTATCATCCAAAAGACATGGCTAAACGATTGGCTGTGGAACCGAACAAAATTCCTTTTTGGACTGGTTCGGTCCTGCCAAAGTCCCTTTGCAGTTTCCAGCTCCGGCTACAACTTGGAAGGGTCTAAATGATTTTCTAACATCAAAAAGTTCGAAATCGTCTACTAGGCCGGCCATTTTCCTCATTATTTTCAATGGTGGAGGGCGGGCACCTTACTTAGCCGTAGCCTCCACCAGCTTCCGCAACGAGGGCAGGAACGTAAACCGCACCATCCCCGCGGGCTTCCCCGCCTCATCAAGAACCTGCAACTGCTGTTCACTCCAACCCTGCGGAGGTCTCTTATCCGACTTCAGATAAGCCAGCGCCTCCGACCCAACCTTTGCAAGCTGACCAAGCTGCGTCACGCGGATCGCCGCACCCGGCATCCGCGGAGACTGCCTCACCAACTCAGTTAGGGCAGGAATAGCCTCCTCCCACGACCGGAATCTCGCCACCAAAGCAAGCCGGCCGGCCTCTGCCGAATCACCACCACTCACGACAGCATCCACCTGCTCGCGAATCTCGAATCGCGAAGGAGGATCGGGCACCACAGCATCGACCAACTCATCCAGTGGAGTCGTAGCATTCGTATGCTGCGCCTGGTACCGGTCATGAAAGCTGACAGGTTCCAGAACAGAAGCAAACACGCCTAGAGCTGCAGACTCCCGCGACAAAGCCAGACTCCGCAACGCCCGCTGCGGACTGGAGATGTGAGTCAGCCCAACCATCTCCAACTGCAACGCAGTCGTCTGAAGTCGCCGGTACATATCCGCAACATCGCGACGATCCGCCGGCGACCAGAATCGCTCTGCCATCGCAGCCGTCCTCGGCCAGATGCGCGAGTCGATCGTCAGCCAGTTCAGCTGCTCCGACCACATGCAAACTTCACCACCAAGGATCAGCGCCTTCTGCTGCTCCGTCAGCGAAGCATCTGCCGGAATCGGATCAGCCAGATAGTGCTCCTCCGCGCTCTTCATCCCATCCAGGTAGTAAGGAGCCGAAAGTATCCCGCTATAACCCTGCCGAGCCCCCTTCGCCAGCGAATCCCCGCCTCGCCACGACTGCACGATCACATCCTTCGGCAGACCAGGAGTCAGCACCTCATCCCAGCCGATCATGTGCTTCCCATGCTTCGTCAAAATTGGAAGCAATCTCTGATTGAAATAAGCCTGCAGCGCATCGGTATTCTGGATATTCTTAGCCTTCATAAAGGCCGCGATCTTCGGATTCTCGCGCCACGCCTTGCCGGTATTCTCATCTCCACCGATGTGGAAGTAAGCATCGGGAAAGATCGCTCCCATCTCCCCGACGAGAGCGTCGAGGAACTTGTAAGTCTTTTCCTGCGTCGGATCGAGTGACTCATCGTGAACGCCGAACACAACAGGCAACTCAGTCGGAGCAGCCGAACTCCCGAACTCCGGATATCCAATTAACCAGCTCACGCTGTGCCCAGGCATATCGAACTCAGGCACAACCCGAATCCCACGCGCCCGAGCATAGGCAACAACATGCCGCATCTCCTCCTGCGTGTAGAACTGACCACCAGATCCCATCCCAGTCAGCTTGGGAAACCGCTTGCTCTCCGCCCGGAAGCCTTGATCGTCGCTCAAGTGCCAATGGAAGACATTGAGCTTCACCATAGCCATTCCATCCAGCGTCCGCTCGATGACACTCACAGGCTCGAAGTGCCGACTGACATCGATCATCAGCCCACGCCAGCGGAACCGGGGAGCATCCTCAATCCTCACCGCCGGAACGTGGCAAGCACCATGATCACACGCAACCAACTGGAGCAATGTCTCCACGCCGCGCAGTGCACCGACAACCGTTGGCGCACTCAACTGTATCTGCGTGGGCGAGACAACGAGCGTGTAGGACTCATCCTCATCCAGCGACTGCACAGCCGCGCCCGCACCCTTGACATCCACGACGAGCGCAGCAGAGCCCTCATTCCCTGCAGCCACCTGCAACCGAGGCTGCCCGGAGATGTACTCCAGCCGCCAAAGCGCGCGGTCCAATCCGCCTTCCAGTCGAGCGTCATGGAAGTGGGCATACGTCACCCGTAGCCCCGGAGTTACCTGAAAGTATCCCTGTTCCTGGTGGATGGAGGCAGGGGCGGGCATAAGTGCTAGCTTGTCTTCCATCGCCGCATGTCCATAGAACGTTCCACAAAAAAATAGACCTGACACAGCAATGAAGTAGTTCAGGCGACGGGACGCAAAGACTCTTTGGAGAACGCGTACATCGTGAAGCATATGCTTTCCTCTGATAACAGTTGGACTGATCAATAGCGATGCTCCTGAGTATAGGACTATTCCTTCCATCGTTTCTGCCCTCAGGCCATAATTTCAGGAACAAACACTCCAGAATCGTGGAGTGTCACAGGCGGAAATAGTTAGCCAAATTAGATCGAAGCCAAATCGGACTGGAGACGCACCGCTCTATAATTCTCGCCATGCAAATGTATCGGCCTAACCTGCTCGCCCGTCTCCTGCTCGCGTCATCAGTGACCTTCGGAAGTTTGCTTGTGTCTGCCCAGGGGCCCTCACCTGCCGCTGCCACTAATGCTGCGGATACCGTACTCCATGCAGCAGCTCTCGAAACGCTTATTCCTTCCTCGGTCTTCTTCAGCGGCCAATCGGCAACGGTGCAAAAGCGCAACTCCGGGGGTGTCCGTTTCGCCAGCGGAGCCATGATGTTCGTGACCAAGGTTGATACAGGCGGCTACTCCACGAGCGTTCAGGAGAGATACCAGGCCTATCTGGTTACCGAGGCTGCGATCACCTTTGGCAAAAATAGACTTCCCCCCGGCGCCTATGGCGTCGGCTTCATCAATAACAACAAGTTCGTGGTGATGGATATCGGAGGTCATGACCTCTTCGTTACTGAGTCCCAGCATGACGATGCAATGTCCCGGCCAACCCCTTTGCAGGTTCTGGCTGACAGGACGCCGCAGAGCTACCGCCTATACAGCGGCAAAACCTTCGTAGCGTTCAGCCTCGCTTCCAACTCTGGGAAATAAAAGCGGGCCGCGCGCACAGATCATAATTTGAATGTTTGAAACCCTCCAACTCAGCCGAGCAACAGAGAAACGGAAGACGATGCCGGAGCTGACGGAGGTTGTTCTATTGAGAGCTGACTGCGTTCGGCAGATACTCTCAAGCTAAGGAACAATGACAGCCAAACCAGTCCAGATCGCTTCAAGACACTCTCGTTCACAGAATAACGAGCAAGCCAGTTCATGGCCTACGATCCACAACTCGGATCCAGTACCACGATGAGAACCGGCAACCTTCAGAAACAACAAGACAACAAAGCACCGGCAGAATTTCTGCCAGCGTAGAAAGAAACTACCTTTAGAGGACAACCAAGCATAACGACCACTTACAGTAGCGGACGTACAACTTCTGTGTCATGCCTCAAAGCAATCCTGTCAAAGCTCACAATCCGCACGCCGATACCCTGCAACGCCCTCGGACAGGGGGACCTCGCCATCCACAACGAGCAGCAGGCGCTCCGCCTCAAACCCGACTTCCAGCTCGCCTGGGCTCTCTCTAAGGTGCACCCCGCAACACCGCACTAGATGGGAAGAGCTTGTTAGGTCCCCGCGCTCCACCAGTACAATCAGCTATGACCAGACCCATCGTGCGCAGATTCCTGCAAGTGCTCGTGAACCGCGGCCCCTGGGGATTCTGCGTCACCGTCTTCCAGAAGATCGCACGCAGTCTTCACCTCATCAAATCGCCCACCCCTGTCTCCCCCAGCTCCACCCCCAGCGATAGCAACGGCAACATCAGTAGCGGCTCTGCCAGCCTCATCCATCCCTTCGACCTCGCCTACGGCACCGACACCAGCGGCCTCATCTGGGGCGAGAACCTCCCCTCCGGCCACCGCAACGACCTCTGGAGCACCGCCTACTACGGCATCTCCCCCTCGCTCTTCACCCAACTCCTCAGCTCCCTCAACCTCGACTGGCAGCGCTTCACCTTCCTCGACCTCGGCTCCGGCAAAGGCCGCGCCCTCCTCCTCGCCTCCCGCTTCCCCTTCAAGCGCATCGTCGGAGTCGAACTCTCCCCCGAGCTCAGCGCCGACGCCACCGTCAACATCCAGCGCTTCGCCGCCCCCTGGCAACAGTGCCGCAACCTCGAAGCCCACCACGGCGACGCCACCGCCTTCAACTACCCATCCGGCCCCATCGTCCTCTACCTCTACAACCCCTTCCTCTCGCCGGTCCTCAAGCGCTGCCTGAAAAACCTCACCCGCTCCCTCGCCAAAGAGCCCCGCGAGATCCACCTCGTCTACGTCAACCCAGCCTTCGAGCGCCTCCTCAACAAGCACGCTCCCACCCTCGAAACACAATGGTCCCAAACCTTCACCATGACCGAAGAAGACGCCCTCGCCGACCGCTTCGGCTCCACCCAGGAAGAGGTAGCCGTCTACCGCTACCTGCCACCCGAACCTTCTTCATCAAATACAACCGCTAGTGACTTTGCAACTTCGAGGGATATCCCATGAACCAACCGCACTCCGATGCCCTGGTCTTCTTCGGCGCCACCGGTGATCTCGCCTACAAAAAGATCTTTCCAGCACTTCAGTCGATGATCAAGCGAGGCAATCTCAACGTTCCGATTATCGGTGTGGCAAAGGCCGGGTGGAATCTCGATCAGTTCAAGGCCCGTGCGAAGGATAGCCTCGAGCAGCATGGTGGCCTGAATGCAGCGGCGTGGGAAAAGCTCTGTTTGTTACTGCGCTACGTCGATGGCGACTACCTGGACTCCGCCACATTTGCCGCAGTGCGAAAGGAGCTTGGTGCGGCGCAGAGGCCGGCGCACTATCTGGCCATTCCACCTTCGCTCTTCGAAAAGGTGGTGGAGCAACTGGTGCAGTCAGGATCCGCCAAGAACGCCCGCATGATCGTGGAGAAGCCCTTCGGCCACGATCTGGCCTCGGCGCAGGAGCTCAACCGGATACTGCTCTCGGCGTTCGCAGAGTCGGCCATCTTTCGCATCGACCACTATCTCGCGAAGGGTCCCGTTCACAACATGGTGTCCTTTCGTTTCTCTAACTCCTTTCTCGAGCCTCTCTGGAACCGCGACCACATCGAGAGTGTCCAGATCACGATGGCAGAGAACTTCGGCATACAGGGCCGAGGTGCCTTTTACGACCAGACCGGCGCTATTCGCGACGTCATTCAGAACCATATCTTTCAAGTGATGTGCAACCTCGCCATGGAGTCTCCGGCACGAAGCGACAGCGAGTCGATGCGGGACGAAAAGGTGAAGGTGTTGAAGGCAATTCCTCCTGTGGATCCGAAGAATCTCGTCCGAGGGCAGTTCCACGGCTATCTCGATGAGAAGGGTGTTGCACCCAACTCGCAGATAGAGACTTTTGCGGCTCTGCGACTGGAGGTCAAATCGTGGCGATGGGATGGTGTGCCGTTCTACATCCGTGCAGGAAAGAACCTGCCGACCACCTGCACGGAGGTAGTAGCTCGCCTCCGAAAGCCGCCTGTTACGAACATTACCGAGCCTAACGTGTCGCAGAACTACGTGCGCTTTCGGATCAGTCCCGAGATGACGATCGCAATGGCAGTCTCGGTCGCCTCGCCAGCCGGGAACGGTGGCCGGGAAGCTGTGGAGTTGGTGGCCAGCCGTCACCCTCGCCCCGAAGAGATGGAGGCGTACGAGCGGGTGCTGAGCGATGCCATGGCAGGAGATGCAACGCTCTTTGCGCGACAGGACTATGTCGAAGAGGCCTGGCGTATCGTCGATCCCGTGCTCAAGGCGGCGACTCCGGTCTACGCGTATGAACCGCACACATGGGGACCACAGGAGGTGGAGCAGCATGTTGTCCCCGCGGGCGGATGGGATGAGCCGCAAGCTGAGGAGCAGGAAGACTTCCGATTAATAGGACAACCCCAATAGCCTCGGATTAGTGATTGAGACGTTTAGACACTGACCATCGCAGTATCGGCAGCCGTCTTAGGCCTCCACTCCGGTGAAGCCTTCGTAGGCGTCATCGAACCTTCTAATTACTAGAGATCCAATTGGCCACCGCGGTCACAGAGCAGTCAAGTATTGCCGATGGCCATCCGATGAACTGTATAATCTCGTCGTGCAAGCGTCATTTTTGAACGGCTCAACGGGCTATAGGGCGACAACATGCGCATGGACTACGGATTTTCTTCATGGCTAACAAATGACGTGCCTTGTCATGCGGAACATATTCTGTGTAACACAGGAAATCTTCGCACCGCAGGCGACGGCTGTAGCGCGAAACGAATCTTTGGTTTGCTTAACACTCTGGCAGACTCCGCTCTATGTTGCTGGCTGACCGCCTGGAGCTTTTCGTGAAAAGCATCAGGCCGGCCTCACAGAGAGCACGCATGGTTCTCTCGTTTATCCTGTTTGTCCCAACGGCGCTCATCATCCGCACCTATCGCCTGGGCCAGTCGGTTGGGATCCTCCAGCACGGCTTCCACAATGCGATGTTTCATACCGGCCTCCGTCTTGACCTCGCAGCGTCGTTGTTCTGCCTCGCCTCTCTGATCATCATGGGTCGGGTCACGTACTCTCTACGAGACAGCCTTCCGTTCGTCTTCACCAGCTACGTGCTCTTTCTCTTCATCTTCTTTTTTGCGATAGAGCGCCTTATCGGCTATGCGGTGCTTTGGCCGCAACTGCACTGGCTCACGCACAGGCCGCAGTGGATACAGATGCTCAGCTCCATCACAGTCGCCATAAGCGCCGCAGTCGTCTTGCCTCACCTGCGCAGCATGATTGAAGATTCTGCCAGCGCGCGGAAGGAGCATAATAAGTTCCTGGCAGCTGCGGAGAGCAGCCTCGACGACTTCTACATCTTCGATGGCATCTCTGATTCCTCTGGCAATATCGTCGATTTCCGTTTCGCGTATCTCAACCCCAACGCCGAGCGCCGGCTGAACACCAGTCGTGAGAATCTCCTTGGAAAAGTCCTTACTGAGGTTCGCCCCTTCATGCTCTCCTCCGGGCTCATTGAAAACTACAGGGATGTGGTTAAGACCGGTATACCGTTCTCTGGCGAAGTCTTCATCGACGACGACATGATCAAGGCAACCTGGATCCATGTCCAAGCCATCAAGCTTGGCGACGGGCTCGCCATCACCAGTCGCGATGTCACCGAGCGCAAGCGACTAACCGATTATGTAAGCTATCTCGCCCACTACGACCAGCTCACCGGATTGCCCAACCGCACGCTGCTGCAGGACCGCCTGCGCCAGGCAATCCTCCGCGCCCAGCGTCATAACCAGAAGGTCGCGGTCTTTATGCTCGATATCGACCACTTCAAACGCGTCAACGACTCTCTAGGCCACTCTGATGGCGACGCCCTGCTCACCGCTGTGGGCAAAAGGCTGCTCTCCTCCGTACGCGAGGCGGACACCATCGCCCGAATGGGCGGCGATGAGTTCGTCATCGTCATACCCGACTTTAAAAGCGTGGAAGACGTCAAGCAATGCGGACTCCAGATCGTCGAGAAAACTGCCAGGCCCATCACCATCGGCAATCGCGAGATCAACATCACTGTTAGCGTCGGCCTCTGCATCTATCCGGACTTTGGTCTCGAAGCGGAACAGCTGCTCAAAAACGCCGACGCCGCCATGTACGTCATCAAGGACACAGGCCGCAACGGTCTCCACATCTTCACAGAAAGCATGCCTGAAGTGGGCGGGACAAGCTTTTAGCCTGAGGATGGCTCAGTACTGATAGACGCTCTCGTGGGAACCGAGGACGTGGTTGTGTTCTAGTTGTGCCTCTATCGGATGTTGCCGTATTCCGTCTCTCAATTGACGAAGATCGCCTTCATGGCCTTGGTGACTTGAACAAGTACACCTGGTACTTCCTGCAAATCTGCTCAACGATAAGGCATGATCGACGCACAGCAATCTTTAAGAAGATGCCATGCCGTGACGCAGACAGCGCAGGAGTCTAGTGAATTAAATGGGTCGTGGCGGGGCTCCGTTCCACACGTTGGCCGAGTTCTGTACCATGAACGAGTTTCAATCTATCTCAACAAGGAGCGACGGTAATGGAAAAGCAGACACGAAGAGGTCTCTTGAAGAACGCGGCAAAGGTGGCGGTAGCAGCGAGCGGGGCCTTGGTTGCACAAGAAGCCTCGGCGCAGACGGGACGAATGGTGAAGAAAGATGCCACGGGCAAGCCGGCCACTCCATTCCCGTTTACCACAGTGGTATCGTTCGGCAATCTACTGTTCGTCTCTGGAATCGGGTGCCGCATCGCGGGCACGATCGAGGAAGAGACGAAGTGGGTCCTCGACGAAATCGAGAAAAATCTGGTGGCCGCAGGGTCGTCGCTGGACAAGGTGCTAAAGGTGAGCGTGTTCCTGGAAGACATCAGAGAGTTCGACCGGATGAACGCCGTCTATAAGACGAGGAAGTGGGGATCGGTCTTTCCGGCGCGAAATACGGTTCAGCCGGCGGCGCTGCCGGCCGGGGATCACGGCCTGGCGATCGATTGCATCGCATACGTGTAGGGGGTAGACCGAAAACCACTTGATACCTCAGCCTCTGCAAAAATACCCCCGGGGGAGGGGAGCAGGACAGATGCCGAGACCCAACGAAGCAGCTCACAACGCATCCA
>Ga0193716_1001791_pt1 | contig 12321 bp, 7 predicted proteins | sample U2c1metaG_FD_145901 | JGI IMG/M metagenome (GOLD analysis project Ga0193716, IMG submission 145901) | Soil microbial communities from a riparian zone of the East river system, Colorado, United States - U2c1 | ecosystem: Environmental > Terrestrial > Soil > Riparian zone | place: USA: East River...
TTTATTGGTTTGCCTCGCGGATCTTCGCAATGGAGTTTTTTTCGGGACAACTGGCACCCGATGGTTAGCAATGCATTTGCGGTGAATTACGCGACAAGGGCCATGGACGGTATCTACTATAACGGCGGCAGTTGGATGCGGATTGAGATCTGTGGCTACGTTGCAGGGAAGCTCCATGGCTGGGGTGGCTGGGAGAAAGCGATCGCCAACCGTCTGTGGGCGGAAATCAACACAGCGCCCGATTTTCCGACCAGTCAAGAATACCTGGCTACCGACCCGGCACATCCTTTTTTTGGATTTCACCGTGTCTTCGCCTGGAACTCCTTTGTTCTGAAGGCTCTTGAGCTTGCAGGTTTGAGGAATCCCGCCATGGACCCGGACTACAGGCCGGGCAAAACGCCAGGACGCGCGGCACTACGCGGTCCTTATTAGCGCATCTTAGCTCAGGAGCTTCACTCGAGGACGCTCGCGGGAACGCGCCCTTTCCGGTGAATCACAATGAATTCACGTGTTAGTCCCTTGTCGGGCAGACAAGAATGGACCAACGTGCGAGCATGCTCCGCGTAGTGGAAAAGTACTACGCCTTGGGCCAGGCCGTAATCGTTATGGGGTGGTTGTGGCCAGGTCTGGACTTCAAATTCAATGGCGGACTGCTGGAGTTCGACCGCTTTTTGAACGGCGTTTGGGGGATTCTATGAAGAGGTTCTTGTCCATTCTTGCGCTTTGTCTACTCGTGCCGCTGGCTGGTCTGCGTGCGCAAACAACGAACGGCAGCATTCAAGGAACGGTGACGGACCCGAGCATTGCAGGCGTGGCCGGAGCCAAGGTCACGGGACGCAACCTCGACACAGGTCTGGTGCTGTCCACGGTGACGACCGATTCAGGGAACTATTCCTTGCCCAACCTGCCTCCCGGACGGTACTCCGTCACGGTCGAGGCGCAGAATCTCAAAAAATATTCGCAGGAAGGCGTAACTGTTTCTACGGGCACCACGGTGGCCTTGGACATCGTCATGCAGGTCGGCGCAGTGACCGACAGCGTTACGGTGAGCGCCGATGCTTCGCAGCTGCAAACAGCGACTTCTGACATTGGCGCGACCGTGCAATCCTCGCTGATCACGAATTTGCCACTCGAGGTTTCCGGTACCGTTCGAAACCCCGTGCAATTTATCGAGCTGGTTCCGGGATTTGTCGGCGGCGTGGCCAACGATCCGGGAAGCAATTCAAGCGACGATTTCAAGGTGAATGGCGGGCAAGAAGGCGGAACGGACGTCCTGGTTGACGGAGTTTCGATTTCACTGGTTTCTCCGAACACCCAATGGAACAAAGGCGTGTCCACAGACGGCGTGCAGGAATTCAAAGTGCTGCAGAGCAACTTTTCCGCCGAGTACGGTGAGTCCGGGGACGGCATTGTAAGTTTGACGATGAAATCGGGAACCAATCAGATCCATGGTTCGGCTTACGACTATCTGCGAAATACCTCGCTCGACGCGAACAGCTGGAAGAATAACGCGCTCGGCGCGCCCAGAAGCGTCGACCGCCAAAACGATTTCGGCGCGACTTTCGGTGGTCCTGTATTCATCCCCAAAATCTACAACGGCAAAGCCAAGACCTTTTTCTTTGTCGATTATGAGGGCTTCCGCTTTAAGAATGGCGGCACCGGAACAGATAGCTTTCCCAATGAAGCATTTCGGAGCGGGGATCTTTCCGCCATCTGCCAGACTGGCTTCAGCGCGGGCATTTGCAACGACCGCGACGACAACAATCAGATCGCTCACCAACTGTACGATCCGACCACGCACGCCGCAATTCCCGGCAACGTGCTGACCAATGATCCCAACTACACGCCGAGCGTGGTGATGGCCAAGGTGTTTGCGCTGCTTCCTGGCACGAACGGGGCGCTAAGTGAGAACGTGACGGACCACACCGTCTCCAGTACGACGGCAAACTTATTTGACATCAAAATCGATCACCTTTTTTCTGACAAGCACCGCATTTCGGGCGGGTTTGACTATGACAACACGGCGACGGGCGGGACCTCGGACCTAGGGCCAATCTTCGGATCTCATACGCCGCAGAATACGCGCTACGCGCGATTCAGCGATAACTATGTGTTTACACCGTCCCTGGTAAACCAGTTTCTGTTCGGATTCAGCCGCCGCTACCGCGCGGAGGTTTCCAACAGTCTGGGCGGCGATTATGCGACAAAGATCGGCTTGACTGGCGTACAGGACAACACATTTCCATGCTTCAAGTTCACCAGCGCGCCTTCCCAGGACGTATTGAACAACTGCGGCGATTCGGAATTTGCCGACAACGTCTATCAAATCAATGACTCGGTCAGCTGGGTGAAGGGCAAGCACAACTTCAAGTTCGGCGGCGAAGTGCGCATGTTGCAATTCAATGTGCGCCGCCTGACGCAGGCTTCTGGAGAATTTGATTTCAATGCGGCCCAAACCAGCAGCACGGGCGACGCGTCTGGACTGGGTGGCGATCCCGTCGCCAGCGCGTTATTCGGACTGGTGGATACCACAACGTTGAACTACGGAAACTTCAGCGGAGTCCGCTACAAGGATTTTTCGCTCTACGCGCAGGATTCGTACAAAGTAAATTCCAAACTAACGCTGAACATCGGTTTACGCTATGACATTGACCTTCCGGCGACCGAGGCGTTTGCGCGATTTTCCGCGGTAGACCCCACGCTACCCAATCCGGGCGCAGGAAATATTCCTGGCGCGTACACTTATTTCGGCTCAGGAGAAGGCCGCAACGGAGAGAAGCGTCCACAGGACACCTATACCAAAGCCTTCGGACCGCGTGTCGGATTTGCCTACAGCATCAACATGAAGACGGTCTTGCGCGGCGGTTACGGAATTTTCTATGAACCGCTGAAGGAAGGTTCGTTCGCCGATCAAGACGGGTTGGGATTCTTCAACCGGCAAACGGTGAACGTGACGAACGGCGGCCCGACGCGAATCGACAGCGGCGTCACCAGAATTTTTCCCGATGCCGGACCGTTTACGCCGGAAGCGCAAAACAATCAGAATGGCGTGATTATGGTGCCGGCAAATTCCGGACGTCCGGCAGACATTCAAACCTGGAACCTGGACATTCAACGGCAGCTTGTGAACAACCTGATGATCAGCGTGGCGTATGTCGGTTCGAAGGGAACCCACCTGCCGGCTTTGAACATCATACCGAACCAAGTAAGCCCTTCCTTTCTCTCGCTCGGCAATGAACTGACCATGCCTGCTTCTTGTCTGGCCGGTGGCGGCTGTCCGAACGCGGTAGCCGACGGACTGCAACTGCCTTATGCGGGGTTCACGGGAAACATCAATCAGTTGCTGCGGCCCTTCCCGCAGTACGGCGACTTCAACCAGGAAGACAATTCGTTCACGCCTGATCGTACGGGAAATTCCACTTATCACGCGATGCAATTGCAGGTGGACAAGCGGTTTGCGCAAGGGTTGAGCTTCCTCGTTTCCTACACCGTTTCCAAGAACATGACGGATGCGGACTCCGCGGGCCCCGGTGTTTCCGGGTTCATTGGTACGAATAGTTTCATCGGGCAAAACTCCTATAATCGAGGAGCCGAGAAGGCGGTCAGCGAACTCGACACCCCGCAGTCGCTGGTGGCCAGCTTCTTCTATGAACTTCCCGTAGGACACAACAAGCCCTATCTAAACAAGGGCGGAGCTATCGATCGAGTGGTGGGCGGGTGGTACGTATCCGGGATCATGACGTATCGTTCGGGACTTCCAACCGAGGTATATAGCAATTGTGGCGGCACGGCCGGAGATGTCTTGTTCGCGGGTTGCCACTTCACCGGAGCAGCGCGCGTCAATGTGATTTCCGGCGTACCGCAGACGAACCTGTCCAATTTCAATCCGACCAACACCCCGTTCTGGAATCCGGCTGCTTTCTCCATCCCGGCGCCGTTTACCTTCGGAGATGAAGGACGTTCGCTGGCACAAGCCCGCAGCTTCGGTGGTAGAAACGAAGACTTCACGCTCGGCAAGAAGACACGACTGTTCGGCGAAAAGGCTACGATCGACTTCCGCGCATCCTTCTTTAACATTGCCAACCGCCACATCTATTCCGTATCGAGCGGAGGGCCTAACCTGAACAATCCATTCGTTCCAGCAGGCGGCACTAATTGTCCGGGACCATTTGCCTGCGGTTTCGGCGCCATAACGGATGCCAGTGGACCGAGAACGATTCAGTTCGGCCTAAAAGTCGAATACTAGACTCGAAGCGCGTTGCCGGAACAGTTCCCCGCAGCGCGGCCCGTTTCCTAACACGATGGAGCAGCAGCAATATGAGCCAGTTGAGCCGGCGAGGTTTTGTCAGAACACTGCTCGCAGCTACCGCCGGTACCAGCCCGGCACTGGCTTATGCCGGACACGCCGCTACGTGGCCACTGCCGGAGTCAGTACAATCATCGCAGTCGACACAGCTTGAGCATGGTTTGCAGCAACTGCACGTTTCTCCGGCCGGTTCTCCCTTTGCTTTCCAAAATTTCCTGAAGATAGGGGACGCGTGGAAAGCGGCCACCCTGCCCAACAATCCATTCATCGTGGGCGAGTCCTTTCCGCTGGTCAGTTCACGGGTGCACCGGGAAGGCTCCCGGATTTCGTGTGAGGGCGAGGGACGAGCGGAAAGCATCGACGGCAAAGAAACGTCTTTTACCTGGAGTTCGGAAATAACGGCGGTGGATTTGCATGGAGAATCGCCGTGGTTTCGTTTTTCCACGACTCTCCATCTGCCTCGGCCGATCAAGTTGCGGCAGAAGAGCCATGTGGAGCCGCAGATTATCGTTTGGCTCAGCTCCTCTTCCACTTTGATGGAGGGGCAATCCGGAAGTTGGCGGCGAGTGCTGCTGGAACAACCGACAAAAAATTCCCTGGGCACAGCCGGGAACGATTTGCCCGCAATTTACCTGCTGGATCAGGCCCTGGGCGTTGAGACCATGATGTTTTTTGATCTCAGCGATATGGAGTGGATGTCCACGGAAAACCTTCCGCGTTTTCTGGTGTATCGCTGCTCCAGCCGGGCGCGCATTGAAGGTGATGGAACGCAGCGTCTGGGTATCGGGTTGTTAGCGGATCAAGCCACGGGAGACGTGCTTCCGGCGGGGCAAATTCGATTCACGTATTGGCTGATGCAGCGGCCCATGAAAGACCTGTTGACCGCTCAGGAGGCCGTGACCCGATGGATGGAGGCGTTGCTACCGATCTTTGAAGAAAAACTGGCGTGGCCAGCGTGTGCCACTTCGTGGAAGCAATTTGCCGCGGGCACTGTCGAAGATTTGCAGGACAAAAATGCTGCGCTCGTGGAAACCGATGGACATAAAGGCTTACGAGCTTATGTGAAGGCCAGTTCCAAACTGTGGACAGACGCCCCGCACAACTTTGAACTAATGACCCAAGCAGACGTTCTCTGGCCGTCGTTGCTCTATCTGAAGCTGCATCCATCGGCGGGCTACTCCGCGGAATGCCAAGAACTGCTCGCGAATCTTCCGAGTTTTTATCATGCCAACACCCACAGCATCAGCAATGATTTCGCACTGCGCGGAGACGAACGCGCCGATTCCTGGTATCCATTTGAAAATTCGTTGATCAAGTATCCGATGATCGGTTCGCTGGCGGGCTCCCAGGAATTGGTCAACCATTTTCTGGACGCCTTTCAGACGGCGCAGACGATGGCGCAGCGGTATAACTACCTGTTCCCAATTTACTATCAAGTGGCCACGCTGCGCGCCGAAGGAGCGGGTACGAACTATGCGGTGGGCGGCCTGTACGCGTGGGCTGGCATTCTGGCCCACAAGCTAACGGGAGACGCGCGCCACCTTGACGAAGCGCGCCGCGCGATTCAAGTGTTGTATACCGTTCCGCCGGAGCGGCTTTTCCATGAACCGCAAGAGCTGGCTTTTGGCGCGCTGGCCGCAGCTGAACTGGGCATGGTCGACGCCGCCAAGTACTTGTTGTACGAACAGTTGCGCATGTTTTACTGGTATTCCGATCCGAGCCAGAGTTCACACGACACGCGCGGGATGGTCCAGGCCGCAGCTTCGATTCTGTACCCCGCTTTTAAGGAAAACGTGGAAGCCATTCTTCCCTGGACGGGTGTGCTGAAGCGCGGAATTGTCTTTGAGGGTCTGTTGCGTTTCATGGATCAACAGCGCCGCAATAATTTTTATTTCTTTGAAAACTGCGCCGCCGATCGAAAGAATGTTCCTTCTGCATTTATCCCGTTTGAAAATCTGGGCACCTTGGAACTTGCAGGCATGACGGGAAATGTCGGCAAGGAGATCTATGGCGCGGGCGAATCCCTGTGGATGTATTTGATGTTTGAGGCGCTGGGACACGTCGAAGACCGGGAATTGATGCTGGTAAACCTGGATCTGCTGGACACTAGGAAAGCCACGGAATTTCCGCCGCAGAAACTGAATTTCGTGCTGTACAACCCGACCAGTGTGGATCGCTCTGCGAAACTCGATTTTCCTGCTGCGAAGCAAAAACCGGCGCGCTTGACCGCCAACGGCAAAGCCGTCGATAGGGCGCTGCCGATAGAAAAAAAGTCGTTCCTCCGCGTCTTGGCGGAGTTTTGAGGGCGTGCCGCGCGGTCCAGGTGATCCTGTTCGAGTATGAGGTTTGGGCCATTTCCTTGGAGGACGTTCGATCATGTTGAAGCGTATATTTGCCGAGAATCGCGTCGCGCGCGTCGCCGGTGTCTCGGGAGTCGTTCTGATTGTTGTGGCGATTGCAGCAGCGTCAGGAACCTACTCGCCACCCTTTGGAGAATGGACGCGACTCTCCGCTGACCCCATTGTGTCGCCGCAGGGCGAACAATTTGAATCGGCCGGGACGTTCAATCCTTCCGTTGTGAAGAAGGACGGGGAATTTGTGATGCTTTATCGCGCGCAGGACCACAGCGGAACATCTTCGCTGGGGTATGCCACGAGTAGCGATGGAATTCATTTCACGAAACGCGCTGAGCCTGTTTTGCATACCGAAGCGCCTTACGAGAAGGGCGGCGGCGTCGAAGATCCGCGGCTGCAGAAGATAGGAGGCACGTACTATCTGACCTACACCGGCTATAACAACGTGGACGGGGCGGCGCCGGACAAAAAAGATGCACAACTGTGCTTGGCCACTTCTAAGGATTTGATCCATTGGCAACGCCGCGGAGTGATCATCCCCAGTTTTAAAGGCAAATGGAACGTAAAGTGGACGAAGTCGGGGGCCATCGTACCTGAGAAGATTCACGGCAAATATTGGATGTATTACCTGGGCGATGCGAAAGGCAAAGAAACACAGATGGGCGTGGCTTCCTCCGACGATCTGATTCACTGGACGGACGCGCTCGATCACCCGGTCGTGGCCAGCCGCGCAGGGGCATTCGATTCCCAGGTTGTCGAGCCCGGCCCCGCACCGATTGTGACCCCCGACGGAATTTTTCTTATCTACAACGGAGCCGACGACAAGTTGGTCTATTCAACAGGTTGGGTCCTGTTTGACAAGAATGACCCGACCAAGGTTTTGGCCCGGGCATCCGCTCCGGTGTTTACGCCGGAGAAGGATTGGGAAAGAGTAGGGCAGGTGCCGAACGTGGTCTTCGTCGAGGGTATGGTACGCGATGGGAACCGGTGGCTGTTTTACTATGGCGGCGCCGACAAACATGTTGGCGTTGCGACGGCACCGGTTCGCTAGGAATTCAGCCGGGAACGCAGCCGGCGGTGATCACGAAAAGGAACTATGAAACTTAATTCCTACCTTTTGAAGAGCACGATTGTGGCGGCGCTCGGTGGTTTGCTCTTTGGGTTTGACACGGCCGTTATCGCCGGTACCACCCATGCGCTTACAGATACATTTCATTTATCGCCGACGGCACTAGGAATTACGGTATCTTCCGCACTCTGGGGAACGATCATTGGCTCGCTGCTTGCGGGAATACCCGGCGACAAAGTTGGCCGACGGGACAGTTTGCGGATTATGGCGGTGCTGTATGTCGTTTCCGCGCTGGGCTGCGCTTTTGCATGGGATTGGACCTCCTTTGTGCTTTTCCGGTTCATTGGCGGTCTGGGCATTGGCGGTTCCTCCGTTCTCGGGCCCATGTACATCGCAGAGATTGCGCCCGCCAAATGGCGTGGACGCCTGGTCGGTTTTTTCCAATTCAATATTGTATTCGGGATTTTGCTCGCCTACCTTTCCAACTACCTGGTGGGGACCATGCAGTTGGGTCCCGTAGAATGGCGCTGGAAGCTGGGTATTCCGGCATTGCCCGCCGTGTGTTTTTTATTGTTCCTGTTTGGAATTCCGCGAAGTCCGCGCTGGCTGGTCAAGAAACAAAGGATTTCAGAAGCCCGAGACGTCCTGCGGTTGACCGGAGAAGGGAACTACGAGCAGGAACTTCAAGACATCATCGTGTCGATAGACGCAGAGCACTCCTCAAGCGATTCGCTCCTGTCCTGGAAATATCGTTTTCCGATTTTTTTGGCAGTGTCCATCGGCATGTTCAATCAGCTTTCTGGGATTAACGCGATTTTGTATTATCTTAACGATATTTTTGCCTATGCGGGGTTCAATAAAGTTTCTTCCGACTTGCAGGCGGTCGCCATTGGGGGAACGAATCTAGTTTTTACGATGCTGGCGATGTCCGTCATCGACCGCATCGGTCGGAAAACATTGTTGCTCATTGGTTCTATTGGTACAGCCGCTTGTCTTGGCGGGGTTGCCGCTGTTTTTATCACCAAGAGCCACCAGAATCTGCTCGTGTGGCTCCTGGTCGGCTATATCGCTTTTTTTGCCTTTTCGCAGGGCGCCGTCATATGGGTTTTCATCAGTGAAGTGTTTCCCAATCGCGTCCGGGCAAAAGGTCAAAGTTTAGGGAGTTTTTCTCACTGGATCATGAATGCGCTGATATCAGGGATTTTTCCTTTGCTGGCCGCTTCTTCTGGCGGATACCCGTTCGTCTTTTTTGCTCTGATGATGGTGCTTCAGTTCTTTGTAGTTTTGTTCGTGTATCCGGAAACCAAAGGAGTTTCTTTGGAAGAGATGCAAAGAAAATTAAAGATCGTCTAATTCTTATAAAGAAAGCCTTCCGCGAGTGGCTGACGAGCGCTTACTGTTTTTGGCGGCGCTTGGTAGGCTTCCGCAAAGAGGGATGCGGCGCAGGCCGGGCGATTTCGCGTCCAAAACGCAGTGATTCTAAAAAAGTTGCCCTCCCCTCGACCACCTACTTCTTATCGTCGTCGTGCTATACCAGGACCGTACCGCCATCAACCACAACGGTCTGGCCCGTACTGAATCCTTCCCGCATCAAGAACAGATAGGCTTGCGCGATCTCGGAAGCTTCGCCGACTCGGCCAACCGGGAGACTGCTGCCCACGCTCTCGTATAGACGTTCCCGCTCCGCTGCACTCATGGCCTGCCAGAGGTTCGTGCGCACGACACCGGGAGATACTGCGTTGACCCGTATGGGCGCCAACTCGACCGCCAGAGCACGTGTTAGCGCTTCGATCGTTCCGCAGACACTGGCCGCAATTACCCATCCTTTTTGCGGGCGCTGGCCGGCGATTCCGGTTGTGAGCACGATAGAACCCTCCTTGCGGATATGTGGGCTTCCGTACTTGACTGCGGCGAGGGCAGCCCAATAGCGCAACTCAAACGCGCCTCGGGCCTGTTGGAGATCCGTCGAAGCAATATCGTGCAAATGCAGACTATCGCCGGCGGTGAATACCAGATGATCGAAAGCGCCAAGCTTGGCAAAGAAGGTCGCAACGGCTCCTTCGTCCGCGACGTTGAGCGCCTGCCCCTGTGCTTCGCCACCGATACATTCAACCGCCTTCTGAACTCGTTCCGCATTGCTGGAGACGACAACGACCTTGGCTCCCTGCTCGGCCGCCTGTTGGGCCACCGCCAAACCAATCCCCGACGACCCACCCACCACGACCACCCGCTTCTGTTGCAAATCGTTTCCCCGTTGCATCGAACTCTCCTTGTGCACTCCACTGACTTACATAGTTAATGATGGCCGGACAACCTCATTCGGTTCATGCATAATAGTCATAATCGCCATGCGTTTAGAGAAACTACGGCAAGTCGACCTGAACCTCCTGATCACCTTTGTGGCGATTGCGGAGGAGAAGAGCGTTACGGCAGCAGCATCCCGGCTGCTGCTGAGCCAGCCTGCGGTGAGCCGCGCTTTGCAGCGCGCCCGGGCCATGTTTCAAGATGACCTTCTGCTCCGCTCGCCGCATGGCTTCGAACTCACCTTGCGGGGCCGCAAGATTCTCCAGGAGCTTGAGGGACTGCTGCCCAGGATGGAGAATCTGGTTGCGCCGAACCCCTTCGATCCAACAAGGGAGAGGAGCCACTTCCGCATTTCCGGCCCCGACAATGTCTGCACCGTTGTGCTCCCCCGCTTGTGCCGGCAGTATGCAAACGGACGCTACCAAGTGGATTTTGAGTTCCTTCCCTGGCAGAGCGGCATCGCCGAATTAGTGGAGCACGGACAAGTTGATCTTGTTCTGCACATCGATGACGGACTCCTGCCTTCACACTTTCACTCAGAAAGACTTTATCGGGAGGAATGGATTTGCGCCGTCGCGCGTGGCAGCCGCTTCGGCGACCGGCTGTCGCTCAGGCAGTACCTGGCGGCGAGCCACATCGTTGTAGCTACGTATGCCGGTGTGCAGACGATCCCGGACAAGCAGTTGGCGGCTGTCGGCGCCAAACGCACTTCGTGTATTCGAGTGCCGTACTTCGGCGTGGCTCTGCAATGCCTCCCCGGCACAGAACTCGTGCTTACCGTAACCAGTGGTATGCACTCAGTGGTTAGAGGCAATCGCGAGTTGCGCGTTGTGAAAGCGCCCCGCGAATTGCATCCGTTTCATTTCCTGATGGCCTGGCACCCGAGACTCAACAGCGATCCGCGTCACGTGTGGCTACGCGAGGCGATGCGATCAACAACCGACGCGCTCACTAAATAATCCCAATGCGGTCGAAGATTCCATTCAGATCGAAAGGCCTCTACCCGGCCGGTTCTGATACGCAAGTTGCCGGCACGCACGGTGACTGAATGGAGTGCGGTATGCTGGCGGTTCACATGACGTTGTCTGCGACCGACTTCCGATGACTCGCAGTCCGGTCCGTGCTGTTCCGTAAGGTCGACCGGTGCTAGTTTTTGCGCGAACGAGCCGCCTTGGCAATCGACACTTTGTAGCCACGTTTACAAGGCTGCACGTTATACTCCCGACATGCCGGGTGTGCGTCGGAACAAAATTGTCTTCGGGCTGCTTCTCGTACTTACTCTTTGCGGAATTCTCCGCTCCGCAATCGCGACTCGTCTCGACAGCTTTGACCTCGACGAGGCGTATCACATTACCGCTGGCGCCACCTATGTCCGGCTGGGAGATTATCGTCTCAACCCCGAGCATCCTCCACTAATGAAGCTTTGGGTCGGCGCATTTCTGACACCGGCAATCATGAAGACTCCGAAGCTCAGGCCTATGGCAGAGAAATGGGACGAACGTCACTTCACGGAAACTGTCGTGTTTACAGAGAACAATCCCGACGTGGTGCAGCGACGGGCGCGTATTGCCATGTTCGCGCTGAACGGAATTCTTATGCTGAGCTTCGCTCTGGCGGTGTGGCGAGCTTTCGGGAGCGAGATCGGTCCGCTGATGTCGGTGGGGGCGCTGGCGTTTTTGGTTATCGATCCCACGATAGCGGCCCACCTGCCGGTGGTGTTGACCGACCTTCCGGTCGCTCTCCTGGGAGCCACATCTGTGCTGCTGGCGTGGAGCGCTTTTCGCTGGGGCAAAACAATCGAAATAATCCTTGCCGGGCTAGCATTAGGCCTCACCTTGGGCGCGAAGCATACCGGGGTGATCGTAGGTGTCGCCGTGGCTGTCCTCGGTATGGTCGCGGTTTTCAAAAATGCGCGAGGCAGTTCACGATGGCGGTGTCTGGGCCAGGTGTTCGCCGTTCTCGTGCTGGCCTGGATCACGCTCTGGGGTCTTTACCGGTTTCGCTTCAATGAAAGCCCCGTGGGTCTCGACCTTTTCAACCGACCGTTGGCTACCAAGATCGCGGATCTTCACAGTCCTTTGCTGCGTTCCACAGTTGCGCTGATGGTTCGTACCCATTTGTTGCCGCGTTCTTATCTGTGGGGACTTGCCGACATTCTTCACGTCGGAGTTGAGGGAAGGGTGATACCGGTTTTCTTCCTGGGGAAACTTTACGTGCAGCGGCCTCCGTTTTACTTTTTCCCGGCGGTGATTCTGTTGAAAGTCCCACTTGGATTAATGACTCTTTCG
>Ga0193716_1001794_pt1 | contig 12315 bp, 8 predicted proteins | sample U2c1metaG_FD_145901 | JGI IMG/M metagenome (GOLD analysis project Ga0193716, IMG submission 145901) | Soil microbial communities from a riparian zone of the East river system, Colorado, United States - U2c1 | ecosystem: Environmental > Terrestrial > Soil > Riparian zone | place: USA: East River...
TGTGGGTCAAAGTATCCCAATGGGTCTGTCCGCGACCTTTAGCGTTACCGCAACAGGTTCATCGCTGCAATACCAGTGGGCAAGGAACGGCGCGGCCATTGCCGGTGCAACCAGCAGCAGTTACACCACTCCGCCGACGACGTTCGCCGATACCGGCGCAACCTTTACAGTCGGGGTGAATAACTCGGCCGGGACTGTTACCAGCAATGCCGCCTCGCTGACGGTGACCGCGCGCGCGCCGATGGCGGGAGACCTTCGCTTCCAGCAAGTCGATGCACCCTCTACCGTTAACGGATGGGGTAATGCCGCCGTAGGTCTTAGCACTAACCTACTGGGGAGGTCTGCCCAAGATTTTACCCCGAGCATTGGCACACCGTTCTATGTGGGGTCGGCTGGCAATTGTGGCGCGACACCCGTAACCGACGGAACCGGTTGTACATGGTTCTTCTCAGAAGTACCCTTTACGGTGTCGGCGGCCACTCCAACATTGCTAGCAGGTTACGGCAGCGACGTTTTCGACAATTTTCAAGCCGATCTACAAAATCCCGCGTGGCCGGCATTTGGCAACGGCGCCTCGGCTGCATCCGCGGCATCCGTTATCACCTCACTAGATCTCGAACCTGCCAATATCTTGTTCGCCGTATCCTGGATTCAATCCGCGCAGCAAACCGGCTTTGAACTCGTGCAGAACACGGTGACGGCAGCAAATCTTCCGGCGGCGGCTACTCAGGAAGGCGCGAGCAGCCGAGTCATTACCGCCGTTTCTAACAACGCGGGTGCGATCACTTACCTCTCCTACGGTTGGCAGGCCGACACGGCGACGATCTACGAGGCACAAGTCGTTACAGCCTCGCCCACTGATGCACCAACAGCGGCGGCCAGTCTAGCGGCTCAAGGATTCATCATCACAGCAACCGGGCTGGCCGACAGCGGCGGCAATGTCCTGCTAGTCGGCACCCGAGTACAGGGCGACACCATGGCGCGGCCATTCGTTGCAGCGCAAGGCTCATCGGCGATTCAAGCCATGATGCAGCAGGGCTATGCCAATGTCGGCGTCATCGTGGATTTATCTAACCCGACGAATCCCTACACCTATCTTGGCGAGCGGTGATACATGAGTAACTTCGGTTACTGACAGTTGCTCAGTCCAGCGACTTCGAACTCGTCACCGACTCCCGGTCAAATTGCGCGAAACCACTGAAATGCCAAGGGCGCACCGCGAGAACGAAAGCCGCTCCTTTGCGGGGCTGAGTTGTCACGCGATCACCCTCAATGATCTCGGCACACTCTCGCGATGTCGCGCGAAGCGCCCTTTTGATGTGAGCGAGGGCGTCGTCAGACAACCTTCCTCCGTGAAAAAAGAACTCTTCCTGCACGCCAGCGAACGGGCTCGCGAAGAACTCGTGCAATAGTTTCTGGTGAATGTATTTCTGCACCGGTCCGCCAGGCCTCCAGCTGAAATGCCGGCTCACGAGGAGTCGAACGCGATTGCCAGGCAGCAGTTCAATGACCTTGAGCCGGTCCAAGCGAATGAGATATTGCAGGGCTTCGCGCTTGCTGAAGTGATAGTCGCGCACGATATCCTCGTAGGGTGTGCGTACCAGCACCTGCCAAGTCATGAACAGCAGCTTAATGTCAGCCACCAGCTCACTCTCCTGCGACAGGGTCAGCTGATTGGTCGGCGCTGACCTATCCGAAGCCCGATCCAGAATGTCGCTGACATCAATCCCGACGAGCTCGCAGATCCGGTCCACGCGCTCGAGCGTCAAATCCTCCGTCGAGAAGAGACGCTTGACACTGGCCAAGCTCAGCTCAAGTTTTTGCGCGACATCGGCATAAGTATGGCCGCTCTCGCGCAATGCGCGTTTCAGCTCAGTGACGATCAGACTACGTTGTGCCATATCCTCACCTGAATAAATGAAGGTATCATAGGATAATACCAAAAGGTCCATTAGTCGCCACGTAGGCGATTTAGGTAGCGCTAAGGAGCACCTTAGGCGAAATTAACGCCATCCAATACAGGGAGTTCCAATGAAGTTTAAGGCACTGCTCTTCGCGGCTCTTTCAAGCCTCACCCTCTGCGGCTGCGTGCAGCTCGGATGCATTTCTGGCTGTAGTACCCACGCCCACAATTCTTCCAGCTTGGTCGAATTTCTTTATCCACGCGGCAGCCTGCCGCCGGAACAAACCGCCATTCCGCAGTTGCGGCTTCCGCTTCGAGTAGGCTTGGCTTTTTTACCGGCGCGCCAGGCGGACGGGTCGGGCGCGCTGGATGCGGCCCATCAACAGGAACTGCTGGAACGCATTCGTCAGCGCTTCTTGAGTCGCAAATTCGTGGCTGACATCGTGATTCTGCCGGATTACTACCTGTCAGGCCGCCAGGGCTTTGAGGGACTGGCAGGCCTGCAGCGACTCTATAACGTCGATGTCATGGCACTGGTGTCGTACGACCAGGTCACGCACGAGGACAGCAACAACTGGTCGTTGGGCTACCTGACCATCGTCGGCGCCTATGTACTCAAAGGCGACCGGCACGACATATCCACTTTGGTGGACCTCGCGGTGGTCGATCCAGCCAGCCGCTCGCTGGTGCTGCGAGCCGGGGGAACCGATACCCGCCATGGCAACACCACGCTCATTGACTCGCAGCGCGATACCCGCGAAGCAACCCGCGAAAGTTATGATGCAGCCGCCGAGCAGATGATTCAGCATTTCGACGCCGCATTAGTGACTTTCGAAGCAGATGTGAGGTCCGGCAAGGCGCCCGTACACGTCGTGCGAAACAATGATGCCGGCCACTCCTCTGGCGGGGGCGGCGCCTTGGATTGGCCGACGCTGCTGGCGTTGTTGATGATGGTCACACTGTGCCGCGCCGTGCGGTCGAAAGGGATAGCGACATGAAAGGAACTTCTGATCTGGGCGGGCGGATTGTGCGCTGGCTGCTACGCCTGCTGTTGAAGCCCTTGTTCCGAGTGCAGATCACGGGCGATCCGCAGCAGTTTAATAACGACCGCACGCTGATTGTCGCCAATCACGAATCCTTCCTCGACGGTATGCTACTGGGAGCATTCCTGCCGGTCGCCGCGACGTTCGTGGTGCACTCCCAGGTCGTGGACAAGTGGTACTTCCGCTGGCTGCTGCGATACGTCCCCCATCTCGCAGTGGACTCGGCCAGTCCATTGGCTATGAAGCTGATCTGCCGCTTGGTCGAGACGGGTATGCCGGTGGTGATTTTTCCTGAAGGGCGTCTCACCGTGACGGGCTCGTTGATGAAGGTCTACGACGGGGCGGCGTTCGTCGCGGCGAAGACCGGTGCCACTGTCGTGCCCGTGAGGATCGAAGGCTCGGGCCGCAGCTACTTCGGGCGCCTGGCGGGGATCTATCCGCTGCAATTGTTCCCGAAGATTCGCATCATGATCCAGCCACGGCGACAGATTCCGATGCCGCAGTTGCCGTCGGCGAAGCTCAGGCGGCGGCGCGCCGGCGAGACAATGCGCCGAATTCTCACCGATATGTTGGTCGCCACCAGGCCGCGAAAAACGCTATTTGCGGCGTTCTTGGATGCAAAAGCGACCTTCGGCTCATCGTACCGGCTCGTCGAGGACGTCAGACTTCATGAGGAGTCGTATGGCTCGCTGCTGCGCATGGCGCTGGGCCTCGGACGGCTGCTGAGCCGCAATACACAGGCCGGCGAGATCGTCGGTGTGATGACCCCGAACGCCGCACCGACGCTCGCGCTTACCTTGGGACTATCGGCCACTGGCCGAATCCCTGCCATGCTCAACTACACCGCCGGCGCAGAAGGTCTACGTGCCGCATGTGCCGTTGCGCGCATTTCGAACATCGTGACCTCGCGCGCCTTTCTCGAGAAGGCGCGCCTCACCGAGCTCATCGCTCAGCTGCCGAACATTCAGGTCCACTATCTTGAGGATCTAAAATCGCGAGTGCGCTTCTCGGACAAGCTCTGGATCACTTGGCACCGACTATTCCCGCGCGCCCTACCATCGCAGCGACCCGAGGACGCGGCCATCGTACTATTCACGTCCGGTTCTGAAGGCAGCCCCAAGGGGGTCGTCCACTCGCACAACTCGCTGCTCGCCAACGTCGCGCAGATACGCGCCGTGGCCGATTTCACGCCGCTCGACAAGTTCATGATCGCGCTGCCCGTGTTTCATTCCTTCGGCTTGGCCTGCGGGATCATCATGCCGCTGGTATCCGGATGCAAAGCGTTTCTCTATCCAAGCCCTCTGCACTACCGAATCATTCCGGAGCTGGTTTATGACCGGAATTGCACGGTTCTTTTCGGCACGTCAACCTTCCTCGCCAACTATGGAAAATTCGCCCACCCTTACGATTTTGGACGCTTGAGATATGTAGTAGCGGGCGCGGAAAAGCTGTCGGACGAAGTGCGCCGCCTATGGATCGAGAAGTTCGGCATTCGCGTTCTCGAAGGTTACGGGGTGACGGAGTGCGCGCCGGTGATTGCAGTGAATGTCCCCATGGCCTGTCGCATCGGCAGCGTCGGTCAGCTCGCTCCCGGCATGGAATACCAACTGGAAACCGTGCCCGGCATCGAGGATGCCGGCGTGCTGCATGTTTTCGGCCCCAACCTCATGAAGGGTTATCTGCTCTATGAGAAGCCGGGCGTCATTCAGCCGCCGAAATCCATTCACGACGGCTGGTATTCGACCGGCGACATCGTACACATCGATGGCGACGGCTTTCTGCACATTCGCGGACGCGTCAAGCGGTTTGCGAAAGTTGCCGGCGAAATGATTTCTCTCGAGGTCGTGGAACGGATTGCGGCGAGCGCTTCGCCAGCCTTCGTGCACGCCGCATCGAGCCGCGCAGATGTAGCCAAGGGCGAGGCGCTGGTGCTATTCACTACCGATCCTACGCTTAAGCGAGAGCAGTTGAGCGCAACGGCCAAGGCTCTCGGGCTGCCCGAACTTGCCGTGCCACGGATCTTAAGGACGGTAATCGACATACCGCTCTTGGGCACAGGCAAGACTGACTACGTTCAACTCAAGAAAATGGCGGAAGACCCGACTCCGGTGTCGGCGGACTATCCGCCGGCAATCATCGCGTAAGGAATGTTCACCCATGAATGCTCAAAAAGACAATGGATTGTGGTCGCGCGGGATGCTGGCGGTGGTCGCCGCGCAATTCTTGTCCGCGATGGCGGACAACGCGCTGCTATTCGGCGCCCTGGCACTGCTGCGCATTGACCGCTACCCGCTGTGGACTGAACCGCTGTTGCAGGAGTTTTTTGTCGGCGCGTACATCATCATTGCGCCCTTCGCGGGTCCCTTTGCCGACGCCTTCCCCAAGGGCCGGGTGATGCTGATATCGAATGGGCTCAAGCTGGCCGGTGCCTTAGGTATGTGGATGGGTTTGAACCCCTTCCTCACCTACGGCCTCGTGGGTCTCGGCGCCGCCGCCTATTCGCCCGCCAAGTACGGCATCTTGTCGGAACTGGTGTCCACCGAATTGCTGGTGAAAGCCAACGGCTTGCTGGAATCCTCGACGATCGCAGCCATCTTATGCGGCGCGATTGCGGGAGGCGCGCTCGCCGACTGGAGCGTAACGGGCACTCTGGGGCTTGTCACCGCTTGTTACGCCGCAGCCGCGATGGCGAACCTGCTGATACCTAAATTGCCGCCGGCCCATGCCCTGAGCCAGTTCTCACCGAGTGCCATGTTGCGCGACTTCGTGTCGGCGGTCCGCACCATGGTGCGAATTCAGGACACACGCTTCTCCATGATCGGTACCAGCCTGTTCTGGGGTACCGGCGGCACGATGCGATTTCTGTTGGTCGCATGGGTACCCGTCGCGCTCGGAATCACCACCAACAAGATGCCGGCCTATCTCAATGCCATGGTCGCCGTGGGCATAGTCATCGGTGCCGGCTTGGCGTCCAAGTTCGTGACCTTGGACAAGGCCGATCGAGCGCTTCCGGCCGGAGTGCTGATCGGTGCTGCCGTGTGCCTCCTCGCCGTCACCACGAACTTGTCTACCGCATTTGTCGTCATGTGTCTCGTCGGCAGTTGCGGCGGCTTCTTCGTAGTGCCGCTGAACGCGCTCCTTCAGGAGCGAGGTCGACAAAGCGTGGGTGCGGGACACGCCATCGCGGTCCAGAACCTGGCCGAGAATGCTTCCATGCTGGTGATGATCGGGCTCTACACCCTCGCCGTTCGCGCTGGCGCTTCCATCTTAGGAATAGCGATGATTTTCGGCGTGGGATTGTCGCTGACCATGGGCCTCCTCTGGCTGCATCGCGTCCGCAACCGCGCCAGTGAACCGTTGGCCGCGCTCTGAAACCTGGAAGGAACCTGACATGCATCTGATTCTGCCCGTTCTCGGCATACTCGTTGCAATCGTACTCGGCGATTCCGCGAATCGCGGCTTTGATCTCGTGGTGAGCGGGTTCGTCGGATTTCTCGTCGCCGATCTCGGCATACTCCGCGCGGAACTTAAAAGTTTGCGCAAAACGCTCGAGCAGCTCACCGCCGAAATGCGACGCCGAACGGTCGCGCCAACCGCCGCCATGGCTTCTCCGGAACCTACTTTCACGCCGAATACGCCGGCGGAAATCGACGAGCCGGAGGTCGCACCCGATTCAATGGCAATTGACCCAGCCAATCTACCTTGGCAGGAGTTCGAACCATCACCCAGAGTGGATTCGCCTCCGGCGGAATCTCGTCGGCCGGAAGTCGCGCCGGTACCCAAAGCGCCACCAACGAGGCAGCCGATTCCCGACTCGCCGATTGTGGTCGCGATTCGCAGCTTCTTCACAGGCGGCAATACGCTGGTTCGCATTGGTGTGATCGTATTGTTCTTTGGCGTCGCGTTCCTGCTGCGCTACATGGCGGAACACACCCACATTCCCATCGAAGCGCGCCTCACTGGTATTGCCCTCGCAGCCATCGCACTGATCGTGGTCGGCTGGCGGCTACGAGCGCGCCGCACCGGCTATGCGCTCAGCTTGCAAGGCGGCGGTGTCGGAATTCTCTATCTCATCGTGTTCGCTGCCTTACGACTCTACAAGATTCTCCCCGCAGAAATTGCGTTTCCTTTGTTGGTCGCGATTGCTGCACTCTCCGCATGTTTGGCCATAGCACAAGATTCGATGTGGTTCGCCCTGCTCGGCGTGACCGGCGGATTCTTAGCACCCATTCTCGCCTCCACGGGCGAGGGCAGCCATGTGGTCCTGTTCAGTTATTACCTGGTGTTGAACTTCGGAATACTCGCGGTGGCTTGGTTCAAGGCTTGGCGGCCGCTCAATGTGGCAGGCTTCGCATTTACCTTCGCGATCGGAACCGCCTGGGGGGTCCTTAAATATCGTCCGGAGGATTTTGCTACCACCGAACCCTTCCTAGTCCTCTTCTTCCTATTCTATTTTACCATCTCAATTCTCTTCACTCTCCGCCAGCCCGTGAAACTTAGCGGCTATGTCGATTCGACACTGATATTCGGAACGCCCATCATCGCGTTCTCGCTGCAGTCGGCCATGCTGCATGATCGCCTCATGCCCTTAGCTTATAGCGCTGTCGCCGTAAGCGCGTTGTATCTCATCACCGCCTGGGGTTTGAAGCAGCGCCGCTCGGACACCCAAACATTATTCATAGATTCATTCATTGCGATGGGCGTTGCCTTTCTAACCCTGGCCGTGCCATTGGCTTTGGATGCCCGATGGAATGCGGCGACTTGGGCGCTGGAAGGAACGGCCCTCATCTGGGTCGGCTGTCGTCAGAATCGCGTGTTGCCGCGCGCTTTCGGGACGCTTTTGAATCTGGTGGCCGCCTGCATTGTCCTGCAGCAGTTTGACCATACAGACGCCGTCCTTACGTATGGTGGGTATTTCGGCATCGTGGTGCAAAGTGCCGCGGCGCTGTTCTCGGCGCGTACGCTGCACGCCAACAGACTCAAGCTGGCGGACTTGGAATCCCACATTGCCGACTTCCTCTACTGCTTGAGTGTTGGCTTGTGGTTCGCCGGGACATTCGGCGAGATTCATCTGCACCTAGTCTCGATCAAGGTGGCAGCAACCCTCGTCTTGGTTAGTCTCACAACGATAGCGTCGGCCGTAGTCTTCAAGCTCACGGAGCTTCATAGCGCTCGATTCATTGCGCGGCTGCAATTGCCGGCAATGTTGCTATTCGCAGCCTTCGCGGCTTTCAGGGACACCCATCCTTTCGCAGATGGTGGATGGTGGGCATGGCCGCTCGCTTTTGCAGCCCTCTACTCAGTGATGTACCGCTTAGAGGGACCCAGTCGTGTCGCACTTGCCAATTGTCTGAATGCCGTAGCGACCTGGCTCATCTGCGCGTTGTTGAGTTGGGAGATCGCTTGGCAAGTGAACACATGGCTGACACCGAGCGATACTTGGCGTTCGGCGGTCTGGGCCATTGTCCCAGCTACGCTGCTCTGGTGGCTGCCGCGCCTCGTAACCCGGGTGCAATGGCCGTTTGCGAAGAACCGCGAAGCTTATCTTTTCATCGCAGGCATTGGCATAACGGCCTATCTTGCCGCCTGGAGCTTGATGACCAACCTCACCTCCGCCGGCGAAACTGCGCCATTGCCCTACCTGCCCATGCTGAACGCGCTTGATATCGCTCAAGCCGCGGTGCTCATCATCTTGCTGCGCTATTGGCGATTCTTGAAGTCCGTGAGTTCTCCTGGATTTGCGCGCATGGACAAGAGACTGCCCCCGGCGACACTCGTGGCGCTCACCTTTGTTTTGCTGAACGCCATCTTGCTGCGATCCCTGCATCAATGGTTCGGCGTCGGATTGCGACTCGATCAGCTCATGGCGTCCACGTTGGTGCAGACCTCGATTTCGCTCTTTTGGACAGTGCTCGCGTTGCTGACCATGTTGTTTGCCACACGCAAAGGCAGCCGTATGATCTGGCTGCTCGGCGCCACGCTGTTAGGCGTCGTCATTGCAAAACTGTTCCTGATCGACCTCTCGCGCAGCGGATCGGTCGAACGCATCATCTCGTTTGTCGGGGTTGGGCTATTGATGCTGATCGTTGGTTACTTGTCGCCGCTGCCGCCGGCTCGAGAGTCGCAATCATGAATCGAGCGCTGACGGTCGCATTCATCTTCCTTTGGCTTTTGAGCGTAGCCAAGGCGGCGTCCGAATCTCCGCAACTATTAGCCTACGGACAGCCCGTGGTCGTAACGGAGGCCGCCGGGGCTTACCGCGTGACCCTACCGATCTCTATCTACCAGAATTCGCTGAATGCCGATTTGTCCGACTTGCGCGTGTTCAACGATGCCGGCGCGGTCGTCCCCTACTCCCTGTCTCGTCCGGCCGAGCAAGCGCGGCCTAAGGAACCCGCCGTGTCGCTGCCGTTATTTCCCCTTCATGGCTCTCCGGTTCTCATCAACGGCGTGCAAGTCACGATCAATTCCGCAGGATCTGCCGTCAGCCTGCAGACTCAAAATGGCAGCGGCCAGCAAAGCACCAGCGCCCGGCAGTATCTCCTCGACGCGCATGATTCTGATGACACCTATTCCGCGCTACGACTGACTTGGCCGGATACCGCCGCGGATTTCACCGGTCGCTTAAGTATTGAAGTCAGCGATGATCTGGCGGCGTGGCGTGCAGTCATTACCGCGGCGCCTATCGCGAATCTTCACGCCAGTGGCCAAGCGCTCATAGAGAACCGCGTCCGCTTCCCGCCGACCAAAGCCAAGTTCTGGCGCTTGACCTGGCTCGGGGCCGCGCCAAGTTTCGGATTGAGCGCAGTATTCGCCGAACCGGCCTCCAGCTCCATTGAACAGCAGCACGACACCCTCGACGTTACCAGGCTCGCAGAGAAGGATTCGCAGGACTATATCTTTGACTTGAACGCCCATCTTCCGGTAACGCGTTTGAATATTCTACTCAGCGATGTGAATACCGTCGCTAGTGTCGAATTGTCGTCCCGCTCCGACGCCAAACATCCTTGGCGCCCAATCACACGCGCAATGGTATACCGACTAAAGGCGGCGGAATCCGAGCAACACAATTCTCCGATTGATGTAGGCACGGATACCGATCGCTTCTGGCGCGCGCGCGTCGTCGGCAGCGGTATCTCGCCACAAGCCCCCCTCACTCTACATGTCGAATGGGTACCCAACGAACTGACATTTCTGGCGCAGGGTCACGAGCCCTTTCTTCTCGCCTATGGCAGCGCCACTGCAAGTCGCGCCGAGGCCGACTTCAGCCACTTACCCGCGGATTTACAAATCGCAGCAGCTACCTTGGGCCCGCAAAAGAGCCTGGGAGGAATCGCTCGCCTCATGGCCCCACCCGCACCTTTTCCCCGCACGCGCGCGATACTCTGGGCCATACTGCTCCTCGCCGTCGTGATTCTCGGCTGGATGGCCTTTCGTGTGGCGAAGGAAACAGCCAAATCCTGAAAGACGCGATAGCGTGGTTGCGCACCGTCCTATCCAATGCTCAGTAAGGACTGGCGCGTGACCACAACGCGCCCACGACAATTCCCTCGCCTTTACTGAGGCTGCTCACCCACCGAACCGCCCCGGCCTCTGCCGTTATGTCCGCCAGCACCTTCTGCTCGGCACTCTTTGCGTAGAACAAAACCGCGGCGCCTCACGGACAGAATTCCGCCCGTCGCGGTCAGTGCAAGCAATGCGAGTAGTTCCGCGAGACCGATCGAACCCCCGCCGCCGCCGGAGCCGGACGGCTTGGTACGATCGACGACCCTAATGTTGGCTTTACCCGCATGAACGTTGGCCTCGAAATCGGATAGCGCCGAGTCAAAGTTGCCGATCATTTGATTGGTGGCGTCGTTGAAGCCGCCGACACTTTCCTTGCGCGCATCGCGATTTACATCGACTAAGGTGGACGCGCCATGATGCGTGCTGGTTCCCCCCGCGCGGAGGACCAATGATTTGGTCGCGGGATCGACCACTGCGAGGTCCACCAATGTCGCCGTGTCGTGACTGCTGCCGGGAAGTACATAAGCGCCGACAATCGTTAGATAACCCAACGACAGCTTGTTGTCATCGGTATGCGAGACCTGGTCATAAGAGACAAGCGCCATCAGATCGATGTTGTATAGGCGCTGTACGCCGTCAAGACCGGCAAATCCCCGTGCCGTGGTCAGATAGTAGTCCGGAATAACGACGATTTCGCTAACGAATTTTCGACTTGAGAATCGCTGACGAATGCGTTCCAGAAGTTCTTGTTTCTGAGCCGCGTCTAGCGGTGCGGCACCATATCCTGCCTGCGACGGCAGGAACGCGAGACCCACCCGTAACGGTACATGCAGAACCGGGATCGTATTGTCGGGTGGCGGCGTCTTACCGTCGGGGTAAAGAAAATTCACCAAACTGGAAGTATTGCGCGTTTGTGATTGACATCCCGGCGCACAGAATGCGTGGTCAATCACCGTACAGCTCGATAAGGATGCACTTACGATCAGCAGCCCTGCCAGCGTTCGAATATTCACGTTTGATCCATCCCTGGGTAAATGACGGCCAAGTCACTGTAAAGCTAAGAGCTTTCAGGTGACCGTGCACAGTCCACATCTATCGGCGTCTTCAGTCGCTTTCTCATCTCGATTTGCCACATATGGAATACGACTGACTCTTAACTCATTATTGCGGCTGGGCTGGGATCCGAACTGCCGGGGCGCAAGATGCTCAAGGCTGGATGAAGAACCTGATGCCTGCGCCAGGGTCAATAACAACTACAAATTGGCTGCTGTAATCGCCGTGGCAGTATTGGCCTGCGGAGCGGCGAGCGCTTCGGACAGGACTGACGCAATGGCGGTCGTTCATAAGTGGGTCGCTGCTTTCAACAAGGGCGACGGCAAAACTGGCTCGTCCTACTGCACCGACGGAGCGATTGTCATAGACGACTTTGCACCGCATGTGTGGCAGGGGTCAGGAGCATGCGCTACTTGGTACAAGGATTACGAAGCGTGGGCCGCAAAGGCGCAGGTCACAGCTCCGAGCGTCGCGCTCGGCAAGATCAGGCACCTGGACATCGATTCCGGGTACGCCTACCTCGTGGCACCAACGACTCTTTCCTATACCAAGGCGGGTAAGCCGGTTACGGACAAGGGCATGGTTACGATGTCCTTGAAAAAAGGCAGTTCCGGATGGCAAATCACGGGTTGGGCATGGGCGGACCAGTAACGGATTTCCAATTAGTCGGTGTCTGTCGATGAAGTGTTCCGGGGTGACGAGTCAGGTCACGAGACTTGTCACCGCCCGGAGCTCAACGCCACCGTTCATGGCTTGCGGTACGTATTTTACGACCCGGCACGCCCGAATCAGGCGGACATTGATAAAAAA
>Ga0193716_1001796_pt1 | contig 12307 bp, 9 predicted proteins | sample U2c1metaG_FD_145901 | JGI IMG/M metagenome (GOLD analysis project Ga0193716, IMG submission 145901) | Soil microbial communities from a riparian zone of the East river system, Colorado, United States - U2c1 | ecosystem: Environmental > Terrestrial > Soil > Riparian zone | place: USA: East River...
CCATGCAGCGTTTGCGTCGAGGTGAAAACGCCGGCAGGCTTACCCACCAGTGCGCCGGAGACCCAAAGCGCACTGGTGCCGTCCAAGAAGAATTTCACCGGCGCCGCCATATTTCCAAAGCGAGTGGGACTGCCGAGCTCGCGGCGGTTGGTGCCCTCGGCGAGAAGCTGCTTCTCGACCAAGGCGTGGACGGCGATGCTCGCGTGGTCCATGCCCGGCAGGTACAGCGTCTCGTCGCCGAGCATGCGGTGGTAGCGGGTGACGGCGTCGATCAGCGTGTGCTCGAAGGCGTGGCCGATGTGCAGGGAACCGGTGACGTTCGGCGGCGGGATCACTACCGAGAACGGCGGCTTGTCCGACGAGGGATCGGCCGTGAAGTATTCGGCGTCTACCCAGCGCTGGTAGATCGCGGCTTCTTCTTCGGACGGCGTCCAGGTACCCGGTAGGTCGGTCGGCTGCTGTTGCGGGGCATTCTCGGTCACCTGTCAAGTCTACGAACCCGCTCAACACCGTTTCATCCGCCTTGCTCGCCGACGGTAACGCTCACCCGTCCGTGGCGATGATGGGTTTGTCATCGCACTGGGGGAAGGCTGTCCATGTCCGAAGATCGGCGTATCGAAACACATCCGGAGCTCATGGATCCGGACTGGCAGAAGCACGCCGAACGCGAGGCGTGGACGGAAGTGAAGCGGTCCAAGCGCGGGAGCAGGTCTCCACACAAGAAGCGGCCCGCGCTGTGGGTTTCGCTGGGGCTCGTGGCTTTGGTCGTCGGTGCCGTAGCACTGAACCAGCTGCGCGACACCAACGCGAACGACAACGTCACCAGCCCGCAGAACGCCTTGCCGCAGTACGCCAACGTAGATCTGGCCCAGCCGTTCGCGCGCACGCCGGCCGCGGACTGGAAGGACGGCGCGGCCGGGTTCACCGTCCCCGCGCCCGCCGCTGTCGGCGCGTTCTCCGCCGAAGAGGTCGCGAGCGCCTACGACCAGGTGACCAAGGCCGTCACCCAGAGCCGCCTCGATCGCAAGATGCTCATCGCCCACGATCCCTCGGCGTATCTCGCGCTGTTTTCGACGAACGAAGCGAAGCGGGTCAAGGAGATCCTCGACAAGCCGGACAAGACCGAGTCCGCCGCCTTCGTGACCTTGGTGGCCGACGGGTTCACCCTCCTTCCGTCCGGTCCCAAACTCAGCGGGCGCTTGTCCGCCAAGCCGGGTGCCGAGGAAGGCGAGCTGATCATCCATGCCGAATACCTCATCGCCTACGCCTTCGACACGGCCAAGCCGGAGGACCTGACGGGCCCCGGCGACATCGTGGCCTTCTCTCGTAAGGACGAGGATTTCTCGCTGGTGAAGGGTTCCCGGTACTACGACGAGGACCTGGGGCTGAGTTCCGGAGCTGGAGAAGGCATGACCTATTCGATGGCGTGCGGACCGGCCAAGGCCGGGTATCTCGCGCCCGCCTACAGCGAGAAGGCACCCACGAGCTCGTCCGGCTCGGGCGAATTCGACGAGGACATGATGTACAACCTGGACAAGAAGATGACCGACTCGGACGGGTGCAAGTAGCCAACTCAACAGCCTAAGCTGTGTTTATGGGCAGAGTCACCACGCATGTCGCACAGGCCGCCGGCGAGCTGCGCGGAGTCGTCGGGCAGTTGCATCGACGGCTTCGCCAGGTCGACAACGCCGATGTGCTGACGCCGTCGCAGTCGGCCGTCCTGGGCCGTCTCGCCCGCAACGGTGCCGCGACCCAGGGCGAACTCGCCACGGCCGAACATGTCCGGCAGCAGTCGATGGCCGCGACCCTGAGCGTGCTCGACGAACTCGGCCACCTCACGCGCAGCCCCGACCCCGCCGACGGCCGCCGCACGCTGATCTCGCTGTCGAAACTCGGTGAGCAGACTGTCCGCGGGGTTCACCGGCACCGCGAGGAGTGGCTCGCCCATGCCTTGGCGAGCGAGCTCAGCGCCGAGGAGCTCAAGACCGTCGTCGACGCCCTCCCCCTCCTGCGCCGCCTCACCCAACTCTGACCCCTCTCACCCCCCACCACCTGTCGACAGATGGCGGTGTCTTGCGCGCGAGAGGTCGCCATCTGTCGACAGGTGGGGTCTCTTGGACACTGTGAGATCACGTTGTGTCGGCATCTCGCGGCGTATTGGGGTCGTTTTTTGAGAGGAAGGGACCCTTCATAGCGCCAGGGTGGACTGGAAGTACCCCAAAGCGGCGTTGGGGTCGCCCAATGCCCCCAATGCCGCATTGGGGGCACGACGCGGCGCGCTTTCTCACGAAAGTGTCTCTCTCGCAGAGTCCGCGCCAGCTCAAGTGAAAATTTTCCACCGCTCACGATGGCCCTCCAGGGCCCCATAAAGCTGTCGACAGATGGCCAAAGAGAGCCGAAGGGGACTTTCACTTCCTTTTCGAGGGGGGAAGTCCCCTTCAGCTCTCTTTGATGTCTTGCGCGCGAGAGGTCGCCACCTGTCGACAGATGGCGGGGTGTGTTCAGGGGCGATTAAACAGCCTAGACTGTGTGTATGTCCTTAGTATCCGCGACGAGCGCACCCCAGGGAGTCCCTACGCCGACCCGAGCAGCAACCCGTTTCAGCCCGAAGATGGTCACCCCGCTGGTCGCCAGCGCGATCCTCAACCCGATCAACTCGACGCTCATCGCCGTCGCGCTCGTGCCGATCGGACTCAGCTTCGGCGCCGGGCCAGGGCAAACCGCGTGGCTGATTTCCGCGCTGTACCTCGCGACTGCCGTCGGCCAGCCGGTGGTGGGCCTGTTCGTAGACCGCTTCGGCGCCCGCAAGGTGCTCCTGACCGGGGCGTCGATCGTCATGGTGGCCGGGATCGCCGGGCTGTTCCCGATCTCGATCGGGTGGTTGATCGGCGTCCGCGTGATCCTCGGCCTCGGTACCTGCGCGGGATTCCCCGCCGCGATGGCCGTGCTGCGCAGGCACGCCGAAGCGACCGGGCAGGACGTGCCCGCTCGCGTGCTTTCGGTGCTGTCGATCTCCTCGCAGACGATCATGGTCATCGGCCCGACCCTCGGTGGCGCGCTCATCGGCCTGTTCGGCTGGCCCGCGATCTTCGCGGTGAACATCCCGCTCGCCGGACTCGCGATGATCTTCGCGCTGCGCTGGGTCCCGCGCGACGCGCGTCCGGCCGAAGCCAAGCCGACGGGCGGCATCGACGTCGCCGGGATCGCGCTCTTCTCGCTGACGCTGCTGGCCGTGCTCTTCTACGTGATGGACCCGCAGGCGGGCAACCTGTACCTGCTGGGCATCGCCGTCGCGCTCGGCGCCGCGCTCACCTTCGTCGAACTGCGCACCCGGAAACCGTTCCTGGACCTGAGGATGCTCGCGGCGAACAGCGCGATCCTGCGTACCTATCTGCGGCAGGCGCTGTCGTACCTGATCATCTACGCGATCATGTTCGGTTACGTCCAGTGGCTGGAATCCGGCCGCGGGCTGAGCGAGTCGGCGGCCGGGGCGATGCTGCTGCCGATGTCGGTCGTGGCCGTCGCGGCGGCCGCGTACTCGGGCAAGACGACCGGGGTGCGGGCCAGGCTGATCCTTACCGCGGCGGCGTTGACGGCGGGCTCCGTGCTGCTGCTCTGGGTCGACGGCGGCACCTGGATCGGCGCGCTGATCGTGGTCGGCGCGGTGTTCGGAGTGGCGCAAGGACTGACCAGTGTGACCAACCAGACAACCCTGTATCGAGAGGCTCCCGCGGGCCAGATGGGCACCGCCAGCGGGCTGTTCCGGACCGCCCAATATCTCGGCGCGATCGCCGCGTCGACGCTGATCGCGCTGTGCTTCGGCCCCCACGCCAGCTCAACCGGTTTACACCACCTGGCCTGGGCTTTGGCCGCTGTCGGTGTGGTGCTGCTCACGGTCACCGTCCTCGATCGGGGCCTCAAGATCACCCCTCGGATGCGCGACGACAGTCCTGAGCGCACGATGACTACGTGACCCGTAATGCGCCCCAAGACGACATCGACGAGAGCCGGATCCAGGTCGGCAAGCCCAAGGGCTGGGCCGCCGGAATACCGGGAGTCGCGACGTCGCTCGTCCGCGGCGTGGAACAGATGGGCACCGGCCGCACCATCCGCACCCTGCGCCTGCTCAACCAGCGCGAGGGCTTCGACTGCCCCGGCTGCGCGTGGCCCGAACCGCAGCAGGCCGACGGCGGCCACCGCCACGTCGCGGAGTTCTGCGAGAACGGCGCGAAGGCCGTCGCGGAAGAAGCCACCAAACGCCGTGTCGGCCGCGACTTCTTCGCGAAGCACACGATCGAGGAGCTGCGCGGCAAGACCGACTACTGGCTCGGCCAGCAGGGCCGCATCACCGAACCGTTCGTGCTGCGCGACGGGGCCACCCACTACGAACCCATCTCGTGGGACGGCGCGTTCGACCTGATCGCCGGCGAGATGAAGGCGCTCGAAGACCCGAACGAGGCGATCTTCTACACCTCGGGCCGCACCAGCAACGAAGCCGCGTTCGCCTACCAGCTCATGGTGCGTTCGTTCGGCACGAACAACCTGCCCGACTGCTCCAACATGTGCCACGAGTCATCGGGCGCCGCGCTGACGGAGACCACGTCGGCAAGGGCGCGGTGAGCCTGGCCGATATCCACCAGGCCGACCTGATCGTCGTCGTCGGGCAGAACCCCGGCACGAACCACCCGCGGATGCTCTCCGCGCTGGAGCGGGCCAAGGAGAACGGCGCCAAGATCGTCGCGGTGAACCCGTTGCCAGAGGCCGGGTTGATGCGGTTCAAGAACCCGCAGAAGGTCCGCGGTGTCGTCGGCAACGGCACCCCGCTGGCCGACGAGTTCGCGCAGATCCGCCTCGGCGGCGACCTCGCGTTCTTCCAGGCACTCGGCCACCTGATGCTGGAGTGGGAGCAGCAGTCCCCCGGCAGCGTGGTCGACCAGGCGTTCATCGACGCGTCGACGGATGGTTTCGAGGACTACGCGAAGCAGGTCCGCGACCTCGACTGGAACGCCGTCGGCGAGGCCACTGGACCCCCCCGCGACCAGATCGAGCGCATCGCGCACCTGCTCGTCGACTCCGAGCGCACCGTCTACTGCTGGGCGATGGGCCTGACGCAGCACAAGCACGCCGTGCCGTCGATCAAGGAGATCGCGAACGTCGCGCTGCTGCGCGGCATGATCGGCAAACCCGGCGCGGGCCTGTGTCCCGTCCGCGGCCACTCCAACGTCCAGGGCGACCGGACGATGGGTGTCTGGGAGAAGATGCCAGAAGAGTTCATGAGCGCGCTCTCGGACGAATTCGGCATCCCGATCCCCCGCGAGCACGGCCTCGACACCGTCGACTCGATCCGCGCGATGCGGGACGGCAAGGGCAAAGTCTTCTTCGCGATGGGCGGCAACTTCGCCTCCGCCACCCCGGACACCGAACTCACCGAGCGCGCGCTGAATTCGTGCGAGCTGACCGTGCACGTGTCGACCAAGCTGAACCGCTCGCACGTCGTCCACGGCCGTACGGCGCTGATCCTGCCGACACTGGGCCGGACAGAGCGTGACGTCCGGGCGACCGGCGAGCAGTTCGTGACCGTCGAGGACTCGATGTCGGTCGTGCACAGCTCACGCGGGCGGCTCAAGCCGTCGAGCGAGCACCTGATCTCCGAGGTCGCGATCGTCTCCCGCCTCGCGCTGGCGCTGTTCGGCGAGGGCCACGCGGTGCCGTGGGCGGAGTTCGAACGCGACTACGACAGGATCCGCGACAGCATTTCGCGGGTCGTGCCCGGCTGCGAGGATTTCAACGCCCGCGTGCGCCTGCCGGACGGCTTCGTCCTCCCCAACGCGCCACGCGACGCCCGCGAGTTCACCGGCACCAAGAACGGCAAGGCGAACTTCACCGCCAGCGACCTGGAGTGGCCGGTCGTGCCCGAGGGCAGGCTGCTCCTGCAGACCATGCGCAGTCACGACCAGTACAACACCACGATCTACGGCCTTTCCGACCGTTACCGCGGTATCGAGGACGGCCGTCGCGTGGTGTTCGTGAACCCGGACGACATCACCGAACTCGGCGTCGCCGACGGCCAGATCGTCGACCTCGTGTCGGAGTGGCGCGGCGGCGACCGCCGGGCCGAGAAGTTCCGCGTCGTCTCGTATCCGACGGCTCGCGGCTGTGCGGCGGCGTACTTCCCCGAGGCGAACGCGCTCGTCGCGCTGGACGCCGTCGCCGACACCTCGAACACGCCGGTCTCCAAGGCCATCGTGATCCGCCTGGAACCCACCGCCTGAGTTGGGGTGCGGTTGGTGGTGGTCGGGCTCTGGCCTGTACGGCTCAAAGCTGGTGGCTGAGTGTTGCGGCCCGTGCGGTAGAAAAGCCTGTGTTTATTGGCAGCGCGCCATCAGGTTTGCGTGACCAGGGCGTGACATGCGCAGGTACGTGCGGGCTGGGTGCCGGGGGCGCCCTGCTCCCGCAAACCTGGCCTTCGGCGAGCGCGCGCGGTGAAGACTCCCGCCCGTTGGGCGGACGTGAGTCGTGGTGACTGGCTTTACGGACTAAAGACCCGCGTGGCTGGGTTTGTGGTGGGGTCGTGAGTGCGTAACAGTGTTCTATTGATGAGAAGGTCAAAGGTGGCGTTGCTCGGGAGCGACGTGTCGCACTTTGGTGGGAAAGTGCCCTCGGCCGGTCCCTGCGGAGGTAGTGATGGCCTCCTTCACGGCGTCTGACGCTGCGAAGGAGGCCATCACGGCGTTGCGGGGTGATCCTGCCGGGCGTGTTTGCTGGTCAGGAGTCGTGAGTGCCTACAAGTGCTAGAACACTTGTTGCCACTCACGACCCCCACCGCGGCAGCCAACCGGCGATGCCATGAACGACGCGTTCGTGTCACTCAACGACAGCAACGCGTCGTTCATGGCATCCTGCGGCACGCCACGTTTGCCCCACCCCTCAATCACACTGTTACGCACTCACGACCCCGGCCACCTAGCCCGCGGACCAGAAGACGGCCTTGCCGACTTGGGCGAAGAGGCCCTTCGGGTGGCCACGGAACAGCGGCTCGGTGCCGAAGAGCACCACCCGGGCACCCGTGCCCGAGGTTCCCGACACCACGGCCGCGGCACCGGCGGCCTGACCCTGTCCATTGCCCACCTCACTCGGCAGCCAGTGGCCTGCTACAAGGGGCTTCCCCGTCCCGTAACGCTGTTCGGCGACCACACCCGGCCCGAGATCGGTGAACCACTGCGGCGAGTAGACGAACGAGTGGCCCGGGGAACCGGCGCCCACCACGCCCGCGCCGTTGGTCACCGTCACGACGCCGTTCGCGTCACCACGACCGGCCACCGCGCGCACCGGCAACAATCCCGTCGCGGCGTTGAAGGCCGAGCCGGTCGTACCTCTGGTCACCACACCACCGCGCGTCAGGAACGCGGCGAGCGACTGCTTGGCGGCGGCATTCAAAGCACCGTAGGACAGGCCCGCCGACACGAACAGCGTGTCGACCCGGCTGAAGTCGAAGCCCGCGTTGAGCACCGCGGTGGACACCGGCCGGACCTCGAAACCCAGTTCCCGCAACACCGACAGCTCATCGGCCGACACCGCCGCGGCGATCACCGGCCGATGCAGCATCGGACCGCGCGGCCCAGGGCCGGCCGTGGTGAACCGCACGCCCGTCTCACGCGCAACCGTGAGCGCGGCACCGCGGGCCGAAGCGGGTACCACCACCGTGCCGTCGGCCTGCCGGTGCACCGGCAAACCCTGACCCAGCAACGTGTTCACCGCCAGCACGTCCTTGCCGTCGGTGAGCGCGAGCGCCAGGTCCCGGCCCGGTGCGGCGTCCACGCCACCCGTCGATGCCGCGGCCGTGACCGGCGTGGTCCACACCCGGGGCGTCTCGGACTTCACGATGTCGACCGACGCGCCCCACAGCAGGCGATGGCTCCAGCCGGAGATGTCGTACATCTGCGGCACGTCCGCGGAAATGTCCTTGCCGTCCTCGAGGATCGCGTTGGCCAGCCCGCGTTTCGGCTGGTGCATGTCGACCACGTACGAGCCCGCGGGGTACCGCTTGCCGCCGAGCATGAACGGGGTCTTCGCGCGCCCGACCCGGACGTCGTTGGCCACCAGTTGATCAACGAGTCGCGCGGCGGCCGGAGCGGAACGCTGCGTGCCGCCCTCCGGGATCACGTACGCGCGCGGGAACTTCGTCGAGTACCGGTCCTCCGGCCCGAATCCGGGGACGAAACCGTCCGGGATCGACGGCGAACGCGCCCCTTCCCAGCCGCGCCGGAACAGCTCGATCTGGTCGGCGATCAACGAACCGCGGTTGTCGTCGACGTACTCGACGGCGGCCTTGATCGTGGCCGCCGAGACATCGGTGTTCACTGCGGACCGACGCCGAAGCTCCTCGACGGGCAACGTGTCGTAGTCGGTTCTGTTGACCCGCAACGGAACTTCGACCGTGTGCCCGACGGCGCCGTGGTACATCGAGTACATCGGGGTGAAGATCGGCGGCCAGTCGTCCCACTCCCCCGGCGCGAAGTCGCGGAACGGGATGTCGGCACGGGCGGTCTCCGGGTAGCCGAGTTCGCCGATCGCCTTCTCCATGCCGAGCGCGTTCGGGTAGGCGTGCTTGATGTACAGGTCGTATTCGTAGTTCTGGCCGTGCGGCGGGGTCGCGGGCTCGATCAGGGTCGTGCCCGTGTACCCGTGTTCGTCGAGCATCACCAGCGGCTGGGTGCCGATCACCACGTCGCGTACCGCCCTGGATTCGGGCTGCGTGGACGTTATGTGGTCCCGGTTGACGTCGAACCCGGCCCCGTTCGCCCTGGTACCCGCGACGCGCCCGTCGGGATTGTTGGTGACCGTGAAGTAGATCCGCGTGCGCTCGAGCAACCGCTTCTGCTCGGGGTCCGACGTCGTCGCGAGCCGCTCGATGATCCGCAGCGCGCCGTCGGTGCCCTCCCACTCGTCACCGTGGATGTTCGCGTTGATCCACACCGGCGCCTTGTAATCCCTGGTGAGCTGCCGATCGCGGGCGGCGGCCTTCGGATCGTCCTCGATCTGGGCCCGCCACCGGTCCTGGCGCCGGGTCTCCGCGGCGCTCTCCGGCGCGGTCACGGTCACCAGATACAGGTCGCGCCCGAGCGTCGACTCCCCGACGACCTCGACCGACACCCGATTGCTGCGTGCCTGCAAGTCGTTGAGCTTCGGCGCGATCGCGTGGTACGGCACCAAGCCGAGCTTGATCGCCTTGTCCGCGGCGTTTTCCGGGTAGACCCGGAGATCCGTCCGGCGCGGATAACCCTGGCCATGTGCCCGGTTCGTGCCACTAGGCGCGGACATGGTGCTCAGCGGCGGATCCGTCGCCGCGATCTCATTGCGTTCCGCGCCATTGCCGGGATCCCGGTGCTGGCCAGGACTGATCGGCACCGCCTGCGCGGGAGTCACCGAAGCGGAGAAGACAAGGACGACAGCGACCAGCAGGCGCGATAACCGCACGGCAGACCTCCAGGAGCGAAAGTAAAGAGAGTCTTTCGTCTCGCTAAAAACTTGGCAATAGGCTCATCAGTTGATGCAGTTGCCGCCGCCCGCGGTGATCGGGTCCGCGACGGCGAGTCCCTGTCCCGACGGCGAACCGCCGCCGGTCGCGGTCGCACCCGGCCCCGCATAGACCTGCCCCAGCAGGACCTCGATATGCCCGGCGGGGACGTCCGCGGAGACCTGCGTGGTCAAGCCACCCAATAGCTTCGCCACCTCGGCCCCCTTCGTGGCCATCGCCGCGCCGAACCGCACGAGCGAGGTCTTCCGCGCCGCCTGCTGATCGACGGTCCCTTCGGTGAAGCCGTTCTTGGTCAGCTCGGCCACCACCCGGCCGGCGAGCCCGGCCTTGGTGCTCGTGTTGTAGACGTCGACGGTCGGCCCCTGCGCCGGAGGCACGGGAGGCGCGGCCGCACCGATCAGCTCCCTGGCGAAGGCCTTGATCTGCGCCGGGTCGACCTGCACCGCCGTGAGGCGCGGGTTCCGCGGGTCGTAACGGTAGTCCTTGTTGACCACCGGCACGGTGGCGAACTCGATCGCCCCACCGGAGAGCCCCTTCATCTGCTGGATGAAGTCGAGGATGTTCCACCCGTCGTCGAGCACGACGGACTTCTTGACCGCGTCGATCAGGTCCGAAAGCTTGGCGGGGTTGGCGAGTGTGCCACCGGATAGGACGGTTTTGGCCAGTGAGGCGAGGAAGGTCTGCTGACGCCGCACGCGGTCGAAGTCCGAGTCGGGGAGGTCGTCCTTGGTCGCCCGGTTCAGGCAGACCTCGACACCGCCGACAGCATTGCTGATCTCGTAGAAGCTCAGCAGGTTGACCTCGGCGTAGTGATCGATGGTCACCCCGCTGACGTCCTCGACGACCTGCCGGGTCGCGCGGCGGGCGGCGGTCACGGATTCGGAGTTGATCCGGGCCTTGTCGGTGACGCCGTCCTTGCGCAGCTTCCCAGCACTTGTGAACTTCGTAAGCCCGAAGGCCGCGTTGATCTTGTTCTTCCCCAGCTTGTCCGGAAGGTCCACATAGGAATCACGCGGGATCGAGAACGCCTTGACCTGCTGCTGCCCGTTCGGGATGCGGAGCACGATGAGCGTGTCGGTGAGGTCGTCACCGTTCGCCCCCGCCCGCAGCTCCCGCAGGACCTCCGGCGCCAGCGGACGGCCCTGGTTGTCCTCCCGCGCGTCGCGTCCGACCAGCAGGATGTCGACGGCGCCGTCGGCAGGCTGCTCACCGGGAGGGGTTTCGTGGCCGCCGCCGATCACGTCGGAGCGGGTAAGGCCCGTCTCCAGCGAGGTCAACGTCGAATAGCCGTACGCCGTCGCCCCGAAGACACTGGAGGCCACGAGCACGACGACGACCTTCCCGCCGATGCGCCATGCCACGGGACTCTCCGTTCGCCAAGGGTCTTGTCAGTCCCTAGACGCGAGAAAGTCTCATTTTGTTGACTCCGGTGACCTACCTCACAACGATTACCGCAGGTAGGAGGCACCGTTCAGGTCCAAAACCGAGCCGGATGCCCAGGTCGCGGTGGCCGAAGCCAGGTAAACGACCGCGGCGGCGATCTCCCGAGGCTCGCCGACCCGCCCGAACGGGCTCTGCGAGCGCAGCGCTTCCCCGGACGTTCCGGTGAGCTTGACGGCTTGCCGGTCGGTCGCGGTGAAGCCCGGCGCCACCGAAGTGACCGAAATCCCGTGCGGCGCCAGGGAAACAGCCATCCGGCTCGCCCTTGAACGCGCCCCGCGAGCCGACGTTGACGATCCGCCCGGCGACACCGCGCGCGATTTGGTGACGCGCCACGCAGTAGGTCACATTGGCCGCGCCCAACAGGTTGACGTCCAAAGTGCGCCGCCACACGTTCTGCCAGTCCTCATAGGACACTTCGTCCACCCGATGCGCGCTGGCTTCGGTGGGTGCCACGGCGGCGTTGTTCACGAGCACGTCGACGCCGCCGAGAGCCTCCTCGGCGGCGTCCGCGATCCGTTGTGCCACAACGGGATCGGCCAGGTCGCCCGGGATCAGGACATGTCCGTCCCCCGGCAAAGCCTTCAAAGTCGCCTCGGCGTCCGGAAGGTTCGAACCGTAGTGCACGGCGACACGATCACCGAGTTCGGCGAACGCCGACGCGACCGCGCGGCCGATCCCGCGCGACGCGCCGGTGACCAGGACGCCCCGGCCACTCACTTCGCGAACAGCTGCGACTCGTCCCGGAAAGCCTTGAACTCCAAGGCGTTCCCGGCCGGGTCGTGCAGGAACATCGTCCACTGCTCCCCGGGTTCGCCCGCGAACCGCTGGTACGGCTCGATGACGAACTCGGTGCCCGCGTCCCGCAGTTTCCCGGCCAGCACCTGGAACTCCTCGACCGAGAGTATCAGCCCGAAATGCGGCACGGGAACGTCGTGCCCGTCGACCGGGTTGCGGCCGGCTTCGGCGCGCGCACCCGGTACGACATGGGTCACGACCTGATGGCCGTGGAAGTTCCAGTCCACCCACGCCTCGGCCGAGCGCCCTTCGGGCAGGCCGAGGACCTCACCGTAGAAGGCGCGGGCCTTGGCCAGGTCGTCGACGGGGATCGCGAGGTGGAAACCCGGGCGGGCGGACGTGGTCATCTAGGTCCCTTCTTCGAAGCCGCTCAGCCACCGAACAACTGGACGACCTTGCGGACGAGTTCATAGACACCGTAAGCGAACGGCAGCGCGACCCAAAGCCACGCCAGCGCCATCAGCCCGGTCCGGCTGCGTACCTGCGGCTGCTCACTCATTTCGCTTCACTTCCCGCTGTCGCGCCGACTGT
>Ga0193716_1001797_pt1 | contig 12304 bp, 17 predicted proteins | sample U2c1metaG_FD_145901 | JGI IMG/M metagenome (GOLD analysis project Ga0193716, IMG submission 145901) | Soil microbial communities from a riparian zone of the East river system, Colorado, United States - U2c1 | ecosystem: Environmental > Terrestrial > Soil > Riparian zone | place: USA: East River...
TTCGGCCGCCTTTTTTATTGCGCTGACCGGCTGTCAGAGCCGCCTCTTTTTGGCGTTCGCGGAACCGGCTATACCCAAAACAGGGAAGAACACGGCGGGGACGGATGCGAACATTCATGGGCGTTTTGCTGTGCGGGTTGCTGGCGGCCGGCAGCGCACGGGCGGCGGATTGCCAGCTCAAGCAGTTCACCTCGATCGACATCACGGGACTACCCGATCGCATCCTGGTGCCCGCCACCATCGGCGGCGTCCCCAAGACATTCACCTTGGACCTGACGGTCAGCCTGAATTATATCGCGGAAGCGACGGCTGCCGAACTCGGCCTCAAGACCAGGCCCATTTCCTCGCGCATTTCCAACGTCGATTTTGGCGCGATCACGCGTCTGGCCTATGCGCCGAAATTCCAGTTCGGCGCCGTCAAGGGCGAGGACGTCGAATTCATGGTGCTGCCGCAATCTTTTGCGCAGGCGGGAACAGATGGGCAGGTGGGGACCAAGATCGCGCAATCCTTTGCGCAGGCAGGAACAGATGGGCGGCTGGGGACCAAGATTTTCGACAAGCTCGATCTGGAACTGGACATGGCGCATGCCAAGATGAACCTGTTCCTGCCCGATCATTGTCCCGGCAAGGTCGTTTATTGGACCAAGACCGGGTTTGCCCAGGTGCCCTACAAGAAGGATGTAGCGGATCAGATCATCGTTCCGATGGAACTGGACGGGCAGCCCGTCTCGGTGCTGCTCCATACCGGCGGACAATCGGAGATCGGCATGAATGCCATGCGGCGGCTTTTCAAACTCGACGAGAACTCGCCCGGCATGACCCCGGTTGAAAGCCAGACGGACGGCCCAAGATACTACCGTTACCCCTTCAAGACCCTGGTGGCCGACGGCCTGACGGTGGGATACCCCAAAATCCTGGTGCGCGGCGAAGCCATCGGGGAAGAGTGCAATGGCCGGATCCATGAGGAAGAGATGCGGGCGCAGGGCCATGTCTCCAATGCGGGCAGGGTCCTGGTCACCTGCTATGGCGGTTCGGATATTCGCCTTGGCCTGTCCGTCCTGACGAAATTGCACCTTTTCATGTCTTCACAGGAAAGGCTGATCTACCTGACAGGCGCCGGAGCGCAATAGCGGGAACCTGCGGCTCATTTAATTTTCCCCCATTGTCGGAACCACCAGGGCTGTTGCGTCCTTTGGTGAAGCCAGCAAGGAGAAGACCATGGCCTATGTTGACGGTTTCGTGATCCCGGTGCCCAAGGACAAGCTCGATGCCTACAAGGCGCTGGCGAAACTGTGCGCCCAGGTCTGGAAGGAGCACGGCGCGCTGGCGTCGGTGGAATGCACCGGAGACGATGTGCCCTACGGCACCCTGACCTCGTTTCCCCGCAGCGTTCAGGCCAAGGACGACGAGATCGTGATCTTTTCCTGGATCGTCTATGAATCCCGCGCCAGCCGCGATGCGGTGATGGAAAAGGTCATGGCCGATCCACGCATGAAAGCCGTGATGGAAAATTCGCCCTTCGACGGCAAGCGCATGATCTTTGGCGGGTTTGAACCCTTCCTGGGACTTTAGATTGCGTAGCCGAGGGATTTTGTGACCTGAGCAGAAGCGTCGCGCGGAGCGGGCGTGACGCCCGTGAGCACGCGCGACGCACTCAGGGCGCGAAAGACCCGCGCTAGGCTACCCGCTGGTCTAGGAATTCCAGCTTCGCCAGCTCAACATGGGCGCGCAGCTCGATCTGGTCCAGCACGTCCTGCAGCTTGGGGTCGGCAAAGGCTTCGTGGCGGCGGGTCACGGCGGCCGCCAGCTTGTTCAGGGTGGCGCGGGGAATGCCGCCGGCGAGCAGGCCGTCACGCACCGAATCCAGTAGGTCCAGCAGCTGTTCGCCATGCGCCATCGCCTTGGACCGCCCCTGGGTGGAGTCGTCCATGCCTTGCAGCATGAGAATGGAATCCAGCGCCGCGATAGGGCCGGGGCCGCTCACGATCTGGGCATGACTTTCGGATGGCTCGGACACCGAGAAGCCGCCCCCAGCGGCGCTGGCGGGTGCCTTGCGCTTGATGGCGGATGTCTCGACGCGGCCGGGTGCTTTGATTTCCATGGGCAATTGTCCCACTGCGACACACCAGCATCGCCGGTCGTGGTTAAGGAAGGGTTAGCCGGGCCGGCTTGTGCCGTTTGGAGGCCGCCAAAGCCCGCAAATCCCGGCCAATTTCTGGCACGAGGCTTGAAGGATACCGCCTGTAATTCGAAAGAGAAGGGTTGCCCATGTACGGCGATCGTAGAAAACCGTTGACGATTCTGCTGCTTATCGCCCTGGTGGCGTTGGCGGGCGTGGCTTACTGGAAACTCATCGCCAAGCCGACGCTGGGCCCCTATGGCGCCATCGCCATGTCGGACTCCTCGCTCACCTATGGCGGGGCCTGGGGCTATCCCGACCCCATCGCGGCCTACAAGCGCTCGATCACCGAATGCAACAAGGCCGCCGGCAGCAATGACTGCGTGGTCAAGGTCACCCTGAAGGACAATTGCGGCGCGCTGGCGATCAGCGTCGAGCACAATGCCTCTTTCCTGGTACAGGGCCGCGATCAGGTCACCGCCACCGCCACCGCCATGGAACAGTGCCAGGCGAGCGGCGCCAGCGACTGCTCCATTCACGAGAATATCTGCTCCAGCAATTCGTAAGCTCCGTCCCCTCGGCTTGCGCTTCCTAAGGCACATGCGGCATCGCCACCTATGCCTTTTCTTTTGGACGCGTTGACCCGCTAGGCCCGATGATAAGGATGCCCGGCCAGGATGGTCAGCGCGCGATAGACCTGTTCGGTCAAAAGCGCGCGCGCCAGCAGGTGCGGCCAGGTCTGGGGGCCGAAGGCCAGGCTGCGGCCCGCCTTCTTGCCCGGCAGAGACGCCAGCCCATCGGGGCCACCGATCACAAAGGCCAGGTCCTTGGTGCCGACGTCGCGCAGGCTGCCCAGCATCTCGGCGAAATCTTCGCTCGTCATGCCCTTGCCGCGCGCATCCAGCAGCACGATATGGGCGCCCTCGGGCAGCCGCGTCGACAGCCGCTCGGCTTCGTCCTTCATCCGCACCGCCACATCGCGATGCTTGGATACCGGCAATTCCTCCAGCGCCACGGCGGTAAAGCCCATGTTGCGCCCCATCTTGCGGGCACGGTCGCAGAAATCTTCGCACAGCTGGCCTTCCGGCGTGCCGCGCATATGGCCGATGGCGTAGATCCACAGTCTCATGATTGACGCCGCATTACTTGCGCGTGCCGACCGACCACATGCCTTCCAGGTCGTAATATTCGCGCACTTCGGGGCGGAACAGGTGCACGATCACGTCGCCGGCATCCACCAGCACCCAGTCGCCCTGCCCTTGGCCCGTGATGGGCCGCGTGCCGTAGCCGCCCTCTTTCAGCTTGCGCGCCAGATGATCGGCCATGGCGCCAACATGGCGCGAGGAGCGGCCCGAGGCGATCACCGCCGCATCGCACAGCGCCGAGCGGCCTTCCAGGTCGATGGTCACGATATTCTCGGCCTTGTCGTCATCCAGCGAGACCAGGATGCGCCTGAGCAGATCGCTCTGCTCCGCCGGCGCCTTGGCGGGCGCAGCGGCCGGCTTTTTCGCGGCAAGCCGTTTGGTCACGGGCTTTTGGGTGGTCACGGGCTTTTGGGCAGCCCTCTTTGCCGGCGCCCTTGTTGGCTTTTTGGCCGGTTTTTTGGCCAGTTTTTTGGCGGGCTTTTGCGCGGACTTTTGGGCCGGCTTCTTCACCGGCGTTTTGGCGGGCTTTTTTGCGGATTTCGGGGCGGATGTTTTCGCCGGGGATTTCTTCGCGGGGCTCGCCTTGGCGGCGGGCTTCTTGGCGGATTTGGCGGCTTTGCGAGTCAGGGCATCGGTCCTTGTAATCAGGGCGTCAGGTTTAGCATGGCCTCGGCGGCAGCACCAAGGCCCCGGGCCCGAAGCTCGCTGGAGCTCTCCTGGGAACGCGGCCCATCCAGCACCAACAGCGAGGGCGCCGGCCCCAGGTGCCGCGCCACGCCGAAGCACCGCGCCAGGGGCGCATGCAGCGATGCCAGGACGGAACCGGGACGGCGCACCACCGCGATGGGGATAAGGGCCGCGATCTGCCGCCAACGCCGCCAGCGGGAGAATTGTTCCAGATTGTCGCTGCCCATCAGCCAAATGAAGTTCACCAGCGGGAACCGGCGCTGCAGCGCTTTCACACTGTCCACGGTGAAGCGGGTGTGGAGGCTGGCTTCAATGCCGGTGACAATGATGCCAGTGCCTCGCGCTGCCTGGCGCGCGCGGCCCAGCCGCACGGCCAAAGCTTCGGGCTCGGGCTTGAGCGGATTGCCCGGCGATACCAGCCACCAGACGTAATCCAGCTTCAGCGTCTTTTTTGCGATCTCACTGACATAGAGATGACCGCCATGTGCAGGGTCGAAAGACCCCCCCAAAAGCCCGATGGTCAGACCCGGCGCGACGGGGCCAGGCGGTACAATCCAGCTTGAAGCGGGTTTGCGCGGCAATTACAGGTCGCGCCCATTGTAGAATTTGACGTCCAGCTTGCGCGGGTCCAGCCCGTCCACACAACGCACGTTGATCGCCGCCACGTCATTGCCCTTGGGATCCTTGCCTTCCGAAAAAGGCGAGATGCCGCAAGCCGGACAGTAATGATGCTGTAGGGCATGCTTGTTGAAGGTATAGGTGCCGAGATCTTCGCGCGGCGTCTTCAAGGTGAAAGCCGATCCGGGAACGAAGTGCAACAGCCCGCCGCGCTTTTCGCAAAGCGAACAATTGCAATCCAGCACCGTGCCGATCTCGCCTTCAAAGGCATAGGCAATCTTGCCGCAATGACAGCCGCCGGTATGGGTCATGTCGATCTCCTAGGGTCGCGTCTGGCCGTTGCCGCGCACCACATATTTGAAGGTGGTGAGCTGTTCGGCGCCGACGGGGCCGCGGGCGTGCATCTTGCCGGTGCCGATGCCGATCTCTGCGCCCATGCCGAACTCGCCGCCATCGGCGAACTGGGTCGAGGCGTTCCACAGCACAATGGCGCTGTCCACACTGTTCATGAAGGTCTCGGCAGCGGCGGCATCTTCCGTCACGATGGAGTCGGTGTGATGCGAGCCATACTGTTCGATGTGCTGGATCGCCTGTTCCAGCCCGTCCACCGTGCGCACCGCGATGATGGCGTCGAGATATTCGGTCTTCCAGTCTTCCTCGGTGGCGGGCTTGGCGGACGGGAACACGCCGCGCACAGCTTCGTCGCCGCGAATCTCACAGCCGGCTTTCGCCAGATCTTCCAACACCGGTACGCCGTGCGATTTCAGCACGGCGCGATCCACCAGCAGGGTCTCGGCGGCGCCGCAGACACTGGTGCGCCGCATCTTGGCGTTCAGTGCGATACTGCGCGACTTTTCCAGGTCGGCGGCGGAATGCAGATAGACGTGGCAGAGGCCTTCGAGATGCGCCAACACCGGCACCCGCGCCTCGTTGATGACGCGTCCCGTCAGGCCCTTGCCGCCGCGCGGGATGATCAGGTCCACGGTGCCGTTCAAGCCTTCCAGCATCATGCCCACGGCGGCGCGGTCGGTAGACCCGACGATCTGGATCGCGGTTTCGGGCAGGCCCGCCGCCTTCAAGCCTTCCGCCATGGCTTTCTGGATGGCGCCGGACGAACGGATGGAATCCGAGCCGCCGCGCAGGATGGCGACGTTGCCGGACTTGAGCGCCAGCGCACCGGCGTCCGCCGTCACATTGGGACGCGATTCATAAATGATGCCGATCACCCCGATGGGGGTGGCAACGCGGGCAATGTCCAGCCCATTGGGACGCGACCAGCGCGCCAGCTCGCGCCCCACCGGATCGGGCAAGCCGGCGACCACTTCGATGCCTTGCGCCATCGCCTCGATGCGCGCGTCATTCAGCATCAGCCGCTCCACCAGCGGCGCAGACATGCCGGCGGCTTTGGCAGCTTCGATGTCGCCCGCATTGGCGGCCAGGATGTCGGCGGCGCGGCTGCGAATGGTGGCGGCCGCCACCATCAGCGCCTTGGTCTTGGCCTCGTCACCGGCTTCGCGCATGGCGCGGGCGGCCTCGCGGGCAGCGGCGCCGATGGCCATCATCTCGCCCGCCAGCGCGTCAGTGGAATTGTGAACCGTCATGTTCCGTTTCCCGTCAGGATCAGATCGTCGCGGTGGATCATTTCGTCCCGCCCACGATAGCCCAGAATGGCCTCGATTTCGACCGTGCGTTTGCCGGCGATCAGTTCCGCGTCCGACGCATTATAAGCCGCCAGGCCGCGGGCGATTTCGCGGCCCTCCCGGTCTTTCACCAGCACCGCATCGCCGCGCTCAAACCGCCCGTCAATCTGGCGGATGCCGGCCGGCAGCAGGCTTTTGCCTTCTTTCAGGGCGCGCACTGCGCCCTCGTCAATCATCAGTGCGCCCTCGGGGCGCAGCACGCCGGCGATCCAGCGCTTGCGCGCCGCGGCCGGCGTCAGCGAAGCGCGGAAAATCGTGTGGCGCGCGCCGCCCGCGATGGCCGACAGCGGATTGAGGGTTTCGCCCTTGGCCAGGATGACATCGCAGCCTGCGCCCATGGCGATCTTGGCGGCGATCAGCTTGGAGGTCATGCCGCCGCGCCCCAGGCCGGAAATGGAATCCCCCGCCATCGCTTCAATCTCGGGCGTAATGACGGTGACTTCGTCAATGTGCGTCGCCGCGGGATCCTTGCCGGGGTCGGCGGTATAGAGCCCGTCCACATCCGACAGCAGCACCAGCCGGTCCGCGCCCATCATCGAGGCGACCCTTGCGCCCAGCCGGTCGTTGTCGCCGAACTTGATCTCGGCGGTGGCGACGGTGTCGTTCTCGTTGATCACCGGCACGGCGCCCAGTTCCACCAGGGTACCGAGAGTCGCCCGGGCATTGAGATAGCGGCGGCGTTCTTCCGTATCGCCAAAGGTCAGCAAAACCTGGGCCGCGACGATATCGCGGCTGGCCAGCATGTCGGCATAGGCTTCGGCCAGGCGCACCTGCCCGGCTGCTGCCGCCGCCTGGCTTTCTTCCAGCCTGAGCACGCCCGGCGCCAGTTTGAGCAACCGCCGGCCCAGTGCGATGGAGCCGGACGACACCAGCACCACGGCAATGCCTTGTTTCTTGAGCGCCGCAACATCGTCACACAGCGAGGCCAGCCAGTCGCGGCGCAGTTCGCCCTTGGCGCCATCCACCAGCAGCGCCGAGCCGACCTTCACCACCACAAGCTTTGCGCCGGAGAAGATGTTGCTCATCGCCGTTGCTTTTTCTGTGCCCGCGCTGCCGTCTTGCTCATCGGCCGAGGCTTGGCCTTGGCGCGGCCGATCGGGCCTCTCGTCTTGGGCTTGGCGGCTACCTTCTTGACCTTGGCGTTGCCCAGCTTGCGGGCCGCTTTGGCCTTGGCCTTCGCCATGGGCTTGGGCGGATCGACCTTGCGCGTCGCGGGCAAGGCAGCCTTGACCGGTTGCGGCATCACCAACTTGGCCTTGGGCACCACGGGCGCCTGGAAATTCACCGACTGCCGCTCGCTACGGGTGCGGGGCACCCGAGGGCCGCGCCCCAGCTCGGCCTGTTCGGCCCGGTACATGCGGCGCTTCTGGATTTCGCGCACCATGACGCGCAGCACCGTATTGATGCCTTCGCCCGAGACGCCGGAAATCACATGCACCTTGTGGCCGCAGGCTTTTTCCAGCGCGGCGCGCTTCTTGGCCAGGTCACCCGGCGCAATCGCGTCCACCTTGTTCAGCGCCACGATCTCGGTCTTTTCCGCCAACCCGTTGCCATAGGCGACCAGTTCGGCGCGGATGGTCTTGTAGGTCTTGGCGATCTGATCACCGGTGCCGTCCACCAGATGCAGGATCGAGGCACAGCGTTCGGCATGACCCAGGAAGCGGTCGCCCAACCCGACGCCTTCATGCGCGCCTTCGATCAAACCCGGCAAGTCGGCAACCACGAAATCGGTTTCGTCGATTTTCACCAGGCCGAGCTGCGGCTCCAGGGTGGTGAAAGGATAGTCGGCAATCTTGGGCCGCGCTGCCGAGACGCGGCTGAGGAAAGTGGACTTGCCGGCATTGGGCATGCCGATCAGCCCGGCGTCGGCGATCAGCTTGAGCTTGAGGATGAAGGTCTTTTCCTCGGCGGCCTGGCCGGGCAATGCGAAATCGGGCGCCTGGTTGGTGGAGCTCTTGAAATGATGATTGCCGAAGCCGCCATTGCCGCCGCGCAACAGCCGTACGCGCGCGCCGACATTGGCCAGGTCCGCGATCAGGGTCTCGCCGTCTTCCTCATAGATCTGGGTTCCGACCGGCACCTTCATGATGGCGTCGGCCCCGCCGGCGCCGGTCATCACCTTGCCCTTGCCGCCTTCACCGCTCTTGGCCTTCACATGCTGCTGGAAGCGATAGTCGATCAGCGTGTTCAGGCTCTCGACCGCTTCGGCGATGACATCGCCGCCGCGCCCGCCGTCACCGCCGTAAGGTCCGCCATACTCGATGAACTTCTCGCGCCGGAACGCGATGCAGCCGTTACCACCCGCACCGGACTGGGCATAGACTTTCGCAACGTCGAGAAAACGCATCTTCTTAGGTCCTTAAGCGGCCTGTTTTCGCAGGAAATCGGCCCGCGTCAACAGCATGTCATGGCACAGCACGTCCATGCCCCGGGCCCGGCAATCGCGCACCCGCGAGCCATTATGGCGCGCCCCCAGCTTGGCCAGAACATGGGCGGAAGCCGGGTTATCGTAGAACCAGCCGGCATGGACCGTCTCTAGGCCCAGCGCCTCGAAAGCATAGGTCACCAGCCGGTGCGCCGCTTCCGTGGCATAGCCAAAACCCCAGAAGGGCTTGCCCAGCCAATAGCCGAATTCATAACCCTCATCGGCATGCAGCCCGGTCATCCCCAGGAACACGCTGTCGCGCTTGCGCTGGATGACGAAGCGGTGCTCCGCTGCCTGCGCGATGAAGGCTTCGGCATCGCCTTCATTGTAGGGATGCGGCACGCGCGCCGTCATCCGCGCCACGTCATAATCACTCAGCCAAACTGTCATGCTCTGTATATCCGTGGGCCTGGGCGGCCGCAGGATCAGTCTCTCGCTCTCCAAGGTGCACATGTCATTCCCCGCTCGTTCCTTTCGATGCGAGGGAATAAAAAAGGGAGATGGCGGACCATCTCCCTCGCACTAACGGGCCGCCAATTTCTTGGCGGCCTATGTCTTCAGCCGCCTATTCTGCCGCAATCTTCATCGCCGGGTTCGCGTGCGAGACTACGGACACGAAGGTACGGCGCTTGTAACCGCTCTTGAACGAGACATGGCCGTTGCGAAGGGCAAAGAGGGTGTGGTCCTTGCCCATGCCGACGCCTTCGCCCGCATAGAATTTGGTGCCGCGCTGGCGAATGATCACGTTGCCGCCGGCGACCTTTTCGCCGCCGAACAGCTTCACGCCCAGCATCTTGGGGTTGGAGTCGCGACCGTTGCGCGAAGAACCGCCTGCTTTTTTATGTGCCATAAGACTGGTCCTTTAACCGGCGGTGATGCCGAGCACCTTCACCGTGGTGAAGTGCTGGCGGTGACCGCGCTTGCGGTGCGTGTTCTTGCGGCGCTTTTTCTTGAAGGCGATGACCTTCTCGCCCTGGCCGTGCTCGACGATCTCGCACTGGACCGAGGCGCCCGAGACCAGCGGCGCGCCGATCTTGGGGCTGTCGCCGCCCAGCATCAGGACCTCAAGGTCCAGCTTGGAGCCGACGTCGCCCGCCAGGGTTTCGACCTTCAGGACGGTGTCCTTGGCCACTTTGTACTGTTTTCCGCCGGTGCGGACGACCGCATACATGGTCTAAACCTTTGATTAAAAATGGTTTTCAGGAAACGCGAGTCTCCCAAAGAGCGGCGGAATATACGCAAAGCCGCCCAAGGGTCAAGGACCGGTTTTTGCGCGGCTTTTTGACCGCGCAACCGACCGGCCCAGGCGGGCGTTCCCAGTTTCACAACCGGGGGCCTCATGCTGCATCGCCTTGTCCTGACCGCAGCCCTGCTGGCTGTGCTGATCCTGCCTGCCGCGGCCCAGACGGCGGCCCAAAGCCCGGCGCAGACCAATGCCCCGGCGACGGAAAAAGGCGCTTTCTCGATCCTGTTCGAGAACGACATCTTCTTCAATGCAGACCATGACTACACCAATGGCGTGGAGCTGGCCTACACCACCGCTCCCAACGATACGCCCGACTGGGCCAGCGCCTTTGCGCACAGCCTGCCCTTCTTCACCAAGAAGGGCGACGTGCGCACCCGCTATGCCATCGGCCAGGACATCTTTACGCCGCGCAACCTGGCGCTGGTCAGTCCGCCTTTGACCGACCGGCCCTATGCGGGGTTTCTCTATGGCTCGATCGGCGTGGTGGCCGACAGCGGCGTGCACCTGGACCAGCTGCAGCTGACCCTGGGCGTGATCGGTCCCGACAGCTTGGCGGAGAATTCGCAGAACTTCGTCCACGACATCATCAAGGACCGCGAGGCCAAAGGCTGGGGCACCCAGCTGCACAATGAGCCCGGCGTCATTATCAATTATGAGCGCGCCTACAAGCTGTTCGCGCCGCAATCCGTCCTGGGCGGCACCTTCGACCTGGAGCCGCATTACGGCGCCGCGGTCGGCAATGTCTATGACTATGTCAATGCGGGCGCGATGGCGCGGTTCGGCATCAACCTGCCCAAGGATTACGGCCCGATGCGCATCCAGCCCAGCCTGCCGGGCAGCGATTATTTCGAACCGACAGCGGGCTTCGGCGCCTATGTCTTTGCCGGCGTGGACGGGCGCGCCATCGCCCGCAACCTGTTCCTGGACGGCAACACGTTCGAGGACAGCCGCAAGGTCAGCAAGATGAACCTGGTGGGCGATGTGACCTTCGGCGCGGCGATGACCTTCGATGCCTTTCGCCTGGCCTTCACCCGCGTGATCCGCAGCCGCGAATACAAGACCCAGAGCGCGCAATCCCAGTTCGGCGCGGTGGACCTTACGTTTCGCTTTTAAAGCTGGCCGCTTCTGAGCTGCTTTTGCCGGCGCTCCTGCGCCCGGCCCATCAGCGCGCCCAATAGCAGCACCACACCGACAGTGAGCGCCGCCCATTTGGCGTTGGAGACGGTGAAGGCGATGCGCGCGATGGCGTCGCTGGGGCCCGACAGCATCATGGAAAGCTGCAGTGCATTCTCCACCGCGTCCAGTGCCGCACCCGCGATGGGCACCGCCGCCAGCAGGGTGAGCAGACGCCGCAAACGCCCCGGACGGGGCGCAAAGGCCTCACGCGCCAGGATGCCGGAATAGAAGAAGGCGGCGGCATAGAGCGGCATCAAGAGATAATCCAGGCCCCAGTCGAAGCCGGCGCGCACCGCATACAGCGACGGCCAGGCCATGAAGGCCTGGCGGTATTGCGCGGCGGTGGAAAAATCCTGCAGGTCGGCGGTGCCGAAGCCCGACAGGGCCCGCAGCCTGAGGTCAGACCAGGCCAGCACGGCAAAGACGAGGACGGCCAGGAGGGTGGTGATTGCCCCGCGCCGAACAATTGGCGACCTTCTCTACAACTTCCATTGGGTGGTCCCCGGGGAAGCGGCGCGGGCCATGCAGGCCTGGGCTGGCGGCCTTGTCCCCTTCCTGCAGCGGCGCGGCATCCGCGCCCTGATCAACCTGCGCGGCCGCAATGACGACCTGTCCTGGTGGCAAAAGGAAACCGCGGCGACCGGGGCTGCCGGCATCGCCCATCTCGACGCCATGCTGGATTCGCGCAAGCTGCCGACGCGCGAGATGCTGGTGCGGCTGGTGGAGTGTTTCGACACCGCGCCAAAGCCCTTCCTGCTGAAATGCTCCGGCGGCCAGGACCGCACCAGCTTCGCCGCCGCGCTCTACCTGGTTCACCGCAGCGGCTGGCCGGCGATGGCACAGGCGCAGGCGCAGTTCGCGCGCTTTCCCTACCTGCACTTTCCCAAGACGCAGCAGCGCTGGCTAAAGCCGTTCCTGGATTTCGCAGCCGCCGATGCGGGCGGCCAACCGCTGGCGGCCTGGATCGCGGGCAGCTACACGCCGGAAAAGCTGAAAGCCTGGCTGGACGGGCAAGGACTGGCCGGCACTTATGCCGCGATCTTTACCGCGCCCACGCGTTCTCCGAGGCAATGGTAGCCAAGATCACGATTGCGCCGGGCATCTTCCTGTGGCGCGAGAGATTCTCAGTGCTTCAGCAGAAGGCCCTGCTGGACGAAGTGCTGGAAAAACTGAAAGCCGCGCCGCTCT
>Ga0193716_1001798_pt1 | contig 12303 bp, 7 predicted proteins | sample U2c1metaG_FD_145901 | JGI IMG/M metagenome (GOLD analysis project Ga0193716, IMG submission 145901) | Soil microbial communities from a riparian zone of the East river system, Colorado, United States - U2c1 | ecosystem: Environmental > Terrestrial > Soil > Riparian zone | place: USA: East River...
AACTGAATTCGACGTTGCTCTCGCGCTGCCGCGTGCACGTGCTCGATGCGGTCACCCGCGATGCCATCGTGGTCACCCTGAAGCGCGCGCTGGCCGATGAGGTACGCGGGCTTGGCGCTCTCGGCCTGAACGTTGATGAAAGCTCGTTGCAGCTGATCGCCCAGGCCGCCGACGGCGACGTGCGCCGTGGGCTTACCCTGCTTGAGATCGCCGCCGAACTTGCCACCGACGGCCGCATCGACGAAACCACGCTCACCCAGGTGCTGGCCGATCGCACGCGCCGTTTCGACAAAAGCGGCGAGCAGTTCTACGACCAGATTTCCGCGCTGCATAAATCCGTGCGCTCGTCCGATCCGGACGCCGCGGTGTATTGGCTCACGCGCATGCTCGACGGCGGTTGCGATCCCCTGTACCTGGCACGGCGCATGACGCGCATGGCCGTGGAAGACATCGGCCTGGCCGAGCCGCGTGCCTGGCGCATGGCGCTGGACGCGTGGGATACCTACGAGCGGCTGGGCAGCCCCGAGGGCGAGCTGGGCCTGGCGCAGCTGGCGATCTGGCTGGCCATCGCGCCGAAGAGCAATGCGGCTTACAAGGCGTTCAACCTCGCTCGCGCCACCGTGCAGAAGATGGGCACCCTTGAGGTACCCATGCACCTGCGCAATGCGCCGACCAAATTGATGAAGGGCCTGGGTTACGGCACGGGTTACCAATACGACCATGACGTGGAGGGCGGCGTGGCACTGGACCAGCAGTGCCTGCCCGATGCCATCGCCGACATGGTGTTCTACGAACCAGTGGAGCGCGGGATGGAAGCGAAAGTTGCCGAGAAACTGGCGGCGCTGCGCGCGGCTCGTCGTGCTGCCCGGGATGGGGAATAATCGACGCCTGACCGTCGGGCAAGGGGTGGGCGCATGGGGAAGGGCTGGATCAAGGTTGCATGGCTTGCATTTGCCGCCCTGGGTACCACGCCAGCCTTCGCCGCGCCCGATGCCGCCACCACCTTCCGTGTCGGCAACACCAGCACGGCGCTCACCATCGAAGCCACGCCCCATGCACCGCGCATCATCGCGCTGGCCGATGCCCGCGGTTCTACCTGGCCATCGACCGGCTCGGTTGGGGGTCAGAGTAATGACTCTGACCCCGTTTCCGCCGTGACTCTCATCGACCACGTCACCATCGGTAAGACGCCGGTGCCGGTGCACTGGACCTTCGACGCGTCTGCCACGCGCGCCTCCAGCGACGCGCTGACGCTGGTGTACGTGTCCACCAAACCGAAGTTGCGCCTCTCCTGGACATGGCGCGCCCGCGCCCAGCAGGGTCCGCTCGAACACGACATCCGCATCGAGAACAAGGGCAGGAAGCCGGTGCTCTTGCCCCTGCAGCAAAGCGTAGAGCTGTCGCTGGACGTCGGGCGCGGGCAGGCGCTGGAACATGTGTTCATCGACAAGGGCGCCGGCAAGGCGCCGCCGATAGGCACGCACGTGGTGCCCGCGTCGGATGGTTACGCCTGGACGGGTACGTCGAGCCCGTTCGCCCATCCGAAGGAAGGCGAGCCGCGCGAGATCATCCCCTGGCTGATGCTGCGGGGCGCCGGTGACGTGCCGAGCGACGGCGTGTACCTGGGCGTGGAATTCAGTGGCCGCGTCGCCATGCACGTAGCCCGCAATGCCAATACCCTTCAGATCACCGCCGGCCTCAACGAGGATCCCGGCGATCGATTCCAGATCATCGTCCCCGCCGGTGGGGCATTTACCACGCCGACGATCTTCATCGGCGCCACCCACGGCACGCTCGACGATGCCGGCAACCTGCAGCGTCGCTGGGTGCGCGAGGTGCTGAACGTCTCCATGGTGGTGAACGACCCGAAGTATCCGCTGCTGACCAACAACAGCTGGGGCAGCGGCATGAAGATCGACGCGGCGCAGGCTCGCCGCATGATCGACGACTCGGCGGAGCTCGGTTTCGAGATGTTCCACCTCGATGCCGGCTGGTTCGCCGGCGTGGGCGACTGGATTCCCGACCCGGTGAAATTTCCCCAGGGCCTGGCCACCATCGCCGACTATGCCCATGCCAAGGGCCTGAAGTTCGGCCTGTGGGTGGATTGGGCCCAGGCTGGCACCAGCAAGCGCCGGGGCGCGTTGAGCGTGGTCAATCCCGCCACCAGGAACTGGCTCACCACCGATCCGCCCACGGGCTGGAAACCTGCCGAGTTCAAGGGCGTCACCATCGACATCGGCCTGCCCGCGGCCAAGGCCTGGGTGGCCAGGGAAGCCGATCGCCTGGTGCGCGACTATCACCTGGACATGCTCGAACACGATGGCTACGTGGTGGCCCAGGGTTGCGACCGCACCGACCATCCGCACGCCATCTGCGATGCGAAGAACACCCATCGTTACGTGGACCAGGAATTCTTCTGGCTGGATGGCCCCAACTCCACGGACGTGAGCTACCACGCGGCAATGGCGTACTACGACATCTACCGCAAGCTCAAGAAGGACCACCCCGGCCTGCTGCTGGAAATCTGCAACGACGGCGGCCGCATGGTCGACTTCGGCAGCGCCGCGGTGGGTGACTATTTCTCCATCGTCGATACCTACGATCCCCTGTCGAACCGCCAGGCCTTCTTCGACGCAAGCCACCTGCTGCCTTCGGCGATGCTCGAGGCGTATGCCATGGAGGTGCCTTCCCCGCGCATCGAGAATTTCCGCTACATGCTGCGCAGCGGGATGATGGGCTGGTTCACCCTGATGATGGACAGCACGAAGTGGACGCGCGAGCAGCACGATGTGGCGGCGGCGGAACTTGCCACGTACAAGGCGAAGCTGCGCCCGCTGATCCGCCGGGCGGATCTTTTCCATGTGGGCCCGCGCCCGGATGGCGTGCATTTCGACGGCATGCAGTACGTCGACAAGGTAACCGGGCAGGGCGTGCTGTATGCCTTCCACGGCAGCGATGCTTCCACCAAGGCGCATGCCTTCGTGCTGAAGGGCCTGGAGCCCACGCGCAACTACCGACTGCATTTCAACGATGGCAGTTCGCCCGACGCCACGGTACGCGGCGACGCGCTGATGCGTGATGGCGTGACGGTGAAACTACCCGTACCGAACTCGTCGGAACTGGTGTTCATCACTGCCGGCCCGGCCAATGCCCTGGTGACCCAGCCCGACGTCGTGGTGGCAGCCGCGCGTGAGTTTACCGATCCGAACCCGGCGTTGGTGGCGATGATGCGCTCGGCGTTGCTGAACACCGGCACGCAGATCGCCGCCACCGCCGACGGCACGGCCTACGTGCGTACGGGCGACATCCCCGCCGAGTGGCTGCGCGATTCCTCTGTGCAGGTGGAAGCCACCTACCTTGGCTTCGCCCACGATGCCCAGGTGCAGGCCCTGATCAAGGCCGTGGTGCAGCGCCAGGCCAAATACCTGCTGATCGACCCCTACGCCAATGCCTTCCGCGAGGATTATTCGATCTGGGAGCGGAAATTTGAACTGGACTCCCTGTGTTACCCGGTGCTGCTGGCATGGAAGTACTACAAGGTTACCGGCGACGCCACGATCTTCACCCCGCAGGTGCGCCACGCTTTCATGCGCGTGCTGGACACCATGGAGATCGAACAGGACCACACCGCGCGCAGCAAATACGTGTTCAAGTCGAAGACGGAACAGTCCGGCCGCAACCCGGTGGCGCGCACGGGCATGATCTGGACGGGTTTCCGTCCTTCGGACGATCTGTCCACCTACAATTACCTGATTCCCGCCGAGATGATGGCGGTGCAGGCGCTGGGCGCGATGGCCGAAGCCGCCGACGTGCTGCACGACACTTCGATGGGCAGGCGCGCACGCAAGCTGCAGGGCGAAGTGCACGAGGGCATCCAGAAGCACGGCATCGTTACCGCGCCCGATGGCAAGCGCATGTACGCGTATGAGGTGGATGGTCTTGGGCACGCCTTGCTGATGGACGATGCGAACATCCCGAACCTGCTGTCCGCGCCGTACTTCGGCTATGTGGGCCTGGACGATCCGGTGTACCAGGCAACGCGCAGCTTCGTGTTGTCGCCGGCGAATCCGTACTATTACAGCGGAAGCGTGGCGGCGGGCCTGGGTAGCCCGCATACCCCCAAGGGCATGGTATGGCCGCTGGGCCTGCTGGCCGATGGTTTCACCACGAACGATCCAGCGCGGCAGCAGGCGGTGCTCAGGATGCTGCTGGCCAGCGACCCGGGCGACCACCGCCTGCACGAGTCGTTCGACCCCTCCAACCCGAAGATTCTCACCCGAGAGGATTTCGGCTGGCCCAATGCCTTCTTCACCGAATATATGAACAAGCTGCGCGGCGCGCCCGACCATCCGCGGCCTCTTTGGCGTAGATAAGCCCCGCCACGACAGATCAGCATCCCCAGCTGATCCGTTCATCTCCCCGGCGCGTCTGAGCCCCAGACGCCGTGAGTCGCAAAATGTTGCACTGCAACTTGCAGGTGCACGAATACTACTATTATAAAATATTACAATTAGATTTTGCGGGCGGGGACGGGCGCGCCGGATAAGTGGTCATTTCTTATCCGGTGTCGGGGGTTTTTGAGGGGTTTTCTACAATTCATAAGGGCAGTCCATGAAGCGAACCAAATTGGCTCTTTCAGTGGGTCAGGCGTTGGCGATGATAGGTATTGCCAGCATGGTCGGCTATAGCGCCCAAGGGCGCGCGCAAGCGAGCACAGACTCGCCGGCGGCAAGCAGTACCTCGGCGGCGGCGCCGAATCCTGGCACCCAGAACGCTGCACAAAAGGCCGACGAGAGAAAAGTGACCGAGCTGAACACGGTCACGGTGACCGGCCAGCTGGCAGCTTTGCAGCGCGCCCAGGCGATCAAGAGGGATGCGGTCAACACGGTGGATTCCATCTCCGCGGAAGAAACCGGCAAATTCCCCGATCCGAACGTCGCCGACGCCCTGCAGCGCGTGCCTGGCGTATCGGTGAACCGCAGTGGCGGTGAGTCCAGCCAGATCGCCGTACGCGGCTTCGGCCCTGAGTTCGTCGCCGTCACCATCAATGGCCGGCCGGTGGCCACGGCATCGGGTTCGCGCGCCTTCAACTTCGACGTGCTGCCTTCGGAGATCATCAACGTCGCCCAGGTCAACAAGACCTCATCGGCCAACATCCCCGAGGTCGATATTGGCGGCGTCGTGGACATCCAGACCGCGCGGCCGCTGGATTTCAGCGGGTTTCACGGCGCATGGAGCGCGGCTGGCGTGAACAGCAACCTGACCGGTGACTGGGCAGGCAAGACCACGCCCAAGGCATCGCTGCTGGGCGGCTGGACGAACGACGACCACACGTTTGGCGTGCTTGCCTCGGCGATGTACTACAAGCGCAAGGACACCCAGATCAATACCCAGGCCAACTCCTGGTACACCAACCAGAACATCTCAGAGCTGTCGGGCCTGGCCAATCCCAACTACACGAATGTCGCCGTTCCCGAGACGCTCGCCAACAACATCCTGGACGAGACGCGGACGCGCAAGGGCTTCAGCACGGCAATTGACTGGAGGCCGACCGACAAACTGACCTTCCAGCTCGATTCCCTGTATTCCAGCTACAAAGTGGACAAGCTGGAACACGAGTTCGGCCAATACGGCAACACGGGTGACATCCAATCCCTTACCACCGACGCCAACGGCACGGTGACGCAGTTCGTGCGCAAGGGCGAAGGTCCCACCGTGATGGCTAACGACTATGTCGTGTCGTCCATTCCCAGCTACGAGAAAAGTTTCCAGAACGGCCTGAACGCGGCGTACCAGATCGACGACACCACCAAGCTCAGCGTGGACGTGTCCAACTCCAAGGCCTGGAACAAGGAGAGCCCCAACGGCTACTTCCTCGTGGTCGGTAGCAAGAACTTCGGCACCAATCCCACCTGGACCAACAACGGCAACAGCGAGCCGCCGTCCTATAGCAACCTCCTGTCCCCGGACAACTTCGGCAACCTCACGGCGCATTGCTGCAACGCTGGTGGCCAGACGAACAACGTCACCAACAACGTCAAGCAGTACAAGGTGGACCTGAGCAAGGCCTTCGACGGGATGACCCTGACCGAGCTCGACTTCGGCATCCAGAAGACCGACCAGTCGGTGAAGTCGGTGAGCTTGAGCACGCCCAACGGCATCCTGTGCAATGCCTATTGTGGCTATTCGATTCCCATCCCGCCGGATGCCATCGGCGCGTACCTCTACACCGCGCCGTCGAAGATCCATGGCGTGTCCTCGCCAGGCCTGCCGGACCAGTGGATTCAGTACGACGGCAACAAGTACCTGGCATGGCTGGCGACGCCCGCGGCGTACGACCAGCTGACGCCGGAGAAGAGGGCGGCACTGCTGCAGGGCCTGGCGGCAAACGGCGGAAGCCTGAAGTCCGCGGTGAATCCCGGCAGCTTCAACAAGGTCTCGGAGAGCCAGAAAGCGTTCTATGCCAAGGCCCTGTTCGGTGGCAACTTCGGCACGATGCCCTGGCAGCTGGACCTGGGCGTGCGCTACCTGAACATTACGTCGGAGAGCGTCGCGATCAACCAGCCGCCGGCGACCCTCACCATCGACCCGAACGACACCAGCAATGGCCAGGTGAGCTACGGTCCGCTGGCACCGCAGCAGGCCGATGGCGGCTACCACAGGTGGCTGCCGTCGCTGAACTTCAAGTTGAACCTGCTCGACGACCTGGTCTACCGCTTCTCGGCGTCCAAGACCTTGACCCCGCCGGAGCTGAGCAACCTGTACTACAGCAAGAGCTACGGCACGCGCCCGAACTCGCTGACCATTTCCCAGGGCAACCCGCAGCTGCAGCCGTATTCCTCGCGGAACTACGACATGGGCCTGGAGTGGTACATGAGCGACGCCAGCTACATGGCGGTGGAAGGGTTCTACAAGAAGGTCAGCAACTTCAGCACGCTGATCAGCTCGCCATTCCCGTTCCTGACCAACGTCAACACCGGACAGCCGTTCATCTGGTCGCTGACGCAGCCGGTGAACCTGAATTCGTCCAACATCTACGGCGGAGAGTTCACCTTCAACTACCAGTTCAAGAACGTCCTGCCGGCGCCGTTCGACGGATTAGGGACGGCCGTGAACTACACCAAGGTGAAGAGCAGCACATCGCTCGGGCCCAGCGAAATATCGGCGGGCGGCAAGTTTGCCGTGCCGGGCATCGGTGACTCGGCGAACGCGAGCGTGTACTACGAGAAGGGCCCGGTACAGGTGCGAGTGGCCTATAACTGGCGCGGCAAGTACCTGGAAAGCATCGCCTACGGCTCGGGTGCAAACCCTGCCACGCGCAGCTCCTACGGCCAGGTGGACCTGAGCGCGAGCTACCAGATCAATAAATTCCTGTCGGTGTTCGCCTCCGGTACCAACCTGACCCACGAGCACCTGTACGACTACTCGGTCTACCGGAACCGGTTCCTGTACGCCGAGGCGGATGGCACCGTCTATACCGTGGGGGTGCGCGGTACCTTCTGATGAAATCCTCATGGAACGCCCTATTGGGCTTGCTGTTTGGCGCGTTGCTTTCGAGCAACGCGCCTGCGGCCCCCGCCACTCCCCCCGCCGCGGCGGGGGGAGGTCTCACCATCGAGCAAGGCCGTTTCATGCTCGATGGCAAACCGTTCCGGGTGATTTCCGGCGAGATGCACTACACCCGCGTCCCACGCGAGTACTGGCATGATCGCCTGAAGATGGCCAAGGCGATGGGCCTGAACACCATCACCACCTATGTGTTCTGGAACGCGCACGAGGCCACGCCTGGCCACTACGATTTCAGCGGCCAGAACGACGTTGCCGAATTCATCCGCGAAGCACAGCAGGAAGGCCTTTATGTGATCCTGCGTCCGGGTCCCTATGTTTGTGCCGAATGGGAACTCGGCGGCTTTCCCGCGTGGCTGTTGAAAGACCCGGGCATCACCATCCGCAGCACGGATCCGAAGTTCATGCAACCGGTGCAGCGCTGGTTGCATCGCTTGGGCCAGGAAGTGGCTCCGCTGCAGCGGGCCCGCGGCGGCAACATCATCGCCGTGCAGGTGGAGAACGAGTACGGCAGCTTCGGCACGGATAGCACCTACCTTACGCAGATCCGCCAGGCCATCACCGATAGCGGCCTGGATGCCTCGCTGTTGTATACGTCCGACAGCGCCGAGACCCCGGGGTCACTGCCTGGCCTGGCCAAGGTGATCAACTTCGGTGTCGGCCATGCGCGCGAGAAGTTTGCCAAACTCAAGACGTGGCAGCCCGGCGGCCCCTTCATGGTCGGTGAATACTGGGTGGGCTGGTTCGATCATTGGGGCGCGCCGCATCACGTCGCCGATGCCAAAGTGGTCGCAGACGAACTGGCGTGGATGCTGAGCCAAGGCTATTCGGTCACGTTCTACATGTTCCACGGCGGCACCTCGTTCGGCTGGATGAACGGTGCCAATTGGGACGACGACAGCTACCAGCCCGACGTCACCAGTTACGACTACGACAGCCCGCTGGACGAGAGCGGGCGCGTCACGCCGAAGTACCTTGCGCTTCGCCAGGTGATCGCCAAGGCCACGGGAGGGCACTTACCTCCCGTGCCGCCGACTCCTGCGACCCAGGCCATCAGCAACATCAAGCTGGGCGAATCCGCATCGCTGTGGAACGCATTGCCCGCCCCGGTGACCTCGCATGAGCTGAAGACCATGGAAGCGCTGGACCAGGCCTATGGCGACATCCTGTATCGCAAGCGCATCGACACCGCTGCCGCGGGCCAGCTGCACATCGACGGGCTGCAGGACTATGCCCAGGTCTATGTCAACGGCAAGCGGATCGGCACGCTCGATCGCCGGCTGAAACAGGACACCTTGCCGATCAAGCTTGCCAAGGGCGACACGCTGGATGTGCTGGTGCAAAACGACGGGCGCATCAATTTTGGCGAGCACGTGCGCACCGAGCGCAAGGGCATCCTGGGTTCGGTAAGCGTGCAAGGGCAGGCGCTGTCCGACTGGCAGATTTACTCCCTGCCGTTTACCAACAACGACGCCTTGAAGTTCGCCCACGCGCCTTGCAGTCACGCACCATGCTTCTACCGCGGCAGTTTCGACGCGCCGGTCTCGGGTAGTGCATCGGCGGACACCTTCCTTGATACCAAGGGCCTGGGCAAGGGCATGGTCTGGCTCAATGGCCGTCCGCTGGGGCGCACCTGGAGCATCGGCCCGCAGCGTACCCTCTATGTGCCCGGTGCCTGGCTCAAGCCCAGTGGCAATGAACTTGTGGTGCTGGATTTGCTCGTGGAAGGCCAGCCCGTACTGAACACGTTGAAGCACCCGATCCTTGGAACAACCAGCATAAAGGTCCCTTGAACATGAAGCTTAAGAACCATCGCCGCGCCGGCTGGCTGCGCACTGCTGTCTCGTTCGCTGTTGTTTCCGCTCTTTCAGCCGGTGCCGCCGCTGCGGGTGCCGCTAGTGGGCCCTTGCCGCAAATGGGCTTCAACAACTGGAACTCCACGCATTGCCGCGATGAGTTCGACGAAGCGATGATCCGCGGCGTCGCCGACAAGGTCGTTAGCCTGGGGTTGAAGGACGCCGGCTACACCTATGTCAACGTGGATGACTGCTGGGCCAACTGGCAGCGTGACAAGGACGGCGCGTTGCATCCCAATCCGAAGCGCTTTCCAGGCGGGATCAAGGCGCTGGCCGCTTACGTCCACGAGCACGGCCTGAAGTTCGGCCTGTATTCGAGCGCGGGCACATCCACCTGTGAGCCGTTGCAGGAGAACCGTGGCTTCCCCGGTGGCCTGGGCCACGAGAAACAGGATGCCGCGACGTTCGCATCCTGGGACGTGGATTACCTGAAGTACGACAACTGCAACAACCAGAAAATCGATGCTCACAAGCGCTACACGGCCATGGCCGAAGCCTTGCGCGCCACCAACCGGCCGATCTTCTTCAGCATGTGCGAATGGGGCGAGAACAAGCCCTGGCTGTGGGCAGGCAAGCCGCCGGTATCGGCGCAGTCCTGGCGCACCACCGGCGACATCACTGATACCTATGCGTCGATGCTGAAAATCTTCAAGCAGAACGTGGTGCTGGACAAGTACGCCTCGCTGGGCCACTGGAACGATCCGGACATGCTGGAAGTGGGCAATGGCGGCATGACGGATGTGGAGTACCAAAGCCACTTCAGCCTTTGGGCGATCATGGCCTCGCCACTCCTGGTGGGCACGGACCTTCGCAAGATCAAACCCGATGCACTGCAGATCCTCTTGAACAAGGAAGTGATCGCGGTGGACCAGGATCCCCTGGGCGTGCAGGGCAAGCAGGTGCGCGACGCCAATGGCATCCATGTGATCGTCAAGCCCATGAAGGACGGCAGCCGCGCAGTAGCGGTGTTCAACGAAACCGATGCCGCGGTGGACGCCAGCGTGGCCGCTAGCGAAATTGGCCTGAAGGCTGCGGCCAAGTACAAGGTTCGCGACCTTTGGCAGCACACGGACGCCAGCGGAGACGGCTCCATCAAGGTCAACCTGCCGGCACACGCGATCGCCATGTACCGGATCAGCAACAACTGAAGTTCATCTACAAGGTAAGCAGATAGCCGAAGGGCGGACAGTAACCTGTCCGCCCTTCTTTTTTGCACGTCACCTTGGAGGGCGTCAGCCGGGCGTAGTGGTGTCGCTGGGCTCGATCAACTTCCGACCCATTCAGTGCGTCCGTGAACTGAGCTCCCCGCCCCATGTTTTCCCGCCCGCTTCAAAGGCTACCTTCAGCTGAGCATTGGAAGCCGGCGTCAGCGTAAGGTTTTGGCCGGTGAGTCCGTCGCAGAATCGGCCGCCATTCGTGGACACAGCAAAACGGTAGACGGTCGCCGTGCCGTTGATCTTCAGGAATTTGGCCGGCACCGCGCATGCAAACGGCTCAGAGAAATGAAGGCGTGCGCCCTGGGCGTTGAAACTCACATCGACGGCAACATCGTTGTTCGCTTGGTGGATCACTCCCTGCCATTCACCTTGCGGAGGTGCCGCGAGGGCCACGGCGGGCAGCAGGCCCAACAGCATGGCCAGGCCCAGGGCACGATGTGGGAGCCGCTTCAGCGGCGCAGGTTTGACGGTGCCTGACAACATGTGAGTCCCCCCTTTGTTGTGAATAGTGCTGGCGGCCACCAAGGCAGCCCGCAATGCACTGCAAGCTTAAGGCACTCCCCGACTCCCCTGTATTGATATGCAAGAAAATGCGTATTCGTTGTCCCCGGAAGCCGGTCACTGTTTAGCCGGTTGAACCGAAGAATCAGTTTTTGGCTGATACGGCCGATGGGATACCCCAGCGTACGGTGCTGGCACCTTCCGGCGATCCAACCGGCTTGGTAGCTGGGACTGTCGGTTCAAACAGGGGGTTGACGATGTCGTTGCATGGCCACACCACCGCCCCTCGTGGCGGTGTTTTCCGTTGTGTACGCTCGGCGCCGATACAGGAGGCCAAGCGGTGATGCCGGTAACCGTGCTACTTGCCGATGAGCAGGCACTGCTGCGCGAGGGCGTGGCGTCGCTGCTGGCCGGCTTGTCGCGCTACGAGGTGATCGGTAGTACCGGCGACGGGCGCGACTGCGTGCGCGCGGCCTTGCGCTGCCAGCCTGGCCTGATTGTCTTCGACTGCGCCATGCGCGGCCTGAGCGGCCTGGAAGCCATACGCCGTATCGCACCACGCTGTCCGGACACACGGCTACTGTGCCTGTCCCGCTACGACGACGCGCGGTGGGTTCGCGCGGCCTTCGATGCCGGTACGCATGGATACGTACTCAAACGCGACGGCTTCGACGCATTGCGTGAGGCGATCGACAGCGTGATGCGCTCGCGCTATTACATCAGCCCCGACATTGCCCACCTGCTGGTCGACGGCATGCGCCGCCATCACAGCCCTTCGTTTGCCGAGCCCGAGGCGCTGAGCCCGCGGGAACGGGAGATCACCCAGCTGTTCGCCGAGGGCTTGAGTGCACGGGACATCGCCGAACGCCTGCATGTCAGCGTGAAAACGGTGGGCACGCATCGCGAACACATCATGGCCAAGCTGGGCATTCATGGCATTGCGCAGCTCACGCGTTACGCATTGCGCGAAGGACTTACCGTGCTTGATCCATGACGCATCGCGCTCAGCGTTCGCACGTTCGGGAATCAGGTTTTTCCGGATAACGCGCGCGCCGAAGCGACCGGATAGTGACCCGACCAACGCCACCGCGTCGAATCGGAGAACACGTCCATGGCCGACTTCAACAGCTTCTTTCCCACGCTGCTCAAGCACGAGGGTGGGT
>Ga0193716_1001800_pt1 | contig 12301 bp, 11 predicted proteins | sample U2c1metaG_FD_145901 | JGI IMG/M metagenome (GOLD analysis project Ga0193716, IMG submission 145901) | Soil microbial communities from a riparian zone of the East river system, Colorado, United States - U2c1 | ecosystem: Environmental > Terrestrial > Soil > Riparian zone | place: USA: East River...
GACAACGCGCGCTTGCTCTCCCTCGACTCGAGCATCCGCCACACCACCGTGCAGCCCGAAAAACTGCTCAAGAACGACGGCACCGTCGTCAAGCAACTGGTCGAAAGCGTCTCGCCGCCGCGTCCCGAGCTCGCCAAGCTCAACCGCACCTTCGGCGAAGGCGCCCGAGGCGGTTTGACCATCCGGTCTTTTCTCAGCAGCAACGCGATTCGCTCGACCAACTCGATGGACGAAAAACAGATCGATCTCTGCTCCACCAACAACTCGACGCCCTGCATGTTGCAAAACGTCACCGTCCCGCTGCTCGCCGTCGCGCATCAAGCCTCCTTTCAGAATTTGATCCAGGAAGTCGAGATCAATTACTTGAATTCAAAAAGCGCCGACAAGGATTTCATCGTCATCGAAGGCTCGATGACCAGTATCGGCGCCTGCACCAACTGCGCAAAACCCACTGCGGAGTACGCCAACGCGAGAAAAAACTTCTTCGACTACGCGGCTAAGTGGATCAACGATAGGTTCTGAATTCGGGATTCAAGGTAGCCGAAGTTTACGGCTTGATCGTGCAGACCGGATTACAACAAAAAAACAACCACTGAACCGCCGCTAAGGACCGCAATCGCCATGGATGAGACCACGATGGCGCGGACCGATCCTTCAAGGCATGCACGGTAGCCTCAGCCACACCGACACTAGGAACTCAATTTATTGGGTACGAGTAAACTTCACTCTAGTTCCCCCCTTCCCGGTTCAAGCCGAGCCGCACGGGCCTGACGCTTCGTTTGCAATCTCCGGCTATTTCCGTCAAAGACATTTTCCTAATTGTAGTTATGCGACATTTGAACTGGCTCCTCCTCGCGGTTTTGTTGATATTTGGCTGTGCCAAAGTCGTCGCCGTAGATCAAATCCCCCCTGTAACGCTCGGCGAGGCGACATTTTTTCCAACTATTGAAGCGCACACGGATGCGCCGATCATGGCGGGCAATCGTGTCGATGTCTTGCTCAACGGCGATGAAACGTTTCCGGTCATGCTGCGCGATATCAAGTCGGCTCGGCAGACGATCACCTTCGCTCAATATCTTTACGAGGACGGTGCGCTAGCGCTGCAGTTTGCCGAGGCCTTCGCGGAGCGATGCCGGGCCGGCATAAAAGCGGACATTTTGCTCGACGACCATGGATCGGGCCAAACATCCGGCGAAATCATCGCCTTGATGCGCGATGCCGGATGTCGGGTGGAATTCTTTCGCAGAGTCGAGGCGCCGGCGATTATTTTTCCGTGGAAACTGCTCGATTATAACTATCGGAGCCACCGGCGCATTCTGGTGATCGACGGGCGGATTGGCTTTACCGGCGGCTATGGCATCGCCGATTCGTGGATCGGCGACGGGCGCACGGCGGAGCACTGGCGCGATACCAACGCGCGCATCGAAGGTCCGGCGGTCAAATTTCTGCAAGCCGCGTTTGCCGAAAGTTGGCTACAAACTACCGGCATCGCGATCGGCGGCGAGGGCTATTTTCCACGCCTCCAGCCGAGCGGAAACATAGCCGCGCAAATCGTCCGCAGTTCGCCGGCGGGAGGGAGTTTTCAGACCTATCTGCTTTTCCTGATCACGATCAACTCAGCGCGAAAATCGATCTTGATCACCAATCCTTATTTTATTCCCGACGATGTCATGACCGACGCCTTGCTGAAGGCCGCCGCCCGCGGCGTCCGAGTAGTCGTATTGACCCCCGGTGAGATCGACAGCCGGCTCACCTATACGGCAAGCCGCAGCCACTACGGCCGTCTATTGCTGGGCGGCGCTCAGATCTTCGAGTACCAGACGGCGCTTATGCATGCCAAGACGATGGTCGTCGACGGGATCTGGGCGACTATCGGCAGCACCAACTTCGATAATCGCTCCTTCGCGTTGAATCAGGAATTGAATCTCACAATGTACGATGCGACGCTGGCACGCCGTCTGGAAGAGATTTTTCAAGAAGACTTGAAACACTCGAAAAATATCACCTATGAAGAGTGGAATTCGCGCAGCATCTTCGAACGGCTCTTCGAATTCTTCACCTTTCCAGTAAAAGAGCTGCTGTGACGCCCCAGCGCGCCCGACCGCTAAGAATCGGCGCTATCCTGGCTGCGGACCTGCCGTGCGGTAAAACGCCGGCAGAGTAAAGCGGTCGCGAGTGGAATCAATAAAAGTGTCAGAAGGAGAAGGACCGAGCTTTCCAAGTCCGGCCGCCGCAGGAAGTTTTCGAGCTGTACTCCGAACAGAGTCAGAGTGACAATCCCGGGAATCCTGCCAAGCACCGTCGCAAAGGAAAAATCCGCAAAGCGGATGCCTGAAGCGCCGACGAAGAGATTGACCACCGTGAATGGAGCTATGGGCAGTATCCGCATACTGAGAACGGTTAGAAAGCCATGGCGACTGGCGCGGTAGAACAGGCGATGGAACCTCGATCGAGCCAATTTTTGCACCCACTCTCGTCCCATGACGCGGCCGATGCCGAAGCCGAGAGCCGCGCTACAGAGCCATCCGGTAAAGCCATAGACGTTGCCCAGCACCGGTCCGAAAGTCACTATCGTCGCGACATTTAGAACCATCACGGGAAACAGAACGAGACCGCCCATCAGGTAGGCCGCGATCACCCAGAAGAGCGCCGCCGGATGATCTTTTACGGATTGCTGCCAGCTAACAATGGTTTCGAAATCAACGCTGTCCTTGAGCGGGGTCAAACGCCAAGCGAGCGATATTGAGAGCAGGAAGAGAAAACAAAGCGCCGCTTTCAGCAGAGTCGCTTTGCGTTCACTAAACCGCGTGGATCGGAGCACCTGCTCAGCGCCATCGTCTAGCATTCTAACATCCTAAAACGCCCAAGGGTCGTGAACAAGTGTCGTCGTGCTGAATAGTGCTACAATTCGAAATCGGGGAGCTCGATGACCCGAGCAATCGACGACAGTTCCGCAAATCGCGGCAGTCGTCATAAAAATAAGGTTCTTCAGGCTTTTATGTGGACAATGCGTCACGTTCAGTTTGTTTTGTTCACCACGAAGTTCACGAAGGACACGAAGGATTTCGGATATTTCAAACTCCGAACTTCGTGCTCTTCGTATTACTATAGTTCAAAGTTTACGCAGCTTGCGCAAATTTTCGGGCCACTGTTCCTATGTTGCTGTGCTCAATGAGAAAATACGGCCTCACCACGAATTCACGAAGGACACGAAGGGTTTCGGATATTTCAAACTCCGAACTTCGTGATTTTCGTGTCCTTCGTGGTGAACATCTTCTTGCCTATTTGGTTGCGGCGCAGCCGCGCTGGGTCCTTCGTGGTGAATATTTTCTTTCTTACTTGGTTGCGGCTTCGCCGTGAAAGTCCTTCGTGGTTAAAACATCTTCACAGTAAACCCGGAAGAACCAACAATAAGATCCCGTTCAGCTCCGTCTCCGCGCGACCCCGCAGCCAGGTGTTGACTCATTTTGGGGTTAGTGTGACGGACTAGATAAGAGCGGGGAAGATTCTTCGCTCTGCTCAGAATGACATTCGTGAAGTTGTCATCCTGAATCCTTCGCCCGTACTCAGGAACTCCGTGAAGGACTGATTTAGAAATTGAGTCACTACCCGCAGCCAAGTCAAGTTGACAATTTCCCTAAGCCGGTGCTATCTGCAAAATTCTGCAGTGCTCGATGAAACGACTCGCAGTTTTTTTAATGCGGCGTTTCAGCCGTAACTCGGAGCGATCCGACGAGCATTGATCAATGTTCCGAAGCGCCGCGATGCCAACCGTCGTCGGCAGGGGAGGATTCCATGAACCAGCAAATTAGAATCATCGATGGCGACGGCCATATTTTCGAGGACGGCGAGGGCATCGCGCGGCATTTTCCCTACAGCGCTGCCGGGGGCCGGCTTCGGAGTGGAGTGTTTCCTCTGAACAGTCACATTCAATATTCATTGACCCGCACTCCGCCCGGCGCCTTCGCCACTGCTTCCGACGGCCGGTTTCAAAACCCCGGTCCCGAAGGATGGCTCGCGTTCATGGATCAGATCGGATTCGACTACGCCGTGCTCTTTCCTACCGCCGGCCAGCGCATTGGCCGCATCGTCGATCGAGACTATGCCTTGGGAGCGGCCCGCGCTTACAACGACTGGCTCGCGGAAACCTATCTGCGTCGCGATTCCCGTTTCAAAGGCATCGCGCTACTGCCGATGCATGACGCCGAAGCGGCGTTGGAGGAGTTGCACCATGCCTATACAGAGTTGGGTATGTGCGGTGTCCTCTTCCCCGCTACGGGAGTGCATTTGAATCTCGGCGCCAAGCCGTACTGGCCGGTGTACGCCGAAGCGGCTCGACTCGGCTGCCCCATAGTCGTTCACGGCGGCGGCCATTGGGATCTGGGCATGGAGACGATGAACGTTTCTACCGGCGCCAACGCCATCGGTCATCCCATGTCTCTGGCGATCGCTCTCGCCGAGATGGTATTAAACAACCTCTTCGACCATTTCCCCGGCCTGCGCGTGGCTTACCTCGAGGGCGGCCCGCTCTGGTTTCTCATGGCTCTCGAACGTCTTTCGCGATCCTACGAAGCGGGAATTCCGATCAATCCGCGCGGCGAACTATTGCACTTGCCGGAGAGACAAACCGTCGCCGACTACATCCGCACGCTGATTCAAGCCGGTCGTCTGACAGTGGGCATCGAGGGCGGCGAATCAGACCTTGCCTACGCGATCAAGGTCGCCGGCGAGCAAGCGTTCATGTTCTCCTCCGACTTTCCCCACGAAGTAAACGTTCAGACTGTCCGGAAGGAGATCGGCGAACTCCGTGAGCGTGAGGAGATTAGCGAAGCGGCCAAGCAGGCGGTCCTGCGCGGGAATGCCGCCCGGTTCTACAAGTTGGACTCGGCGTCACACTAGATGGGCGGCAAACCGCGACCGCAAACGACAACTCACTGTTGGCGCGAACGCGCCAGAGATAAATAAGATAGATCAAAAACTGATACGGCTACACTGATCCGAGTTCCTGAAATCCCAAACTGTTTGAACGGAGCGCAGCGATTTAACCGCTGGAACCATTGGAACCTCCAAGTAAAACTGTGCAAAACCTACCAGCTACAAATGCTTTAGTGTCCTGACCCTGAGATTCGACGAATAAGTTGGTCACGCTTAACCGTCATACCGGCCGAAGCCGGTATCCAGATGCCTTTGAAATTCCTGGATTCCGGGTCGCCCCCGGCCTTCGCCGGGGTTGCCCGGAATGACGATCGAACTATATTGCGAATTTCTGAGCCAGGACACTCTAGACTAGGGAATCGTTCTCGTTGCATCTTTCGCAAACTTGCGGCAATGAGAACGTACGTGGCAAATTGCTCGACTCATGGAGGTGTCGGACCGATGGAACGCTCGAAGTTGCTTTTCTTTGCGATATTGCTAGTCGTCGTTTTTCCTAACACGGTGAAAGCGGACGACGTTATTCGCATTGGCGTCATCGCCGCGACTTTCGGCTACGCGCCGGTTTTCGTCGCCAAAGAAAAAGGCTTTTTCAAGCGCGAAGGTCTTTATCCGGAGATCGTCATCATCAGCCGGAACGAGCAAATCGTGCAGGCGCTGATCTCCGACTCGCTCCAGTTCGGCAACGTCCCGCCGAATTTGCTGGCCGTGCTGCTACAGCAAGGCAATCGAGACATCAAACTCATCGCCGGCTCGTTCAACGGCACCACCTACTCGCTGATCGCCCTGCCCAAGTAAAAAAAAATGGAGGATCTCAAGGGCGGGACCAAGTTAGCCATGTCGGGGATCACCTCTGCCGCCGCGCTGATGATGAAGCAGATGCTCAAGGAGCGGGGCGTTCTTTACCCAAGGGATTACAGCTTATTGTCGATCGGCGGCTCGACGCCGCAGTTCACCGCGTTGCAGAGCGGCCAGGTCGACGCCGCTTTGCTGGCGCAGCCGCTGAGTATCATGGGCGTCGAGCAGGGTCTCAGCAATTTAGGCGACGCCTACAAGCTGATGCCCGACTACCAGCTATCGGCGATCGGCGTACGCGAGGGATGGGCACAGAAAAATCGCGGTTTCGTGCTGCGTTACTTGAAGGCGCTGGTATCCACTTATCGATGGCTGCATGACAATCGGGAGGAAGCGATCAAGATCCTTCCCGGCATAACCAAGCTCGACCCAAAATATATTGCCAAGTCCTGGGAGACTTACACTCAGACGCAAATCTGGCCGCGAAACGGCGAGGTCAACTTGAAAGGCGTGCAAACGGTGCTCAACCTTATCGCCGAGGAAGGCACGCTGAAAAAACCCCTACCTAAACCGGAGGACATCGTCGATTCCAGTTATCTCGAAGAAGCTCGAAAGGCACTGCCCCGGTAGAAGCGGTTGGTGCTAGGTCGTTATTAGAACCAATGGAGATACCATGAGCCATTACACCCAACGGCAAAACGCTTGCTGGCGGCACCGCGAAATCCCCGAGCCCCGAGAAACCTGAAAAAGACCCTGCGCCGTCGCTCTTGGTGTAAGCGGCGCTCCGCAAACCTCGAACGGTCTAACCGACCAACCTACTCGAATGCTTTTGCTTCCGGCGCATTAGTCGAGTCTCCCGCCGCCAACACGTTTCATTCAAGCCCCTTCGCTCCTTTAGCTTTCAAGTAGGCTTTAGCGGCCGGCGTCAATCCCGTTACGCCTTTGAAGGAAGCGCCGGCGGCGATAGCATCCGTGACAGTGGCCCCTGTCATCCGTGCTCGATTGAAGTTTGCGTGATCCAGCTTGGCATTGGATAGGTTCGCTCCGGTTAAGTCGCAATCCTCCAGCAACGCATGACTCAAGCAACAACCCTCCAGATTGGCCGCCCGGAGTTCTAAACCGGAAAAATTAATAAAGGATAAATAGAGATTGCGCAGATCGACTCCAACTAAACTTTCATGGTTGTAAACCTTCTTCAGTATGAGTTTCAGATCTCTTCCGTTTGCCATTTTGGCCTCCATAAAGTTTAAGAATGAATGCGTGCCCAAAGGTTGCGGTTATCTCCTCATCGCGGAAATCTGCGGATCGTTGAGCGCTTTTCTTTTGATCTTCCGCGTCGACGGCAGAAAAAGAATGCCCACGGACCGATGCTCCAGGGCTTTCGTCAGGGCCGGGTTCATCTGAGCAGAGGTCGCCAAAATGATTGGAACGCCCTTAGCCAATGCCCAACATTCGTGGAGAGCGGCTAATCCTGCTCGATTCGGGTCATCGAGATGGACAATAATGAGATGAGGCGGGTGAGGGTAAACGAAACCCCATGCTTTATGGACCGAATCGCAATGAATGACATCGTAGCCTTTTTTGGAAAGAGCGCCCAAAATGACCGCGTCCTGGTTATCGTCAATCAGTAGGATTTTTTTTATTTCGTTCGGTGGTATCCATTCGCTAAGTGTTTTTGTCAATGTTTTCTCGATTTGTTTGTGTAGAGTCTCCATCTAGAACCTCCTTGCTGGGTATTCTCTGGCGCGTCTCTAGGACGCACCCATTTCTGGTTATTCCACGCAGTCTGGAACCGCATGGAACAGGAGAATCTCGGCTAAACGCATAAGGATTTTACCGTTCCTTATGCGCTGGACCGAGGAGGTACGGAGTGAATCAAAGATTGAGAGCAGACTGAAGAATGTAAGTCGGCGGTCTTAAGGAAACCGGTGTTTGAAACTTAAAAAGAACCCGAAAATCCCGAAGGGCGATTGCCAAATCCGTTTCAATTGCGCTGGAGTCTCGCGCAAGTTGACCCACGTCGGAGTCCCCTTCATTGGTTGTCGCTAACAGAATCGTCGTACTTCGGGATTGTTCTGCGTTGTCGAGCGGCAGGTGAAAGGCCACCTGTTGATTGTGCGAGAAGCGAAATTGTCGCAACAGAAAAAATCGATTGGACTGGAGGGCAAAGCCGAGAAGACAGAGAACGATAAATATCGATAACTTTTTTAGCAATTTCGGTAATTTCAATTAAACCAGACTGCGCTGGCGAACTCAACATCGTCTTTGTTCGACGGCGCCGGGGGCGAGAACGGAAAAGCTTAACCTGGTCGCGTCCCGAACGATTTGACCGGACCGTAAGCCATTGAACGGTTGCAACCTCCAATTAAAGACACATAATTTTTATGGAAAAGCCGCCGCTACTAAGCATGATAGCGCCGTCTGTCAAGTGACTTGACGGCCTGGAGAGCCGTGCTTATTTTTTCAATCACAGGAGGAAAACACTATGGAACTAGTAAGATTTGAACCATTTGCGGGTTTTGGCAACCTTCGGTCCGTGCTCAACGATTTATTCGATGAGAACCACGGTCGCTTGCCGACACAACCGAGGATATCGAAGTGGTATCCCGCGGTCGATGTTTTGGAAAGCAAGGATTCGTATTTAATTCGCGCCGAGCTTCCAGGGATGAAAAAAGAAGACATCAAAGTGGAAGTTAAGGACGGAGCTTTGGTCCTCAGCGGAGAAAGAAAATCCGAGAAGCCGGCTGAAGGCGTCGAATACCGTCATGTAGAACGCGTCGCCGCCAAGTTCTGGCGCTCATTCTCCCTGCCCGAGACCGCGAAGCAGGATGGCATCGAAGCCACCTACAAAGACGGAATCCTCGAAGTACGCGTGCCAAAGGCGGAAGAGGCCAAACCGCGCCAAATCGAAATCAGCGTGCATTAATTAGGTTCCTAAACCGCAAGACAAGAGGGAGGCAAATCGCCTCCCTCTTTCTTTTAGTTGTTTCAGCCCGTTTGTTACCGGCTTGCGTCCGTCAAAGATCCGCACTATCGGGACGGAGCGAAGCTTCGCTCGATCCCAGCGATTCACGCGACGATATGACGCGTGAGGTCGAGATTCGCCGTAAACAACTCCGGCGGAGGAAGGTCCACTGAAGAGTTGTAAATAGTCAGCGGAATGGCCGATTCGTGGAGCGAACCGTGCGAGCGATAGCCGGATTCCAATTCCTCCATGGGCGATTCGAGCTCGCCGAAAACCGTTTCGGCGTCGCCAAATACCGCCAGTTCGCCGATGCGTTCGGCCATGAGGCCGAATTTCGCCGCGGCGTCGTGACGCGGCAGCACCGCTTCCACTCCCGTGAGTCCCATGAGGGCCGCCGCGACTTTGCTCTCGTCCTTCGGTGACTTCAGCCAGACCCACGCCGCGCCGCCGAAGGTCCGGTGATGCTTCACGTATCGATCTTTTTCCGCCGAAAGCGCAAAGCGCACTTCGGCTCCCGAATCACGGCAAGCCTTGAAGAGATCCCAGCAGCGCGATTTGTAATTCATGCCATGGTCGGCGGTGAGCAAAAAAGCCGCGTCCGGCGCGGCGGCCCTGGCTTCCTGCAGCAGTTGATCGAGCGTAGTCAGGTGCTCTTTCGATTCCGGCGCGGCCGGCGCCCAGGTATGCATCGGGTAATCCGTCGTGTGCACGTATAGTAGACCGATGTCCGGGCGGTGCTTGAGAATATCGACGGCCACCTGCCACAGCCAATAGTTGATCTCGCGACTGTAGATGTTCGCCGGTTTGCCGTAGCGCTCGATCCATTCCGCAGGAGGCGCCTCGGCGGCCATCGCGATCTCCGCGCCGCGCCCGAGGAGATGGATCGTTTTTACTTTGCAGGTTAGCAGCGCCGACTTTACGCCGCGCTCGGCGGCGCGCTGAATGATCGTCGGCACGCAAATAAAATCGGCGTTCTCCATGTAGTCGGCTTCGCCCGTGTGTTCATTAAAATAGGAGTTGCCGGTGATGCCATGCTCTTTGGGCCATGTGCCGCAGCAGATCGACGCGTTGTTGGCATTGGTGACCGTCGGGAAAACCGCGCTCACCGGTTTGGAAAAACCATGTTCTGCCATGAAGCGAAAACCCGGCAATGGGCTTGCTTCCATATAGTCCATGCCGAGACCATCGTACATGCCGATAACGATCCGTTGTTTACCAATCAGAGTCATGACCATTCACCTCCAAGATCAACCGATTTGTCCCGAGATAAAATCACGGGTAAGACCCGATCGCGGGCTCATAAATATTGCCTCTGTGGACCCCTGCTCGATGATTTCTCCGTCGAGCATGAAGATCGCGCGATCGGAGACGCGCCTGGCTTGAGCCAAGTTGTGGGTTACGATCACGATGGTGTAGCGCGGCTTGAGCCCGAGGACCAGGGCTTCGATTTGTTGAGTTGCCGCCGGATCGAGAGACGAGCACGGCTCATCCATGAGAATGACTTCCGGCTGGTTGGCCAGGGTGCGCGCCAGACAGAGACGCTGCTGCTGCCCGCCCGACAGCCGTTCGGCGCGCTCGCTCAGCCGGTCTTTGACTTCGTTCCACAATCCCACCCGTTCTAGATAACGCCGCGCATACTCCACGGGCTTGGCGCCATCGAGAAGGCCGTGATAGCGCGCGCCGAACAGCACGTCCTCGAGTAGGCTCATCGGAAACGGCACCGGCCGTTGATGAATCAACCCGATGCGCTTGCGGATGGCTGCGGGATGAGCGCTGCGGTCGTAGAGATTTTCGCCGCGGAACGCCACGGCACCCGAAAGCACGCGCCCTTGCGGAATGAGTTCCAGGGTCCGATTGAGCACCCGAAGGAGCGTCGACTTGCCGCAACCCGACGGGCCGAGAATCGCGGTAATCTCGCCATGCGGAATGGAGCACGCAACGTTCCTAAGCACAACCCTTTCGCCGTAGGCTGCCGAGACGTCATGCAAAGAAAGCACAATCGGCGCACTCTCCGGCTGTGCTTGACGCACCGCTGTGCCGACGGCGGTGCGATCACTGCCGCGCCAGTCCAATTCCGCCGATGTTTCGCCCGACGCATTCAACGGATACTCCGCCCTTCTTGCCTGCTTGTGATCAGTATGACCGAAAAGTTCGCCGTCAGGAGAAGTGCCACAAGTATCAATGCCGTGGCGTAGGCTTGATCTAGCGAGCTGGCCTCGCTGACGAGATAGTAGAGATGGCTCGGCAAGGTCATCACCGGCGACGACAGATCGAGCCCACTCCGGGCGATCACCACACTCGCGGTCAATAACACCGGCGCTGCCGAGCCGAAAGCATGGCCGGCGGCGAGCACCCCCGCCGTCATGATGCCGGCGCGACCTTTGGACCAGACGTTTTTGCGAAAAGCATAAAGCCGGCTGACGCCGAGCGCGAGGGCCGCTTCGCGATACTTCGTGTCGACCGCGCGCAGGGCTTCGTAGGCGCCGATCAAAATAATCGGCAGCATCACCAAGCCCAATGTGATTCCGCCCGCGAGCAGAGAAGTGCGCATTCCCCAAAACACTACCAAGAATGAATAGCCAAAAAGTCCGTAGATGATCGCCGGCACGCCGGCCAGGCACTCGGCGCAAAAACTCGCCGTGCGTCGGAGCCGATCCGACGCGCTGTATTCAGTGAGATAGATCGCACCGCCCACGGCAAGCGGCAGAGAAACCGCCAACCCGATGACCACGAGAGCAAGCGAACCTTCGATCGCCGGCCGGATGCCGCCGGAGCTGCCGAGCGGAAAGCCCCGCGGACTCTGCCAGAGCAAGTCCCAGGTGATCGCGGCAGCGCCGCGATAGAAAAGAAACATAACGATAGAAATAGGCAACAGGAAACCCAACAAGCCGGCGCTCCAGCCCACCGCTGTGAAAATGCCGTCTTGCCACAGGCGCGTTCGTTCGGTTCTTAGTAGCGAATTAGCCGCGGCCATGCAGCATCCTTCGTTTGAGCCAGCCGATCACGCTATTCACGGAAACGATCACAACCATCAGAACCAACGCCGCGGCGAAGAGCGCCTGTTGTTTCGGCGAACCGATGCCCGCTTCGCCGAGCTCGGTGATAATCAGCGCAGTGATCGGTTGTCCGCGATCCAGGAGCGACGCCGGCACCGCCAACGAATTCCCCGCCAGCATCAACACCGCTAGCGTTTCTCCTAACGCGCGCGCCAATCCGAGCGCCAGCGCGGCGAACATTCCCGGCGCGGCATGCCGAACCAGCACGCGCAACGTCATGCAGCAGCGATTCACCCCCAGGGCGAGGGCGGCTTCCTTGACGTCGAACGGAACCGCACTGAGCGCTTCGGCGGAAGTCGAAGCCACGAACGGTAAAACCATTACGGCCAAGATCAATCCGGCGGCGAGTAGGGATTCGCCCGTCGCCATTTCAAATGTGCTTTCAAACCATGGAACCAACGTCACATAGCCGAAAAAGCCGTAGACAACCGAAGGAATGCCGGCCAGCAACTCCAGACAGGGTTGGAGCATTTTCTTGATCGCGGACGGCGCGATTTCCGTGATGAAAATGCCGATGCCGAAACCCAGCGGAGCGGCGACTGCGAGAGCGATC
>Ga0193716_1001801_pt1 | contig 12297 bp, 22 predicted proteins | sample U2c1metaG_FD_145901 | JGI IMG/M metagenome (GOLD analysis project Ga0193716, IMG submission 145901) | Soil microbial communities from a riparian zone of the East river system, Colorado, United States - U2c1 | ecosystem: Environmental > Terrestrial > Soil > Riparian zone | place: USA: East River...
CCCTCAATCCCCACCTGCCCATACTCAAAATGCGCTCCAGTAGAACAGGCGAGAGATAACGTGGGAGGTTTTCACGTCGTCGGTTTGTCGAGTGCGCCCTAAACCTGGGCACCGGCGTTCTGACAGCGCGGCCAGGCCAATTGGTTCGGTTACACTCGGCGAGCAATGAAAAACCGTGAAACCAAAACCCGGACACCTAAAGAACGCAGGGTCAGAGCCCCGGCCGGTAGTCGCGTTGCTTCACCGGAAAAACTTCAAAAAATGAAGAGCGCCGCACAAGCTAGAGACCGCAAGCTCGTAGCGAAGGGCGGAGCTGTTGACGAAATGTTTCTAATCCATCCCGATCTCGTCAAGGCTGCGAAAATCATCTGGCCTGCGGACGATTGAGAAGCCGATATCGCGATTAGTAGAAATTGATACGGGTCTTACTAATTCTCGATTTCGATTCAAGGCAGTTCGCAGCGTCCACAGTTCCTAGAGCAGCTCAACACTGTATTCGGGTGTCGATCTACATATTGGCCCGGCCTTCAGCACTGTATATGGCGTTGATTGACGGAGTCTTCGCGCCAGCTTTGCAACATATCGCCGAATAATTTCGTTGTTGCCACTTGATCTAATGGTCCTAGAAACATAGAGTTTCCGCTGTGAGGTGCGCTCCTTCCCAACATTCGCACCGAGAGATCTAGCGCCGCCTTGGTATTTCCGACGACGGCGGCCATTTACTTGTTTTTTGCATGATGGCTTCGGAGCGATTACCCGTTGTTCGTAAGGGTATCCCTCACGAAGAAGACAGGACTTGCGCGATGCTAAAGAGAGCGGCGGTTCATTTTCTCATCGTACTGCCGATGTATTGAAACTGTGCTGCGAGTTTGCTACTCGAGGCAATCGAGCGTTCGAATCTGAAAGGAGTTTGCCGTGTCTGCCCGCCCACACTCTGACGGTCTCGTTCGAGTGCACCCACCCGTGGGTGCTTGGCGTCGTAGACAGAAAAAGTCCCACTTGCTCCAATCGAGTTATCGCACAACAGATCTACTCTCGCTGATCGGCGAAGGGGAACGCGGTGCACTTGATTATCTGATTAAGAGTCGGTGGGGCGCCGTCGGCGGCACTTCCCAGGTGTGTCCTGACTGTGGGACCGTCGGAGCGCACTACTGGCTGGAATCTAGGCAGTATTGGAAGTGCCGGGAACGCTCGTGCCGCGGACAATTTTCGATAGTGTCTGGCACTTATCTGCATTCATCGAAGATTTCGCCGACGGTGCTCTTGAGCATCCTCTTCCACTTCGTCGAAGGAAAGAATTCGATTTCCGCGCGCCAGATTTCGGGGTTGCATGGCCTATCCCACCAGGCTGCCCACGTATTCTTGATGAAGGTACGCGACGCCATTCGCGACTCGATGCTGCGTGAACCGCCACTCACGGGGAAGATCCAGGCGGACGCGGCCTACTTCATCAAGTACAAGCGTCCCCGTAATGTGGGTACGGGGCCCGCATTTGCCGGCAAAGAGGAGGAGAAAAACGCCGGTCTCAACGAAAACGCCAAAGCAACGCGCTTCACGCACCCCAACATGCACGCACTGGTCGTATTCGTTCAAGGCGGGGCGGATGGTCGGCGGTACAAGCTCGCGCGCCTCAAGACAGAGGGCCAAGTCAACATCGCCGAACTCGGCAAATTGTTCTGTGCAGGGGAGATCGAATTCACTACCGACGAGCACTCCGGTTATTCGCTTTTAGTGGGCCCGACGGTCAAGCACTATGTGATCCTTCATTCGAAGGAGTTCCAGGACGCAAACAAACGCAACACGAACAACGCAGAGAGCTTCTTTTCGCGGATGCGACATGCCTACCGCGGTGCATGGCACCGCACAAGCATACAAAACCTGGAGTGGTATGGCTGGGAGTTTGCTTGGCGGCAGACAATGGTTGGGCGCTCGAATGAAAGACAGCTCCAGGATTTGCTCGCCCGAGTGCTCGCGCCCTTCAATGAGAGGCGCTTCAGCGACTATTGGCGAAAGCAGCCGGATCGGCCAAAGGCGGACCCGGACGAAATTGGACTCGTCGTCGAAATCGACAAGCGCACCATCCCGAAGAAACGCGGACGACCACGTAAGGGTGAGGTTCGCCTTAAACCACCACCCAGAAAAAAGAGGCCTTACAACAAGCACAAGGAGGCTGCCAAGACTCCGGCGCGGCCGACAGGGCCCGCTAGCGACTAAGCATTTTGTGCGACAAGCGGACGCGTTGAATAGACTGGTAGTCTCCGAAGCGCAGTTTGTGCTTGAAGGACAGAATGCCGCGCTGCTGCATTACAAACATCGCTTCACGGAGCTTTTGCAAGAAGTCATGAAACTGCTTCGGGGTGAGCTGCAGACTTCGATTGGCGACAATCGCTTTTCCAATCTCGCGGTAGGTCAGCCAGTCCCCGTGTCGCAGAGCATCGAGAATGCCTCGACGCATTCCACCGTGCTCAAGATGAGCAATCTTCGGCACCGTCCACGTGGGACGCAGTGCGGACTGGTCGAAGTTGATGCCCAGAAATTTCAGCATCGCCTCTATATGCTTCATGGTAGCGAGCGCTTCGCCACGCTGCACCAAGGGCTTCACTCCACCCTTGACCTTTTCGAGTTCACCGCGCAGACGACAGTGCAGGCGGATCAGAGCCCGCGCGGATTGGCGAGTAGGTATGGGGAGCGGGCATGCCCGTGAACGTGAGACCGACATACCCCATCAACGTCAATAATCCCCAAATCTTGAGGAGAGGTTCTCGGATCTGGGATGAAAAGTTCTACGCGGCGTCCAAGCTCTGTTTTGGCGCTAATTGCCGCGAATTCTCTCGTTGCTTAACTCCTAACCGGAAATGGTTACTTTTTTCACCGGGCGAGGTTCTGTTGCTTACGCGGCGGCCTTCAGTGGGCCCAGCCAGCCCCGCGAATCCAAGCGCGTTCGCCACATGATCGCCCGCGTCCCTTTCGTTTGTCCGCACTCCTCGAGCGCGCCGATCTTCTCGAGCCGGCGGGCGGCGACCGCTACCGCTGAATAGAAAGACTCTTCGGCTGTCTTCGACTCAAATTTGGCCTTGCACAGCTTGGCGGCGCGACGGGCAAGGTCTCGCGTTTCGTACTCACCTTTCATGTGCACGATGATTTCTAGGCAAGCCTTCGTAATGGTGCCCTTGCGGAACGTGCGCGCTCGGAAAGACCGAGAGGTGCCCGGAGAGGGTATCCAACTTGGGGCGATCAGTTTTATGGCATGATCGATCGCGCGAATCTCGCGATCAATCTTCTGTATTTCCTTGATCAAATTATGCCGCTGACCCGTGAGCTCGGTCCGCTTTTTCTTGAGGGCTCTGGGAATTCTCGCGGGCATTTCCGCATTGAATATGGAACGCGAACGGCGGTCTAGATCGAGCTTGGTGCATTCTCTAACCTACCCAAGGTGCATTCTCTAACGGGTCCAACTTTTCCCCTGTTGCTTTCTCTAACAGTGGTTATGTAAGGTGTATTTGCTTGGTAATGCCGATTAATCGACGAAAATGGTGTCTAAGTATCCTTGCTCTCTGATCGATCATCTCGCCCTCCCTGCTCTGGATCACTTCAACAGACTACGATTCCCAATTAATCTTCCGGGGTTTCTCGCTCATCGGATCATATTCCAAGATGTCTCCGTTGCTTAAGGACTTTCCGGTCAACGCCAGGATGAACGCCCAGTGACTCACCAGTAACGTGGTCTTCGCATCATTCCGAGTCGCCATGAGTGCCCGAAATTGATCCGCCCTTAGCGTAGTCGCTTCCAATGTCTCCACGGGGTTCGACCACCATGGTGAGGGTAAATGCTTGAAATCATGATGTGGAAACCGAGCTGCCAGCAACTCGGGCGGACTGCCCACATCACAGGCAAACGCCGCTCGTTCGCGAACCTCATGCATGATGTCTACGGGCGCCTGTTGGAATTTAAGTATCGGCTCTGCCGTCTGCAGCGCGCGCATGTAAGGTGAAACGATGATTCGCGTCAAGCGAACTTCTGTCAATTGCGCTGCCGCGGCATGCGCCTGGGCTAGACCTAACTCCGTCAACTCCGGATCTTCTATTCCCGGATCGATTCGGGTCGGCGTGAAATGCAGATTAAAGTAGCTCTGCCCGTGACGCAGTAAAAACATGATGCATTGTACATTCTTCGTCCGGCCAGACGGTCGTACGTCCATTCTAACGTTTGAGCTGAGCGGGCGTGCCACAGACACGTCCGCTAGAGCGAAGAGTTAGGTGTGGGCCTTCTGTGGCCGATCCAGGAATTCACTGCGCTTCAGGTGGCTGCCAGAGTTCAACCTTGTTGCCTTCCGGGTCCATGACCCAACCAAACTTGCCGTACTCGGAGTCATCCGTCTTCTCGAGTACGTTGCAGCCTTCTTCGCGCAGCGCCTGAACCAGGGCGGCCAAGTTATCAACGCGGTAGTTGACCATGAACGTCGAGGTGCTTGGTGCAAAGTGATCGCCGCCTGCAGCGCCGACAGACCAGATGGTTGTTCCCTTCGTGGGATTGCCCGCGTCATCCGTCCAATTGAACGCTGCGCCGCCCCATTCCTGCACGTCGATGCCGAGATGCTGCTTGTACCAAGCGCGCAACCCGACGGGATCTCGCGCCTGGAAGAAGATTCCCCCGATGCCTGTGACTCTCTTCATCTGAGCCTCCGCGACGTAACCGAAACTGGGAGCGTAGCGTACACGACGCCTAACGCTTGCGATGCAGCGACCGCGTCGAACGCTGCATAGCATAGAAAGGTGGCGCTCATTGTGCTTTCCCCGGTGGCCACGCATCGTATTGTGGAAGAGTGTCAGTGATGTCGTGCCACGTGGCCTTGGAGCCGACAAACATGTGATAAGTGGGGCGAACTCCAGGATCTTTGTCGAGTGCACCCAGAGCCAGCGCGCTGAGCTTGCCATGGCTAGGGAGACCAAGACTGGATCCACAGGCGCGGCAGAAGGCCCAGCCTATGCCCGGAGAAGATTCATACACCGTGAGAAGGTCTTGACCTGTCAGCCAACGAAAATTATCGGCGCTTACCTTTGCGTACGAGGCGAACGCCGCTCCATGAAACCGTCTGCACATCGAGCAATGGCAGTTACTCACATCGGTAAGAGGACCATCCACCTCGTAACGCATTGCACCGCAAAGACAGCCGCCGTGTATTTTCACGCTGCCGAATCCTCTGTTGCCTAACGATAGGCTTGAGCGACGCCGAAATCCCAATCATCCACTCCCTCCTTGGTGCAACGAAGACACAACCTACGCGATCGGTCGAAAAGATTGTTAGGTTCGATAATCTCATGGATGTAGACGGCGAAAATTAATCTAGGATATCCAAGGGTTACGCAAGGCCGCAGACCTATTCACCGAGAAGGCCAGCTTCGATTAGATCGAGAAGCCCCTTGTATTCCTCCGGTGTTGCGCTCATCTGGACACTACCAACCATGCCGAAATCCGGGCTCTTGGCACCTCCTCCAGTTGGCTGCAAACGCTGCCAGCCTCCCGTTACCACTATGCGAACGGAAGTTTGGTGTGGCCCCGCATTGCTGAAGATACCTGAGCCTTCCTGGGTAATATTTGCGCCGTTCTGGGACGCGTCGTTCCACTGTTGATAGAAGCTCACATAGCCCAGCTCCTTATTCGCCGAACGGATCACGTAGCCGCCATTCAATAGAACGGTCAACACGCGTGGAAAGACATCGTTGGTTTCGATGTTTAGTATTCGGCTTTGAATGGCGATCACCTTCGCCAAGTCTTGTTTCAGAGGTGCTGGAGCGGACCGGATCTGCACGGGAGGCATCACACAGCCAGTTATAGCGACCGCCCAAACCACCAGCAATACCCTCTTCATGTGATCTCTCCAACTAGGCCCATGGAAACTCCTTGAAACCTAACGATGAGGTTGAGCGACGCCAGGTTGCGCCGATGACAAACGAAGATGGTTTATCCCAATCATCTATCCCCTCCATCGCTCGTCGAAGACCTCAACCCGCGCGATCGCTCGAAGCGATTCTGAGAGGGCAGCGCGCGCATACTCCAGACTAGGAAAGGTACAGCGAGGAGGATAGCCAAAAAGAGAGCAATCGCAATGAACACTGACGCGTGATTCAATGGTGAGTAGTGCACGACTAATGAGCCGACCATGACGAGCGCAGTAGGCATTCCGACCAAGAATGCTGCGCGAATGCGATTACGATCAATTAGCCGCCTTAACAAAATGGCTACGGGTACCGCCGCGATAACCGCACCCACAGTATTTAGTAATCCGAACCATACGTATACACCGACACTGCGCGAAGACCAGATCCCCATCCACCAATACGGTTCCGATGTGAACGGCATCCGCCCAATCACGATTGAAGCGAGACAGTAATACGCAGCCACAAGCCCTAATATCACCAACAGATACCGCAGCCGTAAGATGTCCACCGTGAATCCGCCCTCTAGCGATGAAGTTGAGCGACGCGCGCGTGCGCCGGCGCAAAACAAAGCTGATTTATCTCAATCATCGACCCCCCGAAGACGCTTCCACCGCGATCGCTCGAACCGATTGTTATGTGCCCGTTCCCTCGCCATTTTTAGCGATTTCGTCGATCACTGCGGCTGCTACCTTAAGACCGGCACCGGTTTGCTCTCTATACGCCTTTATAGCCTCGATCCGTTGTCGAGGATTGGCCGCGAGCCTCATCACATGACTCGAAGGGGCGACCGTCGCATTTGAATCAATCCCCAAGTGCGTCAGCACTAGATTTAATTTGCGCTCCAACTCCTGGATACGGCGCATGTAGCCAAAGTGAGATGCGCCACTCGCGCTCAACAGAATTAGCAACACCCACTCTGTGAAGGTCATGAGCACACCTCTTACTTAGAACGATTCGTTGCCGCCTGAAACTGCACGCGCGGTTGAGCGACGCCTTCGGCTTCACCAGCGTCAACCGAAGGCATTTTATCCCAATCATCGATTCTCTCCTTGACTCACCGAAGATGCGCCGCCCCGCGATCGCTCGAACCGGTTGTTAGATACGACTGATTAATTTGGGTCCGGCAGACCGGAATGCGGACCCGCCCAGAGTTCCTGGATTCTCATCATCGTGAGATCGATCGAGCATTTCGCCTCAGCTGCGCCCTTCCCTGTTCCGTCAAGGTACAATCTCGCAATCATGTCACAGTGAGCGTCTCGGTAAGCGACCCACGAGGTTTGCGCACGTTCAAGGCTGCGAACTGCATCCTCAAGCTCACCTGTAAAGAGATCAGCTCGATCCGGTTCAATCTTTCGTACATCTGCTGCATATTTTCGTATGTCGGTGCGCTTGGCCTCGACGTAACGCGCAAGAAGAAGATCTAGTTTTTTTGCAACCGCGTTCAGACACTCCGTGAGCTCATAATTCGACAACTTAGTGTCGCAAGAACTTGCCCCTGCTAGCGTCGATGGCTCCCTAGCCAAGGCGAAATCCTGGATGGCAAAAAGGATCAGCGCGAATAGATAGATAGGGACGTTTCGCATACTACGTCCGTTGATTCTGTCGTCTAACGATGAGGTTGAGCGACGCGGAGCCTCGCCAGCGTCGAACGAATGCACTTTATCTCAATCATCAATTTCCCTCCTTGGCTCACCGAAGACGCGACCCCGCGATCGCTCGAACCGATTGTTAGCGGACAGACCGTGTCCGCCAATAACCCGGGCGTCGCGAACCATGAGCGTACGCCACCACAAAAACGACTTCAGCAAGAACCGCATACACAATTGAGTAAGGGAACTTGTCTCCCACCGTGAATTTCCTCAAGCGTCGGCCGTAGGGATGGCCAACTAGCGGCGTTTCAAGCAGCGCTTTCTGGCAACGCTCGATCTCGGCAATGAACCGTAGTCCCAAGCCCGGAACTTGAGCGTCATAAAACGAAACTGTCTGCAGGAACTCTTCACGCGCTTCGGAATGAACTTCCAGGCGCATCACTTCAACAGCGTTCGCGCTTCCTTTATCACGTCGTCCGCCGGATATGTGCGAGCGGTTCCGCTTTCTATCTCACCAAGACGCCGCTCCGACTCCTTGAGCCAAGCAGCTTCCGAATTCGCGTCGCCAGGAGCATCCAGGTCGCCAATAAGTTTGCGAATGAGCTCCGTGCGCTCCTTTTGGTTCAATTCGAGGATGTCCCGCTCAATGTCGGCCAATGCACGTGCCATAGATTATGTCCTCTGCGTCGCCACCCTCAATTCTACCGCGAGACCCACATGTACGCTAACGATGAGGTTGAGCGACACGAGGTTGCGCCGACGCCAATCGAAGCTGCTTTATCCCAATCATCGATCCCCTCCTTGGCTCAACGAAGACGATCCGCGCCGTCCGCTCGAACCGTTGGTTAGGCGTCAAAGCCCACCACAGTTGATCCCCGAGCCCGGGCCCAGGCACTCAATGTTGCATGAATGAGTTTGAGATCCTCATCCGTTACTTCCACGGGATCGCCACTCACCCATTTCATTCCGCGCCGGGATACCACGAAGTCGGCCGTTGGGCTGGATTCATAGTACGAGACCAAATCTCGCGTTCCCACCGGCATGTGAATGTGTCCCGTCGGGCCGGGGCCCCTCTTAACGATGCAGCGAAATTGCCGGTCCACGCGGGCCCGGAGGCGATCACGGTACACAAAGCGACCCACCAGCGCGCCTTTGAGGGCGAGAAGAGGGACGACAATGAGTAACGGGAAAGGCACGATGGACACCTAACGATGAGGTTGAGCGACGCGGGAGTGCGTCGGTGTCGAGCGAAGCTCGTTTATCGAAATCATCGACTAGCTCCTTGTCTCACCGAAGGCACCGAACCGCGATCGTTCCAACCGATTGTTAGATGCGAGGCGGACAGCGAAATCCGCCAACAGAGTGATTCTTAATTTTTCGCTCCTTCGGCAGATAGGTAGCGAATACAACGCATTCCTCCGGAATCGCAGCGTTGAAATAAGTAACGTTTGCGCCAGGTCGCACGGGAAAGGGGCGGCCAATGATTCCAATCGTTTTACCAGCGCCTGAATCGATTCCGACATATTGAAACCAATACCTCGTCGGCGGTACACCGGAATTCGGACGTCCTTCAAGAGCTGGGCGGAGGTCATCGTCTAGCGCGACCTTCATCCACGCCACCACGCTAGGGTCAGGCACCCACGTACCCCCATTGGGGTTAAACCATGGGTCATCATACGCCGACGTCGGTGGTGAGCAGCCCACCAAGGCAAATATGAGCGCGCAAAGATGCAGGATTCGCATCTAACGAATGTAAGGGACTTCCCCGTCCCGAGGCGGCACCGGTGTGCAAGGATTGGTTTGCGACATCAATCTTTTCAAGAGGGGAAGTCCCATGAGCATAGTGTCTACGGTTGGAATCGACTTGGCAAAAAATGGGTTCTCAGTCCATGGCGTCGATGCAGGCGGAGTGGTCATGATCCGTCGAACGGTATCGCGGGCGAAGCTTGCGCAGCTGATCGCTCAGCTTCCACCCTGTCTGATTGGCATGGAGGCGTGCTCTGGAGCGCATGAATGGGCGCGACGGTTTGCAGCCTTTGGTCACAGCGTGAAATTGATGGCGGCAAAATTTGTGGCTCCGTATCGCAAGGGTGGGAAGAATGACGGCAATGATGCCGAGGCGATCTGCGAGGCGGTTGCCCGGCCGAATATGCGTTTCGTTCCCATCAAGTCGATCGAGCAGCAGGCGGATTTGACGCTGCATCGGGTTCGACAAGGATTTGTTGAAGAGCGAACCGCCATGTTGAACCGCATTCGCGGACTGCTCGCCGAGTTCGGCCACGTGTTGCCGCTGCGAGCTGCAGAAGTACGGCGCCGTGTTCCCGAACTTTTTGAGAAGCTGCCCACCAGAGTGGCCAGCTGTGTGCGCGATCTCCTCGAGCATGCCATGCGCCTCGAGGCCAAGGCCCTCGAGTACGAGCGAGAAATCCGCGCGCACGTTCGCACCAATGCACTGGCGCAACGAGCTCAAACGCGACTCGGCATTGGTCCCATCACCGCCTCGGCCCTGGTCGCCACGGTCGGCAACGCTCACGACTTCAAAAACGGCCGGCAGTTCGCCGCTTGGCTCGGTTTAGTGCCTCGACAATATTCAACCGGCGGCAAGACGCGCTTGGGGCACATTACCAAACGCGGCGATCCGTACCTGCGCACGTTGTTGGTGATGGGCGCTCGGGCCGTCTTGCAGGGCGCGCTACGATTAAATGACCCGCTCTCGCGCTGGGCACTTGCCCTGCAGCAACGGCGTGGCTATCACCGCGCCTGCATCGCGATCGCCGCAAAAAACGCTCGCATCGCATGGGCGCTATTGGCTAAGGACACTGTCATCGCCGCCGCTTGAACGGCAGCGATAAACTGAACTCGATTATTCTCAGGAGGATCACACGCACTGCACTCGTTGAGCAAAACAGGTCAGACCGGCGCTCGCGGAACCAGATCAACCTCAGAGCGGAAATCGCTGCATAACGATCGAGGCGCGAGCGCGCGGCTTACACGCGGGCCCGAGTGCATGACACTCATCAGTGGCCGATTAGAGTGACGCAGTCTGTCCTTTCCCGCTCAACAACGCGCAGCAAAAGAAACAGGAATCAAAAAAATATGTTGACACAATCGGGGAGTCCTTAGAATGAGGTTGAGCGACGCGGGATTGCGCCACCGCCAATCGAAACTGCTTTATCCCAATCATCGACTCCCTCCCTGCCTCACCGAAGGCACAACCCCGCGATCGCTCGAACCGAATGTTAGACGGTTGCGCCTACCTCGGCCTTGCACTTCCATCTGGCAGCACCACGTTGGAAAAATCTGCCTTTGACGACATCGAAACAGGCAATTGCGCATCAATGATCGCTTGTATAACGAGCGTCGCGTTCGGTGGGGGCGCACTGGACGATGCGTCTCGGTAATACCATACCGCACCTTTCTCTCGGGACAGCTCTGCAAAGCGCGAGCGCAGATCCGCGATTTGAACGTCACGACCATCTAAGACAATTCGGCCGTCCGCGAAAACGCTTACCTTTGCCACATTGGTATCCATCGTCGTCACCTGGTTTGCCGAGTCGTGGGAACAAGCGCATAGAAAGATCAGAAGGATCGCAGGTATTCGCATGCCGTCTAACGATGAGGTTGAGCGACGCGGGGCTTCACTAATCCAAAACGAAACTGATTTATTCAGATCATCGACTCCCTCCTTGGTCTACCGAAGACGCGACCCGCGATCGCTCGATCCGATTGTTAGGGCCAGTGAGGCAATGCGGGTTTACTGCGATTGCTTCTGCCGAACTCGCTTTCTTAAATACCATATGAGAAAAACTGATGCGACGAGCCAGACTAGAATTAAACCCCCAATCACCGCAAAAAATAGCGCTGCGCTTGCGGAATGACGCACGCCAATGAAGTAGTAGGCCACAAAAGGCAGGCCAATGAATCCGAGCCAAGGCGCGGGGCTAATAAACGCCAGCAATGGAAAGCCGAGGATTCGCAGTTGGGCTTTTGGCGGATACGCTGATGACGCAGATTGGCGAAGCCCAAGAACGAACTTCAACCAATTTCCAACCACCGCGACTATCGCCAGCCCGGCGAAAAACCCAAATCCCAACGGAAGCCACAGATCGACGCCAGAGAGATTCATGGGGCCTAACGATGAGGTTGAGCGATGCGGGGTTGCGTTGCCGCTAAACGAAGATACTTAATCCAAATCATCGACTCCCTCCTTGGCTCAACGGAGATGATATTCCCGCGATCGCTCGAACCGATGGTTAGAGGCGTACGCGACTACTCAAGCCTAGCGATACCACGACCCACGAACGAAAAATTATCTCGGTCCGACTCGATCCCCTCCTCGTACGGATCTAAGCTCAGATAGATACGCCCGGGGCTCCGAATGAGGCTGCAGAATTCAACGTACCTCGACGTGAAGTCCTCGCTAATTTCAAACTGAGAGACGCCAATGATCTGGAACGTGTGCAGGATACCGTCATTTGAACGCACGCCAAGGTTGGCAACGTGTGTGTCACTGTTCCAGTCATACGTGAGGGCTAGGGACTGAATGATAGTGTCGCGAATTGAGTTTGCGGTGACGTCCATTTTGCCTCTAACGATTATTTACGCGGCTAATTCGGATGCCGAAATCGCTTATGCGTTGAATTCGGACGGCGAATTGCGTCAATGACGTTATATATTGCGCTGGATCTGGTGGCATGTTCCTGGTTTCCTTGGAGGCCGGTAGCGGTTTTGTCGCGTAGTAGGTTGCGGGGAATTATACATGCCGGAG
>Ga0193716_1001802_pt1 | contig 12291 bp, 12 predicted proteins | sample U2c1metaG_FD_145901 | JGI IMG/M metagenome (GOLD analysis project Ga0193716, IMG submission 145901) | Soil microbial communities from a riparian zone of the East river system, Colorado, United States - U2c1 | ecosystem: Environmental > Terrestrial > Soil > Riparian zone | place: USA: East River...
TCCTTGCGTGTGAAAGATCGATGCGGGGGTCCGGCACCGATCTCACGGCTACTTGTGGTCGTGCGGCGCAAGTACGGTTGGCGGCGCGCCCTTGGCCTTCACAAAGAAGACGAGCAGTTTTGCCGGCCCGGTTGTGCTGGCGTTGCGGCTGACGACATGGATGTCGCTGGGCGATTCGGTGAAGACCTCGCCGGCATGCAAGGTTTTCGGAGCTTCACCCTCCAGTTGGGTGACGACGGCGCCTTCCAGGACATAAACGAATAGGTCCGCATTGTGGCGATGACGCTCCGAGACTTCGCCCGGCGCAAAGTTGACGAGCTCGACCATGCCTTCCTTGCCGGGGACATCGACAAGCTCCTTGGCGACCAGGGTCGATGCCGACCCGGTGCCCGCATGGGCTGCGGCAGATGCAATCGTGGCGCTGAGTGCGAACGACAGAATGAAAGCTGCTTTGTTCATTGTCTTGATCCTTTGTTTTGAGGGAAACCGATTTTCCACGCCCAGGGCGAAGGCGATTTCAAGAATGCCGGCGATGCAAAGGAGCAGCCATGCCATGTGCCGATAAGGCTTGTGCGACCGCGGCCGGCTGACTGCGGAACGCGACTCCCAGCCGGTTGAAGACGTTCATCAAACCGATGGCATAAGTCAGTTCGGCGAGCTCCTTGTCGCTGAATTCGGCGGCGGCGGCGTGATAGTCGGCATCGGGAATGTGGGTCTCGGCCACCCGCGTCACACTTTCCGCCCAGGCCAGTGCGGCGCGTTCGCGCGAACCGAACACCGCCCCAGCATCACGCCAGGCCGGTACGAGAACCAGTTTTTCCACCGCGAGGCCGGACTTGAGCAGGTCGCGCGAATGCATGTCGATGCAAAAGGCGCAGCCATTGATTTGCGAAACACGCAGATAGACGAGATCGACCAGTTGCTTTGGCAGGCCGCCTTTTTGCAGGGTGGCGTACACCCCGCCCAGGGCCCTGTAGCCATCCGGCGCGGCCTTGGCATAGTCGATGCGATTGCTCATGGAGATCCCTTTTGCATTTCAGGATTCCACCGTCTCGCATCCTGGCTTGCGCCAGAAGGGCCAAGATAACTGTTGTGAACTAGGCCATGATCACAGCGAAGGAACATCGCCGGGGCCCGGGCCAGGACGGATCGCACGATGCAGCCGTATTTTTCGGCCGTTCATCCCTGATTAGTGATCGAATTCCCGCATCTCAGCCAACCGCAGCGCGGCAATGCCAGTGCGCTGCCACGGCGGTGATTAACGGGAATTTATCGTTTGCCGCCTAATGTAACGATAGCGCCAAAAAAAGAGCGCAGTGGGTGTGTCATGCAAGCGAAACAGAGGGCAGAAGCGCTCTCGTCAAGCGACGAGCTGCGCGAATTCAAACGAAACGCCGTCAATCTTCCCGGCACCTTGATCGTGCCGGCCGAGGACGTCACCCTGCCGTGCCAGGTCCTGAACCTGTCGGGTGGCGGCGCCGGCCTGGCTTGCGAAGACCCGCCGCCCCTGCACACCTATGTCATTCTCTGCATCGAGGGATTTGGCCGGCTGGAAGCCGTGACCAAGCGGTTCGTCGAAGGCGAGCTCGGCCTGCAGTTCGTTTTCAAGGAAGCCAAGCGCCAACGCCTTTTGGACAATCTCGCCAATTATGCGAGCGGCGGCGTTGCGGGCAAAACCGGCCTGCGCCGCCACGCCAGGCTGCCCTCGATATCCAAGGTCCGCTTTACCCTGCCCGGTGGCGACGAGCTTCACTGCGAGGTCATCGATGTTTCGCTGCGGGGACTTTCCCTGCGGACGGCCATACGGCCCGCGATCGATGAACGCATCAGCATAGGCCAGAAATACGGCCGCGTGGTGCGCCATCACAGCGAAGGCATCGCGATCGAATTCGCGGAGGGCGATTCATCCCATGGCGGTTGAGGGAGCCACACGCAGCCTGAGTGCGATAAGGACCGCATCGTCGAACCGCGTCCTCAACCTGAATGCCATCGGGCTGCGCAATGCTGAAAACCTCGCGCACCGGGCGATGCCGCTGTTTCTGTCTCCCGTCATCAATCATGCGATTATTCTGAAACACAAGCTTCGCGCCAATGAAGCCGATGCCATGCCGGATCGCCGCGCAGTCGCGACCAAGATCATCATCCCGTATGAAAGAAGCAATCTGCGCTCCGGCGGGCGTTCCATGTTCGTCGACCAGCGCGATTTTGAAACCCTGTTCCGGGAAATCGGCAATTACAAGGACGAAACCGAAGCGGTGCGCGATCTGATCGTCCTGCGGTTGATCGACAAGTTGCCGTCTCTCGATCCGTTTCTGCTTCGCGAACAGCTGCGCAGCCATGACATACGCGCCAACCCGTCCTACTTCGAGATATCGGCTGCCGACCAGCAGCGCATGTTTGGCTACGCCTCGAACGAAATGAGCCGCCTGACGCGATTGGTGAACACGGGCAATTCAGCGGACGCCACGGCCAAAATGGTCACCGCGCTTCTGTCCAGCGAGGTCAACGAGAAGCTGGAGCCGATGCGGCTTACGCTGGACCTCAATCGCGAGGAATTCTGCGAAGGCGCCTTCAGCTGGCGCGGGTTCATCTACTACAAATGGACCATGAGCGATTTTTGTCCCAGCCTGCTGAAATCGCTTCGCGAGTTGCGCGAACTGGCGCCGGTCGAAAAAGTCAACGCCGACCAGAAAGCCTATTTTGCCGATGCCAAGGCCACCATCGTCCGGGGCACCAAAATGAACATCGACAAGGTTGGCGACATCATCAGCATCTATGACGATGCCTATGACTGCCTGATCGACCGTCAAAATCCCAAACTGTTCCGCGACTTCCTGCTCGCCGCGCCGTCCCTGTTCCTCCAAGCATGCGGAGGTGGAAGAGCTGATCTCCATCTTTGAAGATTTCAAGCGATGCGTCTCTCCGACCGATAAAGACCTGAAGTCACTGGCCGCCTGATTTATCAGACTGTGCCGCGCGCCGCAGCTTCCACCCGTTGATCCGGATCGATCGCCAGCCAGGCAACACCCGCCACGGCATAAATGCCCGCCAGGACCATCAGCGGGATATTCCAGTTGTTGGTGGCATCCACGATATAGGCCAGCGCCAGCGGACTGACGATGCCGCCGACCTGGCCCACCGTGTTCATGACCCCGGCGGTCACACCGGCGTGGTTGCCGCCGACGTCGACCGCGGTGGCCCAGGCCGGCGCCAGGGTGAGCATCGAGCAGGCGCCGCCGATCGCGATCAACAAGCCGGCCGCGAAACCGCTGCCCACCTGTGTGGCGAGAAAAATCGCCAGCGCCGCCAGGACATAGCCGACGCCGAAGGCCCGCCGCGCGGCGCGCAGCGATATCCTGCGGGCAAGCTTGTCCGAGCCCTCCCCGCCCGTCAGGTCCGCAACGAAACTCAGCATCAGCGGCAGGCCCGAAAAGATCGCCAGCTCTGCGCCCTTCATGCCGCGCGCCTGCGCCAGATAGGTCGGAAGCCAGGTGATGAAGAAATAAAACCCGTAGCTGTTGGCAAAGGCCTGCACGCACAGCGGCGCCACCGTCACCGTCTTGAACACCGCCGTCCAGCCGCCGGGAACCTGATCCTTGGCGGCCGGCAGACCGCGCGTCGCCTCGATATGGTCGCGCTCGTCCGCCGACACCGCACGGTGCTCGCGCGGCTCATCGCGGAACCAGGCATACCAGCCGACCGTCCAGACCACGCCGACCAGGCCGAAAAACACGAAGATCGCGCGCCACTCCAGCCAGCCCGCGATGGCGGCGACCGCCAGCGGCGTCAACCCGCCCGACAGATGGGCGCCCGCGAAAAAGATGCCCTGGATCCGTCCGCGCTCGGACAGCGGTATCCAGCGCGAATAGACCCGCGCCACTGACGGCCAGGCGCCCGCTTCGCCCACGCCGAACAGAAAGCGTATGACCAGCAGCGATGCGAAATTCCACGCGGCCGCCGTGGCCATGGTGAAGGTTGACCACCACAGCACCACCCATGTCAGCACGCGGCGGGCGCCGTCGCGGTCGGCCCACCAGGCGGCGGGGACCCCGAACAGGGCATAGGCGACCGCGAAGGCGCTGAAGACATAGCCCATCTCGATACGCGACAGGCCCAACTCGGCGCTGATCTTGGGCGCCAGGACCGCGATGCAGACCCGGTCGAGATAGGTGACGGCGGCAAGGGCGACGGTGACCGCGACAACGCGATTGCGAACAGAAAATTTCGTGCGACCCAAATGCCCCTCCCGGCGGCTCTGATGGCCGCGCTTGCGCCCACACTAACGTCTATCGGGGAAGCCGCAAGCGCCGCTATTTGCGCGCAGGAGCCGGCTTGGCAGAATCGAAATGGATGGTCTTGAGCGCGTCCACGCCCAGTTCCTTTGCGCCGGAGGGCAAGCCGTTGCTTTTGAGGATATAGCTCACAATGTCGGCGTTGGCGCTGGGACCCAATGCGCCGGGATGGTCCAGCGGCATGGCGGTGCTGATATAGTCAAACAGCACATCCAGAGTCGTGCCGGCATAATAGGGCATCAAGCGGCCCACCAGCGGCGGAATCTCGAAGGTGCCGAGCAGGCCCGCGCCATGGCAGCGCGCGCAGCTTTGCGTGTAAAGCGTGTGGCCGCGATCGGCCTGGGCGTCGGTATAGACGCCGTCCCAGATCGAGCTCCGCGCCTGGGCCCCTGTCCCGGCCATCGCCAGAACCGCCACACCCACCGCAAGTATCTTGAATCGCATGACCAGCCTCCTCATGCCGGGTGCGCGGGAAAGCGGGAGAACAGTTCTTCCACCACGCGCACGGCGCCTTCGGCCTCCGCGCGGTCGGGTATCTCGTTGCTGTTCTTCCAGCTTTTGACGAATTGCCCCGGGCCCACGGCGATCACCATGACGCCGTCGCTCTTGGAGCGGCATTCCACATTGCGATAGGTGAAGCCGTAATTGACCTCCTGCTGCGGGATCAGCCATTCGGTCTGGCCGCGCACCGGCACCATCGCCTTGTCCCGCCACCAGTCATGCGCCGCATAGCCGGGGCAGTTGATGATCACTTTTTCGGGCAGATGCGCCAGTTCGGCCGGGGCGTGGAAATCGCGCATCACGATCTTGCCGCCGGCGCCGAAGAACTCGCTGGTCAGCAGATGGCCATACTCGCTGAAATTGAAGAACATCCTGGAAGAATGGGCGGCATATTTCACCGGGAAAGGATTGAGGTCCGGCGTCAGCGCTTCGGGCCTGGAGGTGATGTCGCCTAGCCGGTTGCCCATGTCGTAGAACACCGGCGCGGCCTCGCCGGACGGCAGGGCCAGTGCCGGCGGCGGCGGCGCGTCGAGCGGCGTGTCGGAGAGATCATAATGCTCGCTCCAGGCGATGGGGTTGCCGGCCCGGCCGAAATAAGGGCGGAAATTCTTCCACGAGATGCGGACCATCCGCTCCCATATGTCGCCGAGATTGGGCTGCGCTTCCGAGGCCAGCGCCACCGTGCCCGGCCCCCACACGCCGTTGGCGCGGTAGGAGCGCGTGCGCGGCAGCAGCTCGCGGGTATAGATCGTGACTTCGGCGCCCGCCCGCTGCGCCACCACGGCCGAGGTCAGCCCGATGATGCCGCTGCCGATCACCGCGATCTTCTTGGGGCTGGTGGACATGGCCTTCTGCACCTGCAGATCGGCCGAGCCCCAGGACAGGCACCAGCCGCTGCCGTGATGGCCATAATTGTGTACCACCGTGGCGTCGCCGATCTGTTCGACGGTGAGATTGGGGCCCTTGGTGCGGAAGGGGCGCAGGCAGCATTTGATGTCATAGATGCGGTCGGTATGGGCCCGGATCGGCGCCAGGATCGCAGGGCGGCCCGCCCGGGGGACTTGCGCCGCCGCGGTCCCGCCCAATCCCACCAGTCCGCCCAGGGCGAGCGACTGTTTCAAAAGATGCCGACGATCCATGCTGAACCCCACTCAGACTCTGCCCGGAGCCAGAGAGTGCCTTGTTGGCTTGCAGTCGTCTAGCTCAGTGTTCGGCGGGTTTTGCCCAATAGGCGGGCGCGTAGCCCAGCGAAAGAGCACTCCCTCCGCGCGGGTGGGTCGTAGGTTCAGTTCCTACCGCCCAGCACTTCCCAATCGTCGAGAATGGCCATGTCCGCTTTGGGTCAGAAGCGGTCATTCGTCCCTCGTTAGCCCACTATCCGCATCTGACCCTGGTGAGGGCTCTAAGATCAATCGGCAGCTTCACATGCTCTTTCGTCGGCACTTTCGCTGGCGAATGTAATTTTCGAAATCTATCCGCGTGAGCGGGTCGCAGCCTTTTGAGCAATTCTGACGGCCTTTGCATGCGCCTCACTAGCCAAGGCATGCTTCTTGACCGCTGCATGGTGTGCGGATGTACCTACGGCAAGCTTCATTTCCTTGTGGGCTACTGCACGTTCCGCTGCGCGTTTGTCCAATTCGATGTCTTCCGAACTTTTATCCGCCATTTCAATTTCCTTATAAGTTGATCAGACAATATCGCTTTCACGGCGCGTTGTCCTGTTTTGCATCCCGTGCCGTTGACATGGAAGGGGGCGTTGCGCCCAACCAGCCCACACGGAGGCAGCACGGCAAAGCCCAATGTCCGCTAAACGCCATAAGCGGACATGCGATTGATCAATGGCAGACGCAGAAAACAGCCCATCGGAGCCGGATTGCACCTGTCGCGCCATGGGCGACAAAGCTTCCGCTTCGACCGCAGTGCCACTAGGCTGGCACCAGCGAATGTGGAGGGAAAAATGACCTGTCGCGCTTTCTTCCTTGCTGCTGCCATGCTGGTGGCAGCGGCGCCCCTTGCAGCGCCGGCCTGGGCCACGCCTGCCAAAATCAAAGCCGGCATCAGCGGCGAGGATTGGGGCACCACGCAGAATGGCGACAAGGTCAGGCTTTACACCCTGACCGGCAAGGGCGGCATGGTCGCCAGGATCGCCAATTTCGGCGGCGTGGTGGTGGACTTGATAGTGCCGGACCGGCATGGCAAGCCGACCAATGTGGTGCTGGGCTATGACGATTTTGCCTCCTACGAAAAAGGCGGCGTCTACAGCGCCCTGATCGGGCGCTACGCCAACCGCCTGTCGTTCAAATTCCTCGTTGACGGCAAGATTTACGAACAGCCCGCACCGCCGCCCCGTCCGGCGCCCGCGGGTTCGGCGCCCCAGGCGCCGCGGACTTACATCCAACACGGCGGCAGCAACGGCTTTCAGAAGCGGGTGTGGGACGCGGTGGCGCATGATGGGCCGGAGCCCAGCCTGGCCCTCACCGTCAAGGAGGCGGACGGCACTGGCGGCTTTCCCGGCAATATCACGGTGACAGTCACTTATACGGTGCGGGCCGATAATACGCTGGTCCTGGATTACAAAGGCACCACCGACAAGCCCACGGTGATGAACCTCACCAACCATTTTTATTTCAACCTGAATGGCGGCACCAAGGACATCAGCGACGAAAGGGTGACCCTGTTCTCCAGCCGCTACACGCCCTTTGACGCCAACGCCATGCCCACCGGTGTTGTGGCGTCCGTGACGGGCACGCCCTATGACTTCACAAAGCCCGTCCGCATCGGCGACCGGCTGGCGCTGCCCGATGTCGTGCAGACCGTCGCGGATGGTGTGCGTATCCCCGGCTATGACACGTCCCTACTGACGGATGGCGTGGTCGGACAGCTTCGGCCCGCTGCCCGCGTGGACGATCCCGACACCGGCATCGTGATGGTGACTTTCACGACCCAGCCGGGCCTGGAACTCTACACCGACAATATCAAAAACCAGGTCAAGGGCAGAAAGGGCGCGCTGTACGGCAATCACTGGGCCATCAGCCTGGAAACACAAAGGGCGGCCGACACGCCCAATCATCCCAACTTCACTTCGGCCGAAGTGACGCCCGCCAGGCCGCTGCACGAAGTCACCGAATACCGGTTTAGCACTTTGAAGTGAGACATGCCGGGCTTCGATATAGCGCCACGCCGTATCGCGTCACGGCCCGCGTCACCGCGTCGATGACAGCCCGTCGGCGGGCACCAGCGCGCATCCTGACGAGCTTTTGTGCGTGCCGGAATGTCCGCTTTGGGTCAAAAGCGGACATTCGCCGTCGATGGATGTGGGCTACTCCAATCAGAATTCCGCAAATCGCTGGAGTGGCGGAAATCCGTAAATCTGCCCTCACGCCATCAAATACGGCTTCAAGGTCGCAAAGCGGAATTCGATCTCCGCGATGGCGTCGGGCGCCAGTTCGGGGACGATGGCGCGGCCCGCGGGCGCACCGCGACGCTGGGCGGTGGATTTGAACACGCCGCGTTTTTTCCAGATATAGCGTTCGGTGCCGGGAATCTGGGCCTCGCAATTCTTCATCAGCAGCAGCTTGGCAAAGGCATCCGCCGCCTGCTCGCGCTTGCCTGCGCGATACGCATTCCAGATCGCCACCATCACATCGCCATACATGCCCTGGGCGGTCATCTCGCCGTCCAGCCCCAGGCGCAGCTCATAGAGCCAGCCGTCGCCGCCGGTGGCGCCGAACACGCTTGTCAGCGGCGGGCGCTGGGCGGCTTCCGCCTTCATGCGCGGCACCAGCGGGTAAGTCTCTTCCTTGATGTGGCCGAGGTTGGGGAATTCGCGCGCCAGGCGCACCATCAGCGCCACGCTGGGCGCCAGCGCGTTCGGCGCGCCCGAGATCGTGGTCTGGATGAAGATCGGCCGCTTCGACAGCGTCGCCAGCGCGGCGAAATAGTCATGATAGCCCTCATCGCTCTGCTCGGCCGAGGGCGGCATAGCGATCAGCGCATCTGGATTGAGACTCTCGGCATAGCGGGCATAGTCCAGCATCTCGGCCTTGGTGGCGGCCTGCACCCCCAGCACGCTGGCGACTTTGGTACCGCGGCAGGCGTCGGCGATCGCCTTCATGCCGCGCAGGCGCTCCTCCTTGCTCAGCAACAGGATGTCGCCATTGCCCTGCGGCCAGGCGGCGCCGGTGCAGCCCCACTTGTCGTAGAACTGCATCTGGCGGGCGAGGTCTTCGTAATCCACCGCGCCGTCGGGGCGATAGGGCGTGACGACGATGGGCATCACCCCGCGCATGGGCTTGGGCGCTTGTGCCCACGCCGGTATGGCCGACAGCAGGGCGCCGGAGGCCATCAAACCGAGCATGTCGCGGCGGGTGGGAGTGTTGGCCATCGGTGTCCCCGTCCTGTCTTGGTTTTGTCATCACATTACGCGCAGCAACGCAGCCCCGCCACCGTTGCATTCGGCGCTTTTCATGGAATGATCCCTTCTCCTTCAACGGGCGGGATTTCAGATGGCATTGGCGATAAGGGCGGCTCTGGCCGCATCGTTCCTGGCAGCGCTGGTGGCGACGGGCGATGCTGCACCGGCGCCAAAACCAAAGCTGCTGGTGCTGTCGATCGACGGGCTGGACTGGCGCTACCTGCGCGACCGCGATGCGCTGGGGCTGAAGATTCCCAATATCCGCAAGATCCTGGCGCTGTCTGAGGTCGCCGATGGCGTGACGGGCGTGTGGCCGACCATCACCTGGCCGTCGCACACCTCCATGATCACCGGCGTGCGCCCGGACCAGCACGGCATCGCGTCCAATGCCGCCCTGCCGCTGGACCCGGCGCTGAGTTATTGGTCGGCGAAAAAGATCAAGGTGCCGACCCTGACCCAATGCCTGATGCGCCAGGGGCGCACCACGGGCGCGGTCAACTGGCCGGTGACCATGGATGCGCAGCTGACCTGGAATCTGCCCGAGGCCTATGTGCGCCGCAGCGGCGATTCCTCGGACATGGACACGGTGGACCGCTTCGGCACGCCGGGACTAGTGGCCGAGATCGGCCGCGCCCTGCCATCGTTCCCGCAGGAATGGCTGGACGACCGCTCCCGCACCCTGGCGACAGTGTTCCTGCTGAAACAAAAGCAGCCCGACCTGCTGCTGGTGCATCTGGCCGAGCTGGATTCCGCGGCGCATGAGGAAGGCCCCTTCGTGCCGCATGTGAATGCGGTGGTGGAGCGGACCGACGAGCTGATCGGCGACATCGTCAAGGCGATGCCGAAGAATTACCGCCTGGCGCTGGTGTCCGATCACGGCTTTGAGCGGATCGACCATGTCGCCAACCTGAAAGCGATGGCGGCTGCCGACGGGGTGACCGGCGAGATGGCCGTTACGGGCGGGCTGGTGACAACCGGCGATGCGAAACTGGCCGGCTGGCTGCGCGCGCAGACGGCCAAGGGCGATGTCGGGCGCGAGGTGCCGCACGGCGAACTGATGGCCTATGCACCGCAGCTCGGTGGTGCAGTGGCGGCGTTTGAGCCCGCCGCCCATGTGACTTTCGGTGGGGCGGCCAGCGGGCCGGCGCACGCGCCCCCATCCAACCAGGGCACCCATGGCTTCTGGCCAAAGCGCCCCGACTATCACAGTATCTTCCTGCTCTCGGGCCCGGGCGTGAAACCGGGCGCGCTGGGCGAAATCGAAATGCTGTCGCTGGAAAAACGCTTCGAAGGCGCACTGGGGATCAACTGCCCCGGATAACGACGCCGAACAAGAAACCACCGTCGCAAAGACAGGGGGACAAATGCACAGGCGGGAGATGATCGGCGCCGCCATGGCCGGCGCAGCGGCGCTTGTGGCGAAAAAGGACGCCGCGGCGCGGGAAACCCTGGCAAAGGCCTCGCGCGGCATGCCGTCGCCGCGCATCAAGGACATCCGCGTCATCAGCACCATGCCCCAGGGCACCCGCCTGTCCGTGGTCAAGATCATCACCGACCAGGATGGGCTCCATGGTTATGGCTGCGCTTCCTTCTGGTTTCGCGCCGATCTCATCGGACCCGCGGTGGAGAATTATCTGAAACCATTGCTGCTGGGCCGCGCGGCCGACCGCATCGAGGATATCTGGCAGCTTTGCTATGACAGTTCCTACTGGAAGAACGGCCCGGTCCTGAACAATGCCATCAGCGGCATCGACCAGGCGCTGTGGGACATCAAGGGCCGCCAGGCCGGCATGCCCGTCTATCAATTGCTGGGGGGCAAGGCGCGCGAGGCGGCGGATGCCTATCGCGGCGTTGGCGGCAAAACCATTCCCGAGACGGTCGAGAATGCCAAAAAGCTGATGGCGCAGGGCTTCCGGCATGTCCGGGTCCAGACCGACCCGGACCTGGTCTATGGCGCCACGCACGGCGGGCCGGGCGTCCTGCACGACAAGGCGGTTTTCAATCGCGGGGACTATATCCGCCGCACCTTGGCGCTGCTGGAAGCCTGCCGCAAAGAGCTCGGCGGTGAGGTGGAGTTGATCCACGATGTCCATGAAAGGATCAGCGTGCCGCAGGCCGTTCAGTTCACCAAGGACGTCGAGCAATTCCGCATGTTCTATCTGGAAGATCCCCTGTCGCCGGAAGACATCGCCTGGTATCGCAACATCCGCCAGCAAAGCTCTACCCCCATTTCGATGGGCGAATTGTTCAACAGTCCGCACGAATGGACGCCGATGATCACTGAACGGCTGATCGACTTCATGCGCATGCATGTCTCCCAGACCGGCGGATTGACGCCCTGCCGCAAGGTCGCGGCCATGGGCGAGATCTTCAATGTGCGCACCGCCTGGCACGGGCCGGCCGATGTTTCGCCGGTCGGCCATGCCGCCAACCTGGCGCTGGCGCTGTCCTGCACCAATTTCGGCGTCCAGGAATGGTCGGGCTTCAATGATGCCAGTCTTGAGATTTTCCGCGGCGCGCCCGAGCTCCGGAACGGCTATCTCTACGCCAACGAAGCGCCCGGTTGGGGTATCGAGGTCGACGAGGCCGCAGCGTTGCGGCATCCTTACGACCGGACCGACCCGCTGAATGGCGGCTGGCCAGGCGGCGAAGTGCGCCTGCCCGATGGTCAAGTGAGCAAGTTTTAAAAAGAGGGCTTCATGAAACGCCGTTTTGTCTTGTTGGCCGTCCTGCTCGCCGCTTCGTCGGCGATGGCGCAGACCACGCCCGCGCCGCTGCCCAATCCCGCCTGCCCCGGCACCATGATGCAGGCCTATATCCCCGCCTATGGCACGGTGGAGGGCAAGCCGATTGACGACCGCCTGCCGGAGAAATGCCGCGACACGCGGCTATTCTCGCAGCAGACCCGCGCGCCCTATCACCACGCCGCCAGTTTCAAACTCACCGTGCTGACCGACAAGCTGCATCCGCCCGGTTCTGCCGCGATCCTGCCGAACGGCAATATCCTGGTGAGCGAGAAACTGCCCGGCGCGCTGCGCGTGGTCGCGGCGGATGGTACCTTGTCGGCGCCGTTCACCGGATATT
>Ga0193716_1001803_pt1 | contig 12288 bp, 4 predicted proteins | sample U2c1metaG_FD_145901 | JGI IMG/M metagenome (GOLD analysis project Ga0193716, IMG submission 145901) | Soil microbial communities from a riparian zone of the East river system, Colorado, United States - U2c1 | ecosystem: Environmental > Terrestrial > Soil > Riparian zone | place: USA: East River...
CGACAACGGAAGGCGGCCCCGGCGCTGCCGTTACGATCAAGGTCCGGGGCGGCGGTTCGATCACCCAGGATAATACCCCCCTTTATGTAGTGGATGGCATCCAGATGGAAGATGCGCTTTCCAATCTGTCTCCCCAGGATATCGCTTCGGTCGACGTGTTGAAGGATGCGGCGGCTACCGCCATTTATGGAGCCCGGGGCGCCAACGGGGTGGTGATCATTACGACCAAAAGCGGGAAAGCGATGAAAACTGTGGTTGCCTATAACTACTTCTATGGGGTCAACAAGGTCGCAAAAGACTTTGATGTCATGAACCCCAAAGAATTCATTGAATACAATTGGGAAAAAACGAGGAATACCACCGCGGACAGCGTGGCCTTCGCTTCGCAATACGGTAACAGCTGGGTAGGGCTGGATTCCATCCGTAACAAACCCAATGTCGACTGGCAGCATCTTACTTTCGGCCGCAGCGCACCCACACAGACGCATAATGTCAGCTTCACCGGGGGAGACAAGGCGACTACTTTTAATATCAGCTATACCAATAACAATGAACAGAGCGTAATGATCAACTCCAGTTTCCAGCGAAACCTCCTGAACATGCGATTCGATCATGCGGTTTCCGACCAGTTCAAGGTCGGGCTTAATATCGGGTTGAATGACCAGGTGATCAATGGGGCAGGCACCAGCGCCAACGGTAACGTGACCAACAACCGCCTGCGCAATTCGGTCAAATACCGGCCTTTTCTCGTGAATTCGACGGATCCCAACGATGCCAATGACGCGGCCTATTTCGCATACACGAACTCCACGGGTTATTACCTGATAGACCCCATCCAGTTCGCCAACGCCACTTACCGGCGGAATCATACCGATAATGTCACGGTCAGCGCCTTTATGAACTATGCGTTCACTAAATTCCTTTCGCTGCGTGTCACAGGTGGGTTGAATACCAATCAGGGTAAGCTGAACACCTTCGATGACGCCATTACCTGGAATGCCATCACCAATAGCAATGGTCAACCGATCGTAAATATCACCAGCGCGAATACGAATTCCATAACGGAGAATGCCGTGCTGACCTTTTCCAATAGCGGGTTCGCTTCGAATTTCCACCGGAATAATTCGATCAATGTGTTGGTCGGCCAGGAAACCTACCAATTGTCCGCTAATTCGCAGACTGACCAGGTGCGGTATTTCCCTATCGGCATAACCCCGGGCAAAGCTTTTTCACAGCTGAGTCTCGGTACACCAACACCGCTTTATCCCACTGCCAATGACGCCAAAAGCAGGATTACCTCAGCGTTCACGCGTATCAACTATGGGTATAAGAGCAAATATCTTGCGACCTTTAACATGCGTGCGGACGGGTCTTCCAAGTTCGCCCCAGGACACCAATGGGGCTTTTTCCCTTCCGGGTCTGTAGCCTGGCGTCTCTCTAACGAGGATTTCTTTCCGCAGAGCAAGATCGCGTCCGACGTAAAGCTCCGCTTCAGTTACGGCCTGGCGGGGAACAACCGCATCAGCGACTATTTGTATACCTCGCTATACCGGTCAAACAGTTCCCCCTATACCCTGAACAATACGCTGCTTCCCGGTTACGCCATTGCCAGTCTCGCCAACCCGGATCTCAAATGGGAGTCCACGCTATCCCGCAACATAGGTTTGGATATGGGTCTCTTTAAGAATAAACTCCAGCTAACGCTCGACGCCTATATGAATGATACGCGTGACTTGCTGATCAACGTGCCGATTGCCGCCAATTCCGGTTATACCACCCAATTGCAAAATGTGGGCAGCGTTCGTAACAGGGGCCTGGAGCTGCAGCTGAGCACCGTAGCGATAGCTACCAAAAGCTTTAAATGGAGCATCAATTTCAATATCTCCACCAATCACAATGAAGTGACGAAACTCTCCCATGTACAGGATCATTACTTCGCCAGTTCTGGCTGGGGCGCAGGCAACGAATACCTGGTGAAGGTAGGGCAGCCTGTAGGCACCATCTGGGGATATAAAGCGGATGGCATGTACACCCTGAATGACTTTGAGTATAATGCCACCAACAGCACCTATGTCCTGAAGAAAGGCGTGGCGGATAACACCGCCTCCGTCGGAGTACCTGCGCCGGGGACAAAGAAATTAAAGGATATCACGGGTGACGGGATCGTGAATATCAACGACCAGACCATCATTGGGAATGCTCAGCCGAAATTCACCGGCGGTCTAAACAACCAATTTACATACAGGCGTTTTGACCTGAGTATCTTCGTCAACTTTGTATATGGCAACAAGATACTCAACGGCGATAAAGTGGAGTTCAGCAACGCCTATGCCGGCAGCGCCTCCAATCTGACGGCCATTATGAATCACCGGTGGAAGACCATCGACCAGAACGGGGTAGCAGTACAATGGGCCGTTACTTCGGGTGGCAAGACCTTGCCTGCCGGCGCTTCTCCTGCCGTCCTCGCCGCAATCAATAAAGACGCCAAAATATGGCAGCCCATCAAGGGTGGTAACTATCTCGAGCTGGATTCCTGGGGGGTAGAGGACGGATCTTTTCTGCGTGTCAACAATATTACCTTCGGATACAGCCTGCCGGTGGAAAGTCTGCTGAAAGCAAGGATCAAAATGTTGCGTGTCTATGCCACCGTCAACAACGTGGCCGTTCTGACACATTATTCCGGGATGGACCCGGAGGTAAGCACCAAGAATTCGAGTTATGTGACGCCGGGTGTGGATTCTTCACCCTATCCCCGCAGCAGGGCCTTTATTGCCGGCATAAATGTTAATTTCTAAATCATTCATCGTATGTCAATCAAAAATATTCGTCTTTTTTTCCTGGTGGCAGGATTGCTTTTGACAGCCATCCTTGTCAATTCCTGTAAGAAATACCTTTCGCTCAGCCCCAACTCCGCCTTCGATGAGGCCTATGTCTTTGGCAGCGTTAACGACGCTTATAAAGCCGTTCTGGGCACCTATGCCTCCCTGACCGGCGACCGGGGATATGGAGGCAGGATCCAGTATTACTTTTCCAACGACTGCGATGAGTCCTATTGCAACGCCAGCAATACGAACGTCATCGGCGGGGACAACGGCGCCAAAGCCCTTTCCCGCTACAACGCAATAGCAACGAATACCGAACTGGACGCCGAATGGAATATCTATTACGCCGGCATCGACAGAGCCAACCATTGCATCAAGAATATCCCACAGATGGACCTGTACACCAATGGGTCCGCCAGCGACAAGGCGAGCCTGCGACGGCTTTATGGAGAGGCCCTGACCATCCGGGCGCAGCTTTTCTTTGATCTGATCAAATTCTGGGGCGATGTTCCGGCGCCCTATATTCCCTCCACGGATCAACCTGATCTCAACCTGCCTGCGACAAACCGGGATGTCATTTACGATCATATCCTGAACGACCTGCTGCTGGCCGATTCCTTGTTACCCTGGAGAGGGGATGCCGGCGTTGCAGTAGACGAAAGGATCACGAGGGGTTCGTCCAAGGGCTTGCGGGCCAGGATCGCCCTTTTCAGAGGCGGTTATTCGCTCCGCGCGGCTTCCAAACAAATGGAACGGTCTGCAGATTATCTGAAATATTATCAGATCGCCCGCGACGAATGCAATGACATCATCAATTCCGGCCGTCATAAACTGAACCCCAGTTTTATTGCCGTATTCAAGAATAGCTTTGACGCCCACGTGATCGAACCAAACGGCGAAGCGATCTGGTCGATAGGGCTCTCCGGCGGCACCGGCGTGTCCGATGGCCGGATCGGCTTTATCGACGGCACCCGGGTCAACGGAAATGGCTCCGGTCAGGACTGGGCCCTTCCTACCTATTTCTATAAGTTTGACAGCCTGGACTCCCGCCGCGACGTCACCATCGCCTCCTACGCGATCAGCGGCACCGGTGTTTACACCGGTCAGAATACCGCCTACGGTCCCTTCAGCATGTCCAAGTTCCGGCGCGACTGGATCACCAACCCTTCCATTCCTCCCACCAGCGCCGGCACCTATAACGGCATCAGCTGGCCGATGATCCGCTACTCGGATGTGCTGCTGATGTTCGCCGAAGCAGAGAACGAGATCAACCAGGGCCCTACCGCGGCCGCCACCGACGCCTTCAAACAGGTACGCGTAAGAGGCTTCAGCGGCAATGCTGCGAAAATAGGGACCATCCCCTCCGATTACGCCGGATTCTTTACAGCCATCACCAATGAACGGATGTTCGAGCTTGGCGGAGAGGGCATCCGGAAATGGGATCTCATCCGGTGGAACCTCATCAATGCCGTCATTACGGATACACGTGCCAATCTGGCGAAGTTCAGGCTGGGACAAGCTCCCTATGTTAACGTACCGGCCCGGATGTATTACCTGAATAATTCCACCACGGGACTGGTCTATTCTTCCGGGTATTACCAGAAAAGCGCCGCGAATCCTCCTGCCGGATATAGCAGCCTCAACTGGGCGGCAGCCTATTCGGCGGCCTTCGTGACAGATTGGGCGGGAAGCTATGTTCCCAATCAGCGGGAGATCTTGCCTTATGGCCCCTCCACTCTTACCAGCAATCCCAGTCTTCACCAGGGATATGGATACTAAGGAATGGCCTTAAATATTGACTATGTCAAAATGTAGATATCGGTATGGCTCTGTTTTTTTCCTGGCTCTGGCAACCGCTGGCTGCTGGCTTTCCGCGAGCAGCCAGCCGCTGGCCGGTAATCGTGATTTCGATATTAGCAAGTTCGGCGCTGTCAGCGATACGACGAAGCTAAGTACAGTATCGATCAACCGGGCCATAGAAGCCTGTTCCCATGCCGGCGGCGGACGCGTCTTCATCCCGGCCGGCCATTATAAAAGCGGCACCATCACCTTGTTGGATAACGTTGAATTATACCTGCAAAGTGGCGCTATCTTATATGGCAGCACGCAGCATGGCGACTATCCCCGCCAACGGCAGCCGCGCTACCGCTCACAGAAAGATCCCGGTGGATGGTATGCGCTCATCTATGCCGAAGGCGCCCGGAATATCGGCATTTCCGGTCCCGGCACCATCGACGGACAAGGTGCAAGTCAGCTGCCACGCGTGCTCCAAAAAGGACAAGGTGTCGACGACAGGGACGGAAGACCCCGGAATATCCTTCTGATCTCCTGCAAGGACATCTCCATACAGGAGATCACCCTTCAGAACTCCGGCATCTGGAATCAACACTACCTGGATTGCGAGAACCTGTTTGTGCGTAATATCCGCGTTTACAACCACAGCAACCGGAACAACGATGGCATCGATCTCGATGGATGCCGGCATGTTATCCTGTCCAACAGCATCCTCGATTCGGATGACGACTGCATCACGCTAAAAAGTACGGGTCCGGCTGCCTGCGAAGACATCGTCATTACGGGCTGCATCGCCAGCAGTTTCTGCAACGCAATCAAATGCGGCACCGAATCCACCGGTGGTTTTAAAAATATCCTGATCAGCGATTGCATCGTCAGACCCTCGTCCTGCCTGACGGAGCCAGTTTTTAAAACGCCCCGGACCGGGCAAACCGGCATCGCGCTGGAAATAGTCGATGGCGGCATCATGGACGGCGTCATCGTCAGCAATATCCTCATCGAAGGAACGGAATGTCCCATATTTGTCCGCCTTGGCAACAGGGCGCGCAAATATATTCCCGAGGCCCCCGATCCGCCGTTGGGAAAAATGCGGAATATATCCATCTCCGGTATCACCGCCGATAATACCGGCAATTCTTCCTGTTCGATCACAGGTGTACCCGGCGCTGCCATCGAAAATATTTCACTCGAACATATCCGTCTCACCAATAAAGGCGGATTGAAGGAGGGACAATATACTGAGGATATTTCGCAGGTGCCCGAACTGGAAACGGCTTACCCCGAGCCCTCCAAATGGGGCAACCTGCCATGCTATGGATTCTTTATCCGGCATGTGAAGGAGATCAGCCTGAACGATATCCGGCTTAGCTCCCGGGGAAAAGAAACAAGGATCGCCCTCCTCGCCGACGATGTCGACGAGCTCTTTGTCAGCCGGCTGCGGGCGGATGGTGGGGAACAGGGGAGCCTGCGGTTAAATAATGTTAGAAGTTATAAGAAGATATGATGAGATCCTTTTTTTTCATATGCCCGATGCTAGTACTTTTTGCCGGATCGGAATTGGCAGCGCAACCGCCGGCCGCGGTAAATGCCGTGGGCACCAACCTGGTTACCAATCCCGGTTTCGAAACAGGACAAGAACCCTGGCAGCTGGATAACTGGATGAAAAATGAGGTGGTGTGCGAGCGGGACGGCAAAAATGCCCACAGCGGCGCCTGGTCAATGCGCGTAGAACTGACTAAAGTGATCAACGGACCTCAGGTCTCGCTGGCCTTCCCCCATCTGCCTTTGCGCGAGTCGACAGCTGTGCGTGTGCGTTTCTGGGCCCGGGGAGTCAGCAACGGCGCCAACCTGACGGTCATGCTCCGAAGGGAAGTAGAACCCCGGATCACCTGGCTTCGGACGGAGATGAATCTTACCGATGAATGGCAGGAACATGAGTATACGGTTCAGCTGCCCCGGGACCTGATCTCCTTTACTCCATCCCTTCGTTTCGTATTGAACCAACCCGGCGTTTTCTGGGTAGACGACGTATCCATTACGGAACTACCCGCGGAGGACGACAGTCCTTTGCCAACGATGAACCCCATCCGGAATGCTTCCTTCGAGACAGGGCGTGATGGCTGGACGGCGACTTTTCGTAAACGCGAGTTTGGCGCCGCGCCACAGGAATCTGGCAATGGCATACCCGCACCCGACGATGCCGCGCTGCTGACGACGACAGACTCCGCCCCCGCCGGGCAGCGATACCTTCGGATGAAGATCGATTCCGGCTGCCGTGCGGTACTCACCAGCGCCTACTTTCCGGCTCGTTACGGACATAACGGTCATCTTTCCTTTTTTCTTCGTTGTGACGGCACGCACGCTTTTGAAGCCGGCATGGGCAGCGGCATCAATTCCAGTAGCGCCACCCAGGTACAGACAGCAACGACATCCGGCCAGTGGCAGCGCTTTTCCCTGCCATTCACCCTGAAACCCGCACAGGACGGACTCTATTTTGTTTGCTTCCGCCTGAATACAGCCGGCATATACGATATCGACGGCGTTTCGTTTGTCGAAGATGACCACGCCAATATCCCGCTGTATCCGTCAGCCGTGGCCATCCAGCCGGAGAAAAATGCGCCTGTTGCCAATCTGTATGCCCGCCATGACTCCGCAAGATTTATACTTACTGTAGCAGGAGAGGCACCGAATTTTTCACGGACTTACAAGATATCCGTGTTGAATTACCTCGATCAAAAGATCGCTGAAACCACGAGTCTTATGTCCGGAAATGCCAACGGTTACGGCGAAACGAAGATCACCGTACCCACGGGAGCTTTTGGCGCTTTCCGCATCGAAGCCCGTCCCGCCGGCAGCCCCGTCCTGCTGGCCGAACAGATTTATAGCGTGCTGCCGCAGCTTCCCCCTCCGGGTGAACGACCGGATTCCTATTTTGGCGGGCACGTTGACCTAACTCCCTATAACCTGGAGATCGCCCGAAAAAGCGGTTTCCGCTGGCTTCGCATGTGGCCTCCCCTTGTTACCACCTGGATAGCAGGGGAGCCGCAGCCAGGAGTATGGAACTTCCCTGCCGCAGCGGTGGCATACGCTTACCGGCAGGGGTTTCATCTGACAGGCATCCTGGGAACAGCCCCCGACTTTGCGGCGGACATCGATGCCAGGAGTCCGATTGGCAACAGATGGTCGCATAGTTACCCTCCCGCTCATCTTGATGAGTGGAAGGAATATGTGTCCCGGTGCACAAAGGCTCTGTCACCCTATATCACTACCTGGGAAGTTTGGAATGAACCGGACGGCGGTTTTCTCCAGGTAAAACCGGGACAAAAGAAAGCAGACATATATATATCCCTGTTGAAAGCCGCCCGGGAAGTGCTGGACTCCATTGGCAAACCGGTGACCTTGATGGGACCGACCCTTGCCGGTCTCAACGCCCCTCTTGGCTGGGAAGTATTACAACAAGGCGCAGGCAATTGGCTGGATGCCTTCTCCTTTCATTTTTATGGCCTGGCCGCGGGAGGGGCTAATCCCGATGACGCCTTCGTCTTACCCTTACTCGAAAAAATGCGGAGCTACAAGAACCGGAAGGGCGAGCCGATGCCTTTGTGGCACACCGAAGGAGGCATGTATCTCCAGGGCGCCCAGAGCTGGCTGTCCACCTACCGGATACCTGTATCCTCTCCGGCAAAAAAGCCCAGCGCCGCGGCATCAATGGTCCGGGCGGCACTTTTCCTGAAAGCGATGGGGGTAAAACATTATTTTGATTTTCAACTGAGCGCCACCGCTGCAGGCAATGAGATCAACGCAGACATGACTTCCGGATTCATCGAGGCAACCGGTATTCCCGGTCCTGGCATAGCCGCGCATGCCGCGATGGTAGCGATTACGGAAGACGCGGCCCCCGCCGGCTTTGACAAGCTCAGTTATCATTCCGCCCGGGTAAAAATAGCCCGTTTCAAAAAAGGCAATGAGACCATCGATGTATACTGGTCCGACAAAGGGGTATCGCTAAAAGAGGTCATTAAGGGCGGCGCACCCGACCAGATACTCGACATGATGGGCAACCCCGTCCCCCTGGCAACAGCGCAGGCAGGCGAATTCCCATTGTATAGTATCCGGGCTATGGAGCCACAAAGTATCCGGGCCGCTGACCCGCAACGAAAAGAACCAGTCGACTATGTCGACAACTTCATCGGCGTCCTTGACGGTCAAGATGCCTCCAATTGTGTCATCGGCCCTCAATTGCCCTTCGGTTCCGTGAATCCAAGCCCAGAGACCATCAATGGCGGCAATGATGGCTATAGCCCCGACGAACCCATCCGAGGCTTCGGCCAGCTGCATGTCAGCGGCACGGGCTGGGGCACCAATGGCCAGGTATTCCTTTCTCCACAAACCGGCCTCGCAGTAGGGGAAACCAGCCATGATTCGCCAAAATCGGGCGAACTCGCCACACCTTATGAATATGCGGTGACCTTACAGCGGTATCAGATAAGCGCCCGGCTTACACCTGCCCGCCACAGTGTCATCTATCAATTCACTTTCCCCCAATCGGATAGCGCGCATATCCTGCTGGACATAACCCATAATCTGCCCATGGACATCCGGCCTGTCATCGGCGGTGTGGTGTCGGAAGGCAGTGTAACAACAGACCAGCAAGGCAATATCAACGGCTATGGTATCTACCGCGGCGGTTTTGGCGGAGGAACCTATCCCGTCTATTTTGCCGCAGCGGTAAGCAAACGACCCGTCGGGACAGGCACCTGGTTGAATGGGGTCGTTTCTATGGGGACGGCATCAGAACATTTGCGACAAAAGAACGACAGGGTGGGGGCCATCCTGCACTTTTCTACCACGGAAAAGGAAACGATTTACCTGAAAATAGCCGTCTCGTATAAAAGTATCGAACAGGCAAAAGCCTGGCTGACAGCTGAAATAAAAGACTTTGATTATAATGCCGTAAAAGACCGCGCCCGGTCGGAATGGAATGGACTACTGAGAAAGATCGAAGTCGACGGCGGCACGGAAAAAGACAGGACGATCTTTTATACAGCGCTCTACCACGCGCACCTGATGCCACGCGACCGCACCAACGACCATAAGGATTTTGGAAAGGATGTTCCCGTCTGGGACGATCACTTCGCCGTCTGGGATACCTGGCGGACGGTTTATCCTTTGCATATCCTTCTTACGCCTGAAATGGTCAGCAGCACGGTCAATTCCTTTATCGCCCGGTTTCAAAGATACGGTGTGGTGCGCGATGCATTTGTCAACGGCAGCGACATGAACAATGAGCAGGGCGGCAACAATATCGACAATATTATTGCGGACGCTTATGGGAAAGGTTTATCCGGTGTGGATTGGCCAGCCGCTTACAGGATCATGAAATACGATGCGGATAGCCAGCGTTTGGGAAGCTTTGCCTGGAGAAAGGAAGACAGCGCACTGAATACCTATAAAACCAAGGGCTGGATCCCGGCAGGTATCATGAATTGCTCTATGACCCTGGAATATGCATATAACGATTTTTGCGCAGCGCTCATGGCGAAGGGGCTGGGAAAAGGGGACGATTACCGGGACTATCTTGCCCGAAGCCGCCAATGGATAAATTTATGGGATAAGGAGGCCGTCAGCGATGGCTTTAAAGGGTATATTGCTCCTCGCCGGCTTGATGAAGGATTCGTGGCCACGGACCTAAAGAAATATCCAGGTTCCTGGAAGAACTATTTTTATGAAGGTTCCAGCTGGACCTATTCCTGGTTCATGCCGCATGAATTCCCCCGGCTGGTGGAGCTCAACGGAGGGCCTGAAGCATTTACCCGGAAACTGGACTATGGTTTTTCGAATAACCTGATCGACTATGGCAATGAGCCTGCTTTCCTGGCTGTTCAGGGATTTCACTATGCCGGGAGACCCGACCGGAGCAGTTACTGGGTGCGGAAACTGATGCGGGAGCGGTTTACGGAAAAAGGCGTTCCGGGAAACGACGACAGCGGCGCGATGAGCGCCTGGTATATTTTTTCCGCAATGGGCTTTTTCCCCAATGCCGGTCAGGATATCTATTATCTGACGGGACCGTTGTTCAAAAAGGTCGTGCTTCATCTGGGAAACGGCCATACGCTTACCCTTGAAGCGCCGGACGCTTCCGAAAAAAATATTTATGTGCGTGCTGTATCCGTCAATGGAAAAAAAATTGCAGGTTCGATCATCCGTTATTCAGATATTGAAAAGGGAGGAGTGATTAAATTTGATATGGGCGAAACAGCTTTTTAATAAAATGCTAAATGCGGGTCATGGACATTCAACGTTTCCATTTGCGCGATTTCATTCGGGATGACGAGGTGATGCACCTGGCAAGGGTCACCATCTATTCCAGGCGGGATATTTCTCTGCACCAACATGATTTTGCCGAGATCTTCTGGGTGGAGGCCGGCAGTGGCACCCACCTGGTGAATGGCCAGGAGATCAGGCTGGAACCGGGTGACCTGGTTATGATCAGACCGGATGACAAACATACCTTTACTTCTTCGAGAAGAGGGCGGGGATTGACCATCATGAATCTCGCCTTTTCGTCGGCTACGCTCAAGCACCTGCGAAAACGATACTTTCCTCAGTTGACCCATTATTTCTGGACGGATGATTTCCTGCCGTATACTATTTCGGTTAGTCCGAACCTGATCCGGCAGATATCCCGAAGGGCGGAAGAGAATTTCAAATTCCGGAATTCGCTGATCCACCTGGACAGTCTGTTGCTGTTCATCTTCCGGTCGATCGCCGACGGCGAAGACGGCGCTGTCAACAAACAGATCCCTGTCTGGCTGCACGATGCCATTCAGGATTTTTGTACCCCGGAATTATTCAAGCAGGGGTATGCCGGTTTTGTAGACGGCTGTAAAAAGAATATTCACCATGTGAACCGCACTGTCCGGAAAGTGCTCAATAAGTCGCTGTCAGAGCTGATTGCAGAGCTGCGGATGAATTTCGCCGCCAAACAGCTGGTGATCACCAATGTGCCTATCAAGATCATCTGCAGCGATTGCGGCTTTAACAGCCTGGCTCATTTTTATAAGACTTTCAGAAAGATCTATCATCTTACCCCCTCCGATTTCCGGAAGATAAATCAAAATGTTGCATGAGTAAAAAATGCCTTATCATCATTTGGTTGACAATGATCTCCTTCGGGCTATTTGCTCAAGCTCATCGGTCGGCCTCCCGCTGGCAGCTCAGCGATTTCGCTATCGATCTGAATAAATTGCTGACACCTCCGGCGCAGCTTTGGGTTGGCAGCGGTTACAGCACGGTCAATCCTGTCTTAGGTTCGGTGCTGGGCGTCGCCGACTTTATGTCCCCGCCAGTTTCCGGCAGGAACCTTTCCCTCGAGGCACTGTTCATTGCAAATGGCGATACCATCCGCGACCGGTTTGTCTGGGGCAGCAAGACCGATAATATTCTTTATACAGGGGGCAGCTGGCAGCCTGACAAGATTGTCCGCAGAGGCATCTATCATCGCATGCATGCCGGGGGGCCTCTTTCTTTTGAGATCGTCTCCCACCTGATCCCGCTGGCCGACCGATCGGGTTTTATGATCCGGTATGAAGTGAAGAATTGGGGGACGGATCCACTGGATCTGAAGATGATCCCCTTACTGCGTCCTGGAAAACCGGCGCTATTCCCTTTG
>Ga0193716_1001805_pt1 | contig 12281 bp, 11 predicted proteins | sample U2c1metaG_FD_145901 | JGI IMG/M metagenome (GOLD analysis project Ga0193716, IMG submission 145901) | Soil microbial communities from a riparian zone of the East river system, Colorado, United States - U2c1 | ecosystem: Environmental > Terrestrial > Soil > Riparian zone | place: USA: East River...
TGTTCGCCCGATCATCCTTATGTGAGAGATCACCCCGACTGGTTTTACAAGAGGCCAGACGGCACCATTAAGTATGCGGAGAATCCGCCGAAGAAGTACGAAGACATCTATCCGTTAAATTTTCGGTGCGACGATTGGCCGGCGCTTTGGGAGGAAATGAAGAGCATCATCATTTTCTGGGCCGATCATGGAGTGCGCATATTTCGCGTCGACAATCCACACACCAAGCCGCTCCCGTTTTGGGAGTATTTGATCATGGGCGTGCGGACGAAGTATCCCGATGTCCTTTTTCTAGCGGAGGCCTTCACCAAACCGAAGATGATGAAAGCGCTGGCCAAGGCCGGCTTCACTCAGAGTTATACTTATTTCACCTGGCGAGATTCAAAACCGGAATTGATCGAGTATTTCACCGAACTGACGCAGACGGACATGCGCGAATATTTCCGGGGAAATCTCTGGCCGAATACGCCCGATATTTTGCCAATCGGACTACAAGAAGGCGGCCGGCCGGCCTTCATGATCCGGGCTGCGCTGGCGGCCACACTCTCGAGTGTTTACGGCATCTACAGCGGGTTCGAGCTTTGCGAGAATCAAGCGCTGCCCGGCCGCGAGGAGTATTTGGACTCGGAAAAGTATCAATGGAAAGAGCGCGACTGGAATGCGCCGGGAAACATCAAGGACTGGATCGCGCGCCTGAACAAAATCCGGAAAGAAAACCGGGCGCTTCAATTTTACGATAACTTGCAATTCTACCAGGCCGACAACGACGCGATCCTTTTCTACGGAAAGATGACGGCGGCGCGCGACAACATTATTTTGGTGGTGGTGAATCTCGATCCGCATCGCAAGCAAAATTCCTACATCGACGTTCCGATCGATCAATTCGGGTCGATGGAGGGCGACGCCTATCAGGTCCATGATCTGATCAGCGATGCCCGTTACACCTGGCACAGCCGTCGAAACTACGTGGAATTGGATCCCGAAATCCAACCCGCCCATATCTTTCGCGTCCGGCGGTGGGCCGGGGGCGATCAATTTGTTTAGCAACTTGCTGTTCGCGGACGGGTTTAGAGGATGTGGCGCATTTGCATGTAGTCTGCTGCCGCCTATCATTACCAAACTTTCGGCATGAAGATTTTTGCCCCGCTGATCGCCGCGGCGATCGCAACTCCATTACTCGCCCAAACCGCGGCAACGTCGCCGGCTGCGCCCGATATGCCACATAAGAAAACAATCCTGGATGCGTTGTTTAACGCCGGCCCGATCATGATCCCCCTGTTTCTCCTGTCGATTTTTTCCCTCATGCTGGTAATCGTGTATTTGATGACGATCCGCCGCGGGGCGGTGGTATCGAGCGGCTTCATGGCTACGGCCGACGCGCTTCTGCGCAAGCGCGACTACCTCGGGCTGCTGGCCGTTTCGAACCGCCATGGCGAGGCCATTGCGCGGGTGGTGCAAAAGGTCCTCGATTTTACCACCAAAAATCCGAACGCGGATTTTCAACTGGTCCGCGAGATTGCGGAGACGGAAGGAACCCGCGTTGCCTCCAGTCTTAATAATCGCGTCATCTATCTCGCGGATATTGGGATGATCGCACCGTTGCTTGGATTGCTCGGGACGGTCTTCGGAATTATTGGATCGTTCGGGGCTCTCGGTTCCGATCTCGGCGCCGCGCGTTACGTGGCTCTTTCTCAGGGAATCAGTCAGGCGCTAATCAATACTGCCGCCGGATTGGCCATCGGTATTCCGGCAATGATGTTTTACGCTTTTTTCCGTGGCCGGGCTCAGCGTCTAATTTCAGACTTGGAGGCCGCGTGCACTCATGTGCTGGCTTTGCTTTCCCTGCAATACAACAAGCCGGCCGAGCGCATGCCCGCGCTCCTGGAAGACGAATTTTAAGGTGGCGATCGCGCCTAAGATCGGCCTCGCCCTCATATGAATCTGCGTAGTCGCGCGACCCTTCATCATCCCGGCATTCAGCTCGCCCCGCTGGTCGACGTCCTCCTGCTTCTTTTGATTTTCTTTCTGCTGACCTGGAACGCGGCGCGGAATGAAAACGAACTCGATGTCAAAGTGCCGAAAGCTTCCGCCGCGAAAGAGCACTCCGCTCCGATTGGCGACGTGGTGGTCAATGTAAAGACGGACGGCAACGTGGTGGTCAATCGGCGGACCCTGAGCACTCCCGAGTTGACCGAGTTGTTAAAAAATCTGGTCCAACTCAACGCCGAACAAGCAGTCGTGATTCGCGGTGATGAAGCCGGTGCCTACAAAAACATCGTCAACGTGCTGAACATTTGCACGGAAGCCGGGATCACCAACGTAGCCTTCGCTACCGCGAAATGAGAATTTCACACGGCGTGGCCGGTCTTTTGGGACTGGCCATTTCGTTTTGTCTGGTCGCGACTGCCCCGGCCCAACAACGGACTCCTCCGGAGGTGCGCCGTGCTCACCCGGCCAACGAACTGCCGGCCCCACGCGCGATGCCAGCGGATCAGCCCGCGGCGACACCACCAGTATCAAGTTCCACCGAGCCTTCAACGGAACCGCCGCCGCCTGATACAGAATCGCAGCCACGTCGCCAGCTCGATTACGCGAATGCTCTCTTCACTCGCAAACTGTACGATCTCGCCGTTCCGGAATATCAAAAATATCTGGACGATTTTCCCGGAGCGCCCGGACGCGCCAACGCGTATTTCTCGCTCGGAGAATGTTATCGAAATCTGAGCAAAGCGGCGACTGCGCGCACCAGTTTCCAAAAAGTCCTGGATGATTATGGCGAGAGCGATTTCGCCGGACCTGCGGCCTACGCTTTAGCGGAGATGGCTTTCACTAATAAAAATTACGCCGCCGCGCTTCCGCTTTTTCATCGTTCCGCGGCGAAATCGAAAGAGTCCGCCGTCGCACTTTCCGCGCGATATTTCGAAGCGCGTTGCCTCGAGATTCTCGATCGCAAAGATGAAGCCTGCGACATCTACCTGCAGGTAGCAGAGGTCAAAAATCCGAATCCTTATCGGGAAGATGCCCGCCAGACCGGAGCGGCGCTGGCGCTAGCGCGTGGCCGCAAGACCGACGCGCTTAGACAATATGAAGCGCTCTCCAATGAAACGCAGAAGCCCGCCTTAAAAGCGGAGGCTGCGGTCCGCGCCGGTTTGCTCGCAGTCGATCTTCAGCAGCCGGAAAAAGGGAAAATCGACAAAGCGATGGGTGAAAAAGCGACAGCCTTGTTGCAAAAAGCCCGCGCTTTGCCCGAAGCAGGGCGCTGGCGCGGGATCGCGCAGGTCGGATTGCTCCGCTTGCAATTTCAGTCTGGTCAGTACGCGCAGTTATTGGCCGATTACAAAAAAGTGCAGGAACAAATTCCTGAGGACGCGCGCGCAGAAGTGATGTTGTTCGCGGCCAATAGTCACCGCCAGCTCGGCCACATTCAAGAGGCCGAAGAAATTTACAATCAAGTCATCGCCAAATATCCAAATCGCGAAGAAGCGAAAGACGCGCGCTATCAGCGGTTAATTAACGTTTACAACTCTGATCCAAACGCGCTCCTGGCCGAAGTCGACGCGTTTCTACAAACGAATCCCACCACGGAACGGGCCGATCAGGCGAAACTCCTGAAGGCCGAGGCATTTTATAAACAACAGAAGTTTGCGGAAGCGGCGCCGATTTACGCCGAGCTGCGCGCCTCTCAGCTTTCGGCCAAGTTACGCGCGGACAGCGCTTACAAACTCGGATGGTGTTATGTGCAAACCAAAGACGTGCCCGGCATTGTGGAAGCGTTCGGTTTCTTCATCCAGGCGTTCCCGGATAATCCGCAAGCGCCATCCGCCCTGGCGCAGCGCGCTTTGGTTTATCAACAGGACAAAAATTACAACGCTGCGCTTTCGGATTTGAATACGATCCTGGCCAAATATCCTTCCGCCCGCGAACGGGAGGCCGCGTTGCAACAGAAGGCCTTGATTCTCGGCCAGCAGGAAAGTCCGAAAGGAATGACGGACGCCTTCAAGCAATTGTTGAAAGAGTTTCCGAAAAGCACCGTGGCCGCGCAGGCGCAGTACTACATCGGCAAGACCGCGTTTGACGCGAAGGATTACAAGGGAGCGCTCGCACCTCTCAATGCCGCTCGGCAGCTCAACAAAGAGCAATACTATAACCTCGCCACCGTTCGCATCATCTCCTGCTATTATTATTTGAAGGACCGGAAGGCGGTGACAAAAGAGGTCGACGATTTTATGGCGGCGAGTCCGGCGACGAATGCACCCGCGGAAATTTTGGAATCGCTGGGTGTCGACTATTACAACGAGAAAAATTATCCAGCCGCGGAAAAATATCTCGGCGCTCTGGGAAAGATAGAGAACCGGGGGAACGCCAAACCGGATTTCTGGTTTTATCTCGGCGACGCCGCGTCGCGGTTGAAAAATTTCGAAGAAGCTGAAAACGCGTTTAGCAAATATTTGCAAACGGCAACCGATCCGGCGGGCAAGGCCAAGGTGTTACTCGCGCTGGGCGCGGTGAAAATCTCCGCCCACAAAGCCGACGACGCTCAGAAAATCGCCGAGGAAATCATGGCCCTTCAGCCTGAAGGCCGGGTCAATGCCGAAGCGCGTTTGCTCGCGGGCGACGTGCAAATCGAGCGCGGCCATTTCGACGACGCCGGCAAGGCCTTCATGGGTGTGGCGCTGCTTTACGATGACCCGGCCATTACCCCGCGCGCGTTGCAGAAGGCGGCATCCGCTTATCAACGCGCTGGGAAAACGGACGAGGCCGATCGCGCCGGTCGCCAATTGCGAGAAAAATATCCGAATTACACCGGCGGATAGATCATCGAACAACGGCGATCGCCAGATCGCCGTGCGTTTGATTACATCGACGGATAAATAACCTGAACCGGGCGCAATAACTTACTTGCCACGGCCCGAACGAGAGTGACGCTGCGCACTGACTTTGACCCCGGTTCCTTTTTGGAAAAGGGAGAAAGCGTTCGGTGCAAAGTCGCGCTTCTCTTTTCTCGGCTGCGTTTTCGGTTTCCGTTTCGTTTTCGGCATGCCGCAACATTGCCACGGATTCGGAAAAGATGAAACGGCCTAAGCCAAATTGATCGCTGCCAGCGAGATATGACTTCCACTCCGCCTTCTGTCTGGATAGGATGTTTTGTCTGTTAGGTTCATTAGCAGGTTCCTGATTACCAACCCAAAAATCAAAAAATGACAAAATACGTCGCAGAATTTATCGGCACTTTTTTCCTCGTCCTCACCGTCGGCTGCACCGTCATTCCCGGCGCAGCTGGCGTCATTGCGCCGCTCGCGATCGGTGGAGCGCTTATGGTCATGGTTTACGCCACTGGACACATTTCTGGCGGCCATCTCAATCCGGCGGTTACGCTGGCCGTTTTTGTTCGAGGGCGTTGCCCGGCGAAGGACGTTATTCCTTACTGGCTGGCGCAGCTTGTGGCGGGCGTCGCCGCGGCGTTCATCGTCGTCTTTCTCGTGGGCAAGAGCGGCACGCCGATGGAAATTAAGAATGTCCCTGTGGCCTTCCTGGCCGAGTTCCTCTTCACCTTCGCGCTCGCTTTTGTGGTGTTGAATTCTGCGACCTCAAAAGATAACGCCGGCAATTCTTTCTATGGCCTGGCCATCGGTATGACCGTGATGGTCGGCGCGTTCGCCGTCGGAGCAATCTCCGGTGGCGCCTTCAATCCCGCCGTCGCGCTCGGCCTGGCCATGATGAAGCTGGTCAATTTCGCGGACATTTGGATTCACATCCTCGCGGACCTCGCGGGCGCTCTGGTCGCTGGCCTGACCTTCAAGTTCCTGAACCCCGCTGACAAATAGCAGCTAACCTGGCCTCAGCCACGTCTTCGCCGCTGTCCGGCTGGCTGTTTCCGCACCAGCGATACCATCACTCCCTGGATCCTGAGCTCACGCGCCGGAGTCAGATTTGGGTAATTCGGATTCTCCGCTTTTAGATAAGGCCGGCCATGTTCCGTCACATACCGTTTCAACGTCGTCTCGCCATCGATCAATGCCGCCACGATATCGCCGCTCTGCACGTCTTTCCGGTCTTCTAGAATGACCAGGTCGCCATCGAGAATATGCGCGTCGATCATCGAATCGCCTCGCACCCGCAAAGCAAACGTCCGCCCATTCTTTGAGATGTTGGCCGACTGTTTATCGAGCGAGACGTGCCCTTCAATGTCCTGCTCGGTCAACGTCGCCATGCCCGCCGGGATCTGGCCATAAATTGGAATATCCGTGATCCGGACTTTCATCGCCGGCGTAATCAACGCCCGCGCTTTGCCCGCATGTCGATCGAGAAAACCTTTCCGTTCGAGCGCGTCGAGGTATTGCATGACCGAAGTCTGACTGGCGAACCGGAAATGTTTCTGAATCTCGCGCGTGCTCGGCGTCACGCCTTTCTCGCGTTGTTCGCTCTGGATAAAATCAAGAATACTCTTCTGCCGATTTGTCAGCATAGGTGAGGCTCGCTCAGAATAACCAGTCCGCAAGTTCAAATGAACAGATGGCAGCTCATTTGGAATCGCTATCTGGTCGGTAACACTCATTGTACGTTCTGATAGCAATCGACCGGTCAGACGACTTAACTAGAGTAGCGCTCATCTTACTAGAAAAAGCATACACGCTTGACTGAAGATTGATGGAATCCATACTTTCTTCTAATCTACAGGTTCACGAAAAGATTGGCCCCCTAAAAACAACCAATGTTCGAGACCTTTTCTGGCATAATTTTATTGATTGTATTCCTCGTGCCTGGATTTGTTTGGCGCACGGTGGAAGGACAATTGGTCTATTTAGATAAGCGATTGGAGTGGGAGAAATTCGCCTTCGGCCTGCTAAGCCGGAGCACGTTTGTTTATTTGCCCTTTGTGCCACTCTTTTATCGCGGCTGGAAGAGGCAATGGTTCGAGCACTATCCGCTATGGATGAGTATTGCAGCGATAGCGTTTATAATAGTGCTGCCCACTTTGTACGGCTTGGGTACCGGCGCATGGAAGCAAAAAAAGCTGGGCGCGCGCCTGCTCGAAAAAATTAGATTAAAGACTTTCGAACAACATCACATCCCAACGGCTTGGGATTATTTATTCTCCAAGGTCCAACCCGCGTGGGTGGTAGTCACTCTGAAAAACGGAAATAAAGTATACGGTTTTATGGGTACAGCTTCGTATCTTTCTTCCGATTCGGAAGAAAGAGATATCTACATCTCGCATACCGTGCAAATGGGTCAGGAGGGTCAGATGGAATTTGTCAATCACACTCGCGGCGTATATATTGCCGCCAGCGAAGTCAGCGTCATTGCATTTACGGAACCTTAAGTATGTCTGAAGAAGATTCTGAGAAAATTCGAACAGCCAACGGCTATAAGCCTCAGGACCGACAAATCCTAACGGAAGGCTATCAACCCCAAGGTTCGAACAATATTCCAACCGTGGTTCCTCAATTGGTTTCAGGAGTTTCTGCACCAAATGTCAAAACTCCTTCCTCTCCCGAGAATCAATCGACTGCTCCGGAAAATTCTAACTAATGGCTCGATCCACTATCAGGACTTTCAAGGCGGTCCCTCTAAAATCGGGAAAAGCTTTTCACGGTGGATTCCAACCACAATCACGAGTGGAAAAAGGCTATCAGCCGCAAGGATCCAGCGATGTCCCCCAATCAGTGCCAAAACTCGTTTCTGGAGTCGTGGCTCCTACGTCATCCTCTCCTGCACCACCGACGACTAGCGGAGAATAATCCGCAATTATCGGCGTTCGAAATTAACGGCGGATCGAGATAAACAAGATCGACGCTCACATCTGGAACTCTTTCGTGTTCCGCAGCACTCAAGATTATCGCCAAACAAAAGTCGATTCATCGCGAGGAACAGTTAGAGATTCCTCGACTTCGCTCGGGAATGACAAGAGGAAGCAGTAAATTCACACTGGTCAACCTGATGAAATGGAAAGTCGAGTGCTAGATCGATAATTGGAATTTGCGTTCCTGGAGTTGCGCGATCCAGCGGGTGAGATAGGCGAAGCGCGATGATAAGGCGGAAAGTTCTAAAGATCCGGCTCCGATTTTATGGGTCGAGGCCCAGGTTTTGTCGAGCAGCTTCAATTCATCCATCGCCTTGGCGTACATGGTTTCCAGTTTTTCCAGGAGATCGCCGGTCAGGTTTTGTTTTTCCAGGATTTCCGGGCGCAGCAACGCTTTGCTCAAGGCTGTTGTTGTCGCGGATTTCGCCAGGAGATGGTCGGTTTCTTGAATGAGGGTTCCGATCTCGAGAAAGATATCGGCTATTTGTTCCGGCACATTGGCGTGCGAGATCGGCGGGATTCCTTCCAGGTTCAGCAAATGATCCAGCCGCAATTTTGGGTCGAGCAAGACTCGATAGGCTTCGTTGATGCTGGCGAAGTCGGAATCCGAGTTGGTGGAAGAGGGCCGATCGGGATGAGCGGCTTTGGTGAGCTCGTGATATTTTTCCTTCAGCGCTTCGGGATCGAGCCACGGGCGGCGCGGTTGTTGCAACAACGCGAAGTAATCGATCATGCAGCGAAGCTTTCGCCGCAGGAACAGTGGGCGACCGCATTCGGGTTGGTCACTTTGAAGCCGCCTTTCTGCAAGTCGTCGCTGAAATCGAGGAGCGAGCCGCTGACGAAAAGCGCGCTCTTGGGATCGACCACCACGCGCACGTTAGAGCTTTCGACCATGATGTCGCGATTGGCCGGTCCATCGACCAGATCCATTTTGTATTGCAACCCGGAGCAGCCGCCGCCGATTACGGCCACGCGCAACGCTCCGGTGGGTCGGCCTTGTTTTTCGAGCAGCGAACGCAATTTACGCGAAGCGTTCTCGGTCACCTTGACCAGGCGTTCGTTGCCAATCTTGAAATTAACTGGTGGAGATTCGGTCGTCATTGAAATCAATCAGGAAAGCAGGAACGCAGGAAAAACGGACAGGATTAACACGATTATTCGGGATTGATTGGCTAATAACATTCGACCATCCAGTCTACTCCGTTGAATTCAGGCAGCGACCAAACTTGCCATGTTTTGCAAATGTTCCTGCGCAATGGTGTCGACGTCGGCCAAGGTTGAGACGTGCTGGAATTTTTCGCGTAACGCTTTGCTGCCGGTAAAACCTTTGGAGTAGGCCATCAATCGGGCGCGCATGGATCGAACCGCCTGGTCTTCCACACCCCATTCCTGAACGACGAGCTGGCAATGACGCCGAATCAAATTCCACTTCTCGTTCGCGCCCGGTGGATCGGGAATCTCGCCCGTGGCCAAATAAGATTTTGTCTGGCTGAAAATCCACGGTGCGCTCATGGCGGCGCGTCCGATCATAACGCCGGCAATTCCGGTTTCGCTTCGGCGTTTGGCCACATCGGCCGGAGTCACGAGATCACCGTTGCCGATGACTGGGATTGAAACGATCGCGGCCACTTCGCCGATGACGTTCCAGTCGGCGGCGCCGGAATATCCTTGCGCGCGGGTGCGTCCGTGAACGGTGATGGCGGCGATTCCCTGCTCTTCCAGAATGCGTGCGACGCGAGGTGCGTTAACAGAATCAGCATCCCAACCGATACGGATCTTCGCGGTCACTGGCAAAGGCGCAACGGCTTGCACTACGGCCGACGCGACACTGGCCAGGGTTGGACAATCTTTGAGCAAAGCGGAGCCGCCATTTTTCGCGACCACTTTATTGACCGGGCAACCAAAGTTCAGATCGATAAAATCCGGGTGGACCCAATCGACTACTTGTTTAGCCGCTTCGGCCATGTGCCCGGCATCGCCGCCGAAAAGTTGCACCCCGAGCGGGCGTTCGATCTCGTCGAAATCGAGAAACTCTTGCGTGCGATCGTTGCGACGAAAGATGCCTTCGGACGAAACGAATTCGGTGGTCAGAACATCGGCGCCATGTTCCTTGCAGATTTGGCGAAAGATTTTATCGGACACGCCGGCCATAGGCGCGAGATAAAGCGGAAAATTCTCTCGAAACCAGGGCAAAGCGGCATTCATCTTTTGTATTCTCTCACAAGATTGCACTCGGTGCAGGTGGGGTGGGTAGATCGAAGTAAGGTGGATCGGCCCGAACACTTTCGGGGGCGATGCAAAGTAAGCGGCTTCGCCGCCCTTGTAACATCGAGCAAGAGACTGCTCGATCCACCTACTGAGTTGCGGTGCGAAGCATATTGGCGACCTCGTTTTGGACACTTTCCAATTCGCCCAGTCGCAATTCCGGATCGGGCACGATGAAAACATCGCCGGTGGCGCCGTGCTCGTAGATCAGGACCCGTCCGTTTTCCGTTTGCTCGCTTTTGACCTGCTTCAAAACGCGTTTTCGTTCGAGCATCACGGCGAGCACGTAACAGGTGTTCCGGGGAGCGTTCTCCGAAGAAAGCAAACGCCGGAAAATTTGTTCGGCATTTTCTTTGCCGAGAGTTTCGGCTGGGGCGGGCGGGGCCGGTTCGTAACGGGTTTTCCAAAATGAAAACGGCTGGATATTTTCATTTCGATTAGTCCAGGCTTCTTCGCTCAAATCCTCCCGGCGAAATCCTTCGGCGTCTTCGAAAAGCAACGTGTAAAAATATTCGCCCGGGGTGAAGGGCCGGTTGGTCAGGGCACAGGCCTCCGATCGATGCTTGATCGCCCATTCGTTGGCCAGCGGATTCATCGCGCAACTATACGGCGGCGACCGAAAACATGAAAGTTCCAGGACTCGCGGTTGGTGGAGCGAAGATAAAGAAGGTAGAGGCCGATGGCGGCGAACAACAGGTCGGGCGCCCAGGCGGCGATCCAGGCGGGGATTCGATTACCTTCGCCCAGGGCCAGGAAGAAGTGAGTGAGAAAGTTCATGGAAAAAACGATCACGATGGCGAGGGCGACACTGGAGAGAACTCCGCGGCGGGAGAACCCGATGCCGAGCGGCGCGGCGACCAGGACGACGACTAGGCAGGCCCACGGCAAGGCGAGCCGATATTGAAAATGGGTACTAAAAGGAGCGAGCAAACTACTGGGAAAGTCGGCGTTGTAGCGGAGATAATCGTTCAGTTCCGGTAAACTCAGGAACTCGGCCTGGACGTTGGCGCTGCCGATTCGGAATGGCGTCTCGGTCCAATGTTCGATGATCAGCGATGGAGGGGTCTCGCTGTGGAGGATATTGCCGCGACGATCGTAGTTTACGACCTTGGCTTCTTCCAGACGCCAGGATTTTGTGTCCCGCAGATAGATCGCGCGGGAGGCCCAGTAGGTGGTGACGATATTATCGTGCCCATCCTGTTGTAAAATCTGTACATTGTTGAAGACATTCTCGCCCGGAAGAAAATCTTGAATAAACCAGGTCCGCGAGTCAGTCCGGTTGCGGAAGATTTGACCTTCGATGTGATTGCTTCGACCCGGGCTCGGGCGCGACAGATAATTTTGGCGCGAAAGCTCGGCATGCGGGGCGACCGAATAGTTCAAGCCAAAGGTGACCATCGTGGTTAACAGTCCAATCGCGAGCAACGGAAGGATCAGGCGCGGGATGCTGACCCCAGCGGTCAACATCGAAACAATTTCATTCGCGCGCGACATGCGCCCGAGCGCAAAAAGGAGCGCGAGCAAAAGAGAGACGGGCAACAGGATGACCAGGACTTGGGGCAACTGAGTGAGATAGAATTCAACGGTGCGACTGAGGCCAAAATGGTTATCGAGAAAGACTGAGATATTTTCGCTAATATCGAAAATGAGCCAGATCGATAGAAAAGCGACCACGCAGTAAAGATAGGCCTGCAGGAAATTGCCAACGACGTAGCGATCGAGCAGTTTCATGGCGTAAATTGAAGATGCGACGTCCGCTTCGACTGAGCGATCTTAAGTTCAGGTAGCCGGGACGACATGGTAAGATGAGTTTTGCTGGCTAAACCGAAATAGCAATGATCGCCCTCAAAGATTCTCTTGGCACCGACTTCGTCGAACGGGTCGGCGCGATCTTTTCCGAGGGCGGCCTGCTTTCCAAGGCCAAGAACTTCGAATTTCGTCCGGAACAACGGGAGATGGCCGTGGCCGTGGCGAAAACGCTGGAGGAAGAACGGCATCTGGTGGTGGAGGCCGGCACGGGCGTGGGAAAGTCGCTGGCCTATCTGGTTCCGGCGGTTCTGTTCGCGCTCGAGCAGCATAAGAAAGCGATCATTTCTACCCACACGATCAATCTGCAGGAACAACTCATTCACAAAGACATTCCGATCCTGAAGAAAATTCTGCCGGTGGAGTTCGAGGCCGCGTTGTTGAAGGGCCGGCAAAATTATCTTTG
>Ga0193716_1001806_pt1 | contig 12270 bp, 9 predicted proteins | sample U2c1metaG_FD_145901 | JGI IMG/M metagenome (GOLD analysis project Ga0193716, IMG submission 145901) | Soil microbial communities from a riparian zone of the East river system, Colorado, United States - U2c1 | ecosystem: Environmental > Terrestrial > Soil > Riparian zone | place: USA: East River...
GAAAAGCAGGCATGGGGTGATCCGACCTTCCGCGTGCGCGACAAGATCTTCGCCATGGAAAAGCGCGGCGACGGACGCATCTCGCTATGGTGCAAGGCGCCGCCGGGGAGCCAGGCGGTCCTGGTCGGCGCCGACGCCAAGCGCTTCTTCGTGCCGCCCTATGTCGGCTCCAAGGGCTGGATCGGCGTAAGGCTCGACGACAAGCCGGACTGGGACGAAGTGGCGGCGTTGGTGAAGCGCAGCTACCGGCTCACGGCGCCGAAGAAACTCGCAATGCAGGTCGACTAGGGCGTGTACTCATAAGTCGAGCTTGCTGAGTGCAGCTTGCTCAATGTCTGCTTTACGCCTGATAGCCATCGAACAGCGAACATTTCGGAAAGTCCGATTTGTGCCAGAACTGGACGTCGCCGTCGCCTTTTTCGATGCCTGTAAGCCGATGTCGTGGTGTGCGGAGGTCGCACGCCCATGTCAGCTGCTCATCTCGGCGGCCACTTGCTCTAGCCAGAAGCGCATATCCATCTCTCGATACATTGTGGTGGCGGCGGTGAGGTGCTCGCCGGCCTGCTCCCGTTTCCCGGTGTGCTGATAGAGTTTTCCAAGTCCGAGGTGGCAATGGGCGACGAGCGGCTGCATCCCCAGTCTTTCGGCAACCGCTAACGCCTTCCGGTAGTAGGTCTCGCCGCATTCGGCATCAAACTGGTCAGGATGGGTCACGAGGTCACCAAGCAAATGCAGCGCATGAGCGGCGTACCCCGGGTGCGATGGAGAATTCTTGAGAGAGCAATCGGCCAATCTCCGTGCGTCGTCGAGCCTGCCGAGCAGCAAAGCGGCGCGTCCCAACCAGTGATAGTCCATGCCAGCCTGGTCGATGGTTCCACGCGTTGTCATGCGGTCGAGGAATTCCGCCCCCTCCCGCAGACGGCTCAACGCTTCGCTCGGCTCACCGATATGAGCGAGGATCAGGGCTGACGAGGCGACCGCATGGGGAAGGGAGATAAAGATGTTCCCTTTGCGGTACTCCGCTAGTCCGCGCTCGACAAATGGGCGCGCTTCTAGCCAGTCCCCCTTGGCGAGGAGCCGCAAGCCCGCGGAGAGGTGGGCCAGGCCCACGGCGTGGGTGGCGTGCATCGGCTCGGCGGACCGAAGCACCTCTTGAGCGTGCCGGGCCGCCTCGGCGAACCTACCGAGCTCGGCAAGGCTCCTGACCAGGTAGTTTTGACCCAAGACAGGTCCTGGCGAGTGGGCAACATATGAAACCTCCCCCACGGGCATCACTGCGAGACTTCCCGTGACCAGCTCGACGACTCGCTCATAATCACCCCGGTTCCAATGCACCTGTACGAGGTTCATCACGGCAACGAAGCGTAGGCTCGCGTCCCCGATCCGCTCTGCGATCGCCAGACCCCGGGCACCGTTGGAGAGCGCGTCGTCGAGCTCTCCATGGTAGCAGTTCATCACGCACATACCCGTATAGATAAGCCCACGTCTGCTTTCGTCGTTCAGTTTCTCGGCAAGAGGCTCGGCCTCGCGAAGACGCTGCAAAGCCTTTCGCGTTTCACCGAGATTGGTCAGAGCACTGCGCAGGTAACGGAGGATATCGAAGCTCTGCTCCAGCTTGTGCCGGCTGTCCGGTAGCGCTTCCAGCACAAGCAGCGCCTGATCATACCAACCCACGGCGGTACGGAGCGCTGAGTGTCTTCCGGCCTTGAGCCCCGCTTGGAACAGATACGACACCGCCTTCTCGCGCAACTCGCCTCGGAGGGCGTGATGGGCGAGGAGTTCGACTTGCTCGCCAAGGCGATCTTGGTGAAGTGTCTCGAGCGCGTCGACAATCCGCGCATGAAGTTCGCGGCGGCGCTCCTGCAGCATGCCGCTGTAGGCGACGTCCTGGGTCAGCGCGTGCTTGAAGCTGTATTCGAGGTCCGGAAACAGACCAGTTTCATAAACGAACTCGGCGGCTTGCAGGCGGTTGAGCACTCCGCTAAGCGCTTCGTCTGTCAACTCGGCGACCGCCCGGAGCAAGGAAAGCGGCACGCGCTTTCCAACGACGGCGGCGACCTGCAAAAGGCGCTTATCCTCCGAGGAGAGCCTGTCGATGCGAGCCGCCAATATCACCTGGACTGTCGCCGGGACCTGAACGGCGTCGACCGGTCGGGTCAGGCGATAGTGGCCCGGTGGTCCTTCCAACGCCTTCGTCTCCACCAGCGTGCGGACTGTCTCCTCGAGGAAGAACGGGTTCCCGCGCTTGACGAGGAGCTGCTTGAGGGGGGCCAGCGCGGGATCATCGCCAAGAAGCGCGTTCAGCAGTTTCCTGGCACCTTCAGCCGGAAGCGCGTCCAGCCGCATCTGGCTGTAGTACGTCTTGCTGGCCCAACCATGCTGGTATTCGGGCCGATAGGTTGCGAGCAGCAGTATGCGTGCCGAGCCAAGGCTCTCGACGAGGCCGTCGAGCAGGGCCTGCGTCTCGCCGTCGATCCAGTGCAGATCTTCGACGACCAGAAGAAGCGGCTGCTTGCGTGCTTCCCGCAGCAACAGGTGCCGTATGCCATCCAGCATGCGACGCCGACGCTCAGCCGGGTCGAGCGTCTGCCATGCGGCATCATTCACCGGCGCGTCGAGCAGGGCCAGCAGCGCCGGCAGCGTCGGCTCGAGCGCACGGTCGAGCGCGAGCAGCTTGCCCGCAACCTTGTCGCCGATGGCCTGAATGCTGTCTTCGTTCCGGATCTCAAAGTAGCTCCTGAGGAGACTGACAACCGGCAGATAGCTCATCGCCTTGCCGTACGAGACCGCGGCGGCTTCGAGCACCAGCCACCCCTCCAGGCTCTGTGAGTGGGTGAGTTCGTAGACGAGGCGTGACTTGCCCACCCCAGCCTCGGCAATCAGCACCGCGACCTGACCGCGTCCGTCACGGGCAAGTTGCTGCGCCCGGCGAAGCTGTTCCAGCTCAGAGTCGCGGCCAACAAAGCGCGTCAGCCCGCGACGTGCGACCGCCTGGAGCCGGGTTCGCGCCGGACCAACCCCCGTCACTTCGTAGACTTCCAGCGGATCGGCCAGCCCCTTGATCGAAACAGTACCGATCGAGTTCACGGTGACGAAGCCTTCCGCGAGTTCAAGCGTCGATGGTGTCAGCAGAATGCTGCCCGGGTTCGCGAGTTGCTCCATGCGTGCAGCCAAGTGCGTCGTCCGGCCGATGGCCGTGTAGTCCATGCGCAGATCGTTGCCGATGGCGCCCACGACAACCTCGCCGGAATTCAGTCCAACGCGAATCTGCAGGTTCACGCCGTGAGCACCGAAGACACCCTCCGCATGGTGCTTGACCCGTTCCTGCATGCGCAGCGCGGCGTAGCATGCGCGCACTGCGTGATCCTCGTGGGCAAGCGGCGCGCCGAAGAGCGCCATGATGCCGTCGCCTGCCACTTGGCTGACGGTGCCCTCGTAGTGATGGACGGCCTCCATCATGTGTTCGAGGACCGGGTCGAGGAGCTGGCGCGCCTCCTCGGGGTCACGTTCGGCCAAAAGCTCCATCGAGCCCTTGAGGTCGGCGAAGAGGACCGTCACCTGCTTGCGCTCGCCTTCGAGCGCCGTCCTGGAGTTTAGGATCTTTGTGGCCAGGTGCTTCGGTGTATAGGTTTCAAGCGGTCCAAATCGTGACTGCGTGCTCGTGGACACGCCGGTTGGCCGCGCGCACTCCGAACAGAACTTTGCCGTCGGCGGGAGCTGATGACCGCAATGCACACATGTCCTTGCCAGCGGCGATGCGCACTCTGCGCAGAACTTCGCTGCCACGTCGTTGAAATGCTGACACTTCAGACACTTCATTGGCGACCTTCCAAGCGAACGGACACGCTCGCAAGTTGGGTTCAGTAAGTTCGCCGCTTCGCCGTCTATAGTCTGGCAGGCCTCTTTGCATTCCAAGTCTGCCTATTGAATTCCTGCCACTATCCTTGCCGACAACTTTAACGTGCTCTCCCGTCGTAAGGAACTCCTACTTGTCGCTACCAATTCAGCCACTGGATAGCCGACTGACGGACGGATAACCGACAGCCCCTCCTTCGGATGTCACGTCGGGCGCGGCATGTCAGGCAACTTCGCGACTGGCGCTCGATGGCACTTGATCGTTGCCGCCGAACCTATGCCACATGCCGTCGGCTCATACGATCCAAGATCGGTACTGCACCGTCGCCAATTGGTTATCGCTACTTTGGCACTCGACCCTTTATCGCGTTGGCGCGAGCTAAGCCACTTCAAGTTTGGCACCGGCGCCAGCCAATCCAGGAAGATCTCGCCCGCGAGCCGGGTCCAGACTCCCATCATTCGCTCATAGGTGGCGCCGTCGTCGAAGCGAATTTGCAGTTCAGCCGTCAGGGACGTTCTGCCCATTGAGTATGTGTCCATCAGGCAATCGCTGCGTGTTCATTGAGTCTACGCACTAAGTCACCTCGTCGGTGAAGACCTTGAAGCTGACCAGCGTGTTGGGACCGAATGTATGGGTGATCGGCACGTCGGCGGCGTCGCGCCCCTGGCCGATCAACACGCGGCCGATGCGCGGTATGTGGTTGCGCGGATCGAAGGTGTACCAGCGGCCGCCCAGATAGGCCTCGAACCAGCCGGCGAAATCCATCGGCGCATCGACCGGCGGGACACCGATATCGCCGAGATAGCCGGTGCAATAGCGCGCCGGAATGTTCATGCAGCGGCAGAAGGTCAAAGCGAGATGCGCGAAGTCGCGGCATACGCCCCGGCGCTCGGTGTAGGCATCCCACGCCGTCATGGTCGGACGGGCATGCTCATATCCGAAGGTGATATGGTTATGGACGTAGTCGCAGATCGCCTGGACGCGCCCCCAACCCAGCGGCGTGTTGCCGAACAGGTCCCACGCCGCCTGGGTCAGTCGATCGGTCTCGCAGTAGCGGCTGCCCAGCAGGTAAACCAGTGTTTCCGACGGCAGGTCCTCCACCGGATGCTGAATGGCGAACGGAACGACCGGGTCCGGCAAGCCGGTGTCGTGTACAAGTCCATTGCCCGACAGGCGCATCCGCCCGGCCGGTGCCAGGATGCGGCAACACCAATTGCCGTAGGCATCGCGGTAAGGCGTGATCGGCACCGACGGCGCGGTGACCAAGTGATCGGGAACGATGACGTCGGACGCCCGGCTGGGATGGGTTCCGAGAACCATGATGATGGGGGTCGGCTGCGGGAGGTCGTAGATCAGTTCGTAGCCGACACGAATCTTCATCCGATTGTCCTCAGAGGATCACCTAGTGGCGAAGAGCTCCCGCCGCATGAGCAACGCGAGGCCTTGAACCGGGTTCCGAGTCAATCGAGCTGTCTGGCGAGCTGTTCGGCCTTGGACGGGCCATGACGCTCACTTTCACTTCCATGCCGAGCGGATCGGTCGCCGCGCCGATGAAGGTGCCATGCAGCGGCAAGGCGTGCAGCGGATCGCGCACGACCGCGACCGTGACCAAGCCGCTCTTGCCCACGCTGCCGCAGGTCGGATCGAAATCGACCCAGCCGACGCCCGGCAGATAGACCTGTGCCCAGGCATGAGTGGCGCCATGCGCCGCACCGCCGAACGGCGCATCGGGCTCGTCGAGTGCGCTGGCCAGATAACCCGACGCAAAGCGCGCGGCGAAGCCGAAGGAGCGCGACGCCTCGATCATCAGCAGGGCAAAGTCACGGCAGCTGCCGTGGCCGAGCCGCAAGGTTTCAAGCGGCTGCTGAATGCCCTTGGCTTCGCGTCGCTGATAGAGAAAGTCCCGGTTGATCGCCTGGGAGATCCGCGTCAGCAGCTCGAGCATACCGATCGTGCCGCTCTCGGGCAGCAACTGACGCGCCCAGCTTCCGATCCTGTCCTCCGGATCGGGCTGGTGACGCTCGATGCAGTGCGCGAGGTCGGGCAGCTCGTCGACGCTGTAGGAGACGGGAAAGGTCTGGACGGCTTCCTCGATCGCGAGTTCCGCGGAGGGCACGGGCAAATGTTCAACGCAGACGGTGCTCTCGAAGCTCAGCTCGGTCGAGACGCCATCGAAACGCGCGATCGCCACGTGATTGCCGAAGGCGTCCTGGACGAAGCGAAGACTGCTGGGCGCCGGCGTGATCGCGAGGTTGGCCTCGACCACCCGCTGGTCGTGCGAGTCGCGTGGGCGCAGCATCATCCGGTGCTCGCCAAAGGCGACCGGTTGGCGATAGCGATACGTCGTGACGTGCCGGATGGTCAGTGACGGCATGGTATCTCCCTTGGTCGATATCATGCACGATTCACGCCAGTTCGGCACCTCATTTGGTGTATCTGCGCAGGTCCTGCTACAAGATGTATGCTTCAGTTCTCGCGGCTGAGCGCGCTTTCATGCCATTTGCGCAGCAGCAGGTACGATACCAGCGACAGCACAGCGAAGATTGCGATGCCGGTCGCCGAGATCAGCGCAAGGGCCGCAAACATGCGCGGCACCTTGAGCTGGTAGCCCGATTCGAGGATGCGATAGGCCAGGCCCGATTCGGCCCCACCGGTACCGGCCACGAACTCCGCGACCACCGCACCGATCAGCGCCAGGCCACCCGAGATTCGCAGGCCGCCCAGAAAATACGGCAGCGATGCCGGCAGTCGCAGATGGAGCAGCGTGCGCCAGCGACCGGCGCCATAGAGCTCGAACAGGCTCAGCAGATTGTGGTCGATCGAGGTGAGGCCCAGGATCGTGCTCGACAGGATGGGAAAGAAAGCGACGATCCAGGCGCAGATCAGCAACGAAAGATCGACATTGTTGGCCCACACGATGATCAAAGGCGCGATCGCCACGATCGGCGTCACCTGCAGGATGATTGCGTAGGGCAGAAACGACAGCTCGATCCATTTGGACTGCACGAAGAGCACCGCGAGCAAGCCGCCGCCGATCACCGCGGCCGCCAGCGCCTCCAGCGTCACCGACAAGGTGACCAGCAAGGACGGCCATAGCGTGCCCCAGTCCGCGACCAGGGTTTGGGCGATCAGGATCGGCCCAGGCAGGATATAGCTCGGCACCCCGCCCAGCCGGACAGCAACCTCCCAGAGCACGAGCATCACCATGCCGACAACGAGCGGCGCGACCACGCGGGGCGCGAAGACATGCCCACTCATGCCGCCATCGCCTCGCCGAGCCGCGCCGAGGTCTGCCGGCAAAAGCCTGCGTATTCGGCCGAGGTGCGGAAGGAGTCGGACCGCGGATAGGGCGCATCGATCACGAGTTCCGACAGGACGCGGCCGGGCCGCGCCGCCATGACGGCGATACGCTGCGACAGGAAGACCGACTCGAACACCGAATGGGTGACGAAGACCACCGTGAAATGCTGGCGTTCCCAGAGTGCGAGCAGGTCCGCATTAAGGCGGTGGCGCGTGATCTCGTCGAGCGCAGCGAAAGGCTCGTCCATCAACAGCAGACGCGGCGCCGTCACCAGGGCGCGCGCGATCGACACGCGCATCTTCATGCCGCCGGACAGCTCGCGCGGATAGGCTCGTTCGAAACCGCCGAGACCGACCAGGCGCAACGACTCGGCCGCGCGTGCCTCGCTTTCCGACCTGGCCATGCCCTGCAGCTTGAGCGGCAGCAGGGTGTTGGCGAGCGCCGTCGCCCAGGGCAGCAAAGTAGGCTCCTGGAAGACGAAGCCGAGTTCGTGGTCTCTCGTCGCACGCCCGCTCCCGGCACCTTCGATAGTACCGCCACTGGGCGCAGCGAGGCCGCTGATGAGGCGGAGCAGCGTGGACTTTCCGCAGCCCGAAGGACCGAGCACGCTCAGGAATTCGCCGGTCCGTATGTCGAGAGAGACATCGGCGAGCGCCTGAACACCATTGGCAAAGACTTTCGAGACCCCGCGCAGGCGGACGAGGTCAGGCATCCGGCAGGGCGAGTTGCAGATCCGCCGACCAGACCGGCATCGGCAAGCTGTCGCGCGCGGCCAGATTGGCCGGCAGCGCCGCGCGATCGGTGGTTCGGCGAAACGGCAGCACCAGATTGGTGCGCACGCCGAACACGGCATCCTGATCGAGATAGACATCGTCGTCGGGAAAGAATTCGGTGATCAGCGGCGCGCGGCCAGGCGCCTTGATGATCATGTGCAGATGGGCGGGACGCCAGGCGTGGCGGCCCAGGGCGCGCAGCATATCGCCGGCCGGCCCGTCGTCCGGCACCGTGTAGGAAACCGGACGCACGGTCGAGAAGGCAAAGGTACCGTCGGGCGCGACGGTGAGACGGGCGTGATAATTGGTCGGGTCCTGGTCCTTGTCCTGCTGGGCGTAGAGGCCGTTGCCGGCATTCTGCCACAGCGCGAGGACGGTGCCCTCGAGTGGCGCGCCCGCCCCGTCGGTCACGCGGCCGCTCACCACCAGCGGCTCGCCGACCTGACCGCGCCACAGGTCGCCGCCATTGGCCAGCTCCGGCGACCCTTCGATATGGAAGGGGCCCAGCACCGAGGACGGCGTGCCGGTCTTGGCCGCGTTCACCATGTCGATCAGCGATGAAACCCCCAGCAGATCGGAAAAGAGGATGTATTCGTTGCGCTTGTCGTCGGTGAAAGCGGTTGCGCGGGTGAGCGCGCCGATGGCGGCATCCCACTCCGCCGGCGTCACCTGGTGTTCGCGCACGAAGCGATGGAGATGGTCGGCCAGCCCGACCAGCAAGGTGCGGGTGCGCGCCGAGGGTGCATTCTTGGCATAGTCGGCAAAAGCCTGGGTGATCGTCTGAGGCGTGAGATTGCGCATGAGAATCCTATCGCGTGGCGCGCATCATCGTGTCGTAGTCGGCGCGCAGGAGCGCGAACAACAGGTGATCGGCCCACTGACCATTGATCCGCAGATATTGGCGGGCGAGGCCCTCTTCATGGAAACCCACTTTGGCCAGGACCGCCTTGGACGGCTCGTTGTGCGGCAGGCAGGCGGCCTCCAGGCGATGCAGGCGCAGCTCGTCGAACACGAAAGGCAGCGTCGCCGCAAGGGCCTCGGTCATCAGACCGAGGCCGGCAAAGGGTTGGCCCATCCAGTAGCCCAGCGAGACGGTTTGAGCGACGCCGCGGCGGACGTTGCTGAGGTTGATGCCACCCACCAGCCGGCGGCCGTCATTGAGAAACACGAAAAAGCCGTAGGCCTCGCCGGCCCGCCATTCGCGCGTCTGCTGGCGCAGGCGCCGCCGGAAATGATCCCGGCCCAGCGAGTCATCCGGCCAAGTTGGTTCCCAGGGCGTGAGGAAAGATCGGCTGCGGGCGCGCAGCTCCGCCCACTCCGACCAATCGTCCATCGAGGGAGCGCGTAAAAAGACCCGATCTCCCGCGATGCGGGTCATACCGGTCAGGGACAAAGGCACGTCGGCGAAGCGGAACATATCTGGTGCACTGTACCTCAGGTTACAAAATGTTTCATGTTCTCCGAGGCTTAAAGAGGGTCATTGAGACTGTCAGCCGCGTACAAAAGGATAAAAAAACCTTGAAAACACGTCGCAGGAGGGCGAAATCATAGCTGAGTTAACACCGCCTTGGGGCCTGTAAGTCATGGAAACGGACAATGTCGGTCAGAAAGGCCGCTTTTACCTGACCAAGAATATCTGGCTGCCGCAGGAGCCGCTGGAAAAATTCAATCTCAAGATGTCGGACATGATCCTGCGTCGCATGCCCAAATTGCCCTTGGGCGGCGCCGACGCCTTGGCTCAGTTTCCGGTCCTGGCCGAACTGACGAAAAGCCACGACAAGATCAAAGCCGACCTCAATTACCTGCTGTCCCATCATGAGGAAATCCCGGCGCTGCATGAAGTCCATCCGCGCGATCTTTATGTCGCGGGCCGCGCCTGGCGCACTTTCATGCTCAAGATCTGGGGCCACGAGATCACCGAGAACACGCAAGCGGTGCCCGATACGATCGCGGCCATCAACCGCATCCCGGGCGTCCATACGGCGCTCTTCAGCATCCTGCACGGCCGCGCCGAGATCGAGCCCCATCGCGGCTCGGCGGCCGGCGTCATTCGCTTTCACTATCCGCTGATCGTGCCGAAAGAGCCGGAGAAATGCTGGATCGAGATCGGTGGCCACCACTTCTTCTGGCAGGAAGGCGAGCCGCTGGTGTTTGATGACACGCGCGAGCATTGGGTCAAAAACGAGACCGACGAGACGCGCGTGGTGCTGATCATCGATTTCAACGCCGACATGCCGTTTCCGGTCAATCTCTACACCGCGCTGCGCTACAACCTCGTCCGCCACAGCACCGAGGTGAAGAAGATCGCCGAGCGCGCCGCCATCGGCGTGCCCAAGCGCGAGAGGGAATACGCCGAAGCGGCGTGAGCAAGACCTGTCGTCCTGAGCGAAGCGAAGGACCTCGCAGGCCGATTAGACACGGACGTCAGATAGCGCGCGCGTAGCAGGCGTCAGGTCCTTCGGCTACGCCTGAGGACGACTCGCGCTACGCTGCCAGGCGCGCCGCGATCTCCTGTAACGACTCCAGGCCGCCGATCGGTCCCAGTGCCGCCAGCGTGAGCTTGCCCCGCAGCAAACGACGGGCGACGCGGCGTACCGCGTCCTGATCGACCGCTTCGATACGGGCCACGATCTCGGCGTACGGAATCGGCCGGCCATGGATCAACAGATGACGCGCCGCCTGCTCGCAGCGCGCCGAACTCGATTCCAGCGCCATCAGCGTGCCGGCCTTGATCTGGTTGCGGGCGCGCACGATCTCCTGCTCGACCAGCGTGTCGGCCACGGTGACGAACTCCTCGCAGACGGCGGGGATCAGCTCCGCCAGGTCGTCTTCGCCCGTGCCGGCATAGATGCCGAACAGGCCACCATCGGCATAGGCGGCATTGAAGGAGTGGATGCCGTAGACCAGCCCCCGCTCCTCGCGGATGCGCTGGAACAGGCGCGAGGACATGCCGCCGCCGAACAGGGTCGAATAGACGGCAAGCGCGAAATAGTCGGGGTCGCGATAGCCGATGCCCTCGCAGCCCAGCACGACATGCGCCTGCTCGAGCACGCGCTCCTCGCGGCCGTCGCCGCCGACATAGCGCAGCCGCTCCGGCTCCGGGGCGTTGGCGGGCGTGCGCGGCACCGAGCCGAAATGCTTCTCGGCCAATTCCACGATGTGCTCGTGTTGGACGCGGCCCGCAGCCGACAGCACCATGTTGGAGGCGGTGTAGTGGCGGGCGAGATAGGCGAACAGATCGTCGCGGCCGATCGCTTCCACCGAATCGGCGGTGCCGAGCACCGGCCGGCCGAGCGGCTGGCCGGGCAGAGCGGTTTCCTGGAACTGGTCGAAGACGAGATCGTCGGGCGTGTCGAGCGCCTGGCCGATCTCCTGCAGGATCACGCCGCGCTCGCGCTGCAGCTCGTCGGGATCGAACACCGAATTGCGGAGGATGTCGGACACCATCTCGATGCCGAGGGCCACGTCCTCCTTCAGCACCGAGGCGTGGTAGGCGGTGATCTCGCGGCCGGTATAGGCATTGAGGCTGCCGCCCACATCCTCGATCTGCTCGGCGATGGCGCGCGCGCTGCGCGTCCTGGTGCCCTTGAAGGCCATATGCTCCAGGAGATGCGCCATGCCGTTGAGTTCGGCGCTCTCGTGGCGCGTACCGCAGCCGACCCAGACGCCGAGCGCCGCCGATTCGACCTCCGGCATCTCGTCGACGGCCACGCGCAGGCCGTTTGCCAGGGTTGTCACTTTGACATTGCTCATCGTGCCATTGCCTTTTGTGTCGGTTGCGCCGCGGACATTCGCTCGTCGATCAGGCCCTTCAATGCTTCGATGTCATTGCCCAGCCGCTCGACCCGTTCAGGGCGCTGCATCAGGTCGGCGAGTCGCGCGGGCAAGGCCGGGCGCTGGCCCGTGGCGCGCGCGACGGCGTCGGGAAACTTGGCGGGATGGGCGGTGGCCAGCACGACCATGGGAATGGCGGGGTCGCGACGGTTGGCCTCGGCCACGGCATAGCCGACGGCGGTGTGCGGATCGATCGTCTCGCCGTAGCGGCGGTGGCAATCGGCGATGGCCGCGATCGTACCCTCATCGTCGACCCGGCCGGCATCGAACAGGCGGCGTACCAAGGCGTGCGCCTCGGCCGAGACGCCGAGCGTGCCGGTGCGGCGGAACTCGGCCATGGCCTTCGCCAGCGCCGCACCGTCGCGGTCGAACAGATCGAACAGCAGGCGCTCGAAATTGCTCGAGATCTGGATGTCCATGCTGGGACTGAGCGTCGGCGTCACGCCCGTCATGGTCATGGCGCCGGTCTCGAAGAAGCGCGCGAGGATGTCGTCGCCGCCAACAGC
>Ga0193716_1001808_pt1 | contig 12269 bp, 10 predicted proteins | sample U2c1metaG_FD_145901 | JGI IMG/M metagenome (GOLD analysis project Ga0193716, IMG submission 145901) | Soil microbial communities from a riparian zone of the East river system, Colorado, United States - U2c1 | ecosystem: Environmental > Terrestrial > Soil > Riparian zone | place: USA: East River...
GTCACAACCACGTGTATAGGCAGAAGGTGGTTGTAGTCGCGGCTCTCAGGACTCTTCGCATTGCTTCTTGATGTCTGTTCCACTGACCACGGACTGCAGCGGCATCTCCACAGCCACGGTTCACTCGAGTCCCTGACGTAATCCGTGCTCGGGTTAACAAAATCCTACGTTCAAGACTAGTATTCTCACTCGGCATAAATATCAGGCATGTAGGTAAATCAAATCACTCTAACCTAAGGCAAGGCTTGGAAAGGGGAAAAAAGGAGTGCAGACTCGGTAGCCTTGATCATCCGACTACTTTGTTGAGATACACTCGCCAAAGGGCGTGGGTTTCGAAGGTGAGTCATGGCTGCTCCTGTGATGCTTTCTTTGATTCCAGATGTTCGATATTCCACACGAGACTTAGTAAATATACCTCTCCCGCACTCTCCATCGAAAGGGAAGATATCTTGAGCAAGCAGTATTAACCCGAGCTCGCACGCGAACAGTATCCCCGCGCACATGAACTTTTTTTGCGCAATGCTCAAGGGTTTCGGGCCGTGGACGACCATTCAGAGTTGTGGCGGTTAGCATCGTCGTCCCTCCGACCACGCAGTACATACCCCACGCCGATCTGATCTTGCAGATACTCCTCTGGCCATTGCGTCATCGCAGGGTTTGTTGCTGACAACAATTAAATTTCAACCAGTCTTTTGCTGGAGAGGGCTGAAAGGCTAGTAACCGGCTATACTTAATGGCATGCAGGGGGTGCACCATGAGCTGGCCACTTAGCCTAGCCGAATAAAACGCGACCGGGTAACTTGGATACTTGGCTGGCGAGGCCTAAGAGGGGAACTCAAAGATAAGTGCTCGAGCACTGAGTACCATTGTAGGTTCGTCGGCTGGAGAGCGAAGGTGGGTGCACGTGATCGTACATGCACATCACATCAACAATTCTTAAATTGCTCCCTACAGGAGATTTCGCTGTTTCGACCGGAAGGTCTCATGCAAAATGCCGAAAACTGACCACCGAATTTGGGAGGTCATCTGTATAAGACTATTAGCCCGGGGTTTATGTCTCAGCGCATTTCGTGAACGATGGGGTGCTTTCGACGCGGATTCAAATCACACCTGCCGCTTCCGGCTCCGCCAAATACTACTTTCCCCCCGTTCACGCTTTTCGGAGGCAGAAAGTCATACTTCCGACAAAGACTTCCAGCTCAATACTATACTTGCGCCCCAACTTGTTTGCATCCAAACCCACTAACCAATTTCAGCATGACACCAGTTTAATACAAAGGATACGGCATAAATTCATCACAGCGCCAGTGGCCGTCTCCGCATCCGACTCAAAGATAGGGCAGGGCTTGGCAACAGCCAAGACGGCTCAGCCGCGGCATGGCTTCCAGACGGGTTTTAATTCAGACTGTTTGATCCATCATTGTGCATGTACAGCATATGTAAAGCAGAAAGTAAGTAGCAGAAATAGAATTTCAGAAGGGCTGTACGGTATGAGGAGTGCTTGAAATCAAATACGGAGAGGTGAAGTTCGCACCGGGATACATAAATCCTGAAACCGCTTTGATTTGTATAATTACATAAAATCTACTACTACTAGCTAAATGGGGGCACTAACTTTCCGGAAACGGCAATTATATATCTATACGTGTCTGAAGCTATAATGAATAATTCGTTAGTACGCGATGAATCCAAAACAGTTTCAGTATCCTGTACACAACCTGTTCTATAAAATGGTAAGGAGCCTTATAATTTAAATCACCATAAGCAATTATCATACCTACCAACTCGAAGCACTCCCATTTGCAAGTTAACATGAAGCTCTCTTTCATCCTCTCACTGCTCGCTATCACGCTCTGCGCCAATGGCCAGGCTACTATCCACACTGGATCGTGCAGCACGGAGGAATCTGACTCTGGTCTTTGTAAGAATCAACTTGTCGAGAATGTAGGGTAAGTAGTATCCTACTTGATATACCAATCTTTTAAATTTACTTGAATGGTGTCAAAAGGACCAGTTGCTGTTGCAGCTGCGAGTAGGGTTGTTCTGACTGTGCTGACTAATTTCATACATATCAGTGCGTACCGGTGCCTACATTTGCATGCTCTGAGCCCAGATCTGAATAATCAAATAGATGTCCGACTGGAGAATAATATGTTGATAAAAGAGGGCCCGCTGTATTTAAAAAAGAGTTACTAATTTTGTACCTTAGGTTCTTGACAAGGGAATGTTAGATATGTAAGCGACCGACGTTAGGGTTAATCCATCCCGAAAATCATAACTCGAAGTTATGGAGTAGTTGCTGAGATATGAGCAATATGTACTGCTCATCGATCGGGGAAGTCGTTGCCCCTGGTTTGATAGTAGAATATTTTCCTCGAGCAGATCGAACTTCTCAACTACTATCTTGGTTACATATTTTCAGGCTTACGACAAGTATTCTCGGCAAGTTAACGCTTACTTTGACCTCAGACAAATTGTCGTCGAGTCGACGTCATCCAATGTAGGTGCAGACGAAATCAAGATAACTTTGGTATTATTTGGTAGCTCTGTACGCTGTTCCTGCAGGCTAACGTTCTAAGCTTGCGTCCGGTAACGGTTCCGCGATGCCAAGAACGGCATCGGCGGCTAAATAATTTCTTTTTCGGGCGTCTCAATCCCTCTTTTCCCTTTTACCTCTTTGCAATCAGCGCCTACTCGCGTGACCGTATAGTCACCGATAGACTGAAAATAACACAGCGGATACCAATTCTACAATAGCCGAAGTAGCCACCCTGCGCGACCAAGTCTTTATCCTGTCGAGATACAATGCATAATTTCGTCTGGCCAGCAACTCGGAGCGCCTAACGTATGTAAATCCATCAAATATTTACATGAACAACCGGCCTTTGCCAGCCGCTTTCAATTTGCCATGGCCTTGTCTGACAATGTTCAGTGCCAGTTACTTGGACACCCGGAACTCCACGTTCAACTCAACTATATTGGTCGAGGGTTATTTTCAGCGAGTGACCACTTGCGATAATGGTGACGATTTAGACCATCATATACAGACGATCAAGATACAATATTCTCGAAAGACTTGAGCCATGTTCAGGCGCAGGTCAACACAGAATACCTTGGTTGCACCCACAGCATTAAAGCTTTCGCCGAGAAGTTACTTCTAGTACTCGCTGGATTTTTGGCAGTATATATCCAAGATTGCTTCGCGGTAAAGAGGCGTTCGTCCCCGTTTGTCTATGTCGACTAGCGCCTTCTCCGACAATAAATTCAATCGACGTCCAAAAGAACCTATCGCGAAATTATGTGAGCAGATTGCTCCATAACGACAATTACAGAGACACGGTTTACCCTCAAAGGAGACTAGTAATCCACGGCGCACCTAGGAACAATAAAGCCCTTCCACATGCTCCCATTTTAGACAATCTTCCAACACAACCATGTCCCAAACTCAACAGCTCGCAATCGTCGTTGGCTCTGACAAAACTTCATATTCAATAAAGACCACCGATATTCCAAAACCTGAGGCAGACGAGATTTTGGTGAAGATCCACGCCGCTGCACAGAATCCAACCGATTGTAAGTAGTAGGGCTGCTGTTGCCAGTTGGCGACTTTTCAATAGCTGTTTGGACAGGGAAGACTTTGGCGTATGGTTTCTCAAACGAGGGTTTTGTACCTGACAACGACTATGCCGGCATCGTCGAGGAAGTTGGCAGCAACGTGAAAAAAGTCAAAAAGGGAGATAGAGTACGACGTACTACTTCGAGCCAGAAACTAATGATTCTATTGACTTGCACGCGAATTACAGGTCTCCGGTATGGTTCACGGCGCATCATTTCGTCCGAGTAGACGGCGAAAATTATTTCCAAATGCCTGATGGCCTCTCGTTTGACGAAGCCACAACCTATGGTGTTCCCTTCCAAACTGCCGCGGCCGCTCTGGGTCTCTATCATACGCTCAAGTTGCCGGAATCCTCAGCAGTCGGCAAAGAAGCAACTCCGATCCTCGTCTGGGGTGGCGCTTGTATGTGCTATTTACAATATTCGCGGATTACTTTATAGTCGCTGAGACGGTACTACTACTGTTTGTAGCCTCGGTTGGACCGATGGTCATTCAGCTAGCTAAGCTTTCTAGACTCACTGTGATCACGACCACTTCCCCGAAGAACGTTGAGTACCTCAAGTCTCTCGGTGCAGACTACGTCTTTCCCTACAACGATCCCAAAACTCCCGAAGGAGTCAGGGGGGTCACTAACGGGAAGCTCTACCTCGCCTACGATGCCATCTCTGAGAAGGGCACTACGCAACTCGTCATTAATATATTTGGGTCTGACTCTGACATCCCCGAGGGCAAGAAGGTACTTATAAACCTCCTCTATGTTACACCCGACGCACTGGATGCGAAGGCGGACACTGTCAAGGAGAATAAGATACAACATCAGAGGGTCAAGGTCTTGGGCGGCCTTGAAAAGGTTCCGGAGGGATTCGCGTATATGAGGGAGGGCAGATAAGATTATATACCATCCCATGGAGACGACAATTGAAAAATAGAAGCATTCATGTTTGTCGAAACAAATTTGTCTCAATTTCCCTACATTGTCCTAATGAATTTTTATACCATTTAACGGGAATCAGAATACCATAGAGAGTCGTGTGCGTCACGGTCTTTCAATTCCGCAACTCAACCTGCAGCTGGAGCGCTGAAGAGCCGATAGACGAACTAATACACATCACTGGCTACTGGCGATGCTGTAGAAAGCCCAACCCTCGCTGCAATTTATGACAGCAAGTCTGGAATTCGCTAATGCAGCAACGCGGCAGTCCTGGATTTACGCAAATATCAACGCGAGTGAGCAACCGACCAATGGGTAGCAATGGCGACAACCAGACTTTCAAGATCTCCAGACTTTTGGGGGGTCTACCAATTCAGAGATGGAACCAGACCTAACGGTCGTCGACTTGTCGGCCGCGATAGTTTTATTTTTTATTTTTTACCTTCTTCGATACTTTATTAGTTGCACGAGCCAGTCGACTTGCGGGTGCTCCCTTCCGTACTATTTAATTCAATCTTAGTTCCAGCACAGGTATCTATAAAGCAAATCCAAGTTAAAATTTTTGTGGAATCTTAATTCACGGAATCCAAATTACCATACACGATCCATTCATCGTACATCTTTTGGCCACCTTTGCGTATTCTCTAACACCAAGGAAACCTGATTATTTTACGTCAGCTATGTCCCTAGCAATGCAAAATTATAAACTCACTTCTCGTTAAATAACCAATCAATATTCGCAGCCTGCCCATCACCATACCACACAAATGACGGCAGATGCATATCCCTCTCCGTCGTCTGCCCACCAAGCTCACTCGCAACCCCCACCAACTCCATAGGTAAGTTCCACACCTCCACCTTCTCCAAACCATGTTCCCTCGCCACTTCCAATATTTTACGTAGTAGGTGTGGGAATGTCGTTTGAGTGGCGCGAAGGCGGATTATTACTAGATGCATGGATGACGGCCCCTTGTCGATTGACCATGCTGCAAATGTGGGTCGATCACCGTCTTTGGAGGATGCGTCCTTGAGGAGCACGCCCCATTTAGTTATCTGCGGGACGGGTGAACTGAATAGAACTCTTTGGATCTGATAGAGGCCGACTCCTTCCCATGGCAAAAATGCGACCGACGTACGACCGGTTGATTTGGTCCACTCGACCACATCCCTCTTCATTGTCTCAGAGTCTGCTCCCAATAATTTGTTTACGCCAGGGATATCCAGCCACTCCAATTAGACTCACTCGCCCATCCTACGTCCCAAAGAGTCCAGATAGCATCTCTAATTGCCCACCCTTTGCCAGCCTCCTCCGTCGGACCACATAACAAATAAAAGTCCCCGATATCGCTATACAGCACTGAGAACCTTGCTTTCCCAGTTGCTTCCGGGGGCGCACCCCATGCGTTGGGAAAGGGTGGGAGTGCGGCGTGCGGCGCCATTACCCAGTGAAGGAGACGCATCATGTGTTTTGCGTATCCCTTGCTTCGGTTTGGGACTGGGGTGAAGACTGATGCGATGCCGTAGCACTGAACTTCTGAGGTTATTGGAGAACCAGACTCGGAAGGCTGGACTGCAAACCCTTTGCGCAGGTAGCTGTACCGCACCCATGAGTGTGTTAGCATTGATGAAGAAGAAATAATTTTAAAAAAGTACGTCTCGCATGAACATTTGAAATCGAGGGTTTCCGGATCATTTCTTGGTGCTAAAACCCTAACCAAAATATACGCACAAGGTTAGTAAGCTAAGCCAAGTCGATTGATATAAACAAGAGTAACACGCTCACCAGGTTGTCAGTTTTCCATTCGCTGCGTGGTCCATCACGTCCATCGATGCGTCACGGTATAAGTACTCTTCCACGGTCATACCCCTCGCCCATTGCACCCATGTACGCTTGCGGGATGCGAGCACTTGGTCGGGGGTGGCAGCGAATAGGGAGAGGGACGCGAAATCTGACATTCCTGGAGATGATTGTTGCTATCTACTTATCTTTCTGCGAATCCCAGTATTTATCGGACCTGGGTGGATGATTCGACCGAGCTTTTTGGACATTTTTACTTGTTTCGTGCGTATTTATTTCATCGGGCCGTTGTACGAGGGAGAGTGATCGAAACCATGTGATCTTGGATGCCTTTTTTTAGATGGAGTCCTGGCTACTAATTAAATGGCGCAGGCACAGGCTACCCACTCGCCACTGTTTAGGATCCCTTAAGGGAATGGTTCTCTTCGAAAGGCCTGTATCTATTTGAAGGAGTGGAGGAATCTACGCGTGCGAAACCACCCGTGAATGAGATGGAACTTATAGCACACACCAAACATCAGACATACGCACAGGGGTATAAGAACATGCGGCCCTCCGTTCCGTTTAAACTCACATCGGTCACAGAGACCGATTCACTGTATCGCCCGAACTTCGGATGGGCGCGATGTATTGATTCGCCTGATAGCAAAGGGCGGAGACGGTCTCGAAGAGCTGGATATCATTTGCAGCACATCGCCACCGAGCATTTCGTATCCATGGTACTACGATGTTGGGGAGGTCTTTGATGCGGTCCTGCAGGTTCTCCAGGTTTGCAACGACTGACTTGCCTTCAATATATTGTGGTGCTACTGGCCAGGGATTTGAATTTCTCCATCGGAACATGGTTGCTCACCGTGATGTAGGCCCTGAAAACATCTTATCAATTTGGCCGACGGTCGATTGGCGCCACCTGACATCGACGAGAGGGCGACACTGTCCAGTCTTCCCAGTTCGCTATTATATAATCGATTTCGAATTTTCCATCGAATTTTCCGAGGATAGTACTCCAGACCAACGCGTTGTGAACTGGCCTTCCCGCCCTACGACATGGTTACGACCACCAGACGACCACGGCCGCGATATTGCGCCTGAGATGCTCCTGAATGCGCCTCATTGTCCTTTCAAATTGGACGTGTTTCAACTGGGGAAAATGTTTTTATTCCACTTTCACGTTGGAGCGGTGGGAACTCTGTCAAGAGCTGCTTCCTGCTGTATAGCGTGCAGGGAAGGATGGGATTGCTACTCTAAGACAAGACCGAATCTAACTCGAACGATGCCAAACACGACCAAACAGGACCTACAGCCTCCGCTCTCTGCAAGCCCCTAACACAACGTAAGTCTTTGCTACATTTGTCAAACAATGTTTGTAACTGACACCACAGCAGCTTTTGGAGCCAGAATATCCCCAGCTTTTGGATGTTTTCCGGTCCATGACGGCCGGCGACCCGTCTTGTCGACCCATTGCTGCAGAGGCCTTCAAGTCCGTTCAGGAATATCACTAGAAGGATGGACAAGGCCAATTTGAAACAAGCGAACGTGCTTCGGGTAATCAAATGGATGATATCGAAATTGCATGTGTACACAACATTTCAACATTTCCACTTATATACGAGCTTGCAAACCAAGCAGAACTCAATTGCGCAATCGGCTTGATTGAACCGACGGGCATTCCTTATGACACAACGGAACCTTCCAGTCTGTACACTACTGTGGATAACTTCTCACATTTGCTATTGATCTTACAGACGCGGATCACAAGGACACTGCCAATGTTTTCATTGTTAACCTTGGTCTGTTCCGCCTCTACTGCAGACAAGTGGTTCAAAGGCCTTTTGAGTTCAACCAGAGTTCATGGAGCAGTGTTGAACCAAATGGTAAATACTGGGCTTATGGACTTGTTTCATGTTTCGGTAGTAACATCCCTAGACAGCGACGCTACTGCCCTAGGTAACCATCTTTTACATGAAGATCATATTTCTGGACTCACTGCTAACCATACAGGACAGATGTATGCACGATCACGTCGCACGAGTCGAATGTGTTACGAGGCTGGGGGAACTGACATTTCGATAACACGGGGTAATGGACACTGGCGATTAAATCGTGCTCTTCGGTCAAGCATGGAGTCCGGGCAACCGCTTAGCTTTTACGGTTAGACTGGGGTTTACACTTGGCCAACTCCCAGCCGTCAATAGTAAATGGGTCTTTCGCAAAACGGATGTTAGTCGGTCATGGCTTCATCGGAATCCTGCTCGCTCGCAATGGATCATTGTGCTTCTCAGCCACCCGATGCCACATTTCCTCCCCTTCTACCGGCGTACATGAGCGTAAATGCCCGTATGTACTCCTACTCTCACGCATATGTAAGCAACATACTTACACCCTTCTCACCAGTGAGTCACATCACTATTTTGAGCTTTGTTCGTAGTCAGATTCTTGTCAAGGCCTAAAAGCTGCGACTGGGCCCATGAAAACAGTAGCTGATCACATTCACTGCCCGCATATACCCGCTTCAGAATCTGTGCTTCTCTGATGCAGCGCACCTATAATTTGCTTTTCGCGAACGGCTCAAGTATCAAATGGTACTTACCAAGGTTAGGTGCCTAGTGGTTCCTACTATCTACAGGCATGGATCTGGTATAAGTATCGTTAAAGCGACAGCAAGCCTCCCCACAAACCAGCGCATCATAGTGGAACAAAGTTGGCAGTACATCTTATCCACAGGAGTATTTCTATGCGCCATAGTCGATTTATATACTAGGCGATCAGCTCGGCGTCTGCCACCAGGACCAAAAATGTTTCCTATCATTGGGAGCGCCCTTGAGATGCCTCAATCGCTGACTTTCGATAAGTGGTCCAAACAATATGGTATGGTCACGAGACCTTCGTTGTTACTTCGACGGCTGGATTCCATTCGCAGGTGACATCGTATATACTGAGGTTCTAGGGACTAAGTATGTTATACTTGGTTCCTTCAAAAGGGTCGTGGAACGTTCTGCCATATATTCCCACAGAAAACAGAGGCCCCATACGAGAAATGTGAGTCATTCACTGACCAAATTTTCTGTGATATATCTGATCAAGTGAGTACAGTATGGGTAGGCGTGAGTGAACTATGGTCAATGCGAGATACGGACCATTGTGGAAGTAAATACTTACCTTATCGCCTTTGTGCTGTCGCGCTGACTCGCTTTCGTCAGAGCTCATCGTCGAATGTTTACTGATCATTTCCGCTCGCGTACTGTTTCAAAATTTCATATGCGGCAATTTCACACTCTACAGAGCCTCCTTTTGGATACTCCTGAAAACTTTATGGGCCACATTCGCCAGTGCATCGTTTCACAGCTTTCCAATGATTTTACACATTCAGTCTCCTTTTATTAGCACTGCATCCTCCGCTTTTCTGACCATCACATATGTATGGTATTCAAACAAAGGGGCCCTCCGACGACCCATACTTCCAAATAGGCCAGGAAATGACACAGAGGTTTATTGCCCAGTGGACTTGGGTATCAACCTCGTAGACTATCTGCCAGCTCGTATGTATACATCCAGTCCTGCGCTGGTAATGTACTGAATGTTCTGCAATGAAATATGTACCTCAGTGGTTTCCGGGAGCAGGTTAAAAAAGAAAAGTGGCACATTGGAGGAAGATCGCCATCACCCTTGGGATTTTGTGAAAGACGGTTTGGTTTGTTCTGCTCATCTATTTTCTTTCTAGTATACCCACATTAATGCAGTTGAACGGAACGGCTACTATGCCTCGCGACAGAGGTTCTGGAGAGATTACGGGACGACGATGAACTGGCGGAACAAGAGATAATTGCCAAAAACTGTGCAGGCATTGTGTATCTCAGTATGATGTATCCTCCACTCTGACATTTATTTTTTAACAAAGAGATTACGTCCACAGCTGGGAATGATACTGTAATTCAAATGTTCTCAAATCCGCGAACAAACTAATTTGTGACATTTTCCCGCAGACTTCTGCTAGTGCAATTCTGTTTGTTCTTGTCACGGCGATGTACTGTCACGGCGATGTACCCGGATGCTCAGAAGAAGGCTCAGACTGAGCTCGATGCAGTGGTTGGCGACAGATTGGCCGACTTCGAAGATCTAGATTCTTTGCAATACATCAACGCTGTAATCAAAGAAACCCTCAGGTGGCAGCATGTCACCCCGATAGGTGAGTTTTCGACTGAGGCAGTCCACCGATGTCAACTCAATATTTGTGCATAGGTGTTCCTCATTGTTCGAGGCAGGATGACGTATATGATGGTTTCCTCATTCCAAATGGCTCGATTGGTGAGGGATGTGCCTGCCTCCGCATACCAACACTCAAAGACAGTACATTTAGCTCGTCTCTCAGTAATTGGAAATTCCTGGTGTGATCGCCTTCTCTTCACTGGCAAAGTACTTTTGAATTGGCTTAAGGGCTATCCTGCACAATCCAGACATGTATCCCGATCCGGAAGAATTTCGACCGGACAAGTTCAAGAAGGATGGTAAACTGAACCCAGATGTCAAGGACGTTGCTGCAGTGTTTGGTTACGGCCGCAGGTGCCCATTATACACCAAAATAAACTCATAAATCACATCGCAGACAGTGGGCGCCCGGGCCAGATCATGGCTACCGAGTTGCTGTTTGCCATTTGCTCCGTGCTATCAGCTTTTGACATTTCTCCTCCGCTGGACGAGTCCGGAAGCCTCATCAAGCTGCAACCTACGATGACGACAAACGCGCTCTCGTAAGTGCCATCGTTGTTTATTTACGCCTTGTTCTCAGAGTTTGGGCTAGGTTCCCCTTCCCTACAGATGTATCATCAAGCCACGGTCAGACACCGCTGCGGCTCTGATTTGTGAATCTGCCGATTGAGCTTCATCATGGCAATTGATCGCGGATATCAATGGAGGCTATTGCAGCAATTCTGTCGTTGATCATCTAAGGACCTTTCGGGCCTCTTAGCAGCCGTCGAAATCCTCTGTTATGAGTCTTATCTTCCAATCATCAACGGAAACACATCTGTCCTTTTCTTTTGCAAAAATATGTATTGAAACCTCGCGACTGCCTTCAAATTTCTTGTACCAATAGTTGGAACGATGACAGGTAGTATCAATTTGACGAAACGGTGACCGAGTTAAGTCTCAACTGATTGTTGCATGTATCTATGCATTACGGTCAAGTGATAAATTGTTTAGGAATTGATCCCAGAAATCGAAGGAATTGTTGAGGGAACGGACGGAAAGCCGGACTGCGCAAACCCTCGCGCACACAGGATTGAAGATGTAGCATCCAACTATAGACTGAAGATGTTTGCATAGTCCATTTCATTGCCCAATACTATCATTCGTCCCTTCAATCTGTATTGTGAGTTCTTCTAGACCCGGTATTTTACTCCGCAACAATGTATCTACGCGCGCTACCACACGATCAATGTGTGTATATGTCGCACGCAGGGTTGAATGTGGACCGGTAGGGTCAAGTGACGACGAGGAGGCCGCTAACTGGATATGTATTGACCCAATGAGACTGGAGGCGTCTTTTGGCCAAAAGCGAGGAGACGTATATGATGCTAGACCTTCGACAAAGGGAAGCTAAAATAATGTTAGGCAATGTCAACGGATCCGGCATCTGTCACTGACCTCTGACAGCGCCTGCTGGATGTCAGTCTCTCGGTGGTCAACATCAAGACAGAGAACCTTTCCGGTATCGATGACAAGTGGTATGACGCTAGCCGCGATAAGGATGGCGATGAACAGAGATGCAATCGGGTCAAACCCCGTCCAGCCATAAAACTGAATCAAGAGTGTCGAGATGATAACGCCAACGGAACCTAGTGTATCCTATCCAAAGATTCATTCAGTATCACACAGGTCGTTTGGTTTGACATTGACTCACAGCCATAACATGCAAGAAGACCCCA
>Ga0193716_1001809_pt1 | contig 12267 bp, 12 predicted proteins | sample U2c1metaG_FD_145901 | JGI IMG/M metagenome (GOLD analysis project Ga0193716, IMG submission 145901) | Soil microbial communities from a riparian zone of the East river system, Colorado, United States - U2c1 | ecosystem: Environmental > Terrestrial > Soil > Riparian zone | place: USA: East River...
GAGTTGCGCGTACGGCCCACCGCCGTGATTTCCGGCGTCAACAAGGAAGCTTTAGCGGCAACGCAGAAAGCACTGATGACGACAAACCCCGGGCAGGCGCTGTAGCCGCACGCCGAACACACTCCTCCTGTGTGTTCTTAAACCCGCTCGACACAACATAATATTTTCCCGAATGTGTGCCGCGTCAACACTTTCAGCAATGGTGTTGCCATTTGGCGACGGTGGCAGTTATGATCGGCACATCAAGGGTTTATCGACGGAAGGACTGAACAAATGATTAGAAAAATCGCTTTAGGGATTTTGTTAGCCTCGATGGCAACGGCGGCATCGGCTAAGCAGGGCGAGAACTGCAAAATCGAGTGGCTGTTCGGCTTCATTCCCATCGAGCACTGCGTTAAGTCAGGACCCCCGACCAAGGTTGCGGCTCCGGAAATCGATTCTTCTTCGGCAATTGCCGGCTTGACCCTCATGTTGGGCGGCCTGGCGATTTTAAGCGGTCGTCGCAAAAAGAACATCGAGGGGTAAGCTCGAGGTTGGTATAACAAACTACGTCTGGGCGCATGCGCCCAGATTTTTACGTTGTTGTACGGCCTTTGGGTTCGGGTCGATAGCCAATCGTCAAGAACGCGCGATTCTCGGAATACCCGCTCCCGCTCCCGCTCCCTGAAGCGATCCGCGACGTATGATCGTAGCGAAGTCGTACCTCCAGCCCTCGTCCCTGTCTGAAGGTCAGCGCCCCCCCCACTCTACCGTCTGTTTCCGCGAAATTAGTCTGGCCGTACTCGGTGCGGTAGATGCTGCCCAGAAGCTGCGCTGAAAAAGCGCGATTCAGTTTCCTCTCCACGCGAATCTCTGCGTCACCGCGCGAAACGTCGAGCTGCGGCAGACCATCGTAAGAGTCTTTCTCCCATCGGCCCGCCAGCCCAAACGTCGTGCGATTGCGCACGTAGTCCCATCCGGCGGTCGCGTAGGTTACGGTGTAATTGGCCGAGGTCACCGCGGCCGGTGTGGTGCTGATTCCGTTCAGGGCGCCGCCGGGCGCGGTATTGTTGCCGCCAAGAGAGCCTCCCGGCGTGATCCCAACGCCACCCGCGCCGCCAACGCCGCCGGTACCGTTGAAACTGGTGCTGGCATCCGTCAGGTCGCGTCCCACCGTGAATGTCAGCTTCGCGGCCGATGACAGTTGACGCGACAGCTCGAGTTTTGCGAGCGGACCGGTGACGGAGGCGCCGTCCTGGTCGGCCTTGGTGACACCCAAATTCGCCGACAGGGTGGTTCTCGCCCCTTGAAGCTCGTAATGCGCATAGGCGCTGCTGCGATTAAAATCGGTGTTGAGCAGGGTATTTTCGAACAGCACGCGCTCCGAGCTGGCATTGATGGAAACACTCGAGCTCGCTGAGAACTGGCGCCCGACGGCCAAACTTGCAGAAAAGCGATTGCTGTCAAATGGGCTTGTCTCGTAGTCGGTTCGAGCATATCGCGCCGTCACGTCGATAAATCCGAGCGGCCCCAGCCGCAAGAACAGATTGGGACCCGTACTGGCGTAATTGACGTGTTCCTGATTGGTCGGCGTCACCGCGGTAAACGGATCGATCTGTGCTTGTCCAAAGCTATCCTGAAATGTCCAGGTCAAGCGCTCGGGTATCAAGGCCAGTTGCGCCTGACCATCGAAGCGCCCGACGAGTTGCGCGCCGTACGCGTTCTGCAAATAATCCAGGTAACTGAAATCGCCCTTGGCATTCAGGTCGAGCCGTCGGCTCTGCTGCTTGATCGCAAAATCGATATCGGTGACCGCCATGGTCTGGTTGACTTTGTCCGTCGGCGTCAGGTTGACGTTATCTGTCTCGCCGATTCCCACATCGACGCCGTAGTCCACCGTCGCAGCACGGGTTGGCGACGCCAGCCCCAGAGCCGAAGTGAACGCGATCGAGAACCAGATGTTCGGCCTAAGGCTCATCGGCATTCATCCCATACGAACCGTACGTGCCATAGCCGTAGTAGCCTTCGGTCAGACCGACCTTGACTTGATTCAGGATCAACCCGCCGGCCTGGCCGGGCTCGAATAGTTCGATCGCAGCCTCCACGGCATGGCGCGGCGTCACACCGGCACGCACCACGAGAACCACTTGGCCGGCCATCTTGACGATCGCAGGACCCTCACTGGTAATCAGTAGGGGCGGCGAATCCAACAACAAAATCCGGCGCGGATTGCGCGCGCACAAACTCGCCGCGATCTGGCGCATCCGGTTGCTGCTGATGAGTTCCGCCGTGCCTTCCACGTGCTTGCCGGCAGGCAGGATCGACAGGCCCCGTACGTTGGTCGGGATGACCAGCGACTCCGCCTCCAAGCTCTCGTCCACCAGCGCGTCCAATAGACCTTTTTTGTCGCGCAGGCCGAATATCCCGGTGATGTGCTGCTTCGACACGTCCGAATCCACGAGCAAAACGGATATGTCTCGCTCGAGCGCCATGCTCAAGGCGAGATTGATGCTGGTGAAGGTCTTGCCATCGCCAGGCACGGCACTGGCGACCATGATGATTCGCGGCTCACCGGCGGCAGCGTCGCCGGACAGGGCCTTGTCGATGAGGGGGCGCTTGATTCGGCGATACTGATCGGTGAACTGCCGCTCCTTTTCTTTATCCGGCAAATAGCCGGAAGCGCGCAATCCGTTCAGATCCACCGGTAGACGCTTCGCGAGCGCGGCCGGGTCTTCCGGTTCAATGACGGCGAAGCGCGCGAGTGACCTGCTCGTGCTCTCAGATGACCCGATTTTCGCGGCGCCCTGCTGCTTTCTCAGACGGGCAATGGCCTGTTCGACCAAACTCATGTCTTCACCAGCGTCTGAATCGCCGCCACGCTCAGTCTTGCGCCCGACCAGTTCAGCAGCAAAACGATCACGAACAACGCCAGCAGGCATGAGGTCGCCGCCGAGAAACTCACTAAATGGCGCCAAAATTCCCTGCGCTCGCGCCGCGGAAACGCGGTACTCACCACACCGAGTACCGGGAAACTGGTCAATGCATTGATGGCGCGCGCTGAACTCACGATGGGCCTCAACGTGTGCAGCCCATAGGCGATGCCGGCGCCCACTGCGAGGGAAGCGAGCCAAATTTCAGCAAGCCAGACGGTGCGTTTTGGCCATACGGGTGTGACCGGCGAGGTGGGCGGCAGCGCCACTTCGAAGCGAACCGAGCCTGCATTATCTGCCCGTTCGCCCAACCGCGCTTTTTGATAGCTCTCGAGCAGTGCGGTGTATTGGGCCTTGTTCACGTCGTAGTCGCGGTTGAGCTGCTGAAATTCCGCTTCGACTTGCGGGGCGCTGTTGAGCCTTTGGCGCAGCTCCGCAACGCTGCCTTGATGCTGGGCAAACTCCCGGCGCAACGCCGCGATTTCGACGTCCACCTTGTTCAGTTCGAGCTGCATGCTTTGATAGACCGGATTGTTGCCGGCGCCGCTGGTGGCGACGGCGCCCGCATCACCCCGACGCAGGCTGTCCAATTCCGTGACGCGGCGCTTTTTAAGTTCATCGAGGGTTGCACGCGTTGCGATGACGTCCGGGTGCTTGTCGGTGTACTTGAGACGCAGTTCGTCGAGCTTCGCCTGCGTCTCTTGGATACGGCTGAGTGTGTCGCTGCCCCCGCCTTGTCCTCGGCCGCCGGAAGTCGCCGAACTGCCCGTCGTCGACACCACCGAATCGCTGCGCAACTGCTTTGCCAGTTCTTCGCGCCGGCTCATGGCGATGGACAAATCCGTCTCGGCCTTCTTGGCCGCATCCACCTCTTTTTGCAGCTGTGCGAAATAGCCGCCCTGGTCGCTCGGCATCAGGCCGACATTTTTCTTTTTGAACGCCGCCAGCTTGTCCTCGGCGCCGCTCAATCGCTGCTCATAGTCCTTGATCTGCGTTTCGAGAAATTTTTGCGCGTTCACGGAACCCTCGCGCTTGCCCCCCAGGGTTTGCTCCACGAACGCATTGAGCAAGGTATCCACCACGTGCAGGCTGCGCTCGCGGCTGCCGTCAACGTAATGAAAGGAATAGATCGTGCCTGCGGTGCTGCGCTCATCGCCTTGATTGCCGGCGTTCGTCACCGTCAGGGCGATGCGGTCGCTGAATCGGTCGAGGACCTTGCCGCGTTCGCGCGGGTCCGTCGTCGTGTCCGGCAATACGCCCGTTTCCCGCGCAATCTTCTCCAGCTGCGGTCCTTCGAGCAAGGATTGGCGCACATAGTTGATTTGGGCGTCGACGTTCTGATCCGTCGTCAAGCCTTGCAATGCGGGTTTCAATGCCGTTCGCGTATCGACGAATACCCGCGCGTCCGCGGCGTAACGGTCAGGCAGTGCAAAGACGACCGCCCAACCTGCGACTGCCACCGTCAAGGAGACAACCAAGGCGGCCCAGCGAAAGCGCCACGCGCCGCGAACTTCATCAAAGACGTGATCGAGTGCCGGCGTCATGAGTCGGCCCGCGGCATCAGAAGCGCGTTTCCGGAACGACCAGAACGTCGCCGGGCTTGAGCAGTAAATTCTGCTTCATGTCGCCGTTGTTGACCAAGGCATCGAGTTTCACCTTGATTTCCGTTTGTTTACCGTTTTCGGTACGCACCACATGCGCACGGTTGCCGGCGGCGAATTGGCCCAAACCGCCCACCGCGAGCACCGCATCGAGAATGGTCATTCCATCACGATAAGGCAGCGCCTGTGGGGTTTTCACCTGACCAATCACTTTCACCTGGCTATAGACGCTCACCGCAATCATGACGACCACGTTGACCTTGGGCGCCTTGACATATTCGCCCAGCGACTTTTCGATGTCGCGCGCCAGGTTTGAGGGCGTTTTGCCGACCGCGACCATGTCCTCCACCAGCGGCGTTGAAATCTTTCCGTCCGGACGCACGGGCACAGTCACGGACAGTTCATCGTTCTGAAACACATACACCTTCAGGGTATCGCCGGGACCGATGCGATAGTCCGCCGGGACCGCGGAGGACTCGAGCGGCGTCGCCTCGGGCGGTGCTGCCGCCAAACTGCGCGCAGCCATCCCGCTCAGCGTAGCAAGCGTCAAGATTACGGATGCAAGGAAGGTTCGCATTTTCAAGGGGTTGGACTTCAACACGGCCGCTATCTTACCCCGCATGCACCCACGATGCCGACCAAATATAGGTTAAATTGGCGCGATGAGGATTGCACACTTCACATTTCCAATTGCGGCCGGGCCCAAGGTGCCGGCCGCTTCCCCATGAACCGACCGTTGCCCAATAGCTATTGGGTCATTCCCGGCCGGTTGTTGGCGGGCGAATACCCCATCGGCGCCGACTACACCGACGCGCGCGCGCGGCTGGCGCGATTCCGCGAGGCCGGCATCAATTCTTTTATCGACCTCACGCAGAAAGGCGAGCTGCCCGAGTACCGGCACTTGCTGCAAGTCCATACCCAGTACCAGAACTCGCCGATTCCTGACACCAGCGTGCCCGCCAGCGCAGCACAAGTTCAGGGGCTGCTGTCCGACATTCGCATTGCCGTTGAGGCGAAGCGTCGCGTCTACCTGCACTGCCGCGCCGGCATCGGCCGCACCGGCCTGGTGGTCGGCTGTTATTTGGCGGACGAAGGGGGCGACGGGAAGGTCGCGATCACAGAGTTGAACCGCTTGTGGGCACAAAGCGCGCGCGCCGCCAGTTGGCCCAAGGTGCCGCAAACAGAAGAGCAGGCCGACTATATTCGCCGCTGGCCGAAGCTCAAGGCCTCACGCTGAGCATGTGGTGCAGCGCGCTAGCGCTCGCAAACAGACCCGGGCGGTACGATACTGCGTCGGGATGACTCATACAGTGTTACCTTGGCACGTTGATCTCAAGGAGTCTCGCGTGAATCAATTCAAACCAAGCCCCAGTCTCGGACGACCCTCGAACTCCTCGCCGGAGGATCCCATGATGGACTTCAGAGCCAGGCTGGTGCACCAGCAGGCTGAAGCCGCAGAACGGCGCCGCATGGATTTGGCCGAACAGTCATCGCGCCTGAAAACTGCTGAAGAACGAATTCGCATCTGGGAGCGAATCCACGAAGTCACTTTGCCCAAGGATCCGGCGCATCGGTTGGTGGATATTATTGCCGCGAACACCGGTCTGGCCGATTCAGACGTTCGCGAAGAACAGCAGCGGCGCGCCACATTACGCGCGGCTGTTGTTTAGTTCAGGTTCAACCCAACCGTTATTCTAAATACTTTGCCGGTGTCTTCGATCTAATTTCATCGCGCGTCACTCCGGGCGCGGTCTCGATGAGTTTGAATAAATCCTTGCGTGTAGGCCGCGAGAAAACCGCAAGATCGGTGATCAACATGTCAACGACGTTGGTGCCGGTGAGCGGCAATCCACACGCAGACTTGAATTTCGGGTCACCGTCCTTCGAGGTGTGATCCATGACAACCACGACACGCTTGACGCCGGCGACCAAATCCATCGCGCCGCCCATGCCCTTGACCATCTTGCCGGGGATCATCCAATTGGCGAGATCGCCGTTTTCCGCCACTTCCATGGCGCCCAGTATGGCCAAATTGATGTGGCCGCCGCGAATCATGGCGAAACTATCCGCGGACGAGAAATACGAAGTCATGGGCAATGCCGTGACCGTCTGTTTTCCGGCATTGATCAGGTCGGCATCCTCCTCGCCCTCGAAGGGAAAAGGACCGGTGCCGAGCATGCCGTTCTCCGACTGCAACATCACCTTCATACCCGGCGGAATGAAATTCGCCACCAGTGTCGGAATACCGATGCCGAGATTCACATAGAAGCCGTCCTGAAGCTCTTGCGCCGCGCGCGCGGCCAAATCGTCACGAGACCACGGCACGGGAACCCTCCGGTCTTTTGCGCACGGTGCGCTTTTCGATCATCTTGGTGTAGCCGCGACCTTGAATTACGCGCTGCACGAAAATGCCGGGCGTGTGAATGCAGTCAGGGTCCAAAACTCCCGGCTCCACCAACTCTTCGACTTCGGCCAGGGTCACGCGCCCCGCCGTCGCCATATTGGGATTGAAATTACGCGCTGTTTTCCGATACACCAGATTGCCCTCGGTGTCGCCCTTCCACGCCTTGACCAAGGACACATCGGCCACCAGACCCGTTTCCAACACGTAGGTTTCGCCGTCGACGCTGCGCGTTTCCTTGCCTTCGGCCACCAGCGTGCCGGCGCCCACCTTGGTGAAGAAGGCATGGATTCCGGCGCCGCCCGCGCGAATGCGCTCGGCCAGCGTGCCTTGGGGATTGAATTCGATCTCGATTTCGCCGGCCAAGTATTGGCGTTCGAATTCCTTGTTCTCCCCGACATACGAGGAAATCATCTTGCGGATCTGATGCGCCTGCAACAAGAGACCCAAACCGACGCCATCCAAGCCGGCGTTGTTGGAAATCACGGTCAAATCGCGCGCACCGCCGGCATGCAATGCGTCGATCAAATTCTCAGGTATGCCGCACACCCCGAAGCCGCCGCACATCAAGGTCATGCCGTCCTTGACCATGCCGCGCAACGCCGACTCGGCGTCGGCATACACTTTGTTCGAACTCACAGAGGCCGCCACGATTTCTAGTATCGGTACTGATCGGTCTTGTACGGACCTTGCGGCTCGACACCGATATACCTCGCCTGCACGTCGGTCAGCTCCGTCAATTGCGCGCCGAGCTTGGAGAGCTGCAATCGCGCCACTTTTTCATCGAGGTGCTTGGGCAGCACATACACGCCCACCGGATATTGCTTGGTATTGGCGAACAATTCGATTTGCGCCAGCACCTGATTCGCAAACGACGAGCTCATCACGTACGAGGGATGGCCGGTGCCGCAGCCTAAGTTCACCAAGCGGCCTTCCGCGAGCAGAATGATGCGCTTGCCGTCGGGGAAAATGATGTGATCGACCTGCGGTTTGATGTTCTCCCAGGTGTGCTGGCGCAGCGCCGCGACCTCGATCTCATTGTCGAAGTGGCCGATGTTGCAGACGATGGCCTGATCCTTCATGCGCCGCATGTGATCGTGAGTGATGACGTGGAAATTGCCGGTGGCCGAGACGAAAATGTCGGCCTTGTCCGCGGCATAATCCATGGTGACCACACGATAGCCTTCCATCGAAGCCTGCAGCGCGCAGATCGGATCGATTTCGGTGACCCACACTTGCGCGGACAGCGCACGCAACGCCTGCGCCGAACCCTTGCCGACGTCCCCGTAGCCGCACACCACCGCCACTTTGCCGGCGATCATGACATCCGTGGCGCGCTTGATGGCATCCACCAACGATTCACGGCAGCCATAAAGATTGTCGAACTTCGACTTGGTCACCGAATCATTCACATTGAAGGCCGGGAAGGCGAGCTGGCCTTCCTTCGCCATGTGATACAGCCGCTTCACGCCGGTGGTGGTTTCTTCGGTGACGCCCTTAATCTTGGCGAGGCGCGTGGAATACCATTTGGGATCCACTTTGAGCTTGGACTTGATCGCCGCGAACAGCAGTTCTTCCTCTTCGTTGCCGGGCTTCGCCACCAGGGAGATATCCTTCTCCGCCTTGGCGCCCAAATGCAGCAGCAGCGTCGCATCACCGCCATCGTCCAAAATCATGTTCGAGTAACCGCCGTCGGGCCATTCGAAAATCCGGTGTGTGTAATCCCAATACTCGGCCAGCGATTCGCCCTTGACGGCAAACACCGGCGTGCCTCCGGCGGCGATGGCGGCGGCGGCATGATCTTGGGTCGAATAAATATTGCACGAGGCCCAACGCACCTGAGCACCCAACGCGTTCAGCGTTTCGATGAGCACGGCGGTTTGGATGGTCATGTGCAAAGAGCCGGTGATGCGCGCGCCGCGCAGCGGCTGCTGCGAGGCGAACTCGCGGCGAATCGCCATGAGTCCGGGCATTTCGGTTTCTGCAATCTTGATTTCCTTGCGCCCCCAACTTTCCAGCGCGAGGTCTTTGACGATAAAATCGGATTGAGGCTTGATTGCTGCATTCATGTCGAAACGACTCCTTAATGCGCCTTAAGCGGCGCGCGTTGCTTTGAATTCGGCGGCGAGCGTCTCGGCCTTGTCGGTCCGCTCCCAGCTGAACTCTTCTTCCTTACGGCCGAAATGCCCGTAAGACGCTGTTTTCTGATAGATGGGCCGCGCCAAATCCAACATTTCGCGCAGACCAAACGGGGTGAGATCGAAATGCGCCCGCACCAATTGCGTCAGGCGCACATCGGAGAGTTTTCCGGTGCCGAAGGTTTCCACCATGATGGAGGTCGGCTCGGCAACGCCGATGGCATACGAGACTTGCACCTCGCAGCGCTCGGCAAGGCCTGCGGCCACGATATTCTTGGCCACGTAGCGCGCGGCATACGCCGCCGAGCGATCGACTTTCGAGGGATCCTTGCCCGAAAAGGCGCCGCCGCCGTGGCGCGCAAATCCGCCGTAGGTGTCCACAATGATTTTGCGCCCGGTCAGTCCGCAGTCGCCGACCGGTCCGCCGATCACGAAGCGTCCCGTGGGGTTGATGTGGTACTTGGTGCGTTTGTCGATCCACTTCGCGGGCAGCACGGGTTTTAAGATTTCTTCCATGACCGCTTCGCGCAATTGTTTGGTGCTGATGTCATCCGAGTGCTGCGTGGAGAGCACCACGGCCTCCAGGCCCACCGGTTTGTCGTTCTCGTAGCGCAAGGTGACTTGGCTCTTCGCGTCCGGCCTCAGCCAGGGCAGCTTGCCGTTCTTGCGTACCTGCGCCTGACGCTTCACGAGGCGATGCGCCAAGGTGATGGGCGCCGGCATCAGTACATCGGTTTCGTTGGTCGCGTAGCCGAACATCAGGCCTTGATCACCCGCCCCCTGCTTGCGCTCGTCCTTGCGGTCGACGCCCTGGGCGATGTCGGGTGACTGCTTGCCGATAATATTGAGCACCCCGCAGCTCGCACCGTCGAACCCCATGTCCGAGGTGTCATAGCCGATATCCAGCACGGTCTTGCGCACCAGGGCTTCGACATCCACCCAGGCACTGGTCGTGACCTCGCCGGCCACGATGACGACGCCCGTTTTGACCAGGGTTTCGCAGGCCACGCGGCCACGCGGATCGGCTGCCAGAATGGCATCGAGCACGGCATCCGAAATTTGGTCCGCGACCTTGTCCGGATGGCCTTCCGAGACCGACTCGGAGGTGAAAGAGAAGCTTCTGCTCATGAGTGATTTCCTTGCCAATTAGCCGAAATTGTCCCGAAACCGTTGATCGAAATCGGTCCGGGTGAAGTGGTGGTTCTGCGGCCCGCGCGATTCAATTTTGATCGCACCCATTAGAGAGGCCGTCCTGCCAATGGTTTCCCAGTCAAGGCCACGCAGCAACCCGTGAATTAGACCAGCCCGGTAGGCATCCCCGCAACCTGTCGGGTCAACCACGGCCTTGGGGGTCGCGGCCGGAATGGCGATGGTGCGCCCTTCCGCATAAATGATCGACCCTTCGGGCCCCTTGGTCACAATCAGGGCCTCGACCTGGGAGGCGACCTCGGCAGCCGTCAGGCCGGTTTTTTGCTGCAACATGCCCCATTCGTAGTCGTTGACGGCCACCCAGCGGGCCTGGCGAATGAAGGTTTTCAGCTCATCGCCGCCGAACATGGGCAGCCCTTGGCCGGGATCGAAAATGAAGGGAATGTGCGATGCCTCGAATTGCGCCGCGTGTTCGATCATGGCCTGCCGGCCATCCGGGGCGATAATACCGAGTGTGACGCCGGACCCCGCATCCGCCACCTGGTTCAAGTGGGCGAATTGCATGGCGCCGGGGTGAAAGGCGGTAATTTGATTATCGTCCAAGTCGGTGGTGATAAAGGCCTGGGCGGTGAAGGTACCGTCGACGACCTTGATATGCCCCACCGGCAGTCCCTGCGAGACCATGCGTTCCCGATACGGCGCAAAATCCTCGCCGGCGGTCGCCATGGCGATGCCGCGATCGCCCAACAGGTTCAAGCCGTAGGCGATATTGGCCGCGCATCCACCGTACTCGCGGCGCATGTCCGGCACCAGGAAAGACACATTCAGGGTGTGCAGTTTGTCCGGCAGGATGTGGGCCTTGAAGCGGTCCGGGAACACTAAAATGGTGTCATATGCCACGGAACCACAAATGAGTGCGGTCGTGCCTCTCGCTAATTTCTGCGCCATCTACCACCGGAGTTGATTCAAACCGCTATTCTACAGGCAGTTACACTTTTCTACAGGCAGTTACACTTTGGTGAGCGCAATGAAAAGGTTACAAATCTGACCCTGGGCCGCCAAATCTGCGGCAATTGGGACAGCGCCGCCAGTTATGAATGGCTTATGACGAACGGCATCGGCGGCTATGCCTGCGGGACCGTGGCGCTCGCCAATACTCGCCGCTACCACGGATTTCTCATGGCCAGCTTGGCGCCGCCGGTGCAGCGCACGCTGCTGGCGGCCAAATTCGATTTGAGCGTCGAATACCAGGGCCTGAGGACGGATCTGTCCGCCAATGAATTCGCCGACGGCACCATCAGTCCCCAAGGCTTCGTTCATTTGGAATCATTCGCAATCGTCGAAGGCATACCCACCTGGCGCTTTTGCGTAGCGGATGCGTTGCTGCAGCAAACGATTTTTATGGCGCAGGGCGTCAATACCAGCTATCTGCGTTTGGAATTGATTCGAGGCTCGGCGCCGATGCGCGTCACGCTCAAACCCTTGGTCACTTATCGCGATTACCATAATCAGGGCCGCGGCGCGAAAGACTTTCAAGTGGATTCGGAGGCTCAAGCCTGCCGCATCCAAGCTTTCCCCGGCGCTCGAGCCTACCGGCTCAGCGTGAGCCAGGGCGCATTCACGGCGTCGCCTGAGTGGTATTGGAACTTCTGGCATCGCGAGGAAGCGCAGCGCGGACTGGACGCAGCGGAGGACCTGTTTTTTCCCGGCAGCTTCAGCGCGGACCTTGGCCTGAAAGCGCCGCTGTTCTTCATCGCCACCGCAGAGCCCGCGACGCCGACTGCCGGCGGCGAGGTATTGGAGGCGATCCTGGGCGGCACGCGGACATTGAGCGCGGCGCTGCCCAAGAATCCGCCGACGTGGATCCGCACTTTGGCGCACGCTTCGGATCAGTTCATCGTGCGACGCGGGGCAGCCGGCGCCGACGCCGTCAGCATCATCGCCGGATACCCCTGGTTTGCCGACTGGGGCCGAGACACCATGATTTCTCTGCCGGGACTCGCGACGACACTGGGACGCTATGACATCGCGGCGAGTATTTTCAAGACGTATGCGCGATTCGTCGATCG
>Ga0193716_1001811_pt1 | contig 12260 bp, 15 predicted proteins | sample U2c1metaG_FD_145901 | JGI IMG/M metagenome (GOLD analysis project Ga0193716, IMG submission 145901) | Soil microbial communities from a riparian zone of the East river system, Colorado, United States - U2c1 | ecosystem: Environmental > Terrestrial > Soil > Riparian zone | place: USA: East River...
AAGAACCACTGGTCGCGGTTGACCGATCCCGATGCGGCATAGAGGGCGTCGAGCAAGGCGACCATCCCGGCCAGCCGGCGTGCACAGGCGGCGTTCTCGACCCGCGCCCACGCGAGCGTTCCGGCAGCACCGGACGTGCCGGTGGCCTCGTCGAGCAGATCGAACATGCTTTCGAATGTACCGATGGATGCAGACCGTAACCAGCGGCGGAACCCGCGCCTGTGGATGAAACTCGGACTGTGGATAACCAACGGTCCCAACACCGAAAGTGTCAGCGCCCCATGCTAATGCGCCAAACCGAAGGCCCTAGGGCCTCGCCAGTAGCCGTGCTACGTGGCTGCGTGCGATCGACTCGGCGTAGGCACCGCTGACCCGTCCCGGTTCGACGGCCACCGAACACGCAAGACCGTCGAGCAACGCGAGTAGTTCGACTGCCGCGGCGCGGTCGTCGAGAGCCGGTGCTGCGGCGGCGATGGTGCGGCGCAGGAGGTCTTCGACGGCCAGCCAGTCTGCGCGGTGCCGCGCCGCAGTGGGCTCGTCGACTGCCGCACGCGCCAGCCGCAGCAGCCAGGTGACGCTGACGTCGCGGTCGTCGGCGCTGATCAGCGCTGCAGCCAGTTCGGCCAGCTGCTCGGCTGCAGGCATGTCAGGGCTGATGCGCTCGGCGAGCCTGGCGCGGAACCGGTCGGCCGCGAGGTCCATCGCTGCGCCGAGCATGGCGTCCTTTGTCGGGAAGTGGTGTTGCACGGCGCCGATCGAGACTCCCGCCAGCGCAGCGACTCTGCGCACCGAGGCGCCCTCGAAGCCGTCGGCGACCAGAGCGCGCAGCACCGCGTCGGCCATGCGCTCATACGACTCGCCCATCGCCCCATGATAGCCCTACCAATACGATCGTATGGTACGGTCGGCGAACATGAGCTCCTCTCGACTCGCGTCGCTCGACGTGCTCCGCGGCATCGCGATCCTTGGCACGTTGGGCACCAACATCTGGATCTACACCCATCCCGAGGGGCTCATCGGGTACATCAACGGCACACCCGACTCGGATTGGCGAGGGGTCGAGATCGGGTTGCAGTTGGTGACTCAGGGCAAGTTCCTCGGCCTGCTCACCGTGATGTTCGGCATAGGTCTTGCGCTGCAACAGCGCTCGGCACGCCGTGCTGGGCAGCGCTGGCCGGGCAGCTACCCCTGGCGCGCCGCGCTGCTGCTGCTCGACGGCATCGTGCACTTCGTCCTGATGACCGAGTTCGACGTGTTGGTCGGTTACGCGATCACGGGCTGGATCGTGTCCTACCTGCTGGTCACCTCACCGCAGACGCAGCGGCGCGTGATCGCCGCCGCGGCCGCGGTGCACGTCGCTCTGCTGACTCTAATCACGCTCGCGTTGGCTCGTGCTCCCCCGCGGCGCCGCCCCCGCGGCACTCGACCCCAACCCGTACGCCGACGGCTCCTGGTGGGATCTGGTGCTCTTCCGCCTTGACCACGTCTTGCTGTTCCGGCTCGAGACCTTGTTCATCTTCCCGTTGTCGATCGCCTTGTTCCTGGTGGGAGCCCGGCTCTTTCACGCCGGCGTTCTCGAGGTGCGGGGCACGCGCCTGCGCCGACGGCTGATGCTGGCCGGTTTCGGCGTGGCCTTGCCGATCGATATCGCACTCGAGGTGAGCGGAGCAGGCGGCAGCGGTCTACTGCTCGCCCGGTACGGCGCCGCGCCGATCGTCGCGCTGGCGATCCTCGCCGCGGTCGCCGAGTTCTACGCCCGCCGCCCCAGCCACCAGCTCGGCCTCCCTGGCCGTCGACTGACCGAGGTCGGCCGGATGGCGTTGTCGTGCTATGTGTTTCAGAACCTGGTCGCCTCGGCACTGTGCTACGGCTGGGGCCTCGGCCTTGCCGCCATGGTGCCCGCCGAACAGCGGGTGCCCGCCACCGTCGCGATCTACCTCGTCGTCGCAGCCGTCACCATGACGTTCGCGCATCTGTGGCTACGGCGCTTCGACCGCGGACCCGTCGAATGGCTGTGGAACAGCACGTATCAGGCCATCACACGCCCACGCACGAACCGCGACACCGTCGCAGCTGCCTAGAGGTACTGGCCCAGATTCGACTCGGTGTCGATGGCCCGGCTGGCACTCGAACTCTTGCCGGTGACGAGCGTGCGGATGTAGACGATCCGCTCGCCCTTCTTGCCCGAGATGCGAGCCCAGTCATCGGGATTCGTGGTGTTCGGCAGGTCTTCGTTCTCGGCGAATTCGTCGACGATCGAGTCCAGCAGGTGCTGGATGCGCAGACCGTGCTGACCGCTTTCCAGGACGGCCTTGATCGCGTTCTTCTTCGCGCGGTCGACGACGTTCTGGATCATCGCACCGGAGTTGAAGTCCTTGAAGTACATGACTTCCTTGTCACCGTTGGCGTAGGTGACCTCCAGGAACCGGTTGTCGTCGATTTCGGCGTACATCCGGTCGACGACCTTCTCGATCATCGTCTTGATGGTCAGCGCGCGGTCACCGCCGAATTCGCCCAAATCATCGGAGTGCAACGGCAAGGACTCGACGAGGTACTTGCTGAAGATGTCCTGTGCCGACTCGGCATCCGGTCGCTCGATCTTGATCTTGACGTCCAGGCGGCCGGGCCGCAGGATCGCCGGATCGATCATGTCCTCGCGGTTGGAGGCACCGATGACGATGACGTTCTCGAGGCCTTCGACGCCGTCGATCTCCGAAAGCAGCTGCGGGACCACGGTGGTCTCCACGTCGGAGCTGACACCCGTGCCGCGGGTACGGAAGATCGAGTCCATCTCGTCGAAGAAAACGATCACGGGGGTCCCCTCGGAGGCCTTCTCCCGCGCCCTCTGGAAGATCAGCCGGATGTGGCGCTCCGTCTCACCGACGAACTTGTTCAGCAGCTCCGGGCCCTTGATGTTGAGGAAGTACGACTTCGCCTCGCGGGCGTCCTCGCCACGAACCTCGGCCATCTTCTTGGCCAGTGAGTTGGCCACGGCCTTGGCGATCAATGTCTTACCGCAACCGGGCGGACCGTAGAGCAGCACACCCTTCGGCGGCCGCAGCGAGTACTCGCGGTACAGGTCCTTGTGCAGGAACGGCAGTTCGACGGCGTCGCGGATCTGCTCGATCTGCCGCGTCAGCCCGCCGATGTCCTCGTAGCTGACGTCGGGAACCTCTTCGAGCACCAGGTCCTCCACCTCGGCCTTGGGGATGCGTTCGAACGCGTACCCGGCCTTGGTGTCGACCAGCAGCGAGTCACCTGGGCGCAGCTTGCGCGGCCGCAGGTCGTCGTCGACGCCTTCGTCCACCTGGGACGGAGTGTCCTCGATCAAGACCAAGGGCTCGGCAAGCCAGACGATGCGCTCCTCGTCGGCGTGCCCGACGACCAGAGCGCGATGACCGTCGGCGAGGATCTCGCGCAACGTGCTGATCTCGCCGACCGCTTCGAAGTTGCCGGCCTCGACCACGGTCAGCGCTTCGTTCAGGCGGACGGTCTGGCCCTGCTTGAGTTCGCCGACCTCGATGTTCGGCGAGCAGGTCAGGCGCATCTTTCGGCCAGAGGTGAACACGTCGACCGTGTCGTCCTCGTGCGTGCCGAGGAGCACGCCGTAACCGCTTGGCGGCTGACCGAGCCGGTCGACCTCCTCGCGGAGCGCGAGGAGCTGCTGGCGCGCCTCCTTCAGCGTGTCCATCAGCTTCGCGTTGCGAGACGCGAGCGAGTCGATCCTGGCTTCGAGCTGGTGCACGTCGCGGGCGCTTCGCAGCCCGCTGTTGGCACCTACTGCCTGCTCAAGCTGTTCACGCAGCGCTGCCGCCTCACGGCGAAGTTCCTCAAGTTCGGCAGCGTCATCGCTCGACATTGGGGTGTCACGATCTTCTCGGTAGGCTCCCGAATGTTCGGACTCACTCATGCTGTGCCCCTTCCCGCACCGAAAGTTGGTGCAGTAACAACTTCAACGCTACCGGCGATTCAGTCATTGTGTGCGGTGTAGGAATTCGACACACCAGCAACACTGTTAACCTCGTGTTTAGTTGGCCCCGTTGAAAGGACAGCCGTGATCCTCAAAACCCTCGTTACCGGCATGGCAGCAGCCGCTGTGGTAGCCGCAGCCGCGGGTGGTGTGACTTCCATTGCAGCGAGCGCCTCGCCTGCCGCTCCGGCGATCCAGCCGGTCGTGTGGGACATTCCGTTCCCGCAGGCGCCGGCGCCGGAATTGCAGACGCCGCTGCTGACGACGCTGCAGGCACTGGGTACCACCGGCCCGTCCTCGGCTAAGTCGCCCTACGTCGAAGGCGGCATCGGCCGAATCGAAGGAAGGGTCGCCGACGGCAAGATCCGGGACGCAGCCGCCGAGGGCAAGTTCCCGCTGACCTTCGCCATCGCCAACATCGATCAAGAAGACACCTTTGTGACCGCCGATGTCACCGCGACGGCCGCCAACGGCGGAACCGCCAGCCAGAGCATCCAGTTCGTTCCCGGGCCGAGCCCGACGGGATGGCAGATGTCGAAGCAGTCGCTGGTGGCGTTGATGTCGTCCGTCGGCTAACCATCCGGTGCACAGCACCCCAGCCGTAATCCTGAGCGCCGTCACGATCGTGGCGGCGCTCGGGGTTGCTGGGTGTGCGCAGACCCCGCCGCCCGCGGAGTCACCGAGCCACCAGCCGACCACGGTTGCCGCCGCTCCGTCGGCCGCCCCGCTGCCGTCGCCGGATGCGTTGACCGGCGTGCTCTACCGCCTCGCCGACACTTCGATTCCCGTTGAGCAGAAGGTCGGCCTGGTGCAGTACGCGACGGTCGACGACCAGCCCGTACTGACCAACTTCGGCGAAGCGCTCAAGGCCAACGGCTTCGTGCCGCTCAACGTTGCGGCGACCGACCTCGCCTGGTCGGCCCAACCCGGCAACGTGTTGGCCAACGTCACGCTCAGCACGGCCGATCCGGCCGTCAAGCCGTTCACCTATCCGATGGAATTCACCCCGCTCCACGACGCCTGGCAGTTGACCCAGCGCACCGCCGATCAACTTCTACCGCTGGCAGGCACCACCGCACCCAAACCGTCGAGCTGATCCACCGTGTGGATCGGCTGGCTGGAGTTCGACGTGCTCCTCGGTGACGTGCGATCGCTCAAGCAGAAGCGGTCCGCGATCCGGCCCGTGATCGCCGAGCTTCGGCGCAAGTTCGACGTGTCCGCCGCCGAGACGGGCGATCAGGATCTGCACCGCAGGGCCGGCCTCGGGGTTGGGGTCGTGGCCGCCGACCGAAGTCACGTCGTCGACGTTCTCGATGCGGCCGAGCGACTGGTCGCCGAGCGACCCGAGCTGGAGTTGCTCTCGGTACGGCGCGGTCTGCGGAGCAGCGCCGACGACTAAGTACCGGGGATTTGGCGCTTGCGCCGCGCCGGGGTCGGCGTCACCGCGCCTGGCGCCAGCTTGCGCACACTGATCAGGAACGCGGTGTGGCCCCGCATGGAGTGCTGCGGCCGCACCGCCAACCCGACGACGTCCCAGCCGCGCTGCAGGCTCTCCCACGACCGCGGCTCGGTCCAGCACTGCTGCTCGCGCAGCGCCTCGACGGTCCGCGACAACTGCGTGACCGTTGCGACGTAGATGATCAGCACGCCGCCGGGGACCAGCGCGGCGCCGACGGTCTCGAGCACCTCCCACGGCGCGAGCATGTCCAGTACCGCCCGATCCACCTGGGGCCCGTCGTAATCGGCGACGTTGGCAATGCGCAGATGCCAGTTGGCGGGGTGCTCGCCGAAGAACGTGGTGACGTTGCGCTCCGCATGCGGGGCGTGGTCGTCGCGCACCTCGTAGGACGTCACGGTGCCCTCGGGACCGACGGCACGAAGCAGCGAGCAGGTCAGCGCCCCGGAACCCGCGCCTGCCTCAAGGACGTGCGCACCTGGGAACACGTCACCCTCGTGCACGATCTGCGCGGCGTCCTTGGGGTAGATCACCTGGGCGCCGCGTGGCATCGACAACACGTAGTCGATGAGCAGCGGGCGCAGCACCAGGAACTGGTCGCCGTTGGTCGACTTCACCACGCTGCCCTCGGGCAGTCCGATCACGGTGTCGGCGGCGATCGCGCCGCGGTGAGTGTGGAACTCCGCGCCCGGCTGGAGCACCATCGTGTAGTGCCGACCCTTGGCATCGGTCAACTGCACGCGGTCACCCACGACGAACGGACCGGTTACTGGCACGGACGACAGCCTGCCAGCCGACGCGCCGGAGCGGGTGCGCGGGTTGTCGGACGCGACTCTTACGCTGGCGTCTATGAGTGACGAACCGGCGACGCCAACTAGGCGCCCTGCGTTGTCACCGTCGCGGGCAAGCGACTTCAAGCAGTGCCCGCTGCTGTACCGGTTCCGGGCCATCGACCGGCTGCCAGAACCGTCGTCGACGGCACAGGTGCGCGGCTCGGTCGTGCACGCGGCACTGGAGCAGTTGTACGCATTGCCCGCTGCCGACCGCGGCCCCGAGACCGCGATGACGCTCGTCGAGCCTGCGTGGGAGCGGATCGCCACCGAGCGACCCGAATTCGCCGCCGACTTCGCACCGGAGTTGCGGGCCGAACTGCTCGACGAGGCGCGCAAGCTGCTCACCGGTTACTACCGGCTGGAGGATCCGAGGCGGTTCGACCCGCAAAGCTGTGAGCAACGGGTCGAGGTCGAGCTGTCCGATGGCACGCTGCTTCGCGGGTTCGTCGACCGGATCGACGTGGCGCCGACCGGCGAGATGCGCGTTGTCGACTACAAGACGGGCAGAGCGCCGTCGGCAGTGCGCGAACTGGCCGAGGCCAAGGCGATGTTCCAGATGAAGTTCTACGCGGTGGCGCTTCTGCGGTCCCGCGAGGTGTTGCCCGCCCGGTTGCGGCTGCTGTATCTGGCCGACGGTCAGGTGCTGGACTACACGCCCGACCTGGACGAGTTGCTGCGGTTCGAGAAGACGTTGATGGCGATGTGGCGGGCCATTCAGGCGGCGGGGGTGACGGGAGACTTCCGCCCCAAGCCGTCACGGTCGTGCGACTGGTGCGCACACCACGAGCACTGCCCCGTCTTCGGTGGCACGCCGCCGCCGTACCCGGGGTGGCCGCAGCCGGTGGAGCCTGCCGCGTGATCGACCCGTACTACCATCGGCTGCCCGCCGATGGCCAGTTTCAGGTGTTCGAGTCCACCGAGGGCACCGGCAGCAACTGGGACGCCACGATCCAGCACGGATCGCCGCCGTTGGCGTTGCTGACCAAGGCAATCGAGGAGCTGGCCGCCGGTTCGTCGCAGCGGGTTGGTCGGTTGGTCCTGGACATCCTCGGCGCCATTCCCGTTGCGCCGGTGAAGGTTCGGGCCTGGGTGGAGCGGCCCGGCGCCCGCATCTCCCTGATGGCGGCCGAGATGCTCGCGACCCGGCCCGACGGCACCGACCGCGCGGTGGCCCGGTTGAGCGCGTGGTTGTTGGCCACCACTGACACCGCCGACGCCGTCACCGACCGCCATCCCCCGCTGGTCGAAGGCGAGGCGGAGCCGCACGCGCATGACTGGCTCGGCGCGCCGGGCTACGTGCAGACGGTCAGGTGGCGCACCCAGGTGACCGCTCCCGGCGAGTCCAACGAGGCGTGGCTCAGCCCGCTCGTCTCCCTGGTCGACGATGAGCCGCTCACCGACCTGCAGCGGCTGGCGATGGTGATCGACACCGCCAACGGCGTCGGCGCTGCGCTGGATCCGGATGAGTTCGTGTTCATGAACACCGACACCGCGGTGCACCTGCACCGGGCACCGTCCGGCAACGACTTCGGACTACGCGCCCGCGGATCCATCGGGCCGGACGGCATCGGCGTCACCACCGCTGATATCTACGACCGCGACGGCTTCATCGGGACGTCGGCGCAGACGCTGCTGGTCCAGCGGCGGTGATGTCGAGCAACCGCTCGAGCGTCGCCAGCTGGCTCGGGTAGTCGCCCTCCAACTTGGCCAGCAACGTCGTGATCCCCGCGTCGCGGTACCTGCCCACCCGTTCCGCGATGCCATCCGGTGTACCAACGAGATTCGTGAGCCTGCCGAGGTCGATCGGCACGGCTTGGCGGGCTTCGTCGCGCTTCCCTTCCTGCCACAGGGCGGCGACCTTCTCGACGTCGTCTCCGTAGCCCAGCCTGGTGAAGGCATCGTTGTAGAAGTTGCGGCCGCCCGAACCCATCGCGCCGATGGTGAACGCGTATCCGTCGGCGTGCTTGCGGGCGGCGACGTCGGCGGACGCCTGGTCGACGTGGATCTCGACCGCGACCGGTGCGACGAGGTCGAGATCGGCCAACGTGCGGCCCGCCCGCTCGGCGCCTTCGCGCAACGGACCGAAGAACACCTCGGCGGCCTCGGGGATGAACGCGTTGCCGAGCCATCCGTCGGCCGCTTCACCGGTGAGTCGCAGGTTGCGCGGCCCCATCGCCGCCACATAGACCGGCACGTGCCGTGGGTTCACCAGCGGCCGCAGCGCGGCGCCGCTGCTGTCCGGAAGCGGCAGCGGATAGATCTCGCCGTCGTGCTCGAGCCGGTCCCCCCGGCTGACGATCCGGATGATCTCGATGGTCTCCCTTGTCGTCTCGACGGGCTTGCGGAACCGGACACCGTGCCAGCCCTCCATCACCCGCGGGCCCGAGGTGCCGACACCCAACAGGAATCTGCCGCCAGACATCTCCTGCAGGCTCAGCGCGGACGTCGCCAGCATCGCGGGACTGCGCGAACCCAGCTGCACCACAAACGTTCCCAGCTTGATCGTCGACGTCTTGGCCGCCACGTACGCCAATCCGGTCAGCGCGTCGTAGCCCCACACCTCGGGCACCCACAACGAGTCGACACCGATGCGTTCTGCGGCCTCGGCGAACTCCACCGCACCAGGCGACCTTGGCTCGATCATGGCGCCGACCTTCACACCGGGCCCCTTTCTTATGCTGCAACAGTGCGCTACCGCGATCAGCCAACGATAGAAGTGACACAGCGGGTCCGCTGCGATGTCGCCACGCTGTGGAGACACGTCACCGACATCACTCTGCCAGCGCGCTGCTCGACGGAGCTGGAGACCGTCGAATGGCTTGATGGCTCCGACCGCGTCGAGGTCGGTGCCCGCTTCCGCGGCCGCAGCAAGCACGACGCGTTCGGCAAGTGGGAGACGGTGTGCGAGGTCGTCGAGGTCGACGATCAACGCCGCTGGGTGTGGAACGTCATCGGCCCCGACGGCATCGGCGCGACCTGGGGGTTCGAGGTGGAGCCGACCAGCGACGGCGCGCTGGTTCGGCAGTGGGGCCGGATGGGACCTGGACCGTCCGGTCTGACGCCTGCGATCGTCGCGCAACCGGACAAAGAGGCCAGGATCGTTGCGCGGCGGCTGTCCGAATGGCAGCAGAACATGCAGGCCAACCTCGAATGGATCAGGTCGCAAGTCGAGAGCTAGCCATATATTCGCTTGCATCTATATAGCTCATCTGCAATATTGGTGAGGTGGACGTCTTCGAGGCAGTCGCCGAACCGAGCAGGCGCGCCCTGCTGGATGCGCTCACCGAGGGCGAACGCACGGCAGGCGAACTGGTCTCCACGCTGCCGGGTCTGACTCAGCCCACCGTGTCCCGGCACCTGCGGGTGCTGCGTGAGGTCGGACTCGTCGAGGTCCGGCCCGACGCACAGCGCCGCATCTACGCGCTGCGGGCCGACGGCCTCGCCGAGATGGACGAATGGGTCTCCCGGTACCGCCGCTACTGGGCAGGCCATCTCGACGCGCTGGAGCAACACCTGCAATCGACGCATCTGGAGACGAAATGATCGGCCGGGAAGGGCAACTCAGCATCGAGGGCGACCGCGCGGTGCTGCGCTTCGAACGACGGCTACCCTATCCGCCTGCGGCGGTGTGGTCGGCACTCACCGAACCCGGTCACCGTGACCGGTGGATGGGCAAGTCCTCGATCGAGCCGCGCGAAGGCGGCGCCATCGAGACGGTGGCGTCGGGCCCGCAACTGCCGCCGGACATGAAGCGCATGACGGGCCGGATCCTGATCTGGGATCCGCCGCACGTGCTGGAACACGAATGGCACCAGCCGATCGTCGAGCCAGGCGTGGTCCGCTACGAGCTTCACCCGGACGGCGACGCGGGCACTCTTCTGCGGTTCACCCACCGCGGCCTCGGGGTGCCCAACGCCACCGGTTTCCGGCCAGGCACTCAGGCCTTCCTCGACCGCCTGGAAGCCCACCTCGCCGGCGACCCGCTGCCCAACTGGGCCGAACGCTATCGCGAGATCGCTGGCGTCCCACCCACCTACGACCGATGAGGGAAAACACATGAGCGGCAATGACTCCCACGCGACACCCGTCCTCGCGGTCGCCTATCACTCCGGCTTCGGCCACACGTCCACCCTCGCAGCCGCGGTGGCGGCAGGCGCCAGGAAAGGCGGCGCCCAGGTGAGCGTGATCGCGGCGGGCGCGATGACCGACGCCGACTGGGACGTCCTCGACCGGGCCGACGGCATCATCTTCGGGAGCGCCACCTACATGGGCAACGTGTCAGCCGGATGGCAGGCTTTCGCCGAGCAGACGGGGCGCCGCTGCCAGAACGGGACGTGGCGGGACAAGGTGGCCGCCGGCTTCACCAACTCCGGAGCCAAGAGCGGCGACAAGTTGTCCGCGCTGGTATCACTTGCGGTGTTCGCCGCCCAACACCACATGCACTGGGTCAATCTCGGCTTGGGAGCGGGCTGGAACAGCACGGCGGGCAGCGAAAACGACCTGAACCGGCTCGGGTTCTGGCTCGGTGCGGGCGCGCAGACCGACGTGGACGCCAACCCCGATCAGGTGCATCCCTCCGACGTCGCAACCTGCGAGCACCTCGGACACCGGGTTGCGTTGGTCAGCCGTCAGATGGTCGCGGGACGCGCTGTGGTGCACCCTATTTCAGCGGCTTCATCTCTTGCAGCATCGTCGGCACCAACTCACTGACGGTCGGATGGATGTGCATGGTCCGTGAGATCGCCGTGTAGGGTAGTTTCGCGGTCATCACGTCGAGGATGTCCTGGATGACCTCGTCACCGCCGACGCCGAGGATCGCCGCGCCGAGGATCTCCTCGGTGTCGGCGTCGACCACCACCTTCATGAATCCCTGGGTCTCGCCCTTCTCCACCGCGCGACCGACGCGGGTCATGGGGCGCTTGCCCACCAACGCCTTTCGGCCGGACTTGCGCACCTCGTCGACCGTCATGCCCGCGCGGCCCAGTGGCGGATCGGTGTACAACGCGTAGGTCGTCACCCGGTCGCTAACCCGGCGCGGGTCGTCGTCGAGCAGGTTCGCGGCCACGATCTCGAAGTCGTTGTACGACGTGTGCGTGAAGGCACCCTGGCCGTTGCAGTCCCCCATCGCCCAGATGTGTTCGACACTGGTCTGCAATTGGTCGTCGACGGTGACGAACCCCCGCGCGTCGGTCTCGACCCCGGCGACGTCGAGGCCGAGGTCGTCGGTGTTGGGCCTGCGCCCCGTCGCGACGAGGAGATGCGTGCCGGAGACGGGTTCGGCTCCGTCGCTGGGATACAGGTCGAACCCGTTGTCCTGCTTGACGATCCGCATCGACGTAGCGTTGACGTGAACATCGATGCCCTCGGCCTCGAGGATCTCCTTGATCGCGGCCGACACGTCCTCGTCCTCGCGGGCGGTCAGCCGCGGACCCTTCTCGACGACACTGACCTTGGCGCCGAACCGGCGGTACATCTGGGCGAACTCCAGCGCGATGTAGCTGCCGCCGACGATCACCAGATGCTCGGGCAGCACATCGAGGTCGAGGATGCCCACGTTGGTCAGGTAGTCCACGTCGGCAAGGCCCGGAATGTCCGGCACGACGGCGCGACCGCCGACGTTGAGGTAGATCCGGTCGGCCCTCAGCACCTCGTCGTCGACCCGGATGGTGTGCGGATCCTCGAAGCGGGCGTGCCCACGGATGAGGGTGCAACCGTCCATTCCCTCGAGCCATGACTCCACGCCGTGGCGGTCGCCGAGCATGATGGCGTCCTTGCGCGCCTTGACCTTTGCCATGTCGACGGTGACATCGCCGGTGCCTATTCCGTACTCGGCTCCGCGCCTGGCGATGTGCGCGGTGTGCGCGCTGGCAACCAGTGTCTTGGTCGGAATGCAGCCGTAGTTGACGCAGGTGCCGCCGACCAGCTTGCGCTCGATCACGGCGACGGTCTGGCCTGCCGCGGTCAGTCGCCCGGCTAGTGGCGGGCCTGCCTGGCCGGCGCC
>Ga0193716_1001812_pt1 | contig 12257 bp, 8 predicted proteins | sample U2c1metaG_FD_145901 | JGI IMG/M metagenome (GOLD analysis project Ga0193716, IMG submission 145901) | Soil microbial communities from a riparian zone of the East river system, Colorado, United States - U2c1 | ecosystem: Environmental > Terrestrial > Soil > Riparian zone | place: USA: East River...
TGGGCCTCGCGGCCGGCAGCGGCCACAGTAGCTACTCTCATCGCCGTTGTAGTTCGTCTGCGAGCCGAAACCGCCCAGCGAATCGGACCGGTATGGCAGGCGGCAGTGCGGCTGTCTAAAGTTTTTGCGCGCGCAGAAGCGGCACAGAGGACACAACTCCAGACCGCCACTCATGTCGCTGCCGCCGAAGTAGTCGCGCTGGAACGAGAGATGCAGAATCTCACGGCGGCCGGCCAGTTGGCCGGGTTCGTCAGCGATCGCGCCAGAGGCGGCGACTACCGCCGTCAACTCGGAGTGATGACGGAGATCCGCGAAGACTTCCAGCATATGGCTGCCCTGCTGGCTGACACCCCGTCTGATCCGTCAGACCCTGCTCGGACGAACTCGATCCGATATGAGGACAGCACCGCCGGCCACACGAGTCGCAACCCGAACTGGGTGGCGGACACCGATGCGGTGGGCGACCGGTTGCCGCGCATCGATCGGATCGTCCTCTACATCGACGACCTGGATCGCTGCCCTCCAGGCCGGGTGGTAGCGGTGCTCGAAGCGATCCACCTCCTCCTCGCGATCGACCTGTTCGTCGTCGTTGTCGCTGTGGACCCACGCTGGCTGTTACGCGCGATCATCACTCACTACCGCGAGCAACTGCAAAGCCCGGACACCTCGATCACTGACGAGCAACACGGCGAGTTTGTTGACCCGGACGACGATGAACTGTGGCACTCCACCCCAGCCCAGTATCTGGAGAAGATCTTCCAGGTCGTCCTCACCCTTCCGCCCTTGGACACCATCGGCTATCAGCACCTTCTGCGCACCCTGGTCGGTACCAGACCCGACCAGCCCACGCCCGAACCCGACGACCAACCTAACGCCGCGCGGTCACCGCTCAGCCCTGAACCGGTACGCATCTCGGACAGCGGAAATCCCGCCCCGAGCTACGTTTCGTCCACCATGTTCGGCGTGCACCTGACCGCCGCGCGGATCGTCGAACGGGTCGACCCTCTCACCCTTGACGCCGACGAACTCGCCTTACTCGACCTGCTCGGTCCTCCCGCCCTGATCACCACTCCCCGCGCCGTCAAACGCCTCGCCAACAGCTACGGCCTACTCACCGCACTACGCCGCGCCCCCCGCGCAGACGACCTCGCCCCACAACCAGTCGCCACCGACAACGACACTCCCAACACGGACTTCCAAGAAGTCACCTACTACCCATACAGGGCCGGTCTAGTTCTGCTCGCAGCACTGATCGCATTTCCTGCCCTCGGCCCCGCCTTGCTTGTGCACCTACACCGGACAGCGGCCCAAGACCCCCACATCGGCTGGACGACATTCCTCCGCAACCTGCTACCGCACCACACCGATGGACGCTGGGCCAACCCCGCCGACCCTGTGATGACACCCGTCCAGGCAATGCAGTGGAAAGCCCTCATCCGCGGCCTGGACGACGTCACCACACGCGCCGCCGACCGCCATCTAGCCCTACCCGAACACATCGCCGCCTGGGCGGAGTGGGCCGTACCCGTCGGACGACTCTCATTCCCCGCAGGCCGAATCGTCAGCACCCTGCACCAACACCAACAACTCGCCACCGACTAGATACGACTGTCAGATACCGCACCGACGCCGCCTGCAGATGTTGGACCATGATCGACCCCGCCCGATGGTCATGTCGGCGCGGGCACTCTCCGGCGACATGCCGCGACACGAACGACCATAAATTCAGACCGATTGACGCGCGGCCTATACCTGCGAGGGACGACTACCTGGATCCTCCCCTGCCATGGCAGGCTTGACCGTGTGAACACTCAGAAGGGCAAACGGGCGGGACGATCCAACCGCGAATCGTCGCAACAGACGAGGCTCGAGCTTCTAACTGTCGGAGCGCGAGAGTTCTTTAAACATCCATCTGCCGCTGACCCCTTTCAAGGTCTCACATTATACCGTATTGCAAAAATTGCGGGAAAGGCCCGTAACACCGTCTACCGGCATTGGCCGGATAAGGAAGCGTATCTCGCAGATCTAACACGGTACCTGCTGGGCGATCCAAGCATCTTCGAAAAAGATTTCGAAAGAATACAGAGCGTTGCCAGGGAGTCGGCAAGCATGTCCGTCCTGGACGCCCTTTGTGCGGTAGCGAACACGGATATTGCGACTCTCCAGGGCAACGATGTCTGGCGCGCAATGGAGGTACTGGCCGTCGGCTATATGCCACTGAGGCCAGAGCTGCACGGTGTGGCGTGCGACGGATATGATGCGTTGGATCAGGAAACCTACGACCTGTATCGCATAGTTCTCGATCGGCATGACCGCACGCCCCGCCCTCCTTTCACGACAGAATCCATAGGCAAGGTCTTGCAGGCGCTCACGGAGGGCGCTGGAATACGAGAAATATTCGATCATGACTGCTTTGTCAAACCATTATTTCCCAGCGCTAAGCATGGTGTGTATGCCCACGCGGTGACAGCTATACTTGCTCTACTCACCACTGGCCCAAACGATTCGAGGTCACTCGACACATTATTGAGAGAACTGTTTGAAATTTGCGACGACGCCACAGGTCACTAGATGCGGCGTTCGCGATGGCTTCACGTGGAGCATATTTGTAGGCAACCCTGACCTTCGATGCCCACAAACTCAACTTGCGGTACAAAGTTGTAGATCAATGTTCACAAAGTGACCTGACTGGTTCTCTTTTGTGCGCAAAATTGTCGTCTACTGTACTGGCGTTTTCCCACGCGACAAAGGAAGCTCGGAAGCATCCGGATTATCCCGTCGCACATGTCGCCAGGAGATGTCGTGCTCGTATGTCTTGAGTGGATTGCTCTTGCTACCCCCTTCGCATCTTGTATGTCCAACCACCTTTATCAGCACCTGCGAGATCGCAATAATCAGAGGTTCTTGTGGCGAATATATGAGGCAAGCAAATTTGACGACAAGCACCTTCGAGCTGCTTCGGTAGCACTGCGCAAGGTTCACCAAGGATTCGAACGGCGCCGCTAATGTGGTTGTCTCGTAGCTTCGTTGACAGCGCTCGCCTTGCAAGAACCGATGACCCGGCTCGTCTTCGCTGGCAGCACGACCTCTAGTGCTGTGTCCATTAGGTTGGCCGGGGTGGTCAGGCGGCTTGGGGGAGGGGTTGCTGCCCCAGCGGATGCCTTTTCTCGCTGCGAACGCGGGCGCGTTCTCGACGTTGTGCGGTGAGCACGTCTGGGTGGCGGGCGTTGGCGTTGCGCACATCGCAGGTAGTTGTGCAGTGCGGGGTCGCAGCAACGTGGTTGGGGTGATCCGAGCTGGCGATGACGAACGTGCGTAGCGGCCCGAAGTACGCCTCGAGCGGATTGGCCCAGGACGAATAGGTTGGGGTGAAGCACAGTTCGACCTTCTGCGAGCCGCCCAGGCGCGGACCCGCGGCCTGACTCCCGGCTGGAGATCCGCGACCTCGCCGTACACCTGCACGTCCGCGTCTACTCCGCGGAGACGCTGGTACCCGGCGAAGAGCTGGACGAACTCGACGAACTGCAGCCAGGTGCGTTCTCCGCAGCCACGTTCCAGATGCCCAATGGCCGGACCGTCATCGTGTACAACCCGATCAGCGCGAAAGCCCGGACCAACAGCGACATGGCCCACGAACTCGCCCACATCCTGCTCAACCACGACATCCGCGAGATCCAGCAACTCGCCGGCCAGACCTTTCACCTGCGACCCCGAACAAGAAGAAGAAGCCAACTGGCTCGCCGGCTGCCTCCCTGCTGCCCCGACCGCTCCTCGTCAAAGAAGCCTTCGCCAGCGCGTCTCCGGAATCAATTGCCGAAATGTACGACGTCAGCGTTCCCATGGCTCGCTGGCGCCTCAACGCCAGCGGCGCCCTTCGCCCCAAGTCCAGCGCGCCCGGACGGCTCGTACCAGGCACTGACCATCGTCACGGAACCGCCACGCCCATGCCTAGATTCCAAGCGACGCCCGGCTTCTGGCGAGTTCGGTGACCGCTGACCGGGCCAGACCTACTGATCAACAAGCACCGATCATGGGATGCGTCCTGCGTCGACAACGGGGCGTGGTGGCAGCACAAGGGCCCACGCTGGCCGGTGTGGCTAGAACTGGCCACACCAGGCCGTGTCTGACCGGCACGGGAAGTGATCACGACGAAGGGGGTGGATGACCTGGACGGTCGTGCTGACGTTGCCGATGCCACAGGACCCGAGGTAGACACCGGGGGCGGGTTCGACCATCTGCACCAGAGTGCTACCGCAACTCCCCAACGCGACCACAAGAACCTACACCAGCCCACACCCGCTCGTCGCTGCGTTTCGAGCAGACGTCCGCGCCCCTCGATGGCATAGGCCCGGCCAACGACACCCAACTCCACTCAACCGACCGCAACTAGCACAGGTTCACCCGAACGGCATCACAGTCATGGAGCAGGCTGTGACCCCATTTCGCCGCCAGGCAGCCCCTGCTCCAGATCTGCTCCAGTTCAACGTTCATCAACGCACTAACTGTCCACTCGAAACAGTCGCACAAGATCAAAAGAAGTCCGCTGACCTGCGAATACTCGCGTGTCAGCGGACTTTGTGCGACGTGGAGCTGAGGGGGTTCGAACCCCTGACCCCCACACTGCCAGTGTGGTGCGCTACCAGCTGCGCTACAGCCCCGTCGTGCTTGTACAAGTTACCCGACGCCACGTCGCGGCCGGCATCCGGGTCTCGCGCTTTCCTCCGGGGTGGTTCGCGTGCTACACCCACACCCGTGGTCGCCGATGCTGTTGACGCTCCCGTGGTGCCTCTTGTCGATCCCGATGCCGAGGGCGTCGCGCCCGAGCGGCGCCGTGAGCTGCAACAACGGCGGCTGACGCAGCTTGTCGACCGGCTGGTCGCCGCCGGTGGGCTGCAGGGCGCGCGGTTGGCGGACGCGGGTGTGACGGCCGGCGCGGACGTCGCCGTCGACGACCTGCACGCCCTGCCGATGGTCACCAAGCGTGATCTCTGGGATCACTACCCCGAGGGCCTGCGGGCGGCGCCGTCCGAGGACATCGTCTGCATCCACGGCTCCTCCGGCACCGGTGGGCGGCCGACGCTGATCCCGTACACCGCCGCTGACGTCGACGTCTGGGCTCAGGTCATGGCTCGCGCCCTCGGCGGCGCCGGCGCGACGCGCCGCAGTCTCATCCACAACGCGTACGGCTACGGTCTGTTCACGGGCGGCCTCGGCGTCCACCATGGGGGGATGCGGCTCGGCGCGACCGTGTTGCCGCTGTCGGGCGGCATGACCGACCGGCAGATCCGCATGATCGACGACCTACGGCCGGACATCCTGACCTGCACACCGTCGTACGCGATCTATCTCGGTGAGGCGATGCTCGCGGCGGGCGTCGAGCCGACCAGCCTGCGTGCCGGGGTGTTCGGCGCCGAGCCGTGGACCAACGAGATGCGGGGCCAGATCGAGCGGCTGCTCGGCCTGCGGGCGCTCGACATCTACGGCCTTTCCGAGATCATCGGGCCGGGTGTGGCCGCCGAGTCGCTCGACTCGGACGGGATGCTGAACGTCGCGGAGGACCACTTCTTCGTGGAGGCCATCGACTCCGACGGGCGGCCGGTGCCGGACGGCACACCGGGTGAGCTGGTGTTCACGACGCTGACCAAGACCGGAATGCCACTGCTGCGCTACCGATCGGGTGACGTGGCGACACTGGCCGGGCCGGTGCCGGGCGCGCCGCGCACGCTGCGTCGCATGTCGAAGCTGCTCGGACGCACCGACGACATGCTGGTGGTCCGCGGTGTGAACGTCTTCCCCACCGAGATCGAGGCGGTGCTCCTCGCGGACGCCCGCGTCAGCCCGCACTATCTGGTGGTGGAGGACCGGCGGGTCGCGGCGCGGCCGGAGCTGCGGATCGCGGTGGAGCAGGTGGGCGACGCGCCGTCGCTGGCCGCCGACCTCGACGCGGCACTGCGGGAACGACTCGGCATCGCGTGTGTGGTGCGCGTGCTGGCGGCCGGCAGCGTGCCGAGGGTCGAGGTCGGCAAGGCGAAGCGGTTCGTCCGGTGGTCGGACGGTGCGGCCCCGCTGGCCGGACTGGTCTAGTCGGCCGACGCGATCAGCTTGTCCAGCCAGTTCGACTTGGCCGTGTCGACGACCTTCTCCCCTACGGCGATGGTGGGCGTGCCGAAGCCCTTCTTACCGCCGCCGACGTCCTGCTGTAGGTAGGTCGTCTTCTTGACCTCGTCAAAGTTGCCCTGCACCAGGCTGTCGTACTTTCCGCTGGTCACGCAGGCCTTGAAGTCCGCGGACGAGATGCCGATGAGGTTGCCGAGCTTCACGAGCTGCTCGCGGTCCCACCCTCGGCCGCCTTCCTCGGGCTGGTCCTTGAACAGGCTCTTGTGGTACCCGGGGAACATGCCGGCGTCGGCCGCGCACAGGCCCGCGTTGGCGGAGTCCATGGAGTAGCCGGGCGGGTCGGAACTCTCGTTGAGCATGGGCAGCATGTGGTAGCGGACCTGGACGGTGCCGGCCTCGACGTGCTTCTCGATGTCGGCGCCGTTCGCGGCCTCGAACGCTCCGCAGGCCGGGCAGAGGAAGTCCTCGTACACGTCGAGCGTCACCTTGGCGGTGTCGTCGCCGACGATGACCACGCCGTCCGCGCGCGCCACCTGGTACGCCGGCGGGGCGCTGGTGCCGGTGGCCTGCTGTGACGTGCTCGGCACGGCGGCCTTGATGTCCTTGCCCTCGGTGGCGTTCTTGTTGTTGTTGTAGAAGACGACACCACCGATCACGGCGGCGAGCAGCACGACGACCACCGCCGCGCCGATGACGAGCTTCTTGCGGTCACCCGTCCTGCGTGCCGCGGCCACCGCGGGGCTGCCGCCGGCCTGCCGCGCCTGCCGCTTCTTGCGAGCGTTGCGCTGTGCTCCACCCACCGATCAAGTCCTTCCCTGCGTGTCCACGGTCTCGGGTTCCCGGACGGTAAGCCAACCATCGAGCGACAGAATGCCGCGCGGCCGGACCAGCAGCCAACCGGCGAGCAGCAGGAAACCGATGTCGCGGGCGATCTCCTGCGGGTACTTCGTCTCGCCGGCCGCGACCTGACCGCCGCCGCCGAAGCAGCCGCAGTCGATCGTCAGCCCGCGCGCCCACGACTGGGCCACCGCGCCGATGAAGGCGAGCAGCACCAGCGCGGAGACCAGCGCGGCGATCCGGGTGCCGAGGCCGGCCAGGAGCAGCACGCCGAGTGCGAGCTCGAGGAACGGGATGGCGCCGGCGACCACGCTGGACACACCGCTCGGCAGGAGGTCGTACGCCTGCACGGCGATGTAGGTCTGGTTGAGGTCGCTCACCTTGATCGCGCCGGAGACCAGCCAGACCGCTGCCAGGCCGAGCCTGACGAGCAGGCCGATCACGTCAAGCGCCCGCGCGGAAGGTCGAACCACAACAAAGACGCTACCGAAGCCGCCTTAGCGCAACCTGAGAGGCCGTCCCCGCAGGTAGAGGCCGACCACGACCCCGAAGGCAACGTGGTCGGCGACCTGCGGCCAAAGGGACAAAGCACGCACGGCAGCCGTCCGTCGTCCTGGCACAGAGAGGTCCACGACGGCGATCCCCGCCCCGGCGAGAGCCCCCCAGAAGGCGGCGGCGCGCCGAGGCAGCACCCGCTCGAGGACAACTCCCCACCCGACGGAGATCACGAGGTGCACAGGAACGGCGGCGACAAGAAGCGGCAGGGCCCGAGTCTCGTCAGGCAGCAGCAACTTTCCAGCGGCACGAGTAGCGGCAAGCGGATCCCGCCGAGCAACGAGCGCGTGGATGGTGGAAGGCAGCCCACTGAGCAAGGCGGCGACAACCCCGGCCCGAACCCCAACAAACACAAGAGAAGTCTCCCACGAGAGCACACAAGAGGAGGAAACGAAGACGAGAAAGAGTGAACCGAGAAGCCACGAACGAGGAGGAGAGGACAGGGGATGGCGGAGGTAGTGAGAGTGGGACAAGAGAAGGAAGGAGAGAACAAGGACGACGGCCCAAGAACGAGGAACCGAAGAAGGATCAAGAGAAAGGATCAAGAGAAGCCACGAAGCAAGCCCCAAGACCCAAAGGCCAGCAACCCCAAGAAGCCAAGACCGAGGGCCGAGGGCACGGAGCGAGGGCGCGGGTCACAGGCGCGGGGCGCTGGGTGACGGGCGAGGGGCGCCAGGCCCGGAGGCCCGAGGGGCAGCCCAGGACTTCGACAAAGTCGAGTAGTGGCTGGTCGGAGTTGTGCGAGCAGAGGTGACCGGCGGCCCGAGGTCAAGATCTGTTCTGCCATGCCAATGAGCCCATAGCGGGCCCGACCATCACGGCTGACCAGCACCAACGACTCCACCGGCACCCCCAAGGGCCAAGGGCCGCAAGGCCCGAAGGCAACCAAAGTCAGCCAAGGGCCGCAAGGCCCGAAGGCGAAACACGCTGGGTCAGCAGCAACCGCACCGTGGGGGGCTTGGGGGCTCGGCCCCCCAACATGATCCGGAACGACAACCGGCGAGCGCTCTCCGCGAGCACTCGCCGGCCAGACGTGGAGGTGCCGGGAATCGAACCCGGGTCCTCTGTCGCTTCAACAGGGCTTCTCCGTGCGCAGTTCACATTGCCTCTACTCGGCCCCGCCGGTCACGTGAACAAGCCGGTGTGACGGGCCCAGCCGCTGTGAGTGTCCCGCTTCGTCCCCGCGGCCGGGTCGTAGCGGTAAGCCTCCTAGCTGATGCCGGCAGACCGGGTCGGAGGCGACCCCGGGCCGACAGACATCACTCTGGCTGTTTAGGCAGCGAGAGCGACGTCGCGCTGGGAATTAACCTTGGCGCTTATTGGTTTGCGGCGACGCTTGAGGTGGCCATCCGCCTGCACCTGCACGCTTCCCCTGAATCAACGTCCAGAGTCGAAACCGTTCACCCCCTCGTTGGGTACTGCGTTGTCCATCCTACCGCCCCGGCCGCGATCGATCATCCCCATAACCGGGGGGTAGGGAAAACCCCACCCCCAACTCGGCGGGGAACCCCATGGTCGCCCCTCCTCGAACGCGGGATGCTTGTCCTGCGACACCGACGAAGGAGACCAGAGATGGCTACGACCACCGAGCGCGACGGCACGCGACCGAACCCACCGCTGTTGGGCTCGCTCGCGTACCTGGTGATGAACCTGCCGATCGGTATCGGGTCGTTCGTCTTCGTGGTGACGACCCTGTCGCTCGGGGTGGGCACGGCGATCATCTGGGTGGGGGTCGCGGTGCTGGCGCTGTCGGCGCTGGTGATGCGGGGCATGGCGAGCCTGGAGCGGATGCGGGTGCACGCGATGCTCGGCACGTATGTCGCCACGCCGTACCGCCCGCTCGGCACAACCTCGCGGTGGACGACGCGGCTGAAGGACCCGGCGACCTGGAAGGACATGGTCTACCTGGTGCTGATGCTGCCGATCGGCATCGCCGAGTTCACGATCTCGGTCGTGTCCTGGTCGGTGTCGCTGTACCTGACGCTGCTGCCGTTCTACTGGACGTTCATGCCGTCCGAGTGGCAGCCGGTGCTGTGGGGCAACTCGTTCCTGAACGCCGACTCGTGGGTCGAGACGCTGCCGTTCGCCGGCCTCGGGGTGCTGCTCCTGGCGTTCTCGGTGATCGTCACGAAGGCGCTCGCCACGGGGCACGCCCGTTTCGCCCGCGCCATGCTTGGCCCGAGCCCGCGCCGGCTCTCCAAGCTGGAGGGCCTTTCGACGGCGGGTGCGATCGACTGGAGCACGGAGTGGCCGTCGAACACGGCACAGATGAACTACGGGTCGGTGTCGCGATGACGAGCCCGCTCTCCGAGCCGCCGCCGCTGTATTTGATCCCGACGGACGCTCCGGTGGATGCTGGCACCGTGGCAGCGCTACCTCAGAACGAGCCGGCCCCGGCACCGCGGCCGGGGCCGGGGCCGCCGGCCGAGCAGCCGGAGTCCCGGACCACCCTGGTCAGCCGCGGTTTCCGCGCCGCCGGGTTCATGATCGTCGCGTTCCCGGTCAACGTGCTGGCGTTCGTGCTCATCGTGACGCTGTTCTCGGCGGGGATCAGCACGCTGGTCGTGTGGCTCGGGCTGGCCATCCTGCTGCTGGCGACGAAGACGGTGTTCGGGTTCGCGGCGGCCAACCGGACGCTGATCCGCGGCACGCTCGGCGTCGACATCCCGGCGCCGACGATCGCGTACGACGCCGCCGCCTCGTTCTGGAAGCGCTACCTGCGCCGGCTGACGCACCCGCAGATGTGGCGCAACCTCGCCTACCTGCTGATCGCGTTCCCGCTGGCGTGCTTCGAGCTGCCGCTGGCCATCGTCGGCGTCGTGATCCTGCCGGTCGGCATGTTCGTGCTGCCGGTGGTGGCGGCGCTGCACATCCTGCTGGCGAAGTCGCTGCTCGGGCCGAACACGACCGAGCAGCTGACGCAGAAGGCGGAGCACCTGCAGGCGTCGCGGGCCCGTGGCGTCGACGCGGCGGAGGCCGAGCGGCGGCGGATCGAGCGGGACCTGCACGACGGCGCGCAGCAACGGCTGGTCGCGGTCGCGATGGGGCTGGGCCGCGCGAAGTTGAAGATGGACGCCGACCCGGACACGGCGAAGATGCTGATCGACGAGGCGCACGCGGACGCGAAGCTCGCGGTGTCGGAGCTGCGTGACCTGGCCCGCGGCATCTACCCGGCGGTGCTCGGCGACCGTGGTCTCGACGCGGCGCTGTCGTCGCTGGCGGCGAAGTGCCCGATCCCGGTGGACGTGCGCGTGCAGATCGACCCGAGGCCGCCGGCCGCGGTGGAGTCGACGGCGTACTTCATCGTCGGCGAGTGCCTCACGAACATCGCGAAGCACGCGACCGCCACGGAGGCCACGGTCAACGCGTGGCGCGAGGACCGGCCGAGCGGTGAGCAGGTGATCGTGGAGATCACGGACAACGGTTCTGGCGGCGCGTCGATGCGGGTGGGTGGTGGGCTGGCGGGGCTCGCGGACCGGGCTGCCACGATTGACGGTGTGATGACAGTGGTGAGCCCCATCGGTGGGCCGACAGTGATCAGGGCGGACCTGCCGTGCGTGTGGTGATCGCGGAGGACTCCGTGTTGCTGCGTGCCGGGATAACGCGCCTGCTGGCCGACGAGGGCATCGAGGTGGTTGGTGCTTCCGACGACGGTGACGGGTTGCTGGTGCTCGTCAGCGAACACCGTCCTGACCTGGCGATCGTGGATGTCCGCATGCCGCCGTCGTTCACCGACGAGGGCCTGCGGGCGGCGTTGAAGGCGCGGGAACAGCAGCCGGGGCTGCCGGTGCTGGTGCTGTCCCAGTACGTGGAGGAGCGCTACGCGGTGGAGCTCCTGTCCGGCGGTGCGGGCGGGGTCGGCTACCTGCTGAAGGAACGCGTGGCGGATGTGGCCGAGTTCGTGGACGCGGTGCAACGGGTCGCCGGCGGCGGCACGTGCATCGACCAGGAGGTGATCGCGCAGTTGATGGCCAGAGGGCGACGCAACCCCATCGACGTGCTCACCCCCCGCGAACGGGAGGTGCTTGGCCTGATGGCGCAGGGACTGACGAACGTGGCGATCGCCAAGTCGCTGACCGTGTCGGACGGCGCCGTGGAGAAGCACGTGGGGAACATCTTCTCGAAGCTCGGTCTGGAGCCCAGCTCCGAGGAACACCGACGAGTTCGGGCGGTTCTGACTTTCTTGGAGCGGGCTTAGGGCCGGGATCCCGGTGAAATTCGGGAGCGGGTACGACTTCGCGTCGTTAGGCTTCCCGCAACGCGTTGACGGAGACGAGTAGCCGGGGAGCGCGCGAGCCGAGAGAGTCGCCGGTAGCTGGAAAGGCGATCTCGCGTCCCCGGTGAAGACCCTCCCGAGTGCGGGGAGGAACGGGCGGCACAGCCCGAAATGCCCCGCCGGTTCGCCCCCGTCATCGGGCACGTCGAGGCCGCTTCGGTGGTGAAAGTGCGGTGGCACCGCGAGTAACCCTTCTCGCCCGCGCTCCCAAGGGGATCATCCCTGTGAGGAGTGTCGATGATCTCTCGTGTCCTGGCTGCGGAACTGCATCGGCATGTCGGCGAACGGGTTCGCGTCGCCGGGTGGGTGCATCGGCGGCGCGAGCTGAAGTCCGTCACGTTCCTGATCGTCCGGGACCGGTCCGGGCTGACTCAGGTCGTCCTTGCACAGAGTCTCGCGGTGGGTGCGGAGACTGTCGTCGAGGTCTCCGGGACGGCCACCGCCAACCAGCAGGCGCCGGGCGGGGTGGAGA
>Ga0193716_1001814_pt1 | contig 12243 bp, 9 predicted proteins | sample U2c1metaG_FD_145901 | JGI IMG/M metagenome (GOLD analysis project Ga0193716, IMG submission 145901) | Soil microbial communities from a riparian zone of the East river system, Colorado, United States - U2c1 | ecosystem: Environmental > Terrestrial > Soil > Riparian zone | place: USA: East River...
ACGCGAAAAATGGCACCGTCTGCTGATACTCGAATGCCTCACCAAACAGGGTGCGCACCCCGGACTTATCGGCCACCGCCATCACTTCGGTCAGCAACCGACTCTTCCCAATGCCCGGCGGGCCCTCGATGACCAGCACGCCCCCATGCCCCTGCACCAGCGCCGTTACCAGCGCGCTGGTCACCTTCAGCTCGCCCGCCCGGCCTCGGATCGGCGGAGTCACGAGCCGCTGGCCGCCGACATCAAAATGGCCGGTTGGAGACCCCACGAGGTGTCCTATCTACCGTCGCTGCACTGCGCTGCAGTGCACGTCATTGTAGGCATCCTTCTGTTCACCTGGAATACCCGTCGATGCTGCTCAGCGTGCACCGCCATCGAGGGCAGCGCCCCGCTCCGACAGCCGAACATTCGGCGTCGATGACCACAAACCGCGGGTGATCGCGGGGGCAAGCAGAACCGCCAGTTCATCGGCGCGCTGGTAGAGGCTTTCGGATGTAGCCACCGGCCAACCTAGCGCGTCGGTGTCGTTTCCGTTGGCACGATGTGTGGCTCGGCTGGCAGTTGCCCGGGTGGGAGGAGCACCACGCTTCGCAGTAGGAAGCAGTCTCCGGTGATGCTGAGCGTCGCGACCTTGGCTTGACCGAACGTGAACTCGTATCCGTTGCCCTGCACGGCGTAGTCGCGTCTTGCTTGGTCGTTGAAGAGTGACGGTTTCCTCGGTCGCGAAGTCGGGTCACCACGAGAGGGGAGTCTCCTTCACAGTGAGATCTGGTCGGTTGAGCAAGATCGCTGCCAGGGCCCCGCTCAGCCGCCGTCGCACAGGTCGACGAGCTGCCTGGCGATCCACGCCGGGGTCATGCCGGGCGCGCGCAGCAAGTACTGCACCCGCTCGTCCGGGGTCCAGCCGAACGTCTCGCCGAGCCCGTCCAGCATCGTGCGAACGTAGGGAGCCGATGGCGGTGCGGGGTCGAGGTTCTGCAGGGACGTGATGGTGAACATGGGCAACCCGTCCCGCTCCCCCACGTGCAGCAGGGTCTCGTAGGCAGCCGACGGCAGTGCCCAGCGACGGTCGACTCCGCTGCCCAGCGCGAGATCGCTGCCGACCGTGCGCCTGGTTTCCTGGGCGACGACGTCGCTGAGTTGTCCGAAGGTCAGCAGGTACGCCCGCGCGGCCAGCTCGCCGTCGGCACGCGGGTCGAAGAAGGCGATGCCCCCACCCCAGACCGTGGAGCGACCCGCAAAGGTGAGACCACCGGCCAGGCGAATCCCGACGTCGCGAACGGGTGGCGATTGGTCCCGGCATCCCAGGTAGGTGCGACGGGCGCCTCGCGGTCGCCCTCCCGCGACGTAGCAGCCGAAACGCGCCGCATTCATGTTCGATCCGTAGGCGACGTACCAGACCGGATCCTCGGTTGCCAGAAGCAGATTCAACCGACGACGCAGCCTTCCTCGAGTGCGACCCCCGCCTCCCGAAGGAGCACGGACTGCGCCTCTTCATAGATTCGCCGTGCCTCTTCGGGGTTGTCTCCCACCGCAGTCAGGCCGACGCGACCGCATTCGGTCAGGCAGCTGATCATGTGGAATACCACGCCGGTGCGGCGGGCCTGGTCGAAGTGCAGGCCGTGGTTGACGACGATGTCGAAGAGGTCCCTGACGGTCAGTCCCTTGAGTCGTTCGTCCTCGAGGTGGTCGGTCGCGACCAGGTACTTGGTGCTGCCACTGGGAGTCAGGAAGACCCCGCGCTCACCGTCGTAGCTCCCGTCGGTGAGGAACTGCAGCGTCAGGAACGGATGGGTGGTCCCGCCCTTGCGGAGATTCAGCTCGATCGCATACGGCGTCCACGCCCCGCTCTCGTCTTGCACGACAACGAAATCCACTGCGAACCGCCCGAGCACACCCAGCCCCGCAAGATGCCGTCCGATCACCATCGCGGGCTCCGCGATGGCCGCGGCGTATGCGGGATCGGCGGGGAACACGCAGCCGAGGTACTTCTGGCCGCTTCTACCGCCGAGCAGCTGGTCGTGGGTGGACAGCAGTTCGACGGTTCCGTCCGGCAACGCACGCATCTGGACACTTGGACTGGTCAGTGTGACTCCGGTGATCCGCTCCTCGACGATGCCGCCGTTCTTCTCGAACGAGGCGAGATACACCTCCAGGGCAAGGTTTTCGGCCTCCAGTTGCATACCGAGTATGCGGTCTTTGATCGCGGCGGCCTCGTCCGGCGAGCCGGCGGCAGGCAGCCCAGTCAGGTCCACCAGAGCGTTACCCGCACCCGAGACACCCTCGTTGAGCTTCACGATCGCCTGTTTGAGCGAGGGCCGTCTCGTGCGCATGCCCTGCACGGCGGCCACGATCTCGTCGACCGTGTGGAGGTCCTCCGCTCCGACCGGGCACGGCACCTCGAGCTCCTCGAACATCCTGCGGCAGCCGGTCTTGCTGCCGAGGTCCGCCAGCCGGGGATCGGCGCCATACATCGGAAGACCGAGGGACAGCGCAACGTCCCGCTCGAGCGGTGTGGTGTTGTAGGGGATCAGGTGACTTCTGGCCGCGTTGGGGATCAGGTTCCGAATCTCGCGCAGAAGTCGTGGTCGCGCAAGCAGTTTCGCGCTGAGCGGGATCGCCGACGCGTCACCGACCGGAATCAGCGTGAGCCGCGCCCTGGCATGGCTGGGAATCACACCGGGGAGCAACCCGAGGTAGTACTCCACGATCGCCTCGGACACCGGCTGCGAGGTCACGTAGATCATGCGGAGCTGCGGTTGGCGCAGCAGGAGCAGCAGGAACAGTGCGCGCTCCTCCATCGCCTGCATGATGGTGCCGCTCCCGGGGGTTCTTCGCTCGATGCTGATCGAGGGCACCACGACGACGGACTCGTCGTCGAAGCCGAGCCGCATCGACTCCCATACGGTCGACATCGTTCGTTGCAGTTCGTCGAAGACGCCGTAGCGCTCTGATTCGTCGAGCTGCGACAGACGTCGACCTGGGGCGTGTAGTTGTGTCATTGTGCTCACCTGTCTTTCTTGAGGGCTGTGATGTTGTGCACCCGCACTGAGCGGCTGAATCCCTTGGGTTGCACGTCGCCGATCATTTCCGCGACGGCCACGTGTTCGGCGCCGGCGAGCACGCGGTCGGTGACCAATACCTGCCAGGGGCCGGCGTCGGAGCACAGCCGGGCGGCGAGATTCGTGACACTGCCGATGGCGGCGTAGTCGAAGCGGCCCTCGAAGCCGATCCTTCCAAGAGTCGCGAAGCCTTGGGCTATGCCGATTCCCACGGGGAGGTCATGACCCCTCCGGAGCCATTGTGCGGAAAGCTCTTTGACGGCGTCACGGAGCTCCAATGCCATCCGGACCGCACGCGCCGCCGGGTCGTCGCACGTGATCGGGTCGTTGAAGAACACCATGATTCCGTCGCCGGTGAACCGTTCGAGCGTGCCTTCGTACGCGTGCACCAACGTCCCGATGGCCGTGTGATACTCGCTCAGCACCCCCATCACCTCCTCGGGTTCGCTCGTCTCCGCGAAGGGCGTGAAATTCCTGAGATCGGTGAAGACCACGACGATCTCGCGGCGATGGCTGCCGAGGAGAGTCTCGTCGCCGACCACCAGATCGGCGAGTTGTGGCGACAGGAAGCGGCGCAGGCGGTTGGTGCGTTCCAATTCCGCCACCTGCTGAGCGACCCGGGTCTCGAGTTCGGTGTTCCATTCGGTCAGCTCGTCGGCCTGCCGTCGGATGGTGTCGTGGTATCGCTTGATCCGCGCCAGCGACGCCACCCGCGCTAGCAGCTCGCTCTTGTCGAAAGGTTTTGTGACGAAGTCGTCGGCACCCGACTTGAGTGCGGCCAGACGCTGTTCACTTCCGCTGGCCGTAATCATCACGACCGGAAGGAATTCCGTCGCCGGTGTGGCTCGAATCCTCCGGCAGACCTCGTGTCCGTCCATGCCGGGCATCACGATGTCGAGCAGGACGAGGTCGACGTTCTCGGTCTCGAGCAACGCGAGCGCCTCCGCCCCCGACGGCGCAGTGAGCACCCGATATCCGCGGGGCGTGAGGACTGCGTCGAGGAGTCTCAGGTTGGCCGGCTCGTCGTCGACGGCCAGTGCGGTGACCGGGATGTCCATCAGCCCGCCCGCCTGTTCATGAACGCCTCGACCTGCCCGGGCAGTTCTCGCACGCTGATCGGCTTCTCGACGAATCCGTCGAAGCCGGCCAGAGCGGCTCGCTCCCTGTCCTCGGCCATCGCGAAGGCGGTGACGGCGACGACCGGCACGTCCCGTCCGAGGCTGCCCTCTCTCATCCTGCGCAGCGTCTCGGTTCCGTCGATGCCGGGGAGTTGCAGATCCATCAGCACCAGATCAGGGGGATCCTGCTGGGCGACGCGAAGACCTTCCTCCCCTGATTGGGCCTCGATGACGTCGTACCCGGCGAACTGGAGAACGTCGCGAACCAGCTTGAGGTTCAACGGATTGTCCTCCACCACGAGGATTCTGCGCGGCGTCACGACGACTCCGAGGTCAGGGCGCCGACGTGTCGCAGCGCGTCGACCAGCTCGTCGCGACGAATTGGCTTGCGGAGAACCTCGTCCGCGCCGAGGGCGAGGCCGCGGGGCCGGTCGTCGACCGCCGAGGCGATGACCACCGGAATGGCGGCGGTGGTGGGGTCGGCCTTGAGCGCAGCGAGTACCTCCCAGCCATCGAGCTGTGGCAGCTCGATCTCGAGCACGACGGCGGCGGGCAGCACCTTGCGGACGATCTCGAGAGCCTCGACGCCGTCCCGGGCCCGCATGACCTGGGTCGGTGAACCGTCCAGGTAGGCCGACAGGAGGTCTAGCGACGCCCGATCGTCGTCGACGAGGACGACGACGGGCAGACCGCCGTGCTCGGGCGAGGCCACCTCGTCCGTCCGCTCCAGCGCGTCAGCGACCGAGAAGCCGAACGTGCTTCCGACCCCTGGAGTGCTCTCGAGCCACATCCTTCCGCCGAACAGCCCGACGATCCGTCGTGACAGTGTCAGTCCAAGACCCGTGCCCTCCTCTTTCGGAGCCCCCCGGCGGCCCTGCTGGAATGACTCGAAGATCCGTTCCTGGTCCTCGGGAGGCACCCCAATGCCGCTGTCGGTGACCGTGACCACGAGGTCGGTCTCCTCGCGGTAGGCGCGGACGGAAACGCTGCCGCCGTCGGGCGTGAACTTGACAGCGTTGGACAGCAGGTTGAGGACCACCTGCTTGAATCGCAGCTCGTCAGCCATGACCGTGTCGACACCATCGGCGACCTCCACCGTGACGGCGATCGCGTGCCGAGTCGCGCGCTCGCGGACCATTGTCAGTGTGTAGTCCAGGGCGCTACCGACCCCGAACGTGCTCGGCTCGAGCACCATCTGACCCGCTTCGACCTTCGACAAGTCGAGGATCTCGTTGAGCAGCTCGAGGAGGTGCCTGCCCGAATTCAAGATGTCGCGCAGGTACCCGTCTTGGCGCTCGTTGATCTCGCCGAACATGCGATCCAGCAGCACCTCGGAGAAGCCGATCACCGCGTTCAAAGGGGTCCGCAATTCGTGGGACATGCTGGCCAGGAAGTCCGACTTGTGTTGGCTGGCGATCTCGAGTTCCTTGGTCTTGGTCTGCAGCTCCCCGAACAAGCGCGCGTTGACGATGGCCAGCGTCGACTGGCTGGCGAAGGTCTGGAGCAGCTCGGTCATGTCGGGTGGGAAGGCGCCCGTGCTCCTGCGCCGGATCACCAGAACGCCCACTATCTTGTCGCCGCGCAGCATGGGAACCGCGAGCACCGAGCGCCAGCCGTCCCTGAACAGGATCTCCAGATGGGGGTCGAGCTCTGCCTGAGCCAGGTCGGGAACCTCTAGCGGCCGGTGGGCGAGCGCCGCCCGACCCACCAACGTCGAATCCCGGCGGATGGTGATCGCCCGCAACTGTTCCACTAGGTCAGGGCTGCTGCCGAAGGTGGCACGGACGTAGAACGAGTCGTCCGACTCGTCGTACTCCATGATCGATCCGCCGTCGGTTCCGGTGAGCCGCACGGCGTTGCTGACGATCCGGTCCAGTACCTCGTCGCGGTCGAGGCTCGAGCCGACGGCCTCGCCCACTTCACGGAGAGCCTCGAGCTGCGCAACCTTGCTGCCCAGCTCGGCCCCCCTGGACTCGAGTCGCAACGCGATCGCACCCTGGGCGGCGAATTCCTCGAGAAGCTCGCGTTCACGGTCGTCGAAGGGCTTGACGTCGGTCCTCCACATGGAGAGCACCCCGACGACCTCGTCCTGGAGAATCATCGGCGTGGAGAGAAGGGTGCGAAAACCGGCGAGACGCTGGAGGTCGCGGCGTCCATACTCCGCGTCGTTGAGCACGTCGGGAATCTGATGGGTACGCATGTCCTCGGCCGCGCGCCCGACGGCGGACGAACGGTTTCTCTCAACCGGGTGATCCAGCATGTGCTTGCGGTATTTCTCGGAGATCTCGCCGGAGACTCGGGACAGCTGGAAAACGTCGCCATCGAGGAGGTACAGCAGTGCGGCCTGCGCTCCGCACAGGCGCGCGGCGTACTCAAGGACGGTGTCGAGTACTTCGCCGGGGTTGTCGGCCGCACGGCCAAGCGCCGCGAGGATCTCGCGGCTCGCCGCCCACTGATGGCGGGCGTCCCGTAACTCCTGGTACTGGTGGGACGACGCTCTAGTGACGCGCGTCGTACGAGACGACCGTTCGCTGGGATCGGTCACAATCCCCCCTTCCGGACCACGTCACACTCTGTGCATTAAACGCTGGACGGGGCCGCGCAGGTGCGGGTTCACCGTGTGAGGGCGGACCCGGCCACCTGCGCGTCCGATCGGTGGTCAGCAGGTGAGGTCGACGTAGACGGTCTTGCTGATCATCGTGGTGACGAGGTCGTCCCACGCTCCAGGATTGCCGGATCCGGTATCGGTGCGCGAGAACGTCTGACCAGGGCGAACCGAGTTGATCGTGCACTGGTCCAGTGCGGCGGTGCCGGTGCGATTCACGATGACCTCCAAGCCCTGCGCACGCAGCTGGTCGATCGTGGCATCGACCGACGACGGGCCGGCCGGGGCCGCGTTGGCTGGCGCGGTCAATCCGAGGGCTGCCGCGGTGAGCGCGCCGGCAGCGAGGGAAGCGATGAGTTTCTTCATGATTCTGCCTTTCTCGTGTTCCTATGCGGATTCATTTGTCTTGCAGTAACTCCGCAATGGAATCGTCACTCGCGGCCGGTGCGACGAGACCAGTAGCGCGCTACTGCAATCTCGCCAGGGCTGGGCGCAGTACTACTTAGCCGCGCTGCTGACCTGCATCTAAGGCGTTCACGGCGTGTGGCGAGGCAGCAGGTTGGCGAGTTCGTCGCGGGTGGTGGTTCCCGTCTTCGCCATCGCCCGGTAGATGTGGCTCTCGACGGTGCGTGGCGAAAGACTCAGTCGCTCGGCGACTGCGCGGTTCGACAACCCGACGGCGATCAGCATGACGATCTCGCGTTCGCGATCGGTCAGCGGTAACTGCTCGCTGGACTGACGAAGCGCAGGGGTGCTGGCGCCGCCGCACTGTTGAGCCAGCACATCCGCGCGCGTCGAACATGCCAACGCCGATCCGCGAAGGTCTTGGCGGCGATATCCGGTGGCAGCATGCGCGGCAGCATCTACGGCCGCGACGAGGTCGCCCATGCGCTCGAATTCCTCTGACACCGAGGCCAATTCCGCGGCGTCCCCGTCGCGCAGGGCCTCGCTGAACCGGGCAGCAAGGCCGACGCGTGGCCCCTCGACGATCGCCTCGAGCTCGCGCAACCGGGGGGCGCCCGAACGGTCCCCGAACTGGGTGGCGGTCTGCAGGCAACTCACTTCTGCCGCGAATTGCCCGCTCGCTCCGGCCCTTTCGGCCGCCGACAGCAAGATGGCGATCCCCTCGCTGACGGCGCCCTGGCCTGCGGCGAGCCACGCGCGGGCCAGGCTCCGCTCGTAGTCCAGCGACCGGAATGGACGTCGCAGCTCATCGAGCGCGGCAAGCGCAGCCGACGCCTCGGCAGTTGAACCGCGGATGGCGAGAGCAGTCGAGCGCGGGAAGTGATACCGGTATCCCCAGCCGATGGCGTGACCCGAAGCCGACAATGCCACTGCTGCCTGCTCCAGCATCGTGCACGCGGTATCCAGGTGGCCGGCACCCAGCGCGGCTCGGCCGGCGACCGCGGTGCCGAGCAAGTGTGCCGCTCCCGGGAGATCGGCTGCTTGCTCGCGCACCCGCTCGGCCACCTCGACGGCCTCGGTGACCCTGCCGGACAGCAGCAGCGCGCTGACGTGCGCATCGGCGATGTTGAACCTCATCTGCGGAGCGTCGAAAGAGCGTGTCGCAACGGTGTATCCGGCGTCGGCAACGGCCACCGCGTCGGTGGTGCGCCCGGCATCCGCGGATATGGCAGCGAGCGCCCAGGCAATCTCGGCGTCGACGACGGCGGGCAGGTCATCCAGCGCAAGGCGTTCCGACGCCTGCGTCGCCAAACCCGGCTCGTCCACCGCAAACCAATACACCGTGAGGAAGGCATCGATATAGCTGCGAGCCTGCGGTGACGTGGTGCGCGACGCGTCGTCGATGAGCTCTTTCGCGCGCACGGGGTCGGCAAGCACCCAGAGCATGTTGCTGGCCCGCAGGAACGCAAATCTGGCGCGGTCGCCGTCGGTCAACCGGCTGGTGGGAATCTCAGCGAGCAGCGCTTCGGCCTCTTCGCCACGGCTGAGCCACGAGAGTGCGTGCGCACGAACGAAGTTCGCTTCCGGCCCCGCTCCAGCGCCGATCGCCGCTTGTGCCAGTCGATCGGCGAGCGGCAGATCCGCCAGCCACACCGCGCCGTGGGCTGCCCTGACGAGCAGGTCGGCGTCGGGGGTGAGGTCGGAGTCGATACTCAGTGTGGCGCGGCGCACCACGACCCCAACGTCGTCGCAATCATCGGCTGTGGCCAGTTCGGTGGCGACCAATCCGCGCAGTCGCCGCAGCCGGATGGGCGCCGCACGTTTCCTGCGCACCTCACCGTAGAGGGGATGCGCAACACGCACCTCGACACCGCCAACGGCGGGGTCCAGCATGATCAGGCCACGCGTGTCCGCCTCCTCGACCGCCGACGGATCGGTGATCCTGGTCAGGGTCGCCAGCCCGATCGGCTCCCCCACGGCCAGCGCGTCGATCACATCGGCGACCGGCGCGGGCAGGTCCCCGATGCGGGATTCGATCAACTCAACCAGGCCTGGCGCCACGATCGGGTCACCGGTCCACCGCCATAACCCGTCCGCCAATTCGAGCCGACCGTCGGCGACCTCCTGCTCGACGATGTTGCGCAGATACAAGGCGTTGCCGCGAGTCAGCGTCCACAGCCGCGCGGCGGCATCCGGATCCAGCGATCCGCCCAACGTGGCCGAGATCAGGTTCGTGACTTCGTCGAGCGACAGCGGCTGCAGATCGAGCCCGTCGAATTGGCCGCCCCGCCAAATCTCCTGTACCGCAGTGGGAATCGGTTCACCGTCGCGAACGGTGAGCACCAGTTTCGCCGCGCCGCGCTGCACGATCTGTTCCACGACGAATGTCGACAGGTCATCGAGCAGGTGCACGTCATCGACACCGACCACCACCGTGGTGCCCGCGGGTGCAGCGGTCAGCGACTCGATCACCCCGCGCACCAACTGAACGGTGTCGGTGATCCCCGACTGTTCCCACGCCGTGAAGGCACCCAGTGGAAGTGTCCGCGCCGAGGACGTGCCGACCGCCCACCGGGCTTCGCAGCCCCGTGATACCGCAGCCGCCAACGCCTCACGCGCAATCCGGCTCTTTCCTACCCCTGCCGCTCCACGCACCACGATCCCGGAGACATCCGAATCCGAGACGGCGGCCTCAATGGCACGCATCTCCTCCGAACGGCCGGTCAACGGCCACGACAAGCGCACTCCTACCGGCCCCGCACCACCGTGATCGTGGTCCACGCACCGACGTGGATGCGATCGCCGTCGGCGAGCGGGGTCTCCTCGCCGCTCTCCAGAAGGTCGTCGCTGCCGTTGAGGGTGGTGCCGTTGGTCGATCCGATGTCGGTGATGGTGAGCCCCGATTCGTGGATCCGCAGCACCGCATGTTGTGAGGAGACGCCGCGGTCGGCGGGGTGGATGCCGAGATCGATCTCGGGTTGCACGCCCTGGTTGCGGTTCTGTCTGCCGATCAATGCGGTGTTGGTCTGCAACGTGATTCGGCGTTCCGGGAAGTACGGCGGGAAGTCGACCGTATCTGGTCCTCCGCGGGTGAGGACGCGTTCGTAGAACTCCGGGTCGGCAGCGACGACGACGGTCCACACGACGCCGGCCGGCTGCGGAGGCGCTACGGAACCGGGCGTCGTCGGATCGGGCAACGCCGAGTCGTGCCCGCACGATTCACAGAACCGGCCACTGACCGGCGCCTCGCACGCGGGACATTTCGTCACCCCGGCCGAGGGTGCCGGCGTGGACGGTGCTGCGGGTGTTCCCAAGGGGGACCCGCACACGTCGCAGTAGTCCTCGGCAACCGAGGCGTGGCCTTCGATGCAGGTCGGCATCAGTCCTCCTTCCGCACCCGGGCGGTCCTGGTCGATCGCGCGTCGAGGGCCATCTCGTCGGCCGCCGCCACCTCGCGTCGCAGCCGCGCCGTGCCCGTCCGCTCGTCGACCTCGATGACCCCTCTGAGCAGCTTGGCCGTTCCGTCGTTGCCCGACTCCACGGCGAGTTCCATCGCCCGCTGCAATTTCGCCGTCGCCGTCGGGACGTCGCCGCTCTTGCGTGCGCTCAATCCCTCCTGCACGGCCTGCGCCAGCTCCGCCTGTCCGGTGTAGTGCGCCACCCGCCGGCTGATCTGCGCCGACTTCTCGGTGTCGGCGGTCCACACCGCGTTCACCAAGCCCTCGCCCACAACCTCCTCCCCCGCAACGACACTCACCCGGGCGGCCAGCTTCTCGCGTCCGGCCGCGGCAGGTTCGACCTCGACCTGGATGTGGTAGTCGCGGTCCTCGGCACCCCACGAGCCCAGCGGATAGTCACCGCGCTGGTTTCCCGCCTCGACCCGCCGGTGCGTCAGATCCTCCACGGTCGGCGCGACCTGCTTGACGAACGCGATCCGGGCGCCTGCGGGTGTCCACAGGCGCAGGGTCAGGTCGGGTATCGACTTGCCCATCGACGTCCGCATCATGTCGGCGAAGTCGTCCGCCAGGTCCGCAGGATCGGCGACGATGTCCACGGTGCCCAGCAGTGTGGACGAGATGGCACGCAGCTCCTCGACGTGCCACTTGGTACCCACTCCCCTGCAGTCGCAGGTGAATTGGCCCTCGCTGAGCGCGATCTCCTGCCGCATCTGCTCGGGGGTCTCGTGCTCGTCCTTGCCGTCGGTGAGCAGGATCGCGTGCGTGAGCATCCCCGGGTGCCCGACCACGATTCCGCGGACGTGCGCGAGCCACGTGCCCATCGCCGTCCCACCGCCGGGCCGCAGGCCGTCGACGGTGCGCTTCGCCTCCGCCCTGGTCGCGGCGCTCGCCGGAGTGGGCCATCCGTCGTCGGGGTAGACGGCACTTGCCTTTTCGGTGCCCGCGATGATCGTGAAGTACGTGCCGTCGACGAGCTCGTCGATGGCGGCGGCGGTCGCGCGTTTGGCCGCATCGAACTTGCCGATGGGCGACTGCATCGAAGTCGAGCAGTCGATGATGATGGCCTCGAGCCGATCTTGTGTTGCGGCGGCCCCAACAACCACCTCGTCCCCCGCGGTGATGCTGACGATCGCGTCGACCGTCCCGGTTCCCTCCGCAAGATAGGGATTGTGGTCGACGTCAACGGAAATGCCAGATACCTCAGGCGAACTCATGAGCTCCTCCGATCGGGAACACTACGACGGTGATGTTGTCGTGGCCGCCGCACTGCAACGCATGTGCGACGAGCGCACGTGCCGCCGCAGCCGGCTCGACACCGGTACAGAACCGTGCGATGTCGGCGGGTTCGGGCAGATAATTCCAGAGTCCGTCCGAGCACAACAAGAGCCAACCGGGCCCCGCGGTGGTGACCGTGAGCACGCTCGAATCCGACCACGGCTTCGATTCCGCGTCGGCGCCGAGCCAACGGGTCAGAGTGTGAGCGCCGCGCTGCACCACCTCCGATTCGGCCGACGCACCGGCCGCGATCAGTTCCTGGGACAACGAATCGTCGACGGTCAGCTGTTGGGGAGGCGTCGGCCGAATCGGAGGTGGTG
>Ga0193716_1001816_pt1 | contig 12232 bp, 12 predicted proteins | sample U2c1metaG_FD_145901 | JGI IMG/M metagenome (GOLD analysis project Ga0193716, IMG submission 145901) | Soil microbial communities from a riparian zone of the East river system, Colorado, United States - U2c1 | ecosystem: Environmental > Terrestrial > Soil > Riparian zone | place: USA: East River...
CATATCACGAACAGGCTCTGTTGAGAAGGAATCCATAGTACCATATTGCCGTATGGTGCGAACGTAGTCACCAAAGGAATGAAGCTTGTAAGTACCAAGATTAAAAGTCTTGTGGCGTCGACCTGGAATACGTTTGCCTGCCACGCGCCGAGCTGCTGAAACATGTTCTGCTTCACTGACAGATCGCCGTTCCTCAAGCATTACTTGCGCTGTAGAAATGTTTGGATTGGAAGATGTTTGGTTGATGGTCTGGGCATTGGCTTCACTAGCAGACTGATGTTGTTCATCGTCATCGGCATCATGCTCTGGGGCAAGATCAGAATTGGAGGCACAACGGATTAAGGGAGACGTGTCCTGCACGTGTGCTTCTGTAGTTCCACGATTCTGAGAAACTGTCCTCTTGGTCTGGCGGCGAATACGAGCATCAAACTCTCGTCTCAGCTCCCGGGTCGCAAAGGCCGGACAAGTCTTTGTGCTAAATGCACGGAGTTTGTCACCGAGAGACGTTGTTAGAGCATCCATAACTTCAAGGGTTCTGTCGTTGTGGACGCGCATTTTTGCCAACCCATGCCAATGCGCCATAGTAAACAGCAGCTCCATGACTGATTGGTTATGGGGTTCTGGCAAAAGTCCATCGAAAGCGACGATAGAGCACTAAACAAATGATAAGTTATGAGAGATTGCTGCAATGGCAACTGACATGCACCTGCAGGAGATTCTCAAAATCGTGAGCTGTCATTTTTTTCATTTCAGAAGAATTGCTTGAAAAACGTCGAATTGTATCCCTGCCAAAAGATGGTAATTCTCGATATCTTTGTTCTACATCAGACAACAGCATGAAGGTACATAATTAAAGTAGTCTTACCGACGATCCAATTCCACGGTAAGGCTTTCATCAATTGATTGAAGCATCCGAAGAAGGTGGATGAAAAGTGCTCTCCAAACACCCAATTCAATTTCGTGCATCAAATCCGGAAGCAACATCCTGAACAAGTCGAAACCCAATGGAGACAGCCTATCAGAAAAGGCGTTCTAAGATTCACAGTGAGTATTGATCAAAAGCGAATTTTAGTTTGTGTCACATACTGCTGTCGGGACAAGGCACATTTCTTGTAGCAAGCTTTCAACTGCTGCGCTATTCACCCGAAAGTTCTGTTCATAAATGAGCCTTCTGGCGGCAGACACCCTGCTGCGGCGTTGATCGTTGTCTATGCGGGCCATCGTTACACGTTGAATCTTATCTCTTGCCATACCAAGGTTACGAGCACGACCGAGCGGAATGAGACAGCGTGGACATGGACATGTCCCACGGTTTCGGATGCTGGCAATGAGGATTCTGTTCAATCTTAGATATAAGCTATCATATCAAAATAGATAGACAGTAGGTTTACTTCTCTGGGTAGTCGGCTGAGTATGTGAATATTCTCGGATAGAATCGTCGCTGAACCCCATCCCAGCAGAGAATCACTATACCGTGTTTCCAAGCTTCAATGAAGTCATCATCGAGGAGGATTTTCCACTGCTCATGCATAAGCTCACGGCAGCAATGAGTCATGCAAGCAGAGCTTGGGGCTTTTCTTCCCGCCATCTGAGTAGTAGCAAATGCCTTGAAGGCATCTGGGAGCTGTCAACAGAGTCATAAGACCGAGAGTGTGTTTAAAGCACTAGTGGATAAACTCACTGATTGGAAGTAAGCAACATGCTCGCATAGATGGGAAGATGGTTTACATCGTTGGTACTTCGAATCGCCTCCAAAGAACAGATAAAGGGGCCATAGTTTCGCATTTCCAAACGCCGTAAGTTGGGTAGAGTCTGACCAAAACATTAATGGCAGGATGAAACGGGGGATTTCGCACCCGGGTTCTCCAGGCGAATCCTGCAATTCTCGGTGCGCATCTATGAATGCTGGCGAGGTGTAGAGCTCGCCTTGAACGCGGATAGGTTCTTGATCTCTCGCAGGCTGCCAAAGGAGTTCGTATGGTTCGAAATGGAAAGGACGAGAGTCGTTTAGACCCGATATTTTTTCTCGAATAACAGAAACCAGGCTTTTATGATGGAAATCGCCAACTGCATAGTCCCGTGGCCCAGAGTCAGGTACGGAAGGTATGCCGCGACGAGGCTGGTATGGAACTGAGATTGTCACCGGCGTTCGTATCCAGCCAGCGTCCTCGTCTAGCCATTCATTTTCATCTTCCGTGGCAAGTTCCTTATTTATCTGATTCCATTTGACCCCCCGAACATCCTCCACCCGAAACCCGGGATCGCCAATAATTTGCATTAGCTTGTCAAAGCTTGCTTGGGACTTATTGACTCCGCCATTCCAAAACCAATCACCTAAGGAGAATGCACTGTTATTTGGGTATGGATAGAAGGGTTGAGAGGCAGAATACGATGGAGTATGGGTGGGGATGTTTGATAAATCCAGCATTGAAATATGTTCCTCAGGGTCATAGGTTGGCATTCCTTTGGCGTAATAGCGACGTGACAGCCCAAATATATTTTTTGGGGTTGTGAATATACGGCAGATATGCTGTCCAATACGTTCGGTAAGTGATACGCGAGTGCTGTCAGGGTCCTGAACTGCAGCAGAATAGCCAAGTGGATGTTCATTGCTGGAGGGGATGATAGACTGAGCAATATGTGCTGGAGGCAGGGGAGCCGGTGGTTGTGGAAGTATATCTCTGAACCGCATGGGGGGCTGTCGATTAAGACGTTGACCCCACGGTCTACGCTCCATCATGGACAGATTAGAATCATCTGCGGTGTCTGCTAGGTCTCCGACCATGGCCTGATAATCAAACTCAATGATTAGTCCAAGTTGATTGACCAAAATATTGAATCGTACCTCAACCGTATCGTGTGTTTCCGGAGACGGTATATGAACTAAGCCAGCTGATGATGGCTGGTTTAAAATTGACTCCTCATTATCTGGGTCAAGTCTACGTCGCTTTCGCGCTTTCCACAACTTCTTCGCCTTGTCCAATGCCGTAGATAAGTGTCTCTTTGATATCTTACATGATCGTTTGTGTTTGGTGACGGCATTCAATTGGGAAAATGATCTGCCACATTCGCAAACTTGAGAAGCTTCAATTTCCATGCTGTAGTTCGGACGCTAGGTCGTCATTGCACGATAAACAGAGACACGCGGGGTAAAGAAGCGTCGTGGTTGTCTGTGGAGATGGAAATGGACTAAGTAGAACCTGGGGCGACGGTTTGGAACATGTTGTTTATTACGCTCAGTGGGTCAGAGACTCAGACTGTGCACTGCGGCACAGCCAAACACGTGATTAGTTGCGCACCAGCGTCTGGTAAGTCCAAATCGTATTCATATTCAAGTTGTTGTTGCGAGGATATGCAACAAGAGAGGTCATAAAACAACAAAAAAAACATTTGGCCAAGATGTCACGAATGGTCAACTACAAGTCTACAACTCGCCCTCCGAGGGATGGTGTCCATCGGACTCCTCGGAGAAGTGCACTTTAAGACGATTCACGAGTCTCAGTGCAGCATGCCACCTGTATTCATAAGTAAATGAGGCTGAGTCTCCGAAACATCCACAAGTCGGGCACTTACGTCTTTCCGCAGGACAGACAGATCTGCTGGATTCTTGTTTGATCGCGGTTAGATTTCTTGAAGTGAGCGTCAAGGACGGCAGGGCGGCTCCTATCGGAGTCGTTCCACTTCTTCGGCTTAAGACTTCCACTTCTCCACTCCGAGAGTCCATGTCTAGTCTGCTTATGGAGTTAATGAAGGTTTTTAGGATAATTTATACGGATAACTTACCCCTGCCACGGACAGAGAATACCCGTTATAAGGAGCATCCTTGATATCAGGAACCTTGTTGCGAAGAGACGGGTAACGTCCGAGAACTCGGTTGAGCTTCTTAGCTGCAGAGTCATCCGCATCATAGACTCGAAGTCTGAAAAGCTTCATGATTATCGGATGCGCATATGGGCTTTGGATTTTCTGTGAAATGAGGATGATAAGCGGAAAACCAAATGATAGATTTAAAAATAAAATAAAAAACCTACGCCGGTAGAGTCATACCAATGCAAATACTTAGCATCGGTAGTCCAACTCTCATACATCTCCGTGTTATATGCCTCACTTTCCTGAATAGAAAAACCGTATCCTAACACGAGATCCCTTGCCTCGCGCCGAAACGATTGACAGAACTGAATGACAAACTCTGGACCCCATTTCTGGACACCCGGTGACACATATTCCAATGCTTCTGTGCAGGAGGTCAGTTTTATTATTAATACTTGTGAGTGGTCGATGATCATCAAAAGTACGGTACCGTTTTCTGCGACATTAGAACCCCCATCCTCCAAATGGGCCTCAAGGATCAGTTGATAAACGCGAGACGTAATAACAACGAGGGCAGGATGTGGTTTGGAACCGGGTTTCACCAAGATGTTTGCCAAATCTAAATTTGTGTCATAAAGGACGAAGACAATTACCAAGTCCAAAATGCACTCCAACATTTGAGCCCAAATGGGAAATTTGGCGCAAAATTTGTCCTTGTTCATACTTGGCGATTTTTCTCGAAGATCCATTGTGGCCACAAGTTTCTCGATCGATTCTTTCAGCTGCAATATATCGCGTTGAGTGGCAGGAGGGGGACCAGCAGGAAGTTGGGCGTTTCCAGCCACGGTCTGCGAAGTTGTCGAGGTGGTGTTCACAGCTGGCGGTTGGTTTCCATGGAATCCAGATAGTATAGACGTCTGTGGCCAGGCGGATGCTGGGGTTGGTTGTTCAACAGGCGGCGTGTCTAAAGTTTCCGGGTCACCAAATGATACGAGCGAGGCGGAACCAGTGTCAGAAGAGACAAGGGATTGCTGAGATTCGTACAATGAGAAGGCTTGTGGATTCTCCCACTGGAGTCTGTTTGGTTGCGAAAGGGAAGAGATATTGGGTCTCGCAACTTTGAAAGGTCTTGTCAGCCATCAAAACTAGCAGATACTCTGGCTTGACATACTAGAACCAGATGGGTAACGGGTCGAAGAGGTACTAGACGCTGCCTTAAAGTTATGATTGGTGTTGTATGGCCCATAGGGGCTGAGACCCCGGTTATGGACCTTGGTTGAGCGATGGACACTCGATGCAGTCGTAACGTTGGGGTCTGGGGTGTTGTGCGATCCATATGAGCTCATACCTTGGGGCGAGAAAATTGGCATGCATAATTGGTTTAGTGAACAGTGCGTACCTGGCCACTGGTTAAGGGGTCCCTGAGATGGATGACGGGGAGAGGGAGCATTCGGAGCAGCTGTCGAATTAGGGTTGGCGATGGTGGTGTATGATGCATGTGCACTCGGGCCTTGGGCGGGAACATTGATAAGTATAACTTTTTCAATTAGTGATGCATACCTGTACGATGAGCGGAACGGGGTCTCGGCAGGGTCCCGAAATTGGGACCAGTGATAGATTCTTGTGAGTTTGGATCTTGTAAAGAATGTTAGCAGATGGTTGTTTAAGTGAATGCCACCTACTTGGTTCGTTCTCGGAAAACTGAGTTCGCAAGAAATCCGTGATTTCGTTCAAGTCTTCGGTCGAAATATCCATGAAATCTGGGTTATACTCGCTCCATGAATGTTCCATGACAATGTGGATTTAGGCTACTTGCTTGCAGAGTAATGAATGCTCGACGGGGAGCTTTTATAAGCCGTTATAAGAGTTTATTGTTCTCCTGCGGATATGTGATGGGGACGTAAATGATCAAATGAAAAATAACATGCACCTCATTTACGTGCCAACGTCGTGGGGCCTTCGGGGGACTTCTAGCCTATACGTCTTAATTGCTGGAGGCCGATCTACGAATTGAACAGGAGCTGGTGCCACCGCCATAAGCACGTGACACGTGATTAATCCAACACGTGATGTACACAGCCTACTATCACCTTGCTTGACAAGGTCTTTCCCCATGTCGATAGGAAGGCTGTCTTTCCCCATGTCGATAGGAAGGCTGTGTATTCAGAAACAAAGATTTACCGCAGCGAAAATCCCTAAATAAGTAATGTAAGGCCGCGCAAGGCGGCAGAGCCCGCTACTTCGCCTTTTGCTGTTGTCCTTTTTTTTTTTTGGCAGCCCCTACTACGTGTATTGGGGCCTTTTTTTTTGTGTTTTTATTTTTTCAAACTTTTTTACATACGAGTCAAGTATCAGAAAACCAATACAGACATTTTCAACGGGTGGTCAATTTGTAGCTGGAAGATGTTTGTATCCGAATGAGGTAAATAATCTCGTTTCTGCCATGCAGCCGCTGGCCCACCTCTCCCCCTACAACGACAATCACGTGACACACTTGGACTACAATAAGCTGCCATTTTTGGTGCATTGTGGCGCAAGCCAGATTGAAGCAGTGGATGGTATTTGCCAAATGGGCACGGATACAATCAAATTATTATTAATTTAGCTCGATCATAAGTACGAATGAATGATATTAAATAGATCCTTGGGAGTAGAATTTTTTATTTCTGTCTTCCAAGGATACTGGAGGCATTTTTGAGGTGCTCCAGCATTGTGATTGCCTTTCTTGGACGCAAAATAAGGTGTGTGTCCTTGTACATGAAATTGTAGCGGCCACAATCACTTTATAACCATTTTATCAGTGTCATATGAGTATATGGGCTATGGGGAAAAGGTTCTTGGGAGCAGAATTTTTGATTTCAATGTTTTAAGGTCACTTTTTTTTTGCGCTTCTGCACCATCCAGGGTGAAAATAAAAATTCTAGTCCCAAGAACATCCCTATATTTCCATTCCAGACCACTTATCTCTACAATACTTAATGTAAAAGTTGTTGTGGAAGGCTGTAAAGTGTGATACCATTTCAAATGCGGGAGCTTATGCACCCAAAATGGCAGGCGTTGCCCGTGCCCAGAGGTACGACACTTCTGCCGTGCGAAGCATCGGCCCTCTTTCAGCAAGTTAAGCAGAATTTTTCAATGTGACCACGAGCCAAATTTAAAACCGAGGATCAAAAGTCAAAACCGCCAATTGCCATGCCGCTACTCCATACCTATGGCTTTTGTCACGCGTTCATGGTACCCTGATTACTTATCAGACTCCAATCTGTGGCAGTGGGGCTGCGGAACCAGCCGGTTGGATTCTCAGGCTGGAGTTATTAGTATGGCCTCATGCCAACCGTTTCGTCTGTTTACCGCACCAAATTTCTCTGCTCTATAGCACTGCAATGCCTCAAGATTCAAGATGGCATTCTTTACTTGTAACAACCAAGGATGTTGTGGTTAGGCGTCTGCCGCGTTCTCTCCGGACAACCTTGAAATCACAGTCAAGGTTATCCCATAAACAAGGAGAAAGACAGCAGCTAGCAGGCACACCATGCCGCCACCTCTCCACCCCCATTACTATAGATCACTTTCCAGTACCTCAGCCACAAACATTTTCCTCAGGTATAGCCCCATCAGGCTATCATCTCATCGACGTGAGCAGGACCCTCATGCCTACTACGATATATCCAGGCGAGAACACCAGTCAGCAGGTGAGCAGGATCACCACCATTGATCATCGACTCTTTGACACAATTTGGTTAGGACCCCTTTGCGAGCACTTTGATGTCATTACCTGACCACCTACTCGCCAACAACTATGTTGTGGGCATCATGACCCTCGCTTGTACCAAGAGAACCGAACAGTCTGCTCGGCAGCATGTTGCTGCGCACCGAGTGCGTGTCTGTGAGGAGACGTTGAGAGATTTGCGCGAGGACCTTCTGGAGGCGAACAGGAATCTCATCGAAGTGGAGAGTGACATTGATACTTTGCGAGGTCTTTTCCTGCAATTGCCTGCCACAGCTGAAGGGGAGGAGCTTAGTCAAATACTCGCTTCACCATATTGCTCACATAGTTCTGACTTTCATGACTGTGGCTCAATCAGTTCCAATGAAACGACTTGACTTAGGTTGTAGGTCGTCCGCTGTAAAGAATGTCTTTAGTATGAATTCAGATTGATATTCGTTTGTATTTTACTTATCGCAAAGAATGTCGGGGCGTCTTTATAGCTAATACATCATTTTGACTCACCGTCCCTGTTCACGCAGAAGTTCCCACTAAATTTGGTATATATTACAACAGACTCGGACATGAGTTGAGCGCTATTTGATACTGTAGCCTAACAGTAGCTAATCTGAATCACTAGTAATCTCAATTATGCAGTCATGTTCTCTAAATGCCCTTCGCGTCGTGATCAATCCACATTCACACCGGACAAAGAGCCTTCGGAAAGCCAAGTCTGTAATGCCTGGTCGTACACGAGCATCCAATCGTGCAAGCAATTCAGACACAGTTGGACGCTTTGACGATTTCGTGGGAGCATTCAAAGTAACGACATCTGCATTGATATCTAAGGTTTAAAAATATTATGTGTTAGTTGAAAGTTAGGAGGGGTTAATTTATCAACCAACCGAGCATTGCATATGTCCTTTTCAGCGGTCTCGACTGACCTGCACCTCGCAGGACATTTTCGGAGACATGTACTACCTGTGGGGGAATACGTTCGTCTGGCTCTATCGGCAGGGTGTAAGGGTTAACTCACAAAGATTTGACAGAAAACAACATACCACGAATCCGATAACGCTGAATAGGTACACCGAGCTTGTTGTATATTTTCTCCATGAACACTGGAGGACAGCATGAAAATGAAGCTGTCATTGGACGTTATAGTCACTACTCACCGAAATAATTACACCTGCCTTGTGCGCAGCTAGCAACATACTGTCCGGCATATGGACCTACAGAAGCAGGATAAACAGCGGCCTCCACAAAGTCGGGCTGAGTCGCTTCAGCTAAAGGACAAAGGCAACATGGTCCCAGCATCTGGTGAGAAATACGATGATCTTCCAGATCCTGGGGATGGACACGCGCTTCATCAGAGGCTGGCCTTAATAGATAGTAAAGGTGAGTTCTTCGACAATGACTCAACATAATGAACTCTGCTCACCATTTCCAAATGCGAAGCTGGTCAGCTTCCCGATTGTACTGCAGGACAACGTTTCCAGAATATTTTACTCTGGCAGCATAAAGATGCAAACGCGTCGAAAGGACAAGGTCAGCAGCACTGGTCATTCTATAAGCAGGGAGGGTTTCCACTATGTTGTAATAACGGTGCGCCTTGCACCAGGCTTATATACGTTTTGATGAGTACCCGGCTCAAGCTATAGTCAGTCGTGTCTCAAGGTTTGGTCACATGTGTTTCTTGTGCCGCAGTTCAGCTGACTCGCTCACGTGTCTATGAGAGGCATACCCGTGACAAGTGCGAGCTGTGCACTGTCGTGAAACGTGACTTTACCTGCCTGTTCATGAACATCGGCGACACATGATCACGGATGTCAAATGCTTCGCCCACAGTTTCACGCAGCTTAGTAGCTGAAACTGTGCCGGTTCTGGTCGAACTCGTCTTTGGACATGTGATCGCGAATCTAATTAAATGCGCACTAAAACACTGGCTGCGGGCTTTGATAAACTATAAAGGTTCAACATGCGATTCAAATTCTTTTGCTTCGACTCCTGCCTTTATTGATTAATTACTTGGCTTTACTAACTGCTTATCGTGTATTATATCAGCCATGGCAGATGAGACCCCTCCTGCTGCCGCCCCCTGTCAACAAGAGCAAGAGTACGCTCTACAACTCGGCCCCAGGAAGAAGGCGTGCGTCCATCCATACTCAGCTGCTAACTTGGCTTTAGTGTGACCACTTAACATGCAGCTGTCTTTCCGACCCGCTCGTTTCCCATGGTCGCCACTTCGGGCGTACCGTGCACGCTTTATGTAGTGTGCAAGCCTTGCTAAAGAATGGCCTTCTACGCCTGGGTGAACTGGCAGACCAGCCAGAAGAGTCTTTTACTCTGGAGTAAGTATGTTTGTTGTCATGCATTTACTAACCCTTACTGTGCAAATTCAGGCAGAGACGCGAGCATCATGTGTTCAGACTGCTCCTTCGGATGGTTCCTGGGCTGGAAAACCGTCTTATGGAAGGCTCCGACGATGATGCGGTGACACTGGCTGAATTGGTAATTCACAGGCATTTTTAGATACCTTCCGCTCATCGCACTTTGATATAGCTCCAAAAAGGTGTATCTAGTGCACGGTCTGACGATACAAAGAGCATGAAAGGTCCTATATTGGACTGGATTGTGCCTGTTGGGCAGAGTCTCCATCCTCCTCTTGCACGCAATGTTAAGATGGACCGCGGATTCAATCACGAGCGCACAGGTGCTCTCCTTTGCCCTGCAGGAATGGATTGGTCAGACACCGAGTATGCCATTCCTTTCATCGTTCTTCATTTCTCGATGCTGATATTATTTATAGGATCAAAGAGAAGTTGTGTGGTGGTGAGATGATAATTCCAGGAGATCAGTGGCCGATATTTTTGTATGCCGGGTGTCAATATGATCCAGAAGATCCATGGAAAGGTTTATTTAGGAGCTCTCTTCTGGTCAATGTGAGTCATTTCAAAACTGCAAGATTATATTACTGATTTGCACTATCATCTGAGGCGTACAAACATGTTTTCACGTCACCCAGTTCGGTGGATAAGGTCAGCAAAGCCACACGATCAGGCAATGCTCGTATCCATGGCATGTCACATGTCACACCGCCTTCAATCGCATACATTGCAACTCAGGTATACGCGGCCTCGACTTGAAGATGCAAATCCAACTTATTATTTTTGTAGGCTCGCTTTTCCCTTAGTTCCTCGGCCGTATTCTCAAGAACCGATACAGTAACCGACTCCGAACGTTTTTATAACAGTATTCTGGAACTCTTCGAGGACGTCGACGAGCACGAGGAGGTCAAAGATTTGCTAGTGTGGTGGAACCAGTATGATATATCGCGCGGATTATGCCAAATTCTGACCCTTTTTGAGAACAGACAAATATTTCCGAGCTACTCGTCAGGACGACGCCCCATGGCAAAAAATAGCGCACTCGCTAAAATCAAGGAGAGACGAGTACAGAGGAAAGCTGCTACCCTACTAGATACACCAATGGCATGATTGAAATGTATCCGACAATATCCATGAACGCACAATGAACATGGTAGAATATGGCATGCCAACCTACACGACAAAGTATGGCCTGAGAGTATCTGACTGACAGCAAATTTCCATCAGCATCAGACCTGCGTATGACTATCAAGAAATGTCCTCTCGATGTTGCTTGAGCGCGAAAAGCAAGATGGTGAGAGATAGATCAGGAATAGCTTGCCTTATAATGAACAATAGACTTCGTAAACCTTGCCAGGTCCGTCTGAGTGATAAAGTGCGATCTGAGGCTATCAGGCTGACTGCGATTTCTAATTGTGCCAGCGGCATCAGATTTACATATGACTGTCAACAATTGTCGTCCCGGTGTCGCTTGAGCACAAAGCCAAGGCGATGAGACAAATCGGGGATACCTTATAATGAACAGTGGGCCTGGCAAGTTTCACCAGGTCTGCCTGAGCGATAAAGCACAATCTGTGCTTAACTAGCTGATGATAATTTCGGATTGTGCCACCAGCATCACACTTACATGTAAATGTCGAAAATTGTCGTCCCGATGTCAACAGCCAACTGGCATCAAGAAGAATCAGGAATTATAATGGACAGTGAACCTGGCAAAATCCACCAGATCCATCTGAATGATATAGTGTGATCTGGGATGATGCCAGCGGCATCAGATCTACATCACAATGTCAGTAACTGTCGACTTGGTGTGGCTTGGGCGCAAATGCAAGACTTGGCCAAATGGATCGTTCCTACACTGCAATATAAGGGCTGTTGAACCTGGCAAATCTTCCCAGGTCTGGTGATGTTCAGCCTCCTGGCATCTGCTTGTCGAGCTTGACTTTCTGATCCACTTTGTGAAAACCGTAAACCACACTGCCCTTTATCTATAATTACCAGACCATATATAATTCTTGGGCATATTGGATATAATAGTTATATTTTAAGGCCTTATCTGACTTTCTCAGAGTCTCCTCGATTTCCCGATGTAAACGCCGAGGTCAGCACGCAGTCATTCTTTAATGAATTGAGACCGATCGCTCAACGTTGCCTGATAGAACTCGCCGATGCTGTGATATTCAGGCAGAATATTCCCAGCACGAGCAGATATTGCAGGAGGGTCGATTGAGCTAGATGGCGTCGTCGTCACTGAGCTCAAATCGGGCCAAATAAATATGGCTGTCTCACTTTCATGAATGTGCCAACATTCTCTCTTGTGGCAGCCTTC
>Ga0193716_1001819_pt1 | contig 12229 bp, 8 predicted proteins | sample U2c1metaG_FD_145901 | JGI IMG/M metagenome (GOLD analysis project Ga0193716, IMG submission 145901) | Soil microbial communities from a riparian zone of the East river system, Colorado, United States - U2c1 | ecosystem: Environmental > Terrestrial > Soil > Riparian zone | place: USA: East River...
CGCAAGCGGCTACTTCTGGCGGCAGTTCTTTGTCAGTTGCGGTTGTGGAGCGGTGCGAGGAATTCCCGTGAGAATCGGGAGCAGTTGCGCTGCTGTGACTGGATACGATTTCCCTGGGCCAATTCTTCCGCGAACGCGGGAGGGTGAAGGCGGGAAAGAGGACGAAGAAGTTGAGAGTTGATGGTTGAGAGTTGAGAGCCGCCGATCGGCCAAAAGACGGCTCTCAACTCTCAACCAAAGACTCTCAACTTCTTCATAAGCCAGAAGCCAGAATATTTGCCCGTCTCCACCTCATTCGAGTCGCCCTGTAGCGGCGGTCTATGACCGCCGGTCTTCTGCGGGGATGAGACTCGAAAAAACTTCTTCGCGAAAAAGAAGAGTGAGAGCTGTGGACGCGATGTCCCGCGGTAGCGGGAGCGAGTCTGCCTCTCGAAAAGTTGGAGGTAACTTGTTATGCAGAATCGTTCATGGCTTCTGGCGGCGGCTATTTTTTTGGCCGCGCCTTTCATCTGTCGCGCTCAGGACGCGACATCGTCGGCGCTTCCGAAATCGGAAACGGAAACCGAAGAGATCGTTATCAGTGCGACGCGCCTGCCTATCCCCGAGGATGAATCGCCGGCGAGTGTAACGGTAATCACGGCGCGGGATATGGAGATCAAACAAATCCGGCGCGTGGCGGATGCGTTACGCGAGGTTCCCGGGCTGTCAATCGTGCAGACGGGAACACCGGGGCAACTGACATCGTTGTTTACTCGCGGGCTCGGAAGCGACCAGACGCAAGTCCTGCTTGATGGCATTCCGATCAATCAAGGTCTCGCCGGTTTGTTCAACTTTGCGGATCTCACCACGGATAATATCGACCGCATCGAGATCGTCCGCGGTCCGCAAAGCACCGTTTATGGACCGCGCGCCATGGCAGGAGTAGTCCAGATTTTCACGAAACATGGGAGCGGCGCTCCCGACGCGGAGTTCAACGCCGAGGGGGGTTCCTTTTCCACGTTCCGTGAAATTTTCTCAAGCGCCGGTGCGATCGAGAAGTTCGATTACTCGATCGGCTTGAGCCGGCTCGATACCGATAATGATCGCCCGAACAATCAGTACCGCCTGAGCAATGGCATAGCGACCGTTGGCTGGTCGCCTAACGAGCAATTACGGATCAGCAGTCTGTTCACCTATCAGCTCGCCGATGCCGGGAACCCAAACACCATTACGGCTCCGCGGCCGTTTGATAATATCGAGACCGAGCGCTGGCTGATCGCGCCGCACCTCGATTACAAACCGGTCGAGTGGTGGGAACACAAACTCATCGTCAGCTACGACGAGGAACGCCAGGTGAACGATCCGAATTTCGACGGGTTCCTCCCTGGAACAACCTTCGTCGGGCCGACCCGTGCTTTGTTCGAGCGCTTCACGGTCGATTATCAGAACGATCTCAAGCCGGCGTCATGGCTCACCCTGACCTCCGGGTTTTTCTACAGCCAGGTGGACGCCGGACAGGAGCGGCCCTTTGTCTCCCAGGCGTTCGGGCCGATGCCGACGTTTATCAGCGATTACACCGAGGAGACGGCAGTTTTCCTGCAGGCCAGCGTGACTCCATTCAAGGGATTAGATCTGGTGGCGGGCGGCCGCTGCGATCACTTTAATCAATCGGGTGATGTCTGGACTTATCGATTTGCCGGCAGCTATCTGATCCCGAAAACCGATACCCACCTGCACGCCAGCGTGGCGACCGGCTTCAGCCCGCCGAGCAGCCAGGATAAGATTTTCGGGAACAACTTTAACCTGGAACCAATTGAAAATTTCGGCTGGGACGCCGGGGTTGAGCAGCGTTTCTGGGAAGGGCGCGTGCTCGTCGGCGCAACCTACTTTCATAACGACTTGTCCAACGTGATTGGGTTCAACGGGTTTTTTGAGACGTTTAATCTCGGGTCCGCGACCACGCAGGGGGTCGAGACCGAAATCAAGGTGACGCCGATTCCCGATCTCACGTTTGCGCTTGCCTACACCTACCTGGATACCGAGAAGACTTCGTCACTCGATATTTCCCAACCGCTGGGGGCGCGGTTGCCTCGGCGGCCACGCAATGAAGTTTACGTCTCGGCCTCTTATCTCTGGTGCAAGAAATTGCGGACCACGATCGAGGCAAAATTCGTCAACGCGCGGGAAGAAATTAACTTCGGCGGACCGAACTTCGATATTGAAGATTACGCAGTGGTGAACTTCGCGGCGGAGTACGAAGTGAATTCACATTTCAGCATTTTTGGCCGAATTGAAAATCTCGGGAACGAACACTACGCGGAGGTTTTCGGATTTCCGAATCTCGGGCGCGCAGCCTACGGCGGATTCAAGATCAGGTTCTAGGCCGAAGTATGACGCAATGACCAATTCGCCGCGCATCATCTCTCTGCTGCCGAGCGCGACCGAGATCGTCGCTGCACTTGGCTTCGCCGATCATCTCGTCGGCCGCTCCCACGAGTGTGACTTTCCTCCGGGTGTCGAAACGCTGCCTGTTTGCAGCTCCACGAAAGTTCCAGTCCACGGAACCTCCTGCGAGATCGATGAGCGCGTAAAAGAAATCGTGGCCGAGGGCCTCTCGGTTTATCGCGTGGACGTCGATCGTTTGCGGGAGCTGCAGCCTGATCTGATCCTGACTCAGACACAATGCGCGGTCTGTGCCGTCACGCCGCGTGATTTGGAAGAGGCTCTGTGCACGTGGACCGGGGTGCAACCGGCGATAGTGTCGCTCGAGCCAAACAACCTCGATGATGTCTGGAGCGATATCCGCCGTGTTGCCGCGGCGCTTGGCGTTCCTTCGCGGGCTGAGGAATTGATCGCTTCCCTGACCAAACGTCTTGTCGCGATTCGCGAACAGGCGCAAGCGGCGCAATCGCGCCCGACCGTTGCGGCGATCGAATGGCTGGAACCGTTAATGGCCGGCGGGAATTGGATGCCTGACCTCATCGAGATCGCCGGGGGCCGCAGCCTCCTGGCGCAACCGGGCGAACATTCGCCGTGGCTGGAGTGGGCGAGTCTCACCACGGCTGATCCAGAAGTAATTCTTCTTTTGCCTTGTGGATTCAAGATTGCGCAAACCATCCGGGATCTGAGTTTGCTAACGGAGAATCCGGCGTGGGCGAATCTGCGGGCAGTGAAGCAAGGTCGAGTCTGCCTCATCGACGGCAATCAGTTCTTCAATCGGCCGGGACCGCGGCTGGTCGAGTCGGCTGAAATTGTGGCGGAGATTCTGCATCCGGATCGGTTCAGCTTTGGCCATCGCGGAACAGGATGGATTCCAATCGAAGATGCGGAGCGCTTCGGCGTGGAAGTTTATAACGTGGAGTAAGACTAACGGGCGCGCCCGGCCTTGGAGCCGGCGCATAATGCTGGGCGGTCATGCTCGGCTTCCGGCTTGACTCTGTTCGCGAAAAGCCAAAGCCTCGCGGGACGAAGACTTTCATGAATTCCTGGGGTGCATCTCGTTGCTTCAAACGCAGTGGTTTGATCGCCGCTCTCGCTGCCGTCACGCTCGCGTTAGGCCGGGTCTCGGCCGAGCCGACCGAGGGCAAGCCGCCAAGTCCCGCAAAAGCGGAGACAGATTCACAGCGCATCGCGTTTGTTCATCTGCGATTCACTGGGACTCAGGTCGAGCTGCTCGATTTCAAGGTCGTGCCCGGCCGGTTTAAGACGGCGCCGGAGCCGGCGGGCGAGCGGATCTTGCTGCGGGTCGTCGGTTCTTCGAGAAAACCGCTCTGGGAAGGATGGCTAAACGACCCGCGAACCCGCACGCTTGAATTTAGCGACTCCAGGGAACATGGCCGTCGCGCCGGCATGGCCATGTCGGTTCCCAACGCGGAGGTCGTGGTGCGGGTGCCGTTTATCGAGGAGGGGCAGGCGCTTCAAATCTGGAGCGTCGCACCGGTGAGGGGATCCGGGCCGCAGTACCAGCGACTCAACACCGTGCTGTTGCGGGAGCAATGATATGCGCGGGAAGTTAGCGATTGCGTTGCTCCTGTTTCTGCTCAGCGCAGGATTCGCGTCGGCCCAGGTCCTGACCCAAATCCGCAACAGCGGCCCACGCGCGAACCGGATCAACATCGTTATTCTTTCCGAAGGTTATACGACCGGCGCCGAGCTGAACACGAAATTCCCGACGGATGCGCAGGCGGCCATGAATGGCTTTCTCAATAGCGAGCCTTACAAGGAATACGCGCCCTATCTCAACGTCTTCACCATTGCCATCGCCTCCGCGGAATCAGGGTCCGATCATCCTTCGCTCAATCAATTCAAGAATACCTACTTCAACAGCACCTATGACTCATTCAATCAGGAACGTTTGCTTACGATCCCGCCGAACGATCTCGACGGCAATTTCGCGAACGGGCAGGGGAAGGTGGACGCGTTGCTGGCCCAGTTCGTTCCCGATTACGACCAGGTGTTGATGATCGTGAACGATCCGCAGTATGGCGGGTCGGGCGGGACTACCTCGATCGCGTCGGTCGATCAGCTCGCCAATGAGATCCTCATCCATGAAATCGGTCACACCTTTGCCGATCTGGCCGACGAGTACGAAATTGATGCGCCGCAAATCACCCCCGTGGAAAAGGCGAATGTGACGCAGGAGACGACGCGGGCGCTGATCAAATGGAACATCTGGATCCTGCCCGGCACGCCGATCCCAACGCCGAAAGATCCGAATGTGTATGGCAACGTGATTGGCCTGTTCGAAGGCGCAAATTATCGGCCGACCGGTTGGTACCGGCCAAAGTTCGACTGCAAAATGAACCATCTCCAAGTCCCGTTCTGCTCGCCTTGCGCAGAAGCGTTGGTCCTGAATATCTACAAGCGCATTAAACTGACCGACAGCGCCTCGCCCGACCCGAGCGCCGGCGTCGCCCTTGCTAATTCGGAAACAAAACCTTTTAGCGTCACTCCGCTCGTGCCCGCCACCCACACCCTTTCGCTGCAATGGTTTCTCGACAACAACCTCATCCAGGGAGCGACCGGTAATTCTTACAATCTTTCGGGCGCAGGGCTGGCGCTCGGCCAGCACACGTTGCGAATCGATTTGCGCGATCAAAGCGCGTTCGTGCGTAACGATCCGGCCAATAACCTTGCGCAGTCCATCAGCTGGACCGTTAACGTCAACGATGGCCCGGTAAATTGCTGAACATTGCCACGCGCATGCGCGTGCAGGCGGGCGATAATGTGATCATCGGCGGATTCATCATCACGGGAAACGATCCGAAGAAGGTGATCATTCGCGGGATAGGCCCATCGCTGGCGCAATTCTTCACCGGGACGTTGGCGAACCCAAGGCTGGAGCTTGTCCAGGGCAACACGTCCCTGGCAACCAATGACGACTGGAAGACCTCGCAAGCCGAGATAGAGGCGACCGGCATCCCTCCGACCAATGATTTGGAAAGCGCGATTGTGCAAACGCTCGCGCCCGGCGCCTATACCGCGATCCTGCGCGGCACCGGCACCGACACCGGAATCGGCGTGGTCGAGGTCTACGATCTTAACCAGGCCGCGAATTCAAAACTGGCGAACATCGCCACGCGCGGATTCGTCGAGACCGGCAACAATGTGATGATCGGCGGCCTCATCGCCGGGCCCACGGGGGCGTCGAGCATAAAGGTCGTCGTGCGTGCCATCGGACCGACGCTTGCCAATTTCGGGATCGTAGGTGCGTTGCAGGATCCGACGCTGGAATTGGTTACTGCCAGCGGCACGGTCATTCGCGCGAACAATAACTGGCAGGATTCCCAGAAAACAGAAATCGAAAGCTTCAATCTTGGACCGGGCGATATCCGCGAGTCCGCGCTCGTGGAAACAATCGCGCCGGGCAACTACACTGCCATCGTGCGCGGAGTTGGGGACACCACCGGCGTCGCGTTGGTAGAAGTGTATAACGTGCAATAAAACCGTCGCCGATTATCGGGACGGTATCATCGCGCGATAAGGCGCGGCCTGCTCAGGTTTGTTCCAGGCGTCGTAGAGATTCGCGAGACGCTCAAGCGCGAGTCGGGTTCGAGGACTATTCTCGGCCTGCGATTTCTTCAGGCTCTCATAGCTGCCGAGTAGGAACGATTCCGCTTCGGGAAAGCGAGCTTGCGTGGTCAGAAACTCGCCCAGCGCGCCATTGGCCGTTGCCCGCAAGAAATGTGTTTCGGGGACATTCTCTGCCCGAATTCGCACCGCTTCGCGTAACAGTTTCTCGGCTTCCGCCGTGCATCCAGTCTGGCTGTAAATCATGCCCTGCACCATCAGGGCTGTTGGGTAATTGACATATTGGGGACCGCTGGCTGCGCGATAGATCTCAAGCGTTGCATTGATCATGGCCTCCGCGTCGGCGTGTTGCCGCAGCCCCAGAAAAGCTTGCGCCTGCAACCGGAGATTGTCTCCGATCTGCATATTGGCAGCATTATAGAGCTTCCGATAAATTGTCTCGGCGGCGCGCAAGTTCTCCTCCGCTTCCGCAAACGCGCCATTTTCGATCAGGAAACTGCCAAGCCCGGTCAGACTTGCCCCCAGTTCTGGCGTTTCATTTCCCTTTTGCCGCCGAATGGCGTCGATTCTTTCCCGGAGTGTCTTGATGGCTTCATCGAATTTTCCCTGGTCAGCCTGGGTGAGAGCGAGAACGGCCCGGGCGACTCCAAAGGCGTCTACTTCAGGCGAAAAATAAGGACGCAAAGTCAATTCCTCCCGCAAGAGGCTCTCGGCTTCCTTGGAATCGCCTTGCGCCCGGCGCAAGAGGGCGAAGCCATTCAGAGCCGAAAGCAGATAATCCGCGGTGATTGTTCCCTTCCTTACTTCCGCGCGCAGACGGGGAAGATTCGCGAGGTAGAATTTGTTTGCCTTCGCGTAATCGCCTATCGCTCCCGCCCAAAGACTCGCCATCAGGACGCCGGTCTTGAGCGTCTCAACCCCGTCTTCACCGAAGATTCGAGTTTGGGTTTGGAGAGCGGCCATCAGATTGCGTTGGGCCAGGTCGTATTGTCCCAGCGCGAGGTAGCTTGAGCCGATGATTCGTTGCAGTTCCGCTTTTACCTCAGGCTGATCCGATAATTCTTCTGTAGCCAGGCGCTTCGATGCGTCATCCAGGATGTCCTTCACGGTGGCCTGGCCGTTTACGCTTACGGAAGGATTGGAGGCGATCAGCGTTTTTTGCAGGAAACTGCTGATTGCTTCGGCCTTGGCTCTCTCGCGATGCGCTGTCCGAACTTGCATGAGCGTCGCGACAATCCCACCGAGCAAACTCAACAGGATGAGCGCAGCCGCGATGACCCCGATTCGATGGCGGTTAACGAATTTTGAAGTGCGATACGCCACCGTGTCTTTGCGGGCAACAACCGGTAATCCCCCGAGATGACGGCGAATGTCCTCGGAGAATTGCCCCACCGACGAATACCGGCGCGCTGGCTCCTTGCGCATCGCCATGAGCACGATGTTGTCGAGATCGCCGCGAAGGGAGCGAGGATTGAGGATGGAGGATGGCGGATGGTCTGCGGCCGCGACGGCAGTGCTGGGCCGTGCTGGCTCCTGATCGGTGATGGCGCGCGCGATTTCGTCGGCAGTGCGCGTCTTGAGACGATAAGGCCGCCGGCCGGTCAGGAGTTCGTAGAGCAACACGCCTAACGAGTAGACGTCGCTTGCCGTCGTTATTTTTTCCCCTTTGACCTGCTCCGGGCTGGCGTACTCGGGTGTCATGACCCGCTGGGCGGTCATGGTCTGCGCGAGAGCCTCCTCGTCCTGGCCGAGCAGCTTGGCGATCCCGAAGTCGAGGAGCTTCGGTTCGCCATCGGACGCGATCAGAATGTTCGACGGTTTCAGGTCGCGATGAATGACCAGGTTTTGGTGCGCGTAGGTGACAGCCGCGCAGACTTTGCGAAAGAGGTTCAGGCGTTCGGTTGTAATCAGGCTGTGTGCATCGCAGTAGGCGCCGATCGGCTCGCCGTTCACGTACTCCATGACGAAATAGGGGAGGCCTTCGTCGGTCGTCCCGCCATCGATGAGCCGCGCGATGTTCGGATGGTCGAGCTGCGCAAGAATTTGTCGCTCATTGCGAAAGCGGCGGAGGATGTCGTCGGTGTCGAGCCCGCGTCGGACGAGCTTGATCGCGACTTCCTTGCGATATTCATCGTCTGCGCGCGCTGCGAGATAGACCGCGCCCAAACCGCCCCGGCCGATTTCCCGAATGATCTGGTAAGCACCGAACTGACGGCCGGCGAGCGATTCCTCCTCCGGCGCTTCTGGAAACAAGTTCCGCGGGATATCAAGAACCGGCTGTTCGATGAAGCCGTCAGTTTGGCTGTCCGACTCGAGAAGCGATTCTACTTCACAGCGAAGAGCGGTATCGCCATCACACTCGCTGCTGAGCAGTGCCGCACGCTCATTCGGCGCGAGGTCCGCCGCGGCCTCGAACAGTTCCTTAACGCGGGCCCAGCGTTCACTGGCTGTCGGCATCGTGCTCCCCGAACGGACTTAACCGCGAATGGACGCGAATGGACGCGAATGGGGAGGAAAGAATCATGGACACTGCCGAGGAGCATGGAAATCCGCTTCTCCTAATTCGCGTTCATTCGCGTCCATTCGCGGTTCCTTGGTCAGGATGAGCCGCTCCCATTCGAGCCGCGAGTGTTTGAAGTTCAGGATAATGCCGACCGGCAGCGCCGTGATGCGGAGATAATTCAGCATTTGCCCACGCTCGTGGTCGGTTATCCGTTCAATGGTCTTCGTCTCGACGATGATTTTTCCCTGCACCACCAAGTCCGGCACATACTCGCCCACCAGTTCACCTTTGTAGATCACGCGGTGACGCTGCTGTTGCGCAAAAGGGATTTCTCTCAGCCCAAACTCCACGCAGAGGCACTTCTCATAAATTTTTTCATGGAGTCCATGCCCTCGCACATTCAACACTTCGATGGCGGCCCCAACCACCGCATAGACCTCCTCCCTCAGGATTAATTCGCGTTCATTCGCGTCCATTCGCGGTTTCATGTCAGGATTGCCCGGCGCAACCAGGCCTTGGCCATTCGCCATTCGCGTTTCACGGTGCGCGGAGAAACATCGAGGACTTCGCCCACCTCTTCGTTCGTCAGGCCGCCGAAGAACCGGAGTTCCACGATCTGGCTCTGCCGGGGATCGAGCGCGAGCAGATCCTTGAGCGCATCGTCGAGCGCGACCAGGTCGATACTCCGTTCCGCGGTGGGCGCGAGCGCTTCATCGAAGGCGAGTTTGTCCCAGCCGCCTCCGCGCTTCTCAGCCCGATGGCTTCGCGCGTAATCGACCAGGATCCGCCGCATGACCTGCGCGGCGACGCCGAAGAAATGGGCGCGATTTTGCCACGTGGTGGTGCTTTGATCGACGAGGCGCAGATAGGCTTCATGGACGAGGCCGGTGGCCTGCAAGGTGTGATCGGGACGTTCGCGCTGCAGATATTGCCGGGCGAGCTGACGTAATTCTTCGTAGACGAGGGGCATCAGTTTCGCGGCCGCTTCCCGGTCGCCGCCGCTCCAATCGACGAGCATGCGCGTGACCTCTTCCCTCGGAGCCAGTGAGATCATGGAGGGAAGTTTCCTGTAATCATATCCCGGTTACCTGCTTTATCGGCGCCAAACGGAGAATACGGGTCCGCCTGCGCCTCGGCAATTTTAAACGAAACGCTTCCGGTTGAAGCCTGTGCCGAACCCTCCCGAATTTTTTCCAAAATAGCTGGCCCCTTTTCGTTGCCGTTCCCGCTTTTGACTGACGGAGACAATTGTCATGAAGCAATCATTTAAATCCAGTTTCACTTTTCCGCGAGGTCGCTGGTTGATCGTTCTTTCCCTTCTATTCGTGATCAGCTCGAACGCGACCGGTTGGAGCGCAAGCCCGGAGGCGACCGCTCCAAGAGCCAGTCAAGAGAGCCTGGCGAGCGTGCTCCAGCCTGACGGCACGCTCCGCGCGGGCGTGGCCGGAAGCTTCGACGCCAGCGGCTACCGGATGGAGTACGGACCCAATGGCGCGCCGCGTTTTGTGGCTCAGGCAGCTTGCGGGACGCCAGATTGGGAGGGGCAGTTCGGCGTGAACGGGACGAATGACCTTATTTATAAGCTGTTGGTGAGTGGTAACAGCATTTTCATCGGCGGCGACTTCACCGCTGCCGGCAATGCGGCCGCCAACAATGTGGCGAGGTTCGACACCACCACCAATACCTGGAGCGCGCTCAAGCAAGGCAACGTCAATGGCGTGAATGGAATTGTCACTGAGCTGGTCTTAAGCGGCAATAGCCTTTTCGTCGGCGGCGGTTTCACGACAGCGGGCACGAGCACCGTCGTATTCGCCAACCGGGTGGCGAAGTTCGACCTTTCTACCAACACCTGGAGCGCGCTCAAGCAAGGCAACGGCAATGGCGTGAACAGCAACGTCACGGCAATGGCGTTGAGCGGCAATAATCTCTTCGTCGTCGGCAATTTCACGACGGCGAATCAGGGCGGCACGGCCGCTACGCCTGCGATCACTGCCAACCGAGTGGCGAAGTTCGACACCTCAACCAACGCTTGGAGCGCGCTCTCGCAAGGCGACGGCAATGGTGTCGACGCGGTGGTCTTCGATCTAGCGATGAGTGGGAACGATCTCTTCGTCGTCGGCGACTTCACGACGGCGAATCAGGGCGGCACGGGCGCCACGCCCGCGATTACCGCCAACCGGATGGCAAAGTTCGACACTTCAACGAACACCTGGAGCGCGTTCTCTCAAGGAGACGGTAATGGCGTGAACAGCACGGTCCTGGCGCTGGCGGTGAGTGGCAGCAGTATCTTCGTCGGCGGTGACTTCAACGTGGTAAATCAGGGCGGCACGGGCGGCACGCCCGCAATCACCGCCAACCGAGTGGCGAGGTTCGATACCACGACCAACACCTGGAGCGCGCTCTCGCAAGGCAACGGCAATGGCGTGAGCAACTTTGACGGCCCGGGTGTATTCAGTGCCGGATCCGTCAAGGCGTTGACGATAAGTGGCAACAACCTCTTCGTCGGTGGCGGCTTCAACCGGGTGAATGAGGGCGGCACGGGCGCTACGCCTGCCATCCTCGCCAACAGCGTGGCGAAGTTTGACATCACGACTAACACCTGGAGCGCGCTCTCACAGGGCGACGGCACTGGTGTAAATTCGGTGGTTTTCACGCTGGCGGTGAATGGCAATAGCCTCGTGGTCGGTGGCGCCTTCGAAACGGTGAATTTTGGTGGCACGGGCGCCACGCCTGCCATCGCCGCCAACAATGTGGCGAAGTTCGACACGGCGACCAGCACCTGGACCGCGCTCGCGCAAGGCAATGCCAATGGCGTGAACGACTCAATCAGGGCGCTGGCGGTGAGTGGCAACGACATCTTCGTGGGTGGAGACTTCACCTTTGTGAATCAGGGCGGCACGGGGGCCACGCCCGCGATCCCCGCCAACCGGGTTGCGAAATTCGACACAAACTCCAATACTTGGAGTGCACTCTCGCAGGGCAACGGTAACGGCGTTAATCAAGCAGTTAACGCGCTGGCTGTGATCGGCAACAGCCTCTTTGTCGGCGGCGGTTTTCAGACCGCGAATTCGGGTGGCTCGGGCGGCACGCCTTTCATCATCGCCAACCAAGTGGCGAAGTTTGACACCACCACCAACACCTGGAGCGCGCTCTCGCAAGGTAACGGCAATGGCGTGGATGGCTTCGTTTATGCGCTGGCGGTAAGTGGCAATAACCTATTTGTCGGCGGCGATTCTGGGACGGCGAATTTTGGAGGCACAGGCGCCACGCCGGCGATCACCGCCCTTAGCGTGGCGAAGTTCGACACGGCGACCAATACCTGGAGCGCGCTCGCGCAGGGTAATGGCAATGGAGTTGGAGGAGCTGGTATCTCCGTTCGTGCGTTGGCCGCGAACGGCACCAGCCTCTTCGCCGGCGGCGACTTCACGACGGTGAACTTTGGTGGCACCGGCGCTACCCCCGCGATTACCGCCAGACGGGTGGCGAAGTTCGACACGGCGAACAACACCTGGAGTGCGCTCTCGCAAGGAGACGGCAATGGCGTTAATGGCACTGTCCTGACATTGGCCGTGAGTGACAATGGTATTTTCGCCGGTGGTTCCTTCACGGCGGCGAACCAGGGCGGCACGGGTGCCACGCCCGCGATCAACGCCGGCAATCTGGCGAAATTCGACACGACTTCCAACACCTGGAGCATGCTCGCAGGCAGCGGTGGGG
>Ga0193716_1001821_pt1 | contig 12223 bp, 12 predicted proteins | sample U2c1metaG_FD_145901 | JGI IMG/M metagenome (GOLD analysis project Ga0193716, IMG submission 145901) | Soil microbial communities from a riparian zone of the East river system, Colorado, United States - U2c1 | ecosystem: Environmental > Terrestrial > Soil > Riparian zone | place: USA: East River...
ATGGAAAATCTAAATGGCGCGCCGCCGAATACGACGGCGCGGTGAGACACGAACAGGTAAAGGAGGCTGGCATCGATTTCCAGTTCGTCTCCGCGGGCACCGTCGGCATGTTCAGCTATATCGAGTCCAAGGCAGGCGCCGCTTTTATTCGGGCATCCAACAATTTCATTTATAAGACGTTCATGAAGCCTTACCCAAAAATGTTTACAGGCGCGCCCCAACTTCCGCTTCAGGACATCCCCGAAGCGATGAAGGAGCTGGAGCGATGTGTCAAAGAGCTTGGAATGCTCACTTTTCTGATGCCCACCAATTGGAATGGCATCGACATCGCAGACCCACACTGGTGGAACTTTTACGACAAAGTACGGGACCTAGGCATCAGAGGCATCATTGTTCACATCGGCAGCTTCGCCGGCCCATGGGTCGGACAGGAGCGACTTTCGGTTCTCGGACCGGACGGCACGGCAGGGCGGCGGATCGTGTCCCAACCCTTCGAGTACTGCACTAACATGTGCAACCTCATGTTCGGCGGGTTAATGGATTCATTTCCGGAGTTCAATTTTTCTTTTCTCGAAGCCGGCGCAGAGTTCGCCGTCAATTTTAAGCATCGCCTCCAGGAAAACGTCGCGCAGATTGGTTATCTGAAGGATATGCTCACTGGACCGATTGATGCGTATTTTGATCGCTTTTATTTTGTCGTCGATGATTTACTGCTTGAAGAAGGTGGTAAGAGACTGGTTGGCGCCGTGGAGGAACTCGGGGCTGATCGCCTTTTCTTCGGATCGGATTATCCTCATGACGATGGACATCTTGATACAGTCACAAAAATAAGGCAGGCGAAAGGCATTTCCGAGCAAGTGAAAGAAAAGATTATCGGCGGCAATGCTTTGTCTTTTATGGGTGGTAGTTTGCGGCAAAAAACATAAAGGCCCACCGCTACTGAAAGGTGATTGAATCGAAGCGAAAGTTTTTGACGATTTCCGGCAGTTTATTGAAACTGCGAGGCAAAGGATTAGTCGACAATTTCTATAGAAAGTAGGATTGAGCGCGTGAAATTTCTCTGTTTAGCGTTAGCGGCTACCTGGATCTTCGCAGGTTTTGCTCAGAGAACAGCGACGGCCGCAGATACCGTCAAACTCTCGATTTCCAGCGTGGAAGGTTCATTTTTGTTTGGTGCCGTGGCCGCAAAAAAAGGATTTTTTGCCCAGGAAAATTTAAACGCTGAGCTGATTCGCGTCGCCGGCAACGTCATGATTCCTGCCCTGGCCAATGGAGACGTAGATTATACGTTGATGTTCGGCTCGGTGGTTCGCGCTACGTTGAGTAATTTTCCATTCAAAGTTGCGGCCAGTTTTGTCGATAGCCCCACCGGTGCCCTGGTAGGGAAAGCTACTCTCACCACACCGCAAAGTCTCAAAGGCAAGAGCATTGCGGTCAGCTCCTTTGGAGCCGGCGCCCATGTGACCGCAGTTTTGATGGTCCAACATTTGGGCATGAGCCCCGACGAGGTCAAGTTCGTCGCTTCAGGCGGCGACGCAGGAAGATTGGCGGTGTTGCAGAACGGACTCGTGGACGCTGCACTGCTCAACCCCGCTGCGGCAGCAAGAGCGGAACGCCTCGGGTTTCGCGTGATCGCGAAGTCCTACGATCTATTTACTTTCCCTTACGCCGGCCTGGGAACGACCAACAAAAAGCTGGCGGAGAAACCTGAAGAGGTAAAAAAAGTTCTGCGAGCGCTCATTAGAGGGAGCCGCTTCATTCGGGAAAATCGCGACGAGGCTATTCAGGTATTGATCGACTGGGCTAAAATCGACCGCCAGAGCGCAGTGGATTACCATGACGCAACTTGGCGAACTGCCAGCCCTGACGGGAGCATTCCCGACAAAGGCCTTCGGTTGGTTATTGAAGATGCAAAGAGCGCTTTGAAACTTGACAGGGACGTTTCATATATCGAGGTAGCCGATCTTTCACTCGTCAAAGAAGTGCAAAGAGAACTCAAGCTGAAACCACGATAGTTTAGGAGACTGTGATTAGACGATGTCACAATGGCGTCGAAGTTAAAGGAGGCCTGTTGTCTTGATCGATTCGTTTCATTTGCATCAACCAGAATCCTTGTCGGATGCGCTGACATTACTCGCAGAGCATTCACAAGAGGTCAAAGTGCTCGCCGGGGGTAGTGAGCTAATTCTCCTTCTAAAGATGGGATTGTTGGCTGCGAAGCATATTATCAATCTTAAAAAGATTCCCGACTTAGCCAGTCTAGATTATGAGTCTAGTCCAAGGTTTCTACATATCGGGCCGTTGGTGACTCACCGAGCCCTCGAGAAATCGGAGATCTTGCATAAATACTTCCCGCTCCTCGTTGAAATGGAGAAGCAATTAGCCAACGTACGGATTCGCAATGTTGGCACCTTAGCCGGCAACCTCGCGTTTGCCGAGCCTCATGCCGATCCTGGTACGCTGTTGGTCGCCTATGAAGCGAGCGTTACTCTTACTAGCGTAGACGGTGAGCGCACTTTGAGCCTGCAGGATTTTTTTATCGATTTTTACGAAACCGCATTGGCATCCAACGAGATCTTAAGCGAAATATCAATTCCCAAACCTGCGTCAAGCTCTAAGGGCGCCTATCTGCGGTTTTGCCCCGGAGAGCGTCCTATGGTGGGAGTTGCGTTGCTTTCGGAGTGGAACGAGGAAATTTGCGAGAAGCCGCGATTGGTTTTAGGCTGTGTTGGTCCCAAGCCCATGCGAGCTTTAGAGTTGGAAGACTGGATGACAGGAAGGTCGCGTGAGGACATTCAGGCGGAAGCCGATAGTTTAGGTACTAAAGCTGCGCTGAGTTGTCAGCCTTTGGAAGATATTTCGGGCTCGGTAGAGTACAAAAGGCAAATCGTCAAGACGTTGGTGGCTCGCGCAATCTTGCGTCTAACTCATGAGGGGATTGACCATGGATGAAAGCTTAATCCCGCTGCGATTTCTGCTCAATGGCCGGGAATGCAATACCGAGGTCAACTGCAATGAGTTACTCATTGATTTTATCCGCAACGGTTTGGGTTTGACCGGAACTAAGCGCTCCTGCGACATGGAGATCTGTGGGGCATGCACCGTTCTACTTGACGAAAAGGCCATTAGTTCTTGTTCCGTGTTTGCTTTCGAAGTCGACGGCAAGGAACTGTTAACGATCGAAGGCCTGGCAGGGCGCGAAGGGTTGCATCCCCTGCAACAGGCGTTCATCGAGTGCGGGGGATTTCAGTGCGGGTTTTGTACCCCCGGCATGATTTTACTGGCCAAATCTCTTCTCGATGAAAATCCCGATCCTAGTTCCGAGGAGATCCAGGATTATATGGACGCGAATATCTGTCGCTGCACCGGTTATCAGATGATTATCGAATCGATCCAGTATGCGGCGAAATTAATAAAGTCAAAAGGGGCCTAAGTTTGGCGATCACGATTGGACATAGCATTCTCCGATTCGACGGCCCGGACAAAGTAACAGGTCGCGCGCTCTATGCGAGCGATGTCAGGTTACCCGGTGTGGCCCATGCCAAGATCCTTCGTAGCCCGTTGCCACATGCGCGCCTGCGGCACATTGATGCGAGCAGGGCGGCGTCGATACCTGGCGTTGTTGCGGTTCTCACGAGGGAAAATCTCGATGTTACATCGCCATACTACGGCGCTTACATTAAAGATCAGCCGATCGTGGCTGTGGAAAAGGTACGCTACGTGGGGGATATCGTCGCCGCGGTCGCGGCCACGGATGAAAGGATCGCGGAACGCGCAGTGTGCGAAATTGCGGTCGAATATGAAGAACTTCCTGCAATTATCAGCGTCGAAGACGCTCTGTCTGGGACAGCGGTAATCATCCACGATGAGAATCCGGCGCGCAAGGATCCAAAATACGGATATGGTGCAAGCCTGATTCCGCACGCCTCGAGCAACATCTTCTATCATTTTCGTTACGAGCGAGGAGATGTAAAAAAAGCCTTCGAGGAAAGCGATCACGTTTTTGAAGAGACTTATGACCTTTCGAGTGCCCAACATTATCCTCTTGAGTCTCATGTGTCTGTGGCTGATTTCCAAGACGGGCAGGTAACCATTTGGAGTGGTACTCAAACTCCATTTCCACTTCGCCAAGAGATCGCGCGTATGTTCGGTCTCCCATTGAGTCGCGTACGGGTCATGGTGCCGTATGTCGGTGGTGGTTATGGAGCAAAGAGCGGAATTAAGTATGAGGCCCTGGCTGTTGCCCTGTCTCGTCTCGCCAAACGACCCGTGCGATTGAATTTGAGCGCGGAAGAAACGTTCAAGACTCTGTGCGACCCAAGCGCCAGAGTCACAATTAAAACTGGAGTCAAAAAAGATGGGACTTTTGTGGCACGTCATTGCGAGGTCTATCTAAACGGTGGCGCCTACGCCAATTCCGGGCCAACCGTCACCGAGCGCGCCGGTTACCGAGCCCATGGCCCGTATCGGATCCAGCATGTGACGACGAACTGTTATTGTGTCTATACCAACACGGTGCCAGGTGGTGCTTTTCGTGGTTTCGGTGGACCGCAGGTTTCTTTTGCGTACGAGTCTCATCTTGACATGATCGCACATCATCTGAACCTGGATCCGCTTCAACTCCGGTTTAACAACCTGCTCGACAAGGATGAGCTCTATACCGCTGGAAATATTCCTATTGATTGCGATCTCAGAAGCGAATTGAAGCTCTTGGCAGAAAACATTGGATGGGGAAAACAAGACCCGGAAAGTCGTATTAGGCCTGGGATAAAGAGAGGCAAAGGAATCGCCTGCGGAGTGAAGGACGGAGGCGGCGTCAATAAAGAAGCCAATGCCGTGGTCAAGATCTTGATCGACGGTAGTGTCATCTTGTTTTTCGGCGCCGTGGAGATCGGGCAAGGCGTGCGAACCGCTTTGATGCAGATTGCGGCGGAAGAGCTGAGAGTTAAGCCGGAAAGAATTCAGGTCGCCCCGATCGATACTGCGTACACGCCGTTCGATCGAGGTACTCATGCGAGTAGCGCCATAACTGTGATGGGGAATGCCATCCAGGCAGCAGCCCGGGACGCTCGCGAGAAACTCATGTCCATGGCTGCCGATGTGTTCCGCCAGCCATCCTCCACAATCACGCTGGACGACGGCAAACTTTTCGCGGGAGAACAAAGCGCGTTCATTCATGAAGTGATGCGCCGGCACTTTGGAGATCTGGAGGGAGAAATTCTAGGCATTGGGAGATTCAAAGTGTCGCGACGAGATGACGCGCCTTTGGGATACCCGGCTACTTTTTGGGAAAATGGATTGGCTGCAGCGGAGGTCGAGGTCGACGAAATGACCGGCGTAGTGAAACTTATCAAATACATCTCGCTCACCGATGCGGGAAAGATGATCAATCCGTTGCATTGTCGGGGCCAGGAGGAAGGATCGGTATTGTTTGGTATCGGTCACGCGCTTTATGAGCAGCTTATCTATAGAGACGGACAGCTCATAAATCCCAACTTGGTGGACTATCATCTACCTCGATTTCGTGACCTCCCGCGATCATTTCATTCCATTATCCTCGAAGAAGGAGGCGGCACGGGGCCTTTCGGCGCAAAAGGCATTGGCGAAGGAGGAACCCTGGGCGCAGCCGCAGCCATTTGCAATGCCGTTTACGACGCAACCGGTGTGCGCTTATACAGTATTCCCTTAACGAGCCAAAGCATCTGGGCAGCATGTTCCAAGAATAGCGAAACGCCTAAAGAAGGAGATTGAAACTTATGGCCAATATGACGTTGGAAGTCGCGGAAGAATGCGTTCGGAAGGCCAAAGAGAAGGCCACTGAGATGAAAGTTAACATGTTTATAGCCGTAGTCGACGAGATGGGTAAACTAATCGCCTTCGCACGTATGGGCGAATCGAGCATTGGGTGGGGAGAAAAGATTTCAATCGCCAAGGCAAAAACGGCAGTGGCCTACAAAAGGGACACCAAAGAAACCATGGAGAGATACGCCAACTATCCAGGTAACTACTTTATCGTAGGGATGTCGGGTTTGTATCCGGACGAATTTTGGGCCGGTCCCGGCGGAGTCCCTGTCATCGTGGATGGACAGCTCGTAGGAGGGCTTGGTGTTTCCGGTTCTACTCCCGAAAACGATCACAAGTGCGCGACGGAGGCAATCGCAAGCATTCAGAAGAGGTGATCTCTTGCACTGTCGAAGGGATAGGAAGGTTAGCGGGAAGGGGAATGTATGAAGGCTGATTTGGTCATCAAGAATGGTTGGGTTGTCACACCTGAAGAAACTTTTAAAGGTGGAGTTGCAATTGACGGCGAGAAATTTGTCGCTATAGGTACGGATGATAGCCTGCCAAGCGGAAAACAAGAGATCGACGCCGAAGGAAAGCATATCTTGCCCGGTCTCATTGATGGACACGTACATTTTAGGGAGCCGGGCCTGACGCACAAAGAGGATTTTACGACTGGGTCTACGGCAGCAATCTGTGGCGGAATTACTACGGTTATGGATATGCCGAATGTGATTCCACCTACGGCGGACGCAGCAACGGTAAAACAAAAAATTGAACTCGCAGAAGGTAAGTTCTTAACCGATTTTGGTTTCTTTGGTGTCGTCGTGCAAACGAATTTAGATGACATTCTGCCGATGGCTCAAGCTGGAGTGCTCGGTTACAAAATATTTTTTGGGGAAACGATTGGTAACTTACCCTGCCCTGACGATGGTGCGTGTTTACGGGCGTTCCGTCTTATCGCGGAGAGTAAGCTTCCCCTCGGCATTCATGCAGAGAACCGCCAAATTGTAAATTCCTGCACCTCCAAACTGAAATCGGAGGGACGTGGGGAACCGGTCTATTGGGAGGAGTCACGGCCATCCATAGCTGAGGGAGAGTCAGTAGCTCACGCGTTATATTTTGCCGAAACATTCGGCACCAAGCTTCACATTTATCACATGAGTTCAAAGGAGGCAGCAGTCATCGTAAAAGACGCAAAAGCCCGAGGGCTGCCAGTTACTGCCGAAACTGGGCCTCATTATTTGCTACGTGACAATGAGGATATGAGAAAGGTAGGACCGCTGCTCAAAATGAATCCTCCCGTGCGTAATAAAGAGCATGCAGAAATGCTTTGGGACGGGCTTCTGAATGGCTATGTGGACATGATTGCAACCGACCACTCGCCTCACACTCTTGATGAGAAAGGTGCGGATCTGGAAGGTAAAATGACAAAACCGACTATCTGGGATTGCATCTCTGGATTTTGCGGGGTGGAAACCGGTGTTCCGTTAATGCTCACGCAGGTGAATAACGGTCGGCTCACCATTAATCAATATGTCAGGCTTGCCTCAGAAAATCCTGCGCGAGTTTGGCAGGTATATCCTAAAAAAGGAGCTATCCGCTTGGGGTCAGACGGAGATGTCACCATTGTCGACATGGATAAAGAGGGAACGATCGATGCCCACAAACTTCACAGTAAGAACAAGCCTACGCCATGGCATGGATGGAAAACTAGAGGACTGCCTATATTCACGATCGTCCGTGGACTGATCCAGATGCGTGACGGAGAACCAATTGGGAAACCCATAGGACGTTTCATCCGGCCAGATCCTAAGTAAGGAGAAAAGCTTGGCCCTTATCTTAACTCGCGAAGACGTGGCGTCAGTGCTTACGATGAAAGACGCCATTGACGCAGTAGAGGAATCTTTTCGTGATCTGGCCCAAGGCCATGCGGACATGCCTCTCAGACCGACGATCCGCATATTAGGAGAGAACAAATGATCGTAAGGGATAATCTGAGGCAACAACTAAAATTTACAACGTCGTTCCTCATTGGTCTTTTGGTCATACTTTGCTTTGCCCAACGATCCAAAGCGCAGCTGCGCTATGTGCCCGTCGGAATTCCTTCCATCAGCATATCATCAGGCAGCTTCATCATTGCCAAAGAGGCGGGATTCTACCGAGAGGAAGGTCTCAATGTGGACCTGGTTGTAATGAGAGGCGCGCCAGCGATTCAGGGACTTATCGGTGGCACCGTCCCCTTCGCGAGTTCCGGTGGTGCGGGTATGCTACCGATTGTTCGCGGCGCACCGTTGCGGATCATATTCACAACGTTTTCCCGACCTATGTTCTGGGTCTATTCCAAGCCCGAGATTCGGACCGTCGAGGAGCTGCGACAAAAGAAAATCGGTGTTTCTAGCATAGGCAGCGGCCCGGACACCTTACTCCGCGCGATGCTAAAGAAGTACGGGTTGGATAGCAGTCGAGACGTAGTGATTTTATCCACTGGCCCGGGAACGGCTCGGTTTTTTTCTCTCAAAACGGGCGTCACCGATGCTGCGGTGCTGAATGAGCAGGCGGCCCTGATGGCACAGGAAGCTGGGTTGCGCCAGCTGTTTTCGTTTACCCAGGGAGAGGAGTTTGTCGAGGTTCAGGGGAGCATCGTGGTGCGTGAAACGCTCCTAGAGTCCGATCCTGTGCTGGTAGAAAAGTTTGCGCGGGCGACTCTCAAAGGCGCGCTCTATCTAAAGGACAATCGTTCCGGTTCAGTCGCCATTCATGCCCGCGTCTTAAAAGTTAGTGAAAACGTCGCCAACCGTATTTACGATCTTGCCAGACCCGGTGTGACTACCGATGGCACGGTGAATGAGAAAATCCAAAGAAAGGCCTTGGAGCAAATTGTGGAACGAACCGACATCAAAGAATTACCCCCCCTTGGGAAAGTGTTTGACTTTGGGATCACGAGGAAAGTGTATGCCGGACTCGAGGCCAAAGGATGGAAAGCAACTCGATAACGGAGGTTCGCACATGGAAACAGCCCTAGCCGAGAATATCGTCATTAGCCTCAAAAAGGCCGGGATTAATTTCATAACGTTTGTGCCGGAAACACGGCTGAGTCAAATTCTACCTTTCATCCAAGAGGATAGTTTTTTTAACCTTGTTCCTGTCGCCAGCGAAGCAGAGGCTGTTGCAATAGCAGCGGGAGCGTCAATGGCAGGGAAGCAGACCGCGGCATACATGGAAGGACCGGGAGTCTGGGTTTCATCGTACAATTTGCTCACTGTAGGCATCCGGTACGGTGTGCCGCTACTCTTGCTCGTAGGTTATGTCGGCAGCCTCGAAGACCATAGAAATACTTTTCTCTACGTGGAGTACGGCATTAAGATGAAGGCGCAACTTGAGTCGTTGGGTATGCAGTACGTGACATTGACAAGCGGCGAAAACTTGGAGAGAAAAATCAAGGACGCCGTTCGCATGATGAATGCGCTCAAACAACCGGTCGCTTTACTGTTTACGGGGGAGTTTACTATATGATTCGCTATGATTGTTTTCAATGGTTGGCACCGCAAATGACGGATCAACTCGTGGTGACCTCGCTAAGTGGGCAGAGGGTTGAGTGGGGACACCTCTCGAAGCGGGATGCAGACCTTACCCTTGGTTCGATGGGCAATGCTCTGGCAGTGGGAATCGGAATAGCATTGGCACTTCCTCATCGGAAGGTATTCGTCTTTGAATCGGACGGCAGTCTTCTCCTGTCTCTGTTTAATCTTCCGACGTTGGCCAATTTGAATCCACCTAACTTAACGGTTTTCGTGTTCGACAATCAATCCTACAGTGGCACGAGGATCAGTGTCCCAACGGCGACCGCCGGTAAAACAGATCTTGCTGTTATGGCGAAAGGAGCTGGCATTGAGCATTCCGTGATCGTGCGGGAATTGAAGGATTTCCAAAGCGAAGCCGCCGGCGCTCTTAACGAGAGTGGTCTGCGCTTCATCATCTGCAAGATTGAGGAAAGCCTAAAACATCGGGAAATTACTCGAAGCAACGTGGATTTACTGGAAACCAAGTATCGTTTTGTGCGTTATCTTGAACGTACTGAGGGCAAACCCATATTTACTGGTCGGGGATAATAGCTTCGGAAATCGGATTTGATAATAACCCTTGGCACCCGCTGACGTGCGTAAACACAAAACGGTAGGGTCAAGGCAAAGGCGACCGAGATGACAATTAATTTGTCTATTGCCGTTCTCGATGAAGCCGAAAATGGTAGCCTTCGCACGTATGGGAAGTATCAGAGGCGGGTTCGGAGAGAAACTTGCGATTGCTAAAGCGAAAACTGCTGTTGGCTTTCGAAGAACCACTCAAGAGTCTTTAGATAGATATGCGGGTTTGCCCGCCAATTATTACATTATTCAGACAGCGGCTCTCTATCCCGGTGAATTCTGTGTCGTACCCGGGGGAGCTCCCATTATTATTAACGGAGAATTTGTAGGGCGGTTATTGATTAGACAGTCTTCAATTAAATGTAAGATTTTGTAGAAAGGATCAGTAGTGTTCCAACGTTTAGTGGTTGAAGTTTGAAAGGATAATAATTTATGAGCAATGGAACTATGGACTTTGATTTAGTGATCAACAATGGAAAGTTGGTTATCCCGTCGGACATTATATCTTCGAGCATCGGGATCAAAGGGGAAAAGATCGCTGCGATTGCAACCGATCTGAGCGGCTTCCCAGCGAAAAAAACCATCGACGCCAAACGGCGGACTCGGCCTGGCGCCGGAAGGAAAAACGGGGGCCGTACGCGCTTGGGTTTTGGCATTCAGGATGAAGGCGGGCGGCGGGTATGATCAAACTCGGTAAATTGCTCATTCAGGTCGTGATTGTCATCGCTGTTGCGAGCAGTGTCGCGTTTGCCCAGGCGTTGCAGGAGATCCGCATCGGCTCGAGCGCGATCGGATTCAGCAGCCTGACGACGTATTTCGCGCGCGATTTTAAATTCTTCGAAAAAGAAGGCCTGGATGCAAAGATCATTTACGTAGCCACCAACGTTGGGCTAGCCGCTCTCGTGGCAGGCAACGTGGACTACACCACCCTCGTCACTTCGGCGGCCGAAGCCAGCCTGCGGGGATTGCCTCTGCGTCTCGTAGCCGTGACGAACACGCAGCCTCTTTGGGGAATTGTGGTCCGGAAAGAGATCAATCAGATTTCCGACCTAAAGGGGAAGAAATTAGGCGTCAGTTCGTTCGGCGGCACGAGTTATTCCGCGGCCCTTTACGTGTTGAAGCATTATGGCCTCAAGCCCCAGGACGACGTTGTGATTCTTGCGACCGGCGGGGCGATGGAGCGGATCGCGGCTCTTAAGCACGAATCCGTGCATGCCGCCATCATTCCGGCCCCCGGCGACATGAAGGCCGAACAGGAAGGCTTCAAAATTCTCATGGACGCGGGAACGATTTATAAACTGCCCAACGGCGGCACGAGCACGACCGTGACGAAAATAAAGCAGAACCCGGCGGAGGTCAGGAAAGTCGTCCGCGCCGTGGTCGGGGGGACACGATTCATCATGGACCCACAAAATAAGCCGGAAGTAACCAAGTACATCAGCCGCGTTTTCAACCTCAACCCGGCGTCCACCGAACAGTTTTACGGCAGGTTTGTATCAACGCTGAGCCGCACCGGCATGGTGGAGATGGATAAGATCAAACTCATCGTGGACGATGCGCTTGAGCGCGGCATCATCAGCAAACCCGTCGATCCGGGAACACTGGTCGATTATTCCTTTGCCAAAGGACTTTGATTGCAGCAGACATCAGCGACAAAGGGCGTACCGGGCCGAGGTAAAACTTATGCTGGTTTCCCATCAAGCTCTTAGGTTCCGGGCAGCACTCCTTGTCTTCCTATAGGGCACTTTTCGACCCCAAGGATTTTGTCATAGCGGCGATCGCGGAACTCGCCGGAATAATCATGAAAGAAGGCAGGGCTCTGAAAAACAATCTCGACGGTCGCTGCGGTTTGACGGGACAGCTGCGCGTGTGAATTTCTTTGCTGAATTTTCCGGTGTTCAACCTGCACCTTCACATGGGCGGCGGTATCCTTAATAAGCAGAAAGTTTGGTGAAAATGGAAGCGCAACTTGCAAAGAGAATCGTCGGCGGGTTGAAAGACGCCGGCATCAGCTTTGTCTCGTATCTGCCAGAAACCAGATTAAGCGAGATCGTGCCTGTACTGCGCGAGGACCCGTCTTTTATGATCGTCCCGGTGGCTAACGAAGCGGAAGCGGTTTCAATCTCCGCTGGCGCCTCCCTGGGTGGAAGACCGGCGGCGGTATACATGGAAGGCAGCGGCGTCTACGTCGGGTCGTTCAATCTACTCTGTCTAGGCAGGCGGCTCGGGGTTCCGATGCTGCTGATCGTCGCCCATTACGGCAGTGTCCTGGACGCGCGCAACAGCTTTGTTTACGC